>Ga0182738_1007695_pt1 | contig 10874 bp, 4 predicted proteins | sample eDN5th30CBELigMG_FD_128876 | JGI IMG/M metagenome (GOLD analysis project Ga0182738, IMG submission 128876) | Enriched Miracle-Growth compost microbial communities from Emeryville, California, USA - eDNA 5th pass 30_C BE-Lig MG (version 2)... ... | reverse complement strand
TTAGTCTTCGCCTTGATTTTGGCGCTTTTGGCGGTTTGAATAAGAGGGATCTCTTTCAGCAATAAAAGAGAAATTCAAAAAAAATGTCCAACGATTCTTGAAAGCTCAAGCTTCCTCTCAACTCTTTGAAGAAGGTTTTAAGCGGAATGAAAAGAAGTTAGAGGTATCTTCATAATGGTTTTTTGTGTTGATTTTGTGAAGATTTGAATATTGAGGCAAAATAGCTTATTGAAGGAGTTGGGTAGGATAAAGTTGAATTGATTTTTTGTCGAGCTACTTATTTGAAATGATTTAGACTTCTAACTGATAATTTTGAGAGTACGATTAGCTATTATACATCTCCGATATCCCACATTTTAAATAAAAATCTCCTGAGATATGAATGAACATAATTCTTTTCAAGACTTTGGCCCATTTTTTTATATGCTGTATCTTATCGAAAGAGCTCCTCTTACGAAAATTTGAAGGAAGATTGTGAAGAGGCTTCGCCAAAAATGCATGGGCAGGCGTCCAAGTGGACACTATCTAGAGCATCACAGACATTTTTCAATAGAATATGATTGAAATATTATAGGGCATCGGACAATTTCTTTTGAAATTTTCTTCTTTTCAAAGAATCACATCAAGGAGACTTTTTTGAAAGAAGGGGAATTTTTTTATTAATCAGGATATTTACATCATAATAATAATAAAGGGATTAATTATAGTATCAATAATATATAAATTTGAGTAACCAAAAAGACTTGAATAACAAAATCAACTGTATACATTTCATATTTATTAATAAATTCTCAAGAGAACTCTCTTCAAAAAATTCTCTTTCTTAGTAAATAGGTCTCAAAACTCTATTTTGTCTCACATCATATCCATATCCATTCAGATCCTTTCTCAACAGCTTCTCATATTCATCTGACGCCTTTCTCACAGAAGGATTAGGAGTCACAGCTCTATATTGCACATTACTGTTCACTCTAGGCAAGACCACATTCTTTCCAGTAGCAGGATCAATAACATTTCTCGATCCAGCTCTAGAGCTAGGCTTTGATGCAATAATAGGTCTGGAAATATCTTCAACATGAAGGTCAATATTATTCAAAGAAGGAACTTTATGGGTTCTTTCAGTCTTTTCAATCTTCTCAAGCTTCTCAGTTGGGGCCTTCTTCTTTGTTCTAAAGATGTCCATGATCAAAGCTGCCTTTCCTCCTCTTTGCACAGGGGTTGGCTTAGCCTGAACAACTGGCTGAGCTTGAGCTTGAGCTTGATTTTGAACAGAAATTCCTCTTCTGAGAGGTTCAGGTTGAACAATACGGGGATTTGTTGGCTTGGGTTCTCTGCCGCGGAGAACTCTTTCGAGAGAGTCTTCTTGAGCGGAGTCTTTTCTTCTGAGCTTTTCTTCAATGCCAGCGATGATATTAGGCTTAGAATTGGCTCTGTTCATACGAGAAAGAGGTCTTCTTTGCTCGAGGATTTTCTTGCCATATTCGTCTTCGGTGTGGTTTCTTGGGTTGTTGTCGTCCAAGTCGATCAAAGAAATGGAGTCTTTTTTATATTTAGGCTTAGGAAGGATTTGGTCGAGATTTTTGAGGTTTCTGGGCATTTTGATTGTGTCCAAAAGTTCATGATAATCGGGGTTTTTGGTCATTTGGTCGTAGTCGTCATCAGTCATACGAACGATAAGAGCGGGATGGCTGAGTAATTTATCACAATCAGGTCTCATTTGAGGATTGACGTTGAGGCACATGGCGATGATTTTAGCCAAATCGCTGGAATACATCTTTGGGATTCTATCGAAAGTTCCCTTGATAATTCTTTGGTAAAGGCCATTCATTGTGGAGGCACGGAAAGGAGGCTGAAGAGCGCAAAGTTCATAGACAACGCAGCCAATAGACCAGATATCGCTTTTATTTCCATAGGGTTTGTCTTGCCAAACTTCAGGAGAAGCGTAGTAAGGGGTTCCTGCTTGAGTATAAACAAGGCCAGCTTCAGCGATTTTGGACACATTGAGATCACCAAGCTTGATAGTTTTTCCTTCATCGCCAAGGAAAATATTTGCACATTTGATATCTCTGTGAAGAATCTTCATTTTGTGAAGAGTTCTTATCCCTTGGACCATTTGCTTGAGGTAAGACCAGATCAATTCTTCAGGGATAAGCTTGCCTCTTTTCTTGTGATCTTCGATTTTCTTCATGAGATCGCCGCCTGTAGCATGTTCCATGACGATGCAGAGTGATTGGGAGGCATCATCATAGAAGGCTTCCTTGTAGGCAATGATGTTTTTATCGTTAATGGAAGCGAGAATACGGACCTCGTTAAGGGCATTTTCACGTTCTTTGAGCTTGAGTGCTGGGAATTTGACCTTTTTTAAAGCGTATTGTTGACCGTCAGATATACGACGAACTTTGTAGACAGAGGAGAAAGAACCTGAACCAAGTGTTGAAAGGACTTCAAAGTCTTTGATACTAGACATGGGTTTTTGAGTTGAAAGAATAAGTAAAAATGTAGATTATATAATATTTGAGAGAAGAGAGAGATTTAAATACGAAAGAAAATAGTCTGTAAGAGGGTGAATTTTCGTGGGAAAATAAACGGTTTTTTAATAAAGTATCTGAGTGTTTTGTTACTGAGATTTCGGCTTTTAGCAAAAAGTTAGCGGGAGAATTTTTTTCGTTGGAGAATAATTCAAAGTATTGGGGAACTCTTATTAAACCCTGAAAGAAACTATGTTGCGGTCAACGTTTTTTGTTAGTTAGTTTTACCGCGGGCTTTGTTCTTGTCATATGGATTGAAAAATTGTTTTCGAGACATATCGTTTCTTTAATGGTGGTTAATTTTAGTTACTCCACAAATTAGCACCTTGATGATTTTTTTTTGAATTTCTTTTGAAAAATACAAGGCAAATGAGCAAAAGTACTGTTGGGTATTTTCAAATATTTTCATCGTAATAGGGAGATTTTCATGATTGTTACGAATGTCTTATGAGCAAATGAGGTGTTCCTTTTGAGATTTTTAGAAAGGAAATTTGACATTTATTCTTATTCAAGTTCAATCGACTCTGCATTCATACAAAATTTCATAAAAAGAACATCTTTTCAGTCGAAATAAAATTCAAAAAGAAATATGTAAAGGATTCGAAAGAGATTTTTGTAATGAAGGAAACCATATGGGAAGGAAGGGATTTTCATGGATAAAGTGTCGAGAGAAAGCAATATCTTGGAAAAGGGAAGATTCAGATTCGAATTATAAATAGTAGTCGAGGGGTGTTTTTCATGCCAATTAATAAGAACTTTCTATCGAAATGTTGATGGAAGAAGTTGTCATTCCAACATTGAAGAGAAAATCGAGGTCCGGAAGAGGGAAAGAAATGCGGAAGGAGGGCTTTTTGTCAGAAAAGGGTCAATTCAATTCGATTTTTGTCGATGTTTCCGGGCGAATCTGCCGCCAAATTATAATTTATAGAATTATTTATTTCGCTTACTTTTGTAACCGAGCTCTTTTCCCTCGCACTAAAAACGAGATTTCTGATATCTGGGGTGGCTAAGGGTGGGATTTGGGGGTTGAAATGGCCAAAGGAAGAGAGAGATTGAGGTCAAATAAGGAGATTAATGGGATATGGGATAATTAGTGAATGGGGTGAGAAGTTACAAAGAACATTAATTAAGAAAAATCCTTTTTATCGCATTTAAAAAATAATCTACATTATGAAGAGAAATTGAGCCCAAAATTTATTCATTCAAAAATCAAGGCATCGTACATTCTTTCTCAATACTTTCGTGGAGGAACTCTTAAGTGAGTCCTTTTAGATCACGCAAAGAGTATCGTGATGGCAAAATATGGAGAAGGTGAGAGTGGGAGTTATTACTTATTTTAGATATCATCGTGGGTTTTTTTCTTAATATTGGCATTAACCCTGTAAACATAAACGAAGGGCTTGGAGAGAATTTGGTCGTTCTTCCAAATTTTGGCAAAATCGTGTTGTTTTGAGCTGAGGTTTTAAATGTTTTAAGGGCGACCTTTTTCAACAAAATTTCAATCCTTTCAAAGGGCTCTTTTCAAAAAGTTTAAGAAATCAACAAATTATCACCGCAGCTCTGTATTCGTAAAGAACTTTTTTTAATTTTTGTATTGTCATTAAACCTCTCTGACTTCTAATAAATTCTTTTTCATTAGAGGTTTTCCAAGGACTCTCTCGAGCCCTGAAATCAAGTGAAAACTTTTGAATGAAAAATTCCTTAATATAGTTTTCTTTCTTTCTTACCAGAAAGCTCGAGAAAGCTAATAAATTTGTCTGTATTCAGGCAAACTATTGTATCAAACTCTTAAAGGCCCAATTTCTGTTCATTTCCTGATCCTAATCCCCAACGGATAAATAATCTCCTTGTATTAAAAAAGCTGACTCAATTTTTCTTTCTAAACTAAAATTACACAATTATACTTTCACATCCATTTTTCCTATTTTTCTATGGATACCCCCTCTCAGATTACCATTCCAATTTTCCGCAAATCTCGCTCCAAAACCTGCATAGAAGCCTCCTGTAGGGTTCAAATTCACCAGCAGGAAGACTCTGGTGACCTTATTGAACTTCCCAGTAAGCTCATTTTCTCCATATTTTCTCTGATGATCTTCCCCTTAGTCTTCAAACACAATCAATCTTCAGTGTCTGAGTGTTCAAGCCCAGTGAAAGCCAAAATTTTTGGAGGATTCAGCTCTCTTTCAAGGCTGGATCATATTCCCGAGCATATCAAGGCTGATGATATTCATAATAGTTTCTATGCTGATACAGCCCAATCAAGTAAAATTTCCCTTTGGAGAATACAGACTAACCTTTGGATCAAGCTGAATGGGCATTTACAGAAGAAAGTCTTCCAAACTTCCCAACAGAAACAAAGTCTTTGAGGATTTTGGTTCTGACATGGAATCTATACGGAAAAGTAAGGGCTTTCTTGTTGAATTTTAGACCTAAATTCATGAATAAGAAACCAAAGGATAGCCTAATGGACCTGCTAAACGTTGAGAAAGTCAAGCATCATATTATATCGATTGGCACTGAAGAATGTCTTCGATCAATTCCTGCTTCGACCTTCAAGAAGTCAAAAAAATATTGGAAGAATCTCTTACAGTATTTTTCGTTGGAGGAAAGCTCTTATTCTCTTAGGAAATATCTTGCTGATGAGTATTGTATGATAGCAGCACATACAATGAACGCATTAAACCTGGCTATATTTGTACATAAGAGCATTTTAGGATTTGTTAAAGGTATAAAGAAGAAGAGAAAGAGAACAAATAATCTGTTAGGCGTTGAAGCAAATGAAGTGAGGACAGGACTAGGAGGCACAATGGGGAATAAAGGAGCAATTGGTATAACATTTAGATTATATGGAGCGTCCTTCTTGTTTATTAACTGTCACCTTGCATGTAAGAAGGGAATCTCTTTGATGAGTCATCTTTAATAGCTGGACAAAGTCAGACACAGCAGAGGAATGAAGATTTTGCAAAGATCATAAAGGAGATGGAGTTGCCGAGAGTCAGATTATTTCATGAAAGAAGATGTAAGGAAGATGTTATAGAAGGGCAGGGATGAATTTATTATGGAATAGATAAGCAGAAATCGAGTTTATTGGACCGCTTTGACTTTATCTTTTGGTCTGGAGATCTTAATTATCGAGTGAATCAGACCAGAGAGAATACTATAGAATTACTCAAAACAAAGAATTTAAAGGTATGATGAGGAGTGTTTGGGTCCTTAGAAGATATTTTTAGGCATTGCTAAAGGAAGATCAGCTGAGTATTGAAAGAAAAAATGACAATCTCTTGAAAGGTAACCAAAGTTTTTGAAGACTCTTTTCTTATAGTAAATCATTTTATTACAAAAAAACTCATTTGTTCTTGTTGGCTCATGAGCTTGAAGAGCCTTCTCTCATTCAAAAACTCTTCAAAGCCTTTTTTTTATTAGAGAGTCTTTATTCTTTTCAGTTTGCTTATCATATGTCTAATCACAAGCTTAGAGTTTCAAGAAGGAGAGATAAAGTTCCCACCAACCTACAAATATGAAATAAACACTCATTTATTTGATAATAAGAAGCACAGGACGCCTTCCTGGACTGATAGAATACTGTAAGAAGCGAGATGCTTTTTCTTTTATAAGCGAGAATATTTAGGTTCAGGCATAATAAAGATCATGGAAAGCTGATGTTAATAAATTATGAGAGTATCCCTAATATGACGATGAGTGATCACCGACCTGTTTTTGCGCAGTTTGTAGCAACATTAACGAAGAAAGAAGATGAAGTAAGTGGGTTTTTTTGAAGGGGAGTAATGTGGAATAGAATAAAGAGAAAGGATTGATTGCAATAAAAGCAAGATGCTGTAATATATTCTAAAAAGGGCATTTGTGAATGAGGCGAGATTTTTGAAGAATAATGAAGGAGGGAGCTTATTCGTTGCTCCCAATGAAACTTTTCTGAATTTTTCAATTCAATGAGATGATAATTTATTGACTGTATAAATTTTTTCGGTTTAAATATTGACTTCTTGTTTTGTAATTAACAGTTCTTGTATTAAAAAACGAAGAAAAAACTCAAAAAGTAGGTTCTGATTTTTCTTTTAGATGAAGGTCTTCTCTTAAATAGAAGCCATATCCAGAGAACTTATAAGGATTTAGTGAAATAATAAACAGAGTTTTTGTTCAAAATTTCTGTTTATTTTCGAGATTCTAAGCTCAGCTCATCAAATCAAAAGACACTCTTTATTGTCTATCTCAACAAAAACTGGCTCAAAACTAGAGCCTTTCTCATTAAATAACCTTTTGGCCTCAATGAGGCCTTCCAATAGAGACAAGAGAGATTATAAGAGATAGGATATTTTTACGTAAGATTTTACACTCTCATAAAAAAAAAACAGACAATCAACACCAACGCATAATATAACTCACAAAAAACTAGAGAGATTGAAGATATTAATAACTATTAAAAATCATTCAATTATCAAAATAAGTAAATCCCATGAAATAATACCATCATAAAAAACAAAACTTGAAACTTTTTTCTATTCCTTTACTCCTCCTCCTTAACTCATCTTCTTGCCCATAATCAAATAATCAGGGGACCGATAAGCCATGCTTGCTTTCTTTGATTTTTCTAATAAAATCAGCACAAAATCTCTTTATAAATCTTACTGAAAAGGCTTTGATTTGACAAAGTAGGCTTTAACAAAGTATTGGAGTATTTTCTTGATTCGTCCTTCTTCTTTGGGTTCATCACCACATAAGAGTTCGGGGCAACCAATTGGAACTTGGTATCGAACTGTGACAAGGGGTTTTTGTTTAATGGCGGTAAGATCGAGCTCTAGAAAGGGGTTAGATCTTGTGTGATTTGAGGAAAAAAAAAATTAAAAGAAAAGTTCTGATCATTGCAAAGTGCCCATATGGCTAAAAGAAAAAACTGAAGGAAAACTATTTTGAGCAGCCTTTTGGACTGCAGGCCTGTAGAACTTTCCAAAAATAGCGATTTCATTGAAGGAAAAAAGTCCTTTTTCAGAAATTTTTTGGATGAGACTTTTCTCAATCAGATCAGTAGAGCTGGAAATTTATATAAAAAATATTTTGCAGTTCTGGGCATCATAGAAAAGGGCGCATACCTTTTTAGAGTCATCTTCAGTCGGGGTGTCAGCAGCACTGAACTGTGGTTTGAAAATTCCTTCAATTTTCATACTGAGATTCAAATAAGGGAACTAACAAAGTCATTAAGGAAGTGCCATAAATATCCTAGTACTTTGCTTTGGCTTTTGCCATTTTTGGGTTGTTTAAGGCTGACTTTCTTGATATTTGTGGCTTGGGTTTGATGTGCGTTCATACTTCTATCATGATCACTATAAAGACTTCTATTACTACAGATTAGCTTTCGATATTTTCTTCATGCTTTTATTACTTTTCTGAACGATCATGCTCCATAGTATGTGTCTGATTCAATGGTCTTCCAACTCTTGGACTCAGTCTAATCGATGTCCTATCATAAAATATCAATAAAACCTCTTTTTTTAAATCCCTTTACAGGCTGCTTTGGAACTCTTTTTGACGATCAGCTTCCAAAAGATCTCTAAAATACTCATGGCGAAGCGCTTGTTCAGCTGAAATTCTTTCCTCAGGATCGTATGCCAACAACAGTTTCAATAGATCAATGCATTCTCTTGATACATGTGGCAAAAGCTTTTCGATCCCTGTGCCTGGTCTTTCTGGGAAGTTAAAGTCTAGATGCGTAGCATGTCTTTTGAAGAGTTAAATACGAGAATCCCACGTTAAAAGCGACCTTTTGAAGCGTTCAAGGACACGGTTATGAGGAGTACCGAGGATGTTATGTATTCTGTGGATCATATCCAGTTCATTATTTCCCGGGAACAAAGGAACAAGAGTGAGGATCTCGTAAAAGACACAGCCAGCACCCCAGATATCCATCTATAAAGAAGACTTTTAGGCCGATTTTTCAAGGGTTTTATTTACTTTATGATCATAATAGCCGTCAGTCATGAGGCATTCAGGAGGTCTGTACCATCTTGTAGAGATATATTCAGTGTAAGGATGAGCGCTGTAAGTTCCACGGCAAGACCCAAGATCAGCCAGCTTGATTGTATCATTGAGAAGAAGGACGTTTTCACTGAGAAATAATGAGATTTTGTGAAGGAAATGGGAGTTTTACGGCTTTATATCACGATGGAATATTCCTTTTTTATGCATATGATCCATTGCTTTGAAAAGCTGATAGACGTAATCTCGCACTTTGGATTGCGGGAGATAGGTTTTACGATCTACAGGGGAGTTTATAAAGGAAAACTTGAAGAAAAATTAACCCTTTATTAGCTCGTATAAGTTCATTTCCATAAGCTCAAAGACAAGAGCAAGCCTTCCGGTCGGTTCATCACTAATATTCGATAAATTCTTTACGTTTGGCATGGAGAAATTTACTATAGGACCTCGAGCAGTTTAATGATGTGAGAATGAGGCGATAATTTTCGCAAGGCTTGGATTTCTCGCAGTTGGTTTACCTAGAGTTTTTAAAGGAAATGAAGAGGAAGAGAAAGTTTACTTGTTCTTGAGATGTGAAGTGAGTTTTCATGCATTTAATGGCAACATAGTTGCCGGTCTTTACCGATTGAGCCTTAAGGACTTCAGAAAAGGTTCCTTCACCTTTTTTGCTGATTAATTTGTATTCTAAAGGGAGGGGATTAGGCCAGAAAGGAAGGAAGAAAATGAAGGGTACCTTGCATAGGCGATAAGAGTTTGCCGTATTAATCAAAGTTTTATTCAAGGAAAATAAAATCTGTAACCTCCTACCGAAAATTTAGAAAACCCTTTTAGTCTTTAATTCGCTTCAGTTTTCTTTTATTTAAGGATTCCTTAATGAAATTTCTCTTTATTGTTAAAAATGAAGCTTGTTGTGACATAAGCTCTGGGGTGAGTTTGAGAGAAAGCATGAATGGGAATAAAATGGCTAGTGTGAGAGGATAGGCTAAGATTTGAGAAGAGGATGATTTGATCGCATATGAGAATTAAACCTTTGGCTTTTTTGCATGCAAAAAATCAACCTGAAAATAAACTAAAACGGCGTTCTTTAGATTGAGACAGTGTTTGGGATTTTAATTTGCTTATTATAAAGATTCGAAAGGGATATCTTTGCTTTGAAGTGGGCAAGGAGAGCCTCTAATAAGCATGTCTGGTTAATGAAATGGATCAGGCTTCCTGAACAAGGCAAATAGTATAGTTTCCTTTGGATCAGCGTTGCTTCTGTTTAGACTTTCTGGGTATTGTGAAAGGAGAGAAACTATAGGGAATTGTTTTCTTTGGATTTAAGGGGAAAGGAGGTAAGGTGGAAAGATGGAAAGATTATTGAGAAAAGTTAGAGAAGAAGTGAGAAGAAGAAGAGTAAGGATGAAGGAAGAGTTTTTGTTGATGTGAAAGAAATTTTTGGTTGAAAATGGGTTTAATATTTAGAGAAAAACTCCATAAAATTTCAGTACTGAAATTTGAAGGCTCACTATAAGCATATTAAAAGCCTTTTATAAAAGACAAAGCTTTCTTTTTGGGCTGTCTCTCAGAGATTTCTTTACAATTTTTTGTTCAAATTTGATCTCCTTTCAGACAAGCGGATGGAACCAAGAAATTTCAAGCCAAATCTTCCTTGAAAATCACCCTCAGGAATTATTTTTCACAGTTTGAAGTGAAGCTTCCACTTGTCTCAAAGTAAAGAAAAAGCCTCTTCAAGAATTTGAAGTTTGGATTCAGTTGCACTCTTTCCAAAAAAATGATCAATTTCTTTCCTAAAATCTTCAGTAAAAATGAAGCTCTAATTTTTTTTAAAACCAAAATCTTAACAAAACAAATTCAGAAAGAGCCATTCAGAACATCAAAGTTTGCCTTTACTTTTTGAACTGCTTGAATAATTCCTCTCTTCAAATTTTTCCTCCAAATTTTTTCAACAACAAAAACCTAAAAAATTTATACTTTTCTCCTTTTTAAAAATACTCTCACTTCCACAATGAACTATCTCGGTGGCTTTTCCCCTCAAAAAAAGCGAGTCTCCTCCCTTTTACCTCCACTCTACTCACCTTTCTTCTCATAGTTTGACAATCAAGACCAATATCTGACTCATGAACAACAAAACAACAACCAAATTCAATATCATCATACTCGTCCCATCGCTGCATACACAAAATTGAACTATACCCTCAAGCAGATCAACCCTCTAGCCGGATATCAACCTTCTTTGAGGTATTTTGGCGCAACGGAACATTATGGTAAACGTATCGAACTCTCCCTTCTCGTACATATTCCTTCAATGAAAAGACATTTATTGTGTGTTAGGAAACTGGAGACATTATTGGAAGA
>Ga0182738_1007693_pt1 | contig 10877 bp, 7 predicted proteins | sample eDN5th30CBELigMG_FD_128876 | JGI IMG/M metagenome (GOLD analysis project Ga0182738, IMG submission 128876) | Enriched Miracle-Growth compost microbial communities from Emeryville, California, USA - eDNA 5th pass 30_C BE-Lig MG (version 2)... ... | reverse complement strand
GGACGCCTCCTAGCTTATTAAAAAATATGCCGAAGATTTAGTTTCGGACTGAGGGCAATCCTATCGTGCATGCAAAGAACGATCAAAGGAAATTACGCGGAATGATCTCGTGCGAGCTGAGGTCGGCCCTGCTAAGCCCCAACGAGGTGGCTTACGAAAATCGCTCGTCCTACGAATCTAACCTTCGGCGGAAAGGGGGCCGTTCCTTTGGGGGCTGCACTTGTCAGAGATTGATTCGAAAGAACGGATTGGGCCGCGCCGCGCGAAATGAAGAGGCCGGCGTTGAGGTGGAGCCGCGAGGGCGGCTCAGTCCAGACTTGCGGCCGAACTTGGCGTTCCGTAAACTCTGTACCGGCATTATGTTCGCGTTGCCAGCTCTCTCTGGGGCCAGATTCCCGAGGGGCTCGAACAAAACGCCTCGAGCGAACGAAAAACCAGGATTCGTCCGAACCGGGAATCTCGGTTGTTTTCCGTGTTTCCATACCCGAGGGTGGAAGACCGGTTCACTTTTCATTCTATTTTCAATGAATTGCCATGGGTTCAACGGTTAACAAAACCTCCTGGGTGAGATGAGCGAACAAGCAGCAGGTGGTCTGACGATCGGCGGATTACAACAGCGCATCCACCAGATGTATGGGGCCAAGGACGAGGCTCGGGGGGATGCCGCCACCTTTTTGTGGCTCACGGAAGAGTTTGGCGAACTGGCCACCGCGCTGCGTTCGGGATCGTCCGAGGAGCTCGCGCTGGAGATGGCCGACGTGTTGGCCTGGCTGGTGACATTGGCCAATATTCGAGGGATCGACCTGGAAGCGGCGGTTCAGCGCAAATATGGAACGGGCTGCCCTGGCTGCCAGGCTGTCCCTTGTGTCTGTGATCCTTCGGAAAAGCCCTGATCCGGGGATATTGGGATTGATCCCATTGCCCCGAATCAAGGCAAGAAGGCCGAGGGACGGAACGAGCCAAACCTCTGGATCACTGGCTCGACCTTGTCTTTCCCCTTGAGATATTTTGGTGGCGTCGTCGCGGATCGCTTGCCCTCTGTCTCCTCCTGTCTCGGCTCGACATTTGATCTTCCAAGGAAACCTGCAACATGCAACCTCGTTTGAGACGTGGGCCGTGGATGGCGATCGTGGCATGGGGGGTTGTCTCGATCGGGGCGATGGAGGCCGTTGTCGTCGCCGCGCCAAGCCGGCCGCCGATCGAGGTTGAGAACGTTCGGATCGGGTACGCCTCGGGATCCTCGAACAACCTGTTCAAGATTGGTGCGTGGACTCCGGTCTGGGTGCAGCTTAGGGCGGGAGACGAACGATTCACCGGTTCGATGGAACTGGTCGTCCCCGACGACAGTGATACGCCGACCACCGTGCGTCAGCCGGTCGACCTTGGGGCGGGACAGACCCAGCGGTACACCCTCTACGCCCGGCCAGGCACGATCGATCCCGACTTCGAGCTTCGGTTGATCGACCCGAGCCGAGGCATTCGGACCGCGCGCATCTCGGCCCGTTCGGTGGCCAAGCAGATCGACTCATGCTTTCCAACCGACCCGGTCGTGCTCACCCTGGGCAACCCACAAGGGGTCGAAATGATTCCCCAGCTCCCCGGTTACACGAGCGCTTCAACCACCGGAAGCCGGAGGGTCGTGGTGGGGAGGATCGACGCCGCGGGGGGGAACTTGCCCGGCCACTGGCAAGGCTACGACGCGGCTCGGGCGGTGGTGCTCGACACGAACGACCGGGCGGTGATGACCGCGCTCAACGCCCTCAGAGGTCAGGCGCTCGTGGATTGGGTGCGCCGAGGGGGGCACTTGATCGTCTCGCTGGGGGCCAACTGGCAGTCGGTGCGTGAGAGCCCGCTCGCGGAGATTTTGCCCGCGGTGCCGGGGAGCCCCAAGCGGATCAACGACCTCGCCGCGGTCGAGTCGTTCGCCCTCGGTTCCACCAAGGCGATCTCGCCGAACCGCGAGCCCGCGATGGTGACAACCCTTGAAGAGATCGAGGCGCGGGGTGGCAAGGTTCTGAGCCGAGCGATCGGGGCCCCTCTCGTTGTGCGCGGGTCGTATGGGTTCGGACTGGTGACGGTCATCGCCTTCGACGTGGATCAGCGTCCGTTCTCCACCTGGGAGGACCGGGGCTTTTTCTGGGTTCAGGCGATCGGTCTGCGCCGGCTGTTGAGCGATGAAGACCTTGCCGACTCCTCGTTGGGGAGTGGGCGCATCTATCAGGAAAACTCCCGCGACCTTTCCACCAAGCTCCGCGAAGCGCTCGAACGATTCGAGGGGGTGAAGCTCATCTCGTTCGGCTGGGTCGCCTTTTTCATCTTCCTCTACATCCTGCTGATCGGCCCGGGCGACTACTTCTTCTTGAAGAAGGTCGTCAAGCGGATGGAGCTGACCTGGATCACCTTTCCGATCATCGTGCTGAGCGTCAGCCTGGCGGCATACTATGCCGCCTACGCCGTGAAGGGGAAGACCTTACGGGTCAACAAGGTGGATGTCGTCGATGTGATCCAGGGGCCGGGGCCCGAGAATGTCTATCCCGCGTCGGGGCTGGTGCGAGGAACGACGTTCCTCGACCTCTTCAGCCCGACCAATCAGGATTACACCTGCTCGATCGTCCCGCTGCCGCTCGATCGCGCGGAGCCCACCAGCGCCGACCAAGCCGGCCCCTCTCGGCTCCCCTCGGGAACCGAGCTGACGCTCAGTTGGTTCGGCGTGCCCGAAGTCGGCTTTGGCGGCATGGGGAACCGATCTCAACTAGCCTTCTCCAATGCCGGGTACGAATATCTTCCACCAGGAAGGGCTGAGAAGCTCGAGGGGGTTCGCGTTCCGATCTGGAGCACCAAGGCATTGTCGGCGCGTTGGATGGCTCCCGGCCCGGCGGCTCCACTCATCGAAACAAGGCTTCGGCCGGTTGGGCCCGACCGGCTCGAAGGGGAGGTCATCAACCGAACGGGGGCCACGCTGCACGACGCGATTCTCGCCTTCAGCAAGCAGGTCTATCTCCTTGGGACCATGGAGCCGGGGGTGCCGATCCGCGTGGCCCTCAGCCAGGACCGGCAGTTGTCCGGCCACGTCCGGGAGACCTTGCAAAACCTCCTCGACAGGGTGGAGCAAGGAGACACGCCTGGTTCTCGGCAGGTCGAGCGAGAAGACTTGCTGCTCGGCTTGATGTTCCACGACTCACTCGGGGCGAGTCGCGAGCAGTTGACCACGAGTCACGCGTTGACCGACCTCGACCTGACCGAGCAGCTCTTGCTCGATCGGCCGATGCTCGTGGCGCGGACCGACCGAGCCCCCTCTCGGCTGGTGCTCGAGCATACCTCGAGCGATTCCAAAATTGAGCAAACCACGTTGCTTCGAGTCATCCTCCCGCTCCAGAAAAATGAGAAGAAGCCATGACCTTGCCCGGCCCGAACGGGACTGATTACTGGCCGCGATCCAGTGCGGACCACCGGTCAGGTGAGTGCGAGACGGTGGCGGCGGGGGCCGATCGTAGTTGAACTCAGGCGAAGCCAGATTGATTTCAAGGGCAGGCCCGCACCTTTTTGGGTTGGGGGCGGATGCCAAATCCAAAGAGGTTGGCCGGCGGCGTGCATCCCACGCCCTCCATTCGAGAGAAGAGAGCACGCTCAATGATTGAGACCCACGACCTGACCAAGATGTACGGTGAGCTGTACGCCTTGAACCGGCTCAACCTGACGCTCAACCAGGGGGATGTCTACGGCTTCATCGGCCCCAACGGCGCGGGTAAGACCACGACCATGCGGATTCTAGCCACGCTCCTGAACCCCTCCTGGGGCGAGGCCACCGTCTGCGGCTACTCCATTTATACCGGGGCCAAGGAGATCCGCCGGGCCATCGGTTACATGCCCGACTTCTTCGGCGTCTACGACGACATGAAGGTGATCGAGTACCTCGAGTTCTTCGCCGCCGCCTATCGGATCAAGGGGCCGGCCCGCAAGAAGATCTGCGACGAGGTGCTCGAGCTGGTCGACCTGACCTACAAGCGCGATGCGCTGGTGACCAGCCTGTCACGCGGGATGACCCAACGCCTGGGCCTGGCGCGGGTCTTGCTGCACGACCCGCAGGTGCTTCTGCTCGATGAACCAGCCTCCGGGCTCGATCCGCGCGCCCGCATCGAGATCCGCGCCTTGCTCAAGGAGCTTCGGCTCATGGGCAAAACGATCCTGGTCTCCAGCCATATCCTTCCCGAGCTGGCCGACATTTGCAACAAGATCGGCATCATTGAGCAGGGCGTCCTGGTCGTCAACGGCGCCGTGGTCGACGTGATGAAGCAGGTCCGGTCCGATATCGTTCTGAACATCGGTGTCGCGGACCGTCAGACCGAGGCCGCCAACCTGCTCGAGAGTCAGCCCGAGGTGGAGTCGGTTCAGGACAAGAACGGAGTCCTGATCGTCAAGATGAACGAAGGGGTGGTTCAGTACAGCTTCCTGGCGAGTCGGCTCATCGAGAACGGCTTCGACCTGGTCCTCTTCAAGGAAGACGAGATCAACCTGGAAACCGCGTTCATGCACCTGACCAAGGGAATCACGAGCTGAGCGAACTCACCCCGCCATCACACTAACCCCGAGTCGAGGAAGGTATTCGGGGCCAACCTAAAAAGGGCCGTCCCTGCTTATAAGCAGGGACGGCCCTTTCGTTGATTTCAAGGCGAAGGGACCGCGTGGCCAAGCCTTATTGGCTGCTGTTCTGAGGCACGGGGCTGAAGCCGAGTCGTGCGATGAAATTCGACGGACGACCAGACACCAGTCCCCTGAAGGTGGGAGAGGCCACGAGTCCGGGAATCACGACCGATTCTTCAAGAGTGGCGGTTGAGGCGAGAGTCACCCCGTTGACCAGGAAGACCGATGGTGTAGGACTGACCAGTGGGGTGTTCTCTGAGAGCACGGCTGTGATCGAACTATCGGCGATGCCAGCGGCCGCGGTGAAAATACTCCCTGGGCCAATGATCAGGTCGCCTTGAACGAAGCCGGAGAGTGAGGGGAGGCTCGCGCTGGTGCCCGTACCGAGCAACGCCTGGTTGGTCGCCAGGAAGTTCGACCCCGTGGCGGTCCCCTTGGCCGGCTGCGGCGTTGCCCCCAGGAATCGGCCCACGTTGACCGAGGCCCCGTTGGTCAGGGTCATGTCCTGGCCAACGTTGAACAGGTTGAGGTCGCGGCCGACGACAACCCCCGGGCCCCCATCTAGCTTGACGTTGTTCAACACGTCAAGGGTGTTCAGGTCCCCCCCCACGTGAATCGAGGCGCCGGGCAGCAGGTTGTTGAACGCGATGCGGTCGACGGGTGTGGTGCCGGTGGAGACGAGCGGGCCGGAGAGGTTCGCGGTGTGGTATCCGAGGATCGCCCCGATCTGACCGCTGTTGACGGTGATCTGGCCGATGTCGAGTACCTTCGACTGGTTCGTCTGGCCATAGGCGAAGCTATGGGCGTATCCCCTGCGCTGGGGGAATGGCTGCGGATTGATATCGAGCTCGCTCTGGGTGGTCGTCCCGTCGAGAATCAGGCCGACCTTGCCGTTCGGCATGGCATAGGCGCGGACGGTCCCGATCGGTTGAACCGGTCCTGTGCCCGGGATCTGTCCCTGGATCGGGTTCTGGTTTCCAGGGATACTTGTCCCGGACGAGTTCTGAGTCTGCCCCTGCCCAGCGGTGGGGATGAACTGGGTCAGAGTGATGCGGAAGTGGCTGCCATCGGGGGCCGCCACGATCACCGACTGACCACCGTGTGCCGTCTGGGTTGCGACTTTGTTTCCGCGCGGATAGCTCGCGACCGGGAACCGGTTGGCTCCGGCCGAGAGGAACTCTGGGTTATTGTAGCGTAAGGCGACGCCCGGCTTGGGGTTTCGCAAGAACACGCTGCCCGGCAGGTTCGACCTCGAACCAGACAACAGCATTCGCGACTCAAGCGTCTCGTTCTGGAGCGACGGCCGAAATGCCCGGCGGTCGGCTCGGCGGCCTTCCTTGCGACGACCCAACATCGAGGATCCTCCGTGATCTTTGATCGGAACAATATGCCCCCGAGGAATCGCTAACCTCCCAGGCTGGCGACTCTCCAGGTTGGTGGCCAAGTGATCTCGGCACGCCCAACGAGCACGACTCTCTGGGCTTTTGTATCGGCGGCTCTCACTTCGATTCCGTTGAGAATCAATACACCACGAACCCTTGTTGTTGACGTGGCGCGAATTGTGGCGAATGCTTCGCTTGGAGCGATTGTGTGGGCCGCGGGGTCTTGTCGGCGGACGGGCCCCTCGCGCACAATCAGACGAGGCTCGTCTTGGCGACCCCTCCCCTTTCGTACACAACGCCCATTCAATCTCAGGAAACGCCTGCCCAACCTCGGATACCCATGCAACATCCCCTGCTCTCTCAGAAGGCCACTCGGTTCACCGAGAGTGTGATCCGAGGCATGTCGATCGAGGCGATGAAGCACAAGGCCGTCAACCTGGCCCAGGGAATGCCCGACTTCTCCGCCCCGGCCGAGCTCAAGGCCGCCGCCTGTCGCGCGATCGAGGCCGACATCAACCAGTACGCCATCACCTGGGGCGCACGCGAGCTTCGGCACGCCATCGCCGAGCACGCCGACTGGCACCTCGGCCTGGAGGTCGATCCCGAGACCGAGATCACCGTGACCTGCGGCAGCACCGAGGCGATGCTGGTCGCCCTCCTCTCCCTGATCAACCCAGGGGACGAGGTGATCCTTTCCGAGCCCTTCTACGAAAACTACTGGCCCGACTGTATTCTGGCCGGGGCGACCCCGCGTTTCGTCCCCATGCGCGCTCCCGACTGGAACTTCGACCCCGACGAGCTCGCCGCCGCGTTTAACGACCGAACCAAGGCGATCATCCTCTGCAACCCGAACAACCCGACCGGCGCGGTCATGTCACGCCAGGCGCTCGAGGAGATCGCCGCCCTCTGCCGCAAGTGGGACGTGATCGCGATTACCGACGAAATCTATGAACATATTTTATATGACGGCCGCGAGCATGTCGCTCTGGCCGGCCTGGCCGGCATGCGCGAGCGGTCCGTCACCATTGGCGGGATGTCCAAGACCTACTCGGTGACGGGCTGGCGGATTGGGACCATGATCGCCCCCCCACGCCTCACGCAGGCCTTCCGCCAGATCCACGACTTCGTCTCGATCGGCGCGGCGGCCCCCCTCCAGGAGGCGGGGGCTTTCGCCTACCGGATGCCCCGCGCCTATTACTCCCGGCTCGCCGCCGACTACCAGGCCCGACGCGACCGGCTCTGCTCGGCCCTGCAAGAAGTGGGCTTCGACCTGGCCTTCCCCCAGGGGGCGTATTACGTCATGGCCGGGATCGAGGCCTTCGGCGTCTCCGACGATGTCGCCTTCGCGCGACACCTCGTTCGCGAGATGGGCGTGGCCACCGTCCCCGGCTCCAGCTTCTTCCACGACAAGTCCCTGGGCCGTCAACTCATCCGGTTCTGCTTCTGCAAGAAAGACACCACCCTCGACGCCGCCATCGAACGGCTTCGCAAGCTTCGCGTGCTTGCATAATGTTGTTTGTGTTGTAATTGTATTGAAATTCCTTCGTGGGGTGGGCACTGCCCACCTCTTCGAGCACGCTACGAGCCGGTCAGCACTTGAATGGCACTCCGGTTCCCTCCGAGGCCAGTGAGACGGTCTGGGTGCAAGCTTCGATCGCTTCGGTTCGCGTGCTCGCGTAGTAATCTTCCCCCTCTTCAGGCAAGGCAATCAGAAGCGGGAGAAGCGCTGGGTCGGCGATGAGCGTGGCGGCTTCCAACTCCCGGTTATACGGCTCAGGCTTCTTCAGGGCCTCGAGCAAGTACGGAACCACGCGGGAGTCGCCCCGGGCGGCCAACCCATAAATCGCATCCCCTCGTACGTATCCGTCCTCGTCCAGCAGTCGCTCCGCCAGGGCGTTGCGAAGCGCGTCGCTATCCCACTCGATACAGGAACCGAGCCCGAAGCTGGCCCATTCCCGCGTATTGACCTCGGAATCACGCGTCAATCCAATCAGAGTTTCGACGGCGAGCGCATCCTCGCGGTGCAGCATGGCGCTGACAACCGCGCGCCGGATCTCGGGGTTGGGATGGTCGCGGAAACGCGAGGCGGGCACAATCGATTCGTAGCGATGGAGCCTGCCGAATCCTTGAAGGATCGCGTGGATGACGTTTTCTTCTTGTTCGCCGTTCAAGGAGTTCAGTACCACTTCAAAACAATCGCTGATAAACCGATGGTCGCATTCGCCGAGCGACGCAAGAACACGGATGCCAAGTGCGCGCTCCACGTGACAAGTGCTCTGGCAAAGCGGCGCGGCCTGATCAAAGACCTCGCGAGTTCCGCGCATCCCCAACGCGCAAATCAAGTCGTCCACGACCTCCTCGTCGGATTCGCTCAACACCGCGGAGAAGAGTCGAGTGACCGACCACTGCTTATAGTGAGGCGGGGTGTCCACGCCGATGATGGGTTTTGTAGTCATGCTTGAAAATCGTAAATGTATAGAGAGTTGATAACTGGTGATTATTGTATAAATGATATGCAAAAAGGATGGCACGCCAATAAAGGATCGAAATGACCTCGTTCACTGTCAATGATAAACCGGCAAGGCGAAATCGTTCACGGTCTTATTGCGATCATCCAAGCTATGACTGTGGGGTTGCTTCCACGACGGTGCCTCCACCACTTCCCCAACGAATGCTTCGTCACGTTGCCCGTCGTGACTCAGCAGGTATCTCCGCGCGAGCGAGTGAATCTCTGATTTTTACAAGCCCGAAGCGCGAGCGAGTGAATCTCTTCAATTGCTTTTTACAAGCCCGAAGCGCGAGCGAGTGAATCTCTTTGATTGTCGACTAATGGAAATAACAATGCAATTAAAAAATATGGTTGTGACGATGTTGAAGGGCTCTCGTCGCCAGGAAGGGTCATTGGTTTTCGGCCTGAAAAGGTAAAACCGATTCACTCGCTTGCGCTTCGGGCTTGTAAAGAAAAACCGTAAGTGCCAGCGGCCGTTCAGGTCGCTCAACAAATGGGTCATGACTTGTCTAGCCAGTTAGCTTGGATCTCGAAATCCTTCAATCCTGGACGATAAGGTATGAACGTTTACGGCAAGTCCGCCTGGCGCAGACAATGGCCGTGCAAGGTTGGTTCGCATGACTCGACCCAGGATCGAGGGGAATCTTTAGGGGGAATACGTTGTAGGCCGGGCTCGAGTCGACAGGGTGAATCTTGATTCATCACCATGGTCAGGTTGGATGCGATTTCGCCGAATCTTCTTAATTCCTGCAACGCGGCCTCGTGAATTGAGTGGAAGATGGCACCGGAATTCTTCCAAGGCAACGGCGACCGGGTTGACACCTGGAGCTGTTACGACCCGCTAGGCAGGCTCCCGGTCGGTCGGTTCGTCGTCGCACAGAGCGACCGGATTGTTGAGGGATCTCGAACGACTTCAATCCTCATCACCAGAGTCTGCCAGCCCCAGTTCTGTTTGAAGGAAGGTCTGATGGAGCGTCCAGCGAATCATGGGCGGCGTCGCGCTGCGTTTACTTTGATCGAGCTTTTGGTTGTGATTTCGATTATTGCTGTCTTGATCGCCTTGCTGCTTCCCGCGGTTCAAGCCGCTCGCGAGGCTGCGCGCAGAGTCCAGTGCGTCAATAATCTGAAGCAGATGGGCCTGGCGATGCATAATTTTGAATCCGCCAACGGATTCTTCACGCCGGCCGCCATTGATGACGCGTTCCCGAGGCTCGGAATTAATGTGGATGAGGCGGGCAAGCCGCTTGCCAAGCCCGTTCTGCACGGCTGGGTGATTTTGCTGCTCCCCTACACCGAGCAAGTTCCCCTCTATAACTCATACAACCTCAAGACCGATTTTCGAGACCTCTCCAACTCCACTGTGGTCCGTGCTCAGTTGAACCTGATGATGTGCCCCTCTTCCGCCAACCCCCTCCGCATGGATACGAACAACTCCGGTGGTTTCAAGGGCTGGCAGGCGGCGGCTGGCGACTATGGTCCGAACAACAGTGTCGCGAAGATCGCGATTGATGCTGGCTTCGTCGCGCCCGGCCAGTATGCGGGGGTGATGCAGGCCAACACGGTTCGGACGATCGCCGAGATCTCGGACGGGACCTCGAATACTTTGGTCATTTCCGAAGTCTCGGGTCGCCCGGACATCTGGCGGAAGGGGAATAAGATGGTGGCCTCGACCCCGATCGGCAGCAGTCCTCGGGTCTACGTCACGGGCGCGGGGTGGGCCAACCGAGAGAGTGCCTTCGGCTTGCACGGATTCCCAGCCGATGGCAACGGCGAGGCGCCTGGACCTTGCCATACGAACTGCGTGAATCGGAACGAGGTGTTCTCGTTTCATCCTGGAGGAGCGAATCACGTCTTCGCGGACGGCTCGGTTCACTTCGTGAAGGAAACGGCCGCGATTCAGATCATGGCCAACCTGATCTCAAGAGCGGGCGGAGAGATTCTCTCGGCCGATTCCTATTAATTAAGATGTAAAAACATGGACGAGCGGAGAGGCAATGCCACGGCACTTCTCCGCTCGCTCCTGTTTGGCGACACGTCCAGATCACCCGCTCTCCCATCCATGTCTTCTTCTACAAGCCCGAAGCGCCAGCGAGTGAATCCGTTTTCACATGTAAATGCTGCTAATCCGCGAATCCTTCTCTTTTTTACAAGCCCGAAGCGCCAGCGAGTGAATCCGTTTTCGTTGGTAGAAAAATGTCGAGGTTGTTATAGTATGCTGATTTGTTAAGAATTTATTTTGAAAGAAAATCAATTGAAGAGATTCACTCGCTTGCGCTTCGGGCTTGTCGGGGAGTTGTTTAGGCTCGAAGCTCAGCGGCGGGTTCGGAGCAGTTCGTTGAGCTTCG
>Ga0182738_1007692_pt1 | contig 10879 bp, 4 predicted proteins | sample eDN5th30CBELigMG_FD_128876 | JGI IMG/M metagenome (GOLD analysis project Ga0182738, IMG submission 128876) | Enriched Miracle-Growth compost microbial communities from Emeryville, California, USA - eDNA 5th pass 30_C BE-Lig MG (version 2)... ... | reverse complement strand
TCGCCCGGCGTCTGATCTGGCGGTTTGAGAACGAGGGGCGAACCGTCGACGGCGCCTGGCTCGACGGTCGATTGGTCGATGTCGACGACCAACCGCTCGACGGCCTGGAAGACGCCGCGACGGTGAGTCTTTGGCACCCGATCGACCGGTCGGTCGAGGAGGTCACGGCCTGGCGAGACTGGCTCGACCGCCACCAGGTTCGCCAGCCGTTCAAGCAGGCGCATCGGGAGGTCTACGTCCTGACCGCCGCCGAGCGCGACGGCACCCGGACCTACTCCAACCGATTCGCCGCGCACGTCTTGCGGCAGCACCAGTACCACGCCCTCTGCGCCGCGAGGGGATGGCGGAACCGGCTCCGCCTGATGGTCGACGACACCTATCCGCCCACCTCCAAAGATCTGCCCGAGTGGGGCCTGCGCGCCGAGTTCTGGGTCGAAGGCGTTGGCGATGATTATCGCCAAGACGTTACCGAATCCGGCGCTTATCTTCACCTGTCGACCGACCAAGTCCGGTTCTACGAGCTTGGCGCGGCCCAGCGCGAATCTCAAGCGGGTAGCGGGGACTACAGGCCGACATGGAACGGCGGCGACGCCGAGCCGGTCTCCCTGGAGCGCGTGCCGGCGTTGGCGCTCTCGGAAGTGCTGCGGGACGTGGATTTGTTCGTCGGCGTGGCGAGCGTCGGCAACGACCCGACCTGGGCCGACGGCGGGCCCAATGGCCGATATGTCGACTACTGGAACCGTTACAGCTTCGGCGATCTCACCGCCAACGGCCAAACGCGCAAGGCCGTGCTGGAGCGATTGATTCCCCGGTTGAAGATCGCCCCGCGGTGTTCGTTCACCGACAAGTTCCTCGTGGTCCGGGGCGACCTGCGGACCTATAAAATCCACCTGGGAAGCGGCAACATCCTGATGGAGCCGAACGACCAGTACCTTTGCATCGTCGCCCGGCAAACGACCGCCGACGCCAAAACCGGCGGCGTCTTCCTCCCCTTCGAAGGCGACGGCACCCTCTCAATCATCCTCAGCAAAGCCCTCCTGCTGGCCGACGACCGCAAGATCGCCGACCCGACCATCGTCAGCCAGATCAAAAGGTAAAGAACTTCGAGAAACCGGCGACGCCGCGCCTACGCGGTTTCCTCGAGCTTAAGATCGGCATATTGATTTCTATTTTGTCTGTTGACCTCGCGATCATCGGACATTTAAAGTTTATTTATCAGATCAGGAGCCTTTCGACGGCGCGCTTTTCGGGGGATTCTCGCAAGTGTCCACGCCCCCAAGGAAGGGTCGAGGGCGTGGAGCGGCGCGAGAGCCGACGGCGGTCCCGCCGACCGCAAGGGCCCCGCGGGGTCGGAGAGATGGCGTTCTTATGGAGACCCTCCCATGGAAGTCGCATCGACCAAGACCCGTGTTCATTTCGAGGGCGAGCAAGCGCATCGCAGGGCTTTCCTTCAAGCGGCGGCCGTCGCCACCGGCGGCGCTCTGATAGCGGGCGGAGCCGCCAGGGCCCAGGAACATCCGGGTGGGGGGCACCAGTCCTCCGCCGAGGAGCCGCACGGCGGCGTCGGCGCGGCGCCGCCGAAGGAGGCCTTCGAGGGGTTGCTCGTCACGCCCGGCGCCATGGCGGCGACTCTCGAACGCAAGAACATCGAGTTCCTCCCCGACGCCGAGCTGGCCAACCTGCGCCAGGCGTTCGGCCTCCTTGGCTCGGGCGCCTCCCCCGGAGCGATCTACCAGTCGTGGGTCGGGCTCCACGCCCAGAATTGCCAGCACAACAACAGCGTGATCTGGCCGTGGCACCGGGCGTACCTGTACTACTTCGAACAGCGCCTCCAGCGGGCGCTCCCCGCGGCCGACCCGCCGGTGACGCTGCCCTACTGGCCCTATGACACGATCGGGACCGAGCCGACCACCCGCGAGCACCGCAAGCTCCCAGCGCCGTTCCGACCGCGAAACGTCGACGGCCAACCGAACCCGCTGTATTACGATCGCCCGGCCGGCCAGAACACGGGCGACTACATTTTGTCCTTCAACGGCACCCGAACGTCCGGGATCATCGACCACTCCAACGACTTCTTCCAGTTCGGGGTCAACCTGGAGAACGGTCCCCACAACTACGTTCACAACAATCCCCCTGGGGCGATTATGAACAATCGCCTCTACAGCCCCACGGACCCGATCTTCTGGCTACACCACGCCAACCTCGACCGCGCCTGGTTCCGCTGGACGCAGATCGCCGGGCATCACAACCCGCGCGAACACGAGAGCCCGGCGATCGACAACTGGCTGAACTACCCGTTGCCGGGCTTCTACCAGTTCCCCAAGCGGTTGGTCAGCGAGTTCCTGGAGCCGTCCGCGCTGGGCTACACCTACGTTATGCAGGCGATCAGTATTGTGGCCAGCGCCAAGGACGCCGCGCAGGCGAAGCCCCGCGAGGTCGACTTCTCCGCCGCGATCCTTCCGGAGGCCGCCCGAGCCGCCGCGGCGGGGGCGGGGGGCCCGGCCATTCGCCCGGTCCTGATCCGCTTCCGGGATGTCTCGCTGCCGCGGTCGTCGGTGCTGGAGGTCCGCGTTTTCCTCAACCATCCCGGCGCGACCGCCGAGACGTCGCCCGATGACCCACGGTGCGCCGGCATCTTCACCCTCTACCCCCCGCACGGCGAGCACGGGCCCGCCCCCGACCAGATCTCCATCGACCTGGACGCGACGGAAGCCGTGCGATCGCTGCTGGGCCGGGAGCAAGGCCGGACGAAATTCCCCCTGACCACGGTCGTCGTGCCGTCGAAGCAGGCGGCCGCGGAGGCCGAGGCCGAGCCGCTGCGCTACAAGTCGGCGCAGGTCATCATCCTCGACGCCGGCGAGCCCGACCGCTGACTCGCCGGCTCCCGATCGTCACAAGCGAACGCTCCGGGCGGGCGAGGACGCTTCACCCCGCCCGGCGCTCCGTTTGGCCCCGGCGCGCGGCGGGAATTGTTGATGAATTCTTGAACCGACGGCCTTTCCGTGGTTCGATGGGTCGAGCGTCGGCTCGGCCGCATCATGAACCGTTCGACATTCGGAAAGGCATTGAAGCATGAGCACAAAGACACAGCTTCACCGGAGGGGGTTTCTGGGGGCGGCCGTCGCGGCGACGGCGGCGGGAGGGTTGCTGGGGCCGGGGGCGACCAGGCTTCGGGCGGCGGCGCCGGGCGAGGTTGGCGAGACGCCCCACTTCTGGTATCGCCTCGCGCCCGAGGGGCCCTACATCGACTCCCAGCGCGGGGATCGGGCGTTCGGGTTCCAGGGCGATCGGATCTTCCTCTCCGAAGACAACGCCCGGTCCTGGGCTTACAGCGCGGCGTTCCCCGAGGCCGAGAACATCACCTTTAGCTGCCTCACGAAGGATGGGAACGTCCTCTTCGCCACCCGCGAGCGGCTTTTCCTGAGCACCGACAATCTTAAATCTCATCAGGAAGTCGTCGTCAAGGATCGCGAAGGGCGCGACTACCACCCCCACAAGGCGAAGAATCCGGACCAGCCCGGCTGGTATTTCCACCCGCTCGACGGCGTGCACGCCTGGGATGTCGACGGCCGCGAGATGCTCGTCTGGGGGAACTACTGCAACGTGATGGGCGGCCCGGTTCCGGTGAACATCTTTTATTCCAACGATGGGGGAAAGACGGTCAAGCTCGCCTACTCGTTCGGACGGAACCCCGCGTTTCAGGAGAAGGGGACGGAGCCCGATTCGTTCCTCGGCGACCCCGCAAACCCGATCATCTGCCGGCACGTCCACTGCGTGTCTTACAATCCGGCCGAGCGGGCCTTCTACGCCTGCACCGGCGACATCGACCGGGGAGACAACGGCCACGAGGTCCACTGGCTGCGCGGGGAGTACGACGCGAAGGCCGACAAGTGGGATTGGCGGGTCCTCAAGTCGGTGAACTCAAACTCGCGATACAAGTCGGGCGGGATCTGCTTCGTCAACGATCAAATGTACTGGGCGGCCGACGCCAACGGCGCCCCGGCGGAAGACGGATCGTACGACCGTGGGATCTTCCGATGCGCCCCGGCCGACCTGCTCAACCCATCGAAGCATACCCAACTCTTCGACGCCCGATACGAGATGGCCAACCTCCTGATTCAAGACGGAGTGATGTTCGCCGGCCACTGCGCCCCGGCCTCGACGCTGCTGACGGGGATCGCCTACTCGCCCGACTTGGGCAAGAGCTGGGTGGAATACGACCTCGCCGAATTCGGCCCCCGCTCCCCCGTCCGCTTCCAGGAGAAAAACGGCGAAGGCTGGTTCCGCATGGATCTCCGCAAAGGATGGATCGAGCGCGGAGAGGTCCTGTTTCTCAAGCCCAAGGCGTAAGGCGGGTGTCACGGATTATTGTAGCCGGCCTCTGTGAGGCCGGGACCGGCGCTGGATTGCCGAGGCCCGCGTCCCGGGGTCATAGACCCCGGCTACAATACGCGGATACCGTGAAATCGCTTGCCCCCCCGGTCACTCCCCGAACTCGCGGAAGAGGTCGCGCGCCAGGGGGAAGATTTTGCTGTTCGGGCGCTTGTCGAGGCAGTAGATCACCACGCCGTCGCACTTGCCGTCGCGGCGGGCCTGGAGGGAGAGGCGAAGCTGGTTGGCCATGCGCTCCGGGGACGCCGGATCGCCGTGGCGCAGGCGGAACTCAACGGCCTGGCCGGCGACCATTGAGATGAACGGGATTTTGAAAGTTCGCTGGCCGGGTTTCGCCACGCGGCCGAAGCTCGTTCCGAAAGCCCCTTGCTTCGTCACCGACCATTTCGAGGTCTCGTCCAGACCGGCGGCCGGCTCCAGGCCCTCCGCCTTCAAGTCACCGACATACCAGCGCGCGTTGAAGTTGCCCACGCCCTTCTTGTCGATCAGTCGAAACGCCAGGGTCACGCGGTCCTTTCCGCCAATGAGCTGGGAAACGTCGACCTCGACCGGTTCCCAGGCGACCAGGCCGCCGGCCACGTCCTCCTCCCAGGCGACTTCGCCGTCCACCAGCAGTTGCTTGAAGTGATATCCGGATGTTGGTCCGACGAAATCGTCGCGTTCGCGGAATCGGACGATGCGGCGGTCGGCGGGCCGAACCACGACCTCCTGGGCGGCGAGGACGAAATCGCCCGGCTCCGATGGGGTGTTCGGCGGAAAGCCGAACTCGGCCGGTCGATCCCCGACCGCGTCGTTGGTCAATTGCCAGACCCAATCGATCGACGCTCGATCTTCAAGATAGGCCACGACCACGCCGTCAATGACCTCGCGATAATCTTCGATGAACGACTCCCGCATCTCGCCAAAATACATCAAGGGCAGGAACGCCAGGCGAGGATTGATCGGCCGAGACCGCTCGCGCATTTTGCGAAGATATGCGGGCGTGAAAAGGTCGTGATTCGCGTAAAAATCGTCGATGACCCAGGCGGTGAGGTTAGGGTGCTCGACCGACAGCCTGGCGATCTCCTCGGCCCACCGAGGATAATCGAGCCGGAACGGCTCCATGTAACTGTTGCCCAGGCGGGGGGCGCTCTCGGTCGGCGGGACGAGGTAAACCCAAACCTCGATGCCGGCCTCCTTCGCCTTGGGGAGGAACAGCTTCAGATCGTCCCAATCCGTCGGCGCGTGGTAGATGAGCCAGTAATAGGTCGTGGCCCCAAGCTCCTTGAGCCTCGCCGTCAAACGATCGACATCGACTCGTCCGTTCGGCAGCCGGGGCTCGGCGTCGTAATCGGCCAGATGCGGGCGGGCAATCTTTGGCCGGGGTCCATCGTCGGCGCGATGATCGCTTTTGGCCCATTCGTGGAAGAGTTCTTTGATCACGTTATATTTATCGGCGTTCGTTTTCGGATCTTGATGGCAATAGACCAGAACGCCGTCGGCGGATTTCCAGGCGTCGGCCATGACGGCGCGGACGTATTCGGGGGTGGAATCGCCGAGGCTGCTGTGTCTGGTCGCGTAAACGTCGACGATCACCGGCAGCGACGGGCCGGCGATGGCTTTGATCTTTTTGACTTCCGACGCGACGAGCGAGGGGTCGGTCAGGTTGGCCTTCGCCGACTCGGCCCGGTATGGGAACAAAAGGCCGTCGAGAACGTCCCGATAGTCCTCGATGAACTTCGGCTGGATCTTCGGGAAATAGCAGCAGGGCACAAACGCCAGCCGGGGGTTGATGTCGCGCGCTCCCTTGACGACGCCTCGCATCCGCTCGGGCGTGAGGATCGACAGGTTGTGCGTGAAGTCGTCGAAACTCCAGGCCACGAGGTTCGGCTCGGCGACGCTCAGTTTCGCGATCTCCACCGCCCACCGCTCGAAGTCCAGGCGGTAGGGCTCAGAGTAGCTCGCGTTCTTCGGCGGCTGCTCCGAGGGAGGACAAATTGTCACCCAAACCCGAATGCCCTTCTCCCTCGCCTTGGGCAGGAACAACTTCAAGTCGTCCCAATCGGTGGGCCTGGCGTGGACGAGCCAGTGGTAGGTGTTGGCGCGTTGATCGCTTAGTTCGTCAAGCAACCGAGGGATGTCCACGCGATGATCCTTCCCCGCGCGAGGGGGCAAACCATAGGTGCCGCGAGCTCCGGCGACGGCCCGAGCGCGGTCGGCCTGGGCGTCGTCGGCCCGCGTCACGGGGGCGCGGAGAAGCATCGCGGAGGCGAAGAGGGCGAGATGCAAGATCCAGGGCCCCACGCTCGGAATCCGAAGATCGACCGCCTTGGCGGAACTGGCGCGAATGGTAGCCATTTCGAGACTCCTTGAAGACGCAAACGGGGCCGCCCGGCGGGAGCGCCGCCGGGCCGCCGAGGGGTGTGACGCTAGCGCGGCTGAACCTCCATCAGTCGCGCTCGATGGCCGCCCAGGGGAATCGTTAGGGTTTGATCGCCCGGAGTGATTTGAATATCCAGATACTCTCCGGTGAACAGGTCTTTCAGCTTGGATTCCTTGGCCGGCTTTAGATGGAGCTGGATCGCGCCTTCGGTTTCGCCGAAGTAGTCGGCGGCGAGCAAGACCATGCGGTCACCCAGCCTCGCGCCGCTGATTCGACCGGGACCGACCACGGCCGCGTCGGGGCCGATTAGGTCGCCGTCAACAATCACGTCCTCAACGCTCGCGATCGCTCGAATGACCCGGTTGTAAGCGATGAGGTCTTCCGAGTCCCACATCCGGCTCGACCAGAACCAGACGCCGCGGGCGCCATTGCAGTAGTTCTCAAGGAGCGACCACTGGAAGGCCTCGCCCGGGAACGTTCCGGCGTCGCCCGGGGTGTTCCATGGCATGAGGTCGCCCCTGGGCAATCGAGACCGGTCCTTCCTCGCCTCGTCGCCGATGAAGACGATGTCCGCCGGCTGGAGGCTCGTGTAGGTCGAGACCTCGCCGTGTTGCAAAAGCTTGGGATACAGCGCGTCGAAGTCGAAAACGGCCTGGTATGCCGAGCCGGGTCGGAAGTCGTAACCGCCCACCCGGAAGGGCGTGCCGCCGGCCCGCTCAACGGCCTCGCGGGCGGAATTCATCAGGTCGCCGATAATCTCCGACCCTTTGGCCTTCTGCCAGTCCTCCCATGATTCCAGCCCCGACTTCTCGAAATCGGCCCGGCACCGGAGGCATTTCTTCGAGTCCAAGGGCCCAGCCCAACCCCACAACTCGATGTCCACCGAGGCGTGGTCGGGCCGCGCCGCGGCCATTTCATCGGCGAACCGCCGAATTTCCTCCACGTAAAACCGGCCGCGATACGAGACGCACAATCGGCCGCCGGTCGAGCCGTCGTCGAATTGGTCGTAAACTTCCGGGGCGCCCTTATGCGAACCGATTATCTTATGGAGAGGCGAATCAATGTTGGAGATGAAGAAGCCATCCCGGCGCGCCTCTTCGAGCAAGGCCCACCTGGGGTGCTCGCGATCCCTGGGCATCCAGGCTGAGAAAACGCCAAACGTATTCAGACCCAGTGTTTTGAACGCCCGAAGCTCGTCGGGCCAATCCATGGACGTCGCGTCCCACCAGCCCATCGTCGCCATGATCGTCTTGAGCCGCGGCGCTTGGGGCACCTCAACGGCCCTCACCGGGATGCTCAACGTCCCGCTCGTCCATTCTCCTCCTCCAAATCCGTAGCGGAGTTCTCCTCGCTGGCCGTCGCTCCAGCCGGTCGCCCGCAAGTAGAGGCGATCCAGGACCTTCCCCCGTCCCGGGTCCTTGCCGACGCCCGCGCCTTGGCCGCGAAGCGCGTATCGCGTCCAGCCCTTCTCGTCGGCCGCCCCGGTCTTGTCGAATCGCCCGCCAACCAACTCCAGGCCCGGAGGAAGATCCAGATACAAGTTGACCTTTTCGCCTTCAGGCGCGGCGGCCGGCGTCGCCATCCCCAGCGGGACCGGAAGCGCCAGGTTCGTCGCCAACTCCAGGCAAGGCTTATGAAAGTAGACCTGGGGACGCGACGTCGTGAACCCGGTCGGCCTCGTCTCCGGCGCGGTTGGCTCGCCCGATTCGCCCAGTTTTTCGAATACATACAATTCATCGCTGACCATGAGGTCGTTTCCGTAGAGCCGAAGCCCCACGAACCGCCCGCGCGCCTTGAGGTTTTGGAACCTCAGGGCTTCCACGCTGGATTCTCCGCGTTCCTGACCAACGCCGAATTTCTTGAACTCGCCCTCGTTCCAGCGGGAGAACTCGGCAACCTTCGCGTAATGCTCGCCGTCGGGGCTGACGAACGCCTCGACCCATCCGGGAAAATGGCGCCCGCCCGAGGCGCTTCCGTTTTGTAGTCGGATGGCGATTTCATCGATATCGCGGATTCGCCCAAGATCGACCGACAAATTCACCCGTCCGGGATAGGACCAGCCGACGGCCCCCGACTCGAACCAGAGCCGTTGATCGGCTCGGGTCACGGTTTTTCCATCGGTCAAGTCGGTCGCGTCCGTTCCCCCCTTGGCCGTTAGGTCGTAATTTGGACGCGGTGAAAACATTACGGGCTTGCCGATGGCCAGATTCGTTCGGCCGTCGCTCGGCGGGAACGGCTCGCCCGCCCTCGCGCCGAGACCGATCGTCGACACGCCCAGGGCCACAAGCGGAAACATCAAAACGAATTTCATGATTTAACCCGTTCATTAAGGTCCCGCCTCGCGCGGTCTTTCCCACTCTCAAAGTTCAAGGTCGCCGGAACGTCGACTGATTTCAAGGGAGAGGCGGGTTTTCGGAGCGTCGGGCTGAGGCGGAATCCAGGCGCCGCCCGGGCTCGGACATTTGCTTTTGCGTTGGCAATCTCGATTTCGATATACTGGTTTACATGGCCGCCGACGCGGGCCTGAAAATGGCGATGTCGGCGGAATCGTCGGACGACGGCCGACTGGGCGTCTGGATTGGGACGCTCGCCGGCTTTGGTCGAGGGGGGCTGGCCCCCCTTCGCGAACCGGGTGATTGAGCCGCCCGGGGCGGGGCGACGGCGCGGAGGACCGCGCGGGTTGGCGCCCGCGGAGAACGTGGGAGTCGGCGAGGGCCGGCTCCGGGAGCGTGGGCCGATCGGGGCGACCGATTGGAAACGCTCGGGTTCCGTGGGCGCGGCCTCGCCGAGACGAGGCGCTTCCGGGTTCGTCGGCCGCCGAACGAGTGGCGCCGCCGCGCGCGGTCTCATTGCTTATTGGACAAGTCGACAACTTTTGGATCGTTTATGACAGAGCATGAATCTTCGCAGTCGCCGATAACGGAAGGGCTGACGGTTTCTCCCGAGTTGGACTTCGTCTTCGAGGCGTCGCAAATCCCATATGAGCAGTCGCCGATCAGCCCGCGGACGCTCTGGATTTGCTGTTTGGCCGTGGGGTTGGGCGTGGTCGCGGCGTTCGTCGCCCAGGCGCTGATGGCCCTGATCGGGCTCATCACGAACCTGGCGTTCTACGGCCGGTTCGACATGGCGCTGGTGTCGCCGGCGCCGGCGGTCGACCAGTTGGGCTGGTTCGTGGTCGTGATCCCCGTAATCGGCGCGATTTTGGTCGGGTTGATGGCGAGGCACGGATCGAAGGGGATTCGGGGGCACGGGATTCCCGAGGCGATGGAGCAGGTCCTCACGAACGAGAGCCGCATTCCGATGCGGCTGATGTTTCTCAAGCCCCTCTCGTCGGCGATCGCGATCGGGACGGGGGGACCGTTTGGGGCCGAGGGGCCGATCATCGCCACCGGGGGGGCGTTCGGCTCGGTGGTGGGCCAGCTTCTCCGGTCAACGGCGGCCGAGCGCAAAACGCTGCTCGCGGCGGGGGCGGCGGCGGGCATGGCCGCCACGTTCGGCAGCCCCGTTTCGGCGGTGCTGCTGGCGGTGGAGCTTTTGCTATTCGAGTTCCGGTCGCGGTCAATCATCCCCGTCGCCCTGGCCGCGTCGGCGGCAACGGCGGTTCGGATCGGTTTCGACGGCGTCGAGCCGGTTTTCGCGATGCCGAACCTCGACGCGCCCGGTGGGGCGGCCTTGAGCGTCTACATTTTGATCGGGGCCGTGCTGGGCGCGCTCGCCGTCGCGGTGACTCGGGTTGTTTACGCGATCGAAGACGCATTTGATCATCTGCCGGTCCATTGGATGTGGTGGCCGGCGATCGGCGCCGTCGTGGTCGGTTTGGTCGGCTACGCGGCGCCCGATACCTTGGGCGTTGGATATTACAATATCAGCAACATCCTTTCGGATAATCTCTCGGTCACGGCCATCCTGTTTCTTTGCGGGATGAAATTCATCTCGTGGTCGGTCTCGCTGAGCAGCGGCACCTCGGGCGGGACGCTCGCCCCGTTGTTCACGATTGGCGGCGGGGTGGGCGCGTTGCTTGGGGCGGGGGTGATCGCCGTCGCCCCGGGCCTTGGGGTGGACGTCCGGATCGCGGCCTTGGTGGGCATGGCCGCCATCTTCGCGGGGGCCTCGCGCGCGATGTTG
>Ga0182738_1007691_pt1 | contig 10880 bp, 10 predicted proteins | sample eDN5th30CBELigMG_FD_128876 | JGI IMG/M metagenome (GOLD analysis project Ga0182738, IMG submission 128876) | Enriched Miracle-Growth compost microbial communities from Emeryville, California, USA - eDNA 5th pass 30_C BE-Lig MG (version 2)... ... | reverse complement strand
CGGACTCGAAATCCGGTATACGTTTAGGCGTATCGTGGGTTCGAATCCCACCCTCTCCGCCAAGTAAATCAATTACTTGGAATGCGATCAGGCCCCGTAAGGGGCCTTTTGTTTTTTATCTGCCATTATCAGTTAATTCAGGCATTCTATGCGACGGTAATGGGTGAATCGCCGTCGTCGGCAGTTGCCGCGGATCGTCCCGTCGGCAACGTTCAGGAATGGTGCGAAGATGTTTATGATCCTGCCTTCTATGGTACGCATCGCATCTTTTGTAGTGGGGAATCGGCTGATCACTATACTCAGTCGCCTTATCCCCCTGCTCGTTCTCTCCCCGTTCACAGCAAGCGCGAACGGCTTTACCGATTGGCGCGATGGCGACCTGGTGTTCCAGGATTCAGCCGGCTCGCAATCGGCCGCTATTCGCTTGGCCACGAACAGCCCGTACACCCATATGGGCATTGTCCGGTTGACATCCTCCGGGCCCATGGTGATCGAGGCGGCACGCACGGTCAGCGAAACACCGCTGGCGACATTTCTGGCTCGCGGCGAACAGGGCCGCTATGCCGTTTATCGGCTGCGCGAGGTAGCGCCCGCCGCCCTCACCAAAGCGGTCGCGCAAGCGCGCCGGTATATAGGCCGCCCCTACGATATATTCTTTCGGCTGAAGCCAGACGCGATCTATTGCAGCGAATTACCCTATTACGCGTTCAAAGAAGCAGGAATTCCGATCGGGAAAGCGGAGCGTTTTGGCACGCTTGGCATAGCCAACCCAGCCGTCAAGGCACTATTTACGAAACGGTGGCGGCAACATCCAGACTGCCAGGACACTGACAAGGCCGGCTGCTGGCAACACATGCAAAGTCAATTAATCGTTTCTCCGGCCAGTATTGCGGCAGATCCGCAGATGCTGCAGGTGTTCAGCAGCTTCTAGCCCCCTCCACTCGCGACCCGCCGTGCCCCCATGCCGGCATTATCACGATGGATGCAACTATCACAGCACGGATATAGCCAGTCTCGAAGAAAACGGATAGACCATGCTCAACGATATCGAGCCGCCCCCTCGTCATCCGAGACAGACGTTACGTAACTCAGTTCCGTGACTATCTTTTCACCTATCCCCGCCAGTGCGCCACAGTAGAATCGAGCAGAGATCTCTAGTGCCGCATTCGTATTGGGCGAGAACAGCTGATGAGCCAACAACCCGCAGCCAGCGACGGCCACTACCCCACTCTGAATCGAAACATCATTATTTGGGTGCCACCCAGGCCCCAGGAAGTATTGCCCCGACAGATAGCCCGCTGCAGTCGCCAGCGCACCCTGTGTAGACCTGGTGTCGCTGGCTCCACCCGAAACGGATCGTAGTGCTGACCGTGGAAGCTCACGCATAAAAGAAACCTTTGATTCATTGATTAGACAGAAAATGCACGCGACCACCCATTCATCAGGCCGGCCCGGACGCAACGCGCCTGAACCTGAAAATCGACGTGCCATTGATTCTAGATAGATGGCGGCATGCCAAAATTACGAATAGGGATCTACAGTGACAATATCGGACCGATCTCGATCAGAGCGTTGAATTGCCGCACCGAATAGTACGGATGACATCTCAGGCTTATCATTACGAGCATTAAAGGCATATTGACGAAGCGGCGATACCTTTTTGCCAAAGGACTGTCCCAGCCAACAGCGAGACCTCATGCCTGACCTCATCAATGATCTACACGAAGCCGTCCGCCGCATCGCCGCGCCAAACAACTCGGCGCGGCAGATCGCTCAAACCATGCCACAGCTGGTTCACGCGACTTCGGTCCTGCCGCTATCAAACCTGGTGCAATGGGAACGAATCATTCGCGACGAGTTATCGCTCGCGCGATACCGTGCTGAACAGTCAAGGAATCGTCGCTGGCCATCATGGCTTACCTTCCATCGGCTGACAAAGCCATGGGATTCCGATAGGCGTCTTACTTGGGTCGATCTGAGCAGCTTTAATGGCTACGATCGCGAACAGGCCTTGCGCACGCTAGCAGGCGCAGTCCCAAATGGATTCTTCTTCGCTCTGATTATCCGCCGACTCAATGACTGGGTGCCACAGGTCAGGACGGCGGCCAGGGACACCATCCGCGAGTTTGCACGCACCTCGGCCCCTGAGCATGTGGCGGATGCGTTGTGCGCGATCTTGCCTGCATGGCCGTCCTGGCGCCGCATGCAGACACAGGATCGGCAACTCGTCACCGAGCTTTTCACACTGCCCCCTATCTCCGCTGAATTGATACGCCGAGTAAAAACCTCCGCAACAGGTCCCATGCAAGCGGTGCTGTCTCAAGTCCTGCGCATCGACGTTATTGATGATGACTTAATTGACATTGCGACAAATGCTGTTCAACCCGCCGTACGCGCGAAAGCGTACTCGACCCTGTTACAGGGCAAAGCCGCATGGGTCGAGGGCAGCCACTGGCAATGGACTGACGTCAGATACTGTATTGGCCGCTGGCAGCCGATTCTCGGCGAAAGACCGCTGCACCGTCGCCCGGCACTGGTGGAGTTGCTCAACGCCGCAGCGCTGGATCGTTCTGGTATGGTGCGACGCGTGGCAGCGGAAGCACTGGTGAGAGAGATGCATCATCTTGGCGAGATCGCATTAGTGCTGGCTCGCCAATTGGCCAATGATCGCTCTCCTCCCGTCGCCAAGCGAGGGGAGTTTGTCTTGCAACGCTTGGTCTCGCCATCAAAGTTGCGCGCCAAGGCCACTCTGGCCGACGCTAACAACTAGCGCATCCACACGACGCAGCTATTGGCTGAATTTTTCCAGTAACCCGACAAGCAGCGGGCGGATGTTTTGCAGCTGTGCCTGATGTGCCGCCGACAAGGACGCCAGCGTGCGCTCCGCCAATGGGGTCAGGTATAGCAATGCGCGGCGCCCGTCTCGAGGGTCGTCATGGCGCGTCAACATGCCCATTTGCACAAGCCGGCTCACAAGCTCTGCCGCACTATGAGTCTTGATGCACAACCGCCGGGACAATTCGGTCACGGTAGGAGCCACTGGTTGGCCTTTGATCGCCAGCAAGGCTTGATGTTGCTGAGGCGCCAGACCCTGAGCTTGGGCTTCGGACTCACTGAACAGGGAAAAACGGCGGAGTTCATAACGGAAATCCGCCAACAAGGCGAAATCCGAGGGCTGCAGCGCAGGCTGCTGTTCGAACGCGTGAGTAGCAGGAGTATCCATAGCGGTTATCATGGTACGCACGCTGTGCTGTTTATTGTCATTACGGAATCATTAACGATTGGCAATGTTCCGAACTGGAGTACGGGCGAGGGCCAAACATACCGACCGCGTACGTTAGAATGCGCCGCTAGAGGCCTGCCTATGACTCAGGGAGGAAAGATGTGGCGCTGCCTGATCGTCGAAGACGACGCCGACAATGCCCGGTATATCGCTAATGGGCTAAAAGAACTAGGCTATGACCCCGTCATCAGCATGGATGGCCCGACCGCGTTGCAACGGGCAACCACCGAGCATTGGGATGCCATCATCCTGGATCGCATGCTGCCCAATGACGTCGACGGGCTGTCTATCCTATGGTCGCTGCGCGCCTTGGGCAAGAAAACGCCGGTACTGGTACTCAGCGCCCTGACGGCGCTGGATGAACGCGTGCGCGGCCTGAAAGCGGGCAGCGATGACTACCTGACCAAGCCCTTTGCTTTTCCAGAGTTGGCCGCACGCATGGAAGCCCTGATAAGGCGATCTTCACCGCAATACGAGCAGCGTCAATTGACGATCGCGGACTTGTCCCTGGACTTGGTGAGCGGACGAGTGACCCGTGGCGGTCGTCATATCACACTACAACCTCGGGAATACAAGCTGCTGGCTTACATGATGAACAACGCGGGCCAGGTCCTGACACGTACCATGTTGCTGGCAACGGTCTGGGGGTATCACTACGATCCCCAGACCAACGTGATTGACGTACACATCAGCCGGCTGCGCCAGAAAATCGACGGCGACGGGGAGATGCCACTGATTCATACCGTGCGAGGCGTAGGCTACCGGCTATCCGCACAGTCCCAGATCGACGGCGCAGAGACGCCGCCATGATGCGCCGTCTGTGGCGCATCATGGGCGCCATCTGGAACTCTGTCGCGTTCCGCCTGACATTGAACTACAGCATCCTCGCGTTGTTGACGTCGCTATTGTCCTTGATGTTTGTCTATTACCAGAGCGTCAAGATCCTGGAATCGCAGTTCTCGCGCCAAGTGCAAATGACAGCGCAACGCATGAACGCCCATTTTGAACAAGGGGGGCTGCCCGCACTGGCGCGCGAGATGACGATGGAAATGGCCGATCACGTCAACAGCGACACCGAGATGTTCATGCTGCGAGATCCCGCGGGACGGATGCTAGTGGGCAATATCACATGGGATCTCAGCGATGCGCCACTCAATGGCAGTGGTGTCATGCGTTCGGTGTTACTACGCGGAGAGCCTGCTCATGGTTATCTGGTGGCACGCAAGCTGTCTGATGGATCCACACTGATCATCGGACACGATCTGCGCGACCTTTACGAGCTGACCGCTCTGATCCAGAAGGTCAGCCTCGCCGCCACGGGAGTCATTGCGCTACTCGTGCTGTTGGGCGCGGCACTCTTTCGCCGCGTCTTGCAGCGCCGCGTCGAAGTGATCCGCCTCACGGCCGCCCAGGTTGGCGCGGGTCAGTGGGGGCAGCGTATCCCCGATCACCCTAAGCAGGACGAATTTGCCCGGCTGTCCAGCGACATCAATGGCATGCTGGATCGCATCGAGCGCCTGATGCATGGCGTACGTAACGTGTCAGATGTAGTGGCGCATCACCTGCGTACACCGCTGACGCGAATGCAGGTCCGGCTGCGCACGATCGACTGGGATAACGCCCCGCGCGATGAGATCCGGGCCAACGTCGATCGCTTGTCTGCCGACCTGGACGATTTGGCCACCGTGTCGGAAAAGCTGTTGCAAATTGCCGAACTGGAGTCAGGTACGCGGCGCAAAAACTTCGAGCCAACGCGGCTGGACATCATCGCCGCAGACGTCGTCGATCTCTACGAAGCGCTGGCAGAAGAGCAACACGCCCAACTCACCTTTCATTCGGATGGCCCGGCGCCGCTACGCGGCGATCCGGACTTGTTGGCCGGCGCATTAGCCACCTTAGTCGACAACGCATTGAAATACGCCGGTCACGCCGCGCGCATCCGTATCGACATCACGCAGAGCCCTCATCACACGACATTGACCGTCACCGACAACGGACCGGGCATTCCGCCCGACAAAATCGGCCGCATCGGAGAACGGTTTTATCGGGCACATCAGCATGTGGCAGGCTATGGACTGGGTTTGACGATGGTCATCGCCATTGCGCGCTTGCACGATGGCAGTATGACGCTTCACAATGCCGAATCTGGATTATGTGTACAGTTACAGTTCCCTCGGGGATCTGACGACCCGGCCCCACCCCATCGCCAACCCCTTTCTGGAGAGATGGCTTGATACTGGATTTTCTCAAACTGGTCGGCGTCGGTCTGTTTACGCTACTGCCTGTCGCCAACCCCTTGACCAGCGTCACCTTGCTCCTCGCTCTAAGCCGGGACTACACCGTCGAAGAACGCAATCGCCAGGTAGACCGGGCTACGCTTTATGTACTAGGTATCATCTTGGTGTGCTTCTACGCGGGTAACGCGATCATGTCGGGATTCGGGATATCCATCCCGGGCTTGCGTATCGCGGGTGGCCTGATCGTGTCTTATATCGGGTTCGGCATGCTGTTCCCCGCCACCAGCCAGAGCGAAGCAGCCGCCCAAATCGACATGGCGCCGGATGAACCCACCCTGAATCTGGACACGCCGCACGGCCCTCGTCGGCCGCCGCCTCGCGACATTTCGTTTATACCCCTGGCCTTACCGGGGACAGCGGGGCCAGGCACCATCGCGTTAATCATCAGTAATGCCTCCACCCTGCACAGCGAGAGGGGACTATCGCTCGGCGATCACTTGGCGGTCATTGTGGTGGCCATACCCGTCGCCATCATTTTTTGGATCTGTCTGCGTAGTGCAGAGCGTGTCAACCGGGTCTTGGGGCAATCTGGTATCGACGCCGTGTCCCGTGTAATGGGATTTTTGCTGATCTGCATCGGTGTGCAGTATGGCATCAATGGGGTTTTTGAATTGATCGGGAAACCGCTGCCTGTCTGAATGCACAGCAACCCGATCACGTATTGCTACAGCGTGGGGGGATCGATCCAGAAAAAGCGTTCGCCCTGCTGAATCATGTCGGCCACCCCTTGCGCCTGTAGACGATAATCCGTACCCATCAGCGTTGCGCCGCCGTCATCATGAATGTGAATGATCGCCAGAGGGTCGCCCTCCATGGTGTACCAGTAGTAGCCGGGCTTGAGATCGTGCGTTTTCGTATCCATGGGTCCAGTATATCGACAATGCTTAGTATTGAAATGTAACCACACCACCTACGCTGCGGCGAATCCAGAAAATTTCAGTCAATTACAGAGCGCATACCCTTCTCTATAGCGCTGCCGGGTCGAATAAATATTGCAGCGCAATAATCTCCTGAGCCGGAAACGTCCCCGTGTAGCGGATTGTCGCTATTGCAGCATGTTCATTGACGTTCTGGATGAGGAAAAACCCGACAATAGGCTCGTCTTTTTTAATTCGGCTGCACAAGACAGCAAGGTAGGTAGGTCATGAAAAAATGGATGATTGCCGGCATCAGTGCTGCGGGGTTACTGATTTCAAGCACCGCGATGGCAGACGTCGATATCGGCGTATCGATTGGCTTGCCCGGGATCCTATATCCCGCTCCGGTATATGTGGAGCCGCGACCGGTCTATGTGTCACCGCCGCCCGTGTATTACGAGCCGCCCCCCGTGGTGTACCGCGCTCCCCGTCATGTTTATCCCCGGCCGGTTTATTACTACGGTGACCGTCACTCCCGTCACTGGAAAGGCTATCGCCATGACCGCCGTGGACACTGGCGTGGCCGGGGCCACCACCATCGTCACCACGATTAACTTTTCTGGCCCTTTGGTAGGGCACAGAGCGGCGCCCAAGGCACCGCTCTTTACAGGGGTGCGTTTCGTTTCTGAAGCCGCCCCTTTTTTTGTTGCCGGGCCGCCCCAAAACAAAACGCCCCCTCGGGGGGCAGCAAGCCGAAAGGCGCGGCGTGGGGGCATTTTTTGTTGCCGGGCCGTCCCAAGACAAAAAAGCCCCGCAGGGCAGCAAGCCGAAAGGCGCAGCGTGGGGGGGCACTTTCTGTTGCCGGGCCGTCCCAAGGCAAATGGCCATCCGACAATATGCGGACGGCCATCAAAGAGAGGCTTCGGCTTGTGACCTAGGCGTTTTTATCAGCGAACCGACTGATTGCCGGCCGGCGTAGGTTTAGTAGGCAAGCGTCGCGGGGTGCTGGGGGCTCGCCACCAGCCATTATGCGGACGCGTGCGCGAACTCGGGTTCACCATTGAATCGCACTCCATTAATACCCTGAAAAACCTGCAGGCTGCCCTGCTCGGCCTCGGTACGGGTCGAGAATGGTGACTGCCCCGGTACGGGCCAGCTTTTCTCGGGTGCAGTGCCTCCGATACGACGGGTCCACACTCGCACCTTAAAGCCTTGACCGTCGTCTTCGACGACATCGCAGCGCACACGAAAATCACCGATCATCCTCGAACTCATTTTTTACCCCCTAAATGATTGACAACAGATCCCGTGCGAAACGGGCGGTGCATATTGTGCCTCAAAGATGCGGCCCTATTTAACATGCACACATTTGCTGACATCAAAGATCAGAGAATGGCTCGAAGCATAACCAGCTAATGCGACAGTTTGATGGCAGAGAAAGACGGATCAATACGACAAGTGGCGGGCTAGACCGCGATATGGGTCGGCTGAATACCCGATTGCGCCTGTAGCCCGGCTGCTGTCAGGCCAGGCTGTCCAACTAACGGTCGTGGACCAATTGAGCGGGCGTCGCGACGTCACGCAGATCGCTCACTCTGTCGACGACAGGCATACCGTGCGCGGGGCAGGATTTTATCGAGGTGGACTATAGGTGGCGCGTCAGAGAGAAACGCCGTAGACCATGGCTCAGATTGGTGATGCGGCGAATCAGACCGCAGCACCGCCAATCAAACCAAAATCAAGGCTGCAGGATAGTCAATCCGCCCATGTAAGGTTGCAGGACCTGAGGCACGACGATGCTGCCGTCGGCTTGTTGGTAGTTTTCCAACACGGCGACCAGGGCTCGCCCCACCGCCAAACCGGAACCGTTAAGGGTGTGCAGGTATTCGGGTTTGCCTTGGCCCGCACGGAAACGCGCCTGCATGCGACGCGCTTGAAAGGTTTCGCAATTCGAGACCGAGGAAATTTCACGCCAGGTATTTTGAGCGGGCAACCAGACCTCGAGATCAAAGGTTTTCGCCGCACCAAACCCCATGTCACCGGTGCACAGCAGCATGACACGATACGGCAACTCGAGTAATTGCAGCACATGCTCGGCGTGGCCCACCATTTCATCCAGTGCCTGATATGACGTATCGGGATGGGCGATCTGTACCATTTCGACTTTGTCGAATTGATGCTGGCGAATCATGCCTCGCGTGTCGCGACCGCCGCTACCTGCTTCGGAACGGAAACACGGCGTGTGAGCAGTCAAGCGGATCGGCAGGTCCGCAGCCGCCACAATGGTGTCGCGCACGGAGCTGGTCAACGTGATTTCCGAGGTGGAGATCAGGTATTGATCCTCGCGAGCGACCTCGTTGCCGCGGTCATCCAGCACCTTGGGATCATCGTCTTCGCCCCCTTTCGAGACGAAGAACATGTCGTCCTTGAATTTCGGCAACTGTCCGGTGCCAAACAGCGTGGAGCTGTTTACGATATAGGGGGTATAACACTCGGTGTAGCCGTGCTGACCGGTTTGCAGATCCAGCATGAACTGCGACAAAGCGCGATGCAGACGCGCGACAGGGCCACGCATAAACGAGAAACGCGCACCAGAGAGCTTTGCTGCCAAATCGAAGTCCAGACCCAATGGTTCGCCCAATGCCACGTGATCCTTGGGCTCAAAGGCCAGGGGTTGCGGATCGCCATCTGGGCCAGCTTCGCCAGGCAGCCAACGGCGCACCTCGACATTGTCGTCGGACGAAGCACCGGTCGGTACGCTGGCGTGCGGTAGATTGGGAATCGACATCAGCCATTCGTTCAGCGACTGCTGCACAGTGGCGAGGTCCTCTTCGAGTTGCTTGAGTTGACCTGGAATAGCTTGGGACTCGGCCATCACGGCCGAGGCGTCCTGCCCCTGCGACTTGAGTTGGCCGATCTGTTTGGCCAGCGCGTTTCGCCGCGCCTGCAGCGTCTCAGTTTCTGTCTGAACGGCCTTGCGGCGAGACTCCAACTCATTGAACCGTTGCGTGTCGAATTCGACGCCACGGGTTTTGAGGCGGTCTACGACGGTTTGCAGGTCTTTACGCAGCAGGATCGGGTCTAGCATGGGGCAGCAGGAGTCAGATTAACGAAATACCGTGACAGTGGAGCACCGGCGCGGGCTTAGGGGGTTAGCGATCGAAAGTGTCAATGCTCACGATGAGCTTTTGAATAGTGGCAATGCCACTGCGCAATGACAATTCATAGGGAACGGTTGATTTTAGCCTTTTATTTCCAAGCGGCCTCAGCCCGGCGCGACGAATCGATCCACGCGGGTTATTTCTTTCCGGCCTCGGCGTCCAGTTTTCTCAAGAAGGCCAGTTTTTCCGCGATCTTGATTTCCAGGCCGCGAGGTACAGGCCGATACCAACGAGGCTCGCCGACCCCCTCGGGGAAATAGGTTTCCCCGGCGGCATAGCCATTGGGCTCGTCATGAGCATAGCGATACGCATGGCCATAGCCTAGCTCTTTCATGAGCTTGGTCGGCGCATTGCGCAGATGCACGGGCACCTCGCGACTCTTGTCCTGTTTCACAAAGGCTCGGGCCTCGTTGTAGGCCTTGTATCCAGCGTTGCTCTTGGCAGCCACAGCGAGATAAATCACCGCCTGGCCGAGCGCCAGCTCTCCCTCGGGGCTGCCGAGCCGCTCGTAGGTCGCCGCGGCGTCATTGGCAATCTGCATGGCGCGAGGGTCGGCCAAGCCGATGTCCTCCCATGCCATGCGCACAAGCCGGCGCGAAAGGTAACGGGGATCGCCCCCGCCATCCAGCATGCGAGACAGCCAATACAGGGCAGCATCCGGATTCGATCCCCGCACCGATTTATGCAGCGCACTGATCTGGTCATAAAACGCGTCACCACCCTTGTCAAAGCGGCGAAGATTCTGCGAAAGAGAGATTTCCAGCCATTCAGCATCGATCTCGTCTCGCCCCGCGCCTTGCGCGGACTCAGCCACCACTTCAACAGCGCTGATCAATCGCCGTGCATCGCCGTCGGCCCACGCCGCCAATTGCTCGCGAGCATCGGGCGTAATGTGGATCTGGTCAGACGCATCGCGGCCTTCATTGAGGGCTTCGATGGCGCGGTCAATAAGCTGTTGTAATTCTTCCGCATTCAGCGACTGCAACACGTACACGCGCGCACGCGACAACAACGCCGAATTCACCTCGAACGACGGGTTTTCCGTTGTCGCTCCGATGAACGTGAAAAGACCACTTTCCACATAAGGCAAAAACGCGTCTTGCTGGGCCTTGTTGAACCGATGCACCTCGTCGACAAACAGGATGGTGCGCCGCCCCTGGCCTTGGGCGACCTGAGCGGTAACAACGGCGTCGCGGATGTCTTTTACCCCACCCAATACGGCAGAAATTGCAATGAACTGCGCATCAAAGCCGTCCGCCATCAAACGTGCCAGTGTGGTTTT
>Ga0182738_1007688_pt1 | contig 10882 bp, 6 predicted proteins | sample eDN5th30CBELigMG_FD_128876 | JGI IMG/M metagenome (GOLD analysis project Ga0182738, IMG submission 128876) | Enriched Miracle-Growth compost microbial communities from Emeryville, California, USA - eDNA 5th pass 30_C BE-Lig MG (version 2)... ... | reverse complement strand
TCAAACGCATCCATCCCGAGAAGGACGTGGATGGGTTTCATCCGGTCAACGCGGGCTTGCTTTCCATCGGGTATCCGCGCTTTGTCCCGTGTACGCCGTTGGGGATCAGGGAAATGCTGATCCGCGAAGGGGTTACGACGCGAGGGGCGCATGCCGTGGTGCTGGGACGGTCGCATATCGTCGGCAAGCCCATGGCGCTGCTCCTGGCTCAGAAGGGGGAAGGGGGCGACGCAACCGTCACCATTTGCCACACCGGGACGCGGGACGTGGCGGCCGAGGCCCGACGCGCCGATATCTTGATCGCCGCGATCGGCAGGCCCGACTTCGTCCAGGCGGATTGGATCAAGCCAGGGGCGGTTGTCATCGACGTGGGCATCAACCGGCGAGCGGACGGCTCGCTTTGCGGCGATGTTGAATATCAAGGCGCGTCGCAAGTGGCCTCGCTCATCACCCCTGTTCCTGGCGGGGTTGGTCCGATGACCGTCGCCATGCTCTTACGCAATACGCTTCAGGCAGCCCGTTCCGTGATTTCATGAGTCAAGATTCACTTCGAAAGCTTGATCAAATCCTCAAGCAGCTCGAGCGCCGGAGCAAGCGTCCGCGCACAAGGTCGCCAGTTCCGGCCATCTACTTGACCCTGGGGCTCGTTCTCGGGTATCAACTGCTCGTACGCTTCGTGCCATTGGTCTGGAATTCGCTCTTACCCGAGCCTCTTGCTCAAGGCCAATCCCTTCCTGGCTGGGCAGGCTTGATCGATCGACTGGGCCGGTACGGGTACGATCACTCCCAGCAGATATGGGTTGGTTTGGGCATCGTCTTTATCGCCAGCCTCTTGCTCGCTCGCGGCCCCTGGCCAGTTCGACTCGTCCTCTGGCTGGCCGCGGTTGGGGTCGTCTTCCTCGACGCGGCGATCGTTTTGATCGCGATCAAGACCTGCTTCCTCGCTTCGCTCCCGTGAACACTCCCTGGCCGCGCCACCTGAACGGGAAGGTGTTCACTCCATTCTATCTGATTCAAACGTGAACCTTTAAACAATTAGGGCAACCACGATCATGATCCGACTCGGTATTTGCAACGAGCTCTTCGATGGGTGGGATTTCGCGAACGTCTGCCGCACGGTAAAAGCCCTGGGGTATGAGGGTCTGGAAATCGCTCCCTTCACGCTCGCGCCAAGGATCGAGGAACTCTCGGCGGAACGACGGCGCGAGCTCCGGTCGATCGTCGAGGACGCTGGTCTGCAAACGATCGGGTTGCACTGGTTGCTCGCCAAGACCGAGGGGTTCTACCTGACCACCCCGCAAGTCGATGTCCGGGCCCGAACACGCGACTATCTGATCGCCCTGGCGGAAGCCACGCGCGACCTCGGCGGCACCCTCATGGTGCTCGGCTCTCCAAAACAACGCGACCTCATGCCGAGCATCTCCTACGAGGAAGGTTTTGACTACGCCGTCGAAGTGCTCGAGCAGGCGATGCCAAAAATCGGCGAGTTAGGGGTCGACCTCTGTATCGAGCCGCTCGCGCCCAGCGAAACCGATTTCCTCAATACCTGTGCCCAGGCCACGGAGATGATCAAACGAATCAATCATCCCAACTTCAAGTTGCACATGGACGTGAAAGCTCAGAGCGGCGAGACCGATTCGACCGTCCCCGACTTGATCCGCCAGTACGCGGCCGACGCGGGCCACTTCCATGCCCAGGATGTCAACCTGCTGGGCCCCGGCATGGGCGAAGTCGATTTCGAGCCGATCTTGAAGGCCCTCGTCGATTCGGGCTACGACCGTTGGGTTTCCGTTGAGGTTTTCGACTATTCGCCAGGCGCCGAGGAGATCGCTCGCCAGAGCATCGAGTGCCTCAAGAAGAACCTCAACGCCGCTTACGGGCGGTAATCCGTACGCTCAACCACCCCACTTCACATCGCCAGGTGGTCCTGTCCGTCCCGTACGTTTTTGATTCGGACTGGACAGACCACCCCCCTCATCGCGATACACAGTTGGGATGACTCAAAAAAAAGGGCCCGTGGTGGTACATCCCACTCACCGGCCCATTCCGTTCGGGACCTCCTATCCCCCGTCGTTCAGGATTAGGATAAATTCGTACACTAAACTCAATTGCGGTATTGAGCACGAAACTGGTATTGTTGAGTCACCGCGATTGAGTTTTGCTTTGTGTTGGTTTGAAACGGATTTCGCTGAAGGAAGGCGAGAAGCGGGGCGATGGCGAAACGCAGGCATCGATCCATAAATGGGCAAGGGCTGGACACGGGACGTTCCAAGGCGGTCGTCGAGGATGTTCCGTTAGCCGAGGCAACCCGAACACGCTATTTGAACTATGCGCTGAGCGTGATTACCTCTCGAGCGTTACCCGACGTTCGAGATGGGCTCAAGCCCGTTCAAAGGCGTATTTTGTACGCGATGTGGCACGACCTGCATCTCAACTTCGACAGCCGGTTCATGAAGTGCGCGGCGGTCGTGGGGGAGGTGATGAAGAGCTATCACCCCCACGGTGATGCGTCGATCTACGACGCCCTCGTGCGCATGGCTCAGCCCTTCAGCCTACGCCAACCCTTGGTGGAAGGTTACGGTAATTTCGGGTCGATTGACGGAGACCCTCCCGCGGCGTTCCGTTACACGGAATGCCGCCTGATGCCGATCGCGCAGGAGTTGCTGAGCGAGCTTCGCCAGGAAACCGTCGACTTCCGTCCCAACTACGCGGCGACGACCGAGGAGCCGGTCGTTCTTCCCGCCCAGTTCCCCAACTTACTGGTCAACGGGGCGTCGGGCATCGCCGTGGCGATGGCCACGAATATCCCGCCGCACAACCTCAGGGAGGTCTGCAAGGCGCTCGATGCGCTTCTGGAGAACCGGGACCTGCCGCTGGAGAAGCTAACTCGGCACATCATCGGCCCCGACTTCCCCACGGGCGGGGTGATCCTGAACACCCCCGACGAGATTCGGCAGATTTACGCGACCGGCCAGGGGTCGATCAAGCTGCGGGGGACCTACGAGGAAGACCCCGAGAAGCCCAACACGGTGATCATCACCTCGATCCCCTACGGGATCGAGAAGGACCCGCTCGTCCTGCGGATCGGCGAGCTGATCTCCAAGGGGTCGGTCCCGCAGTTGACCAACGTCAAGGATCTCAGCACCGAGGAGATTCGGATCGTTCTGGAACTGCGGCCGGGGGCCCATGCTGACGCGGCCCTGGCTTACCTGTTCAAGAATACGCCACTCCAGACGAACTTCAACGTGAACATGACCTGCCTTCTGCCGGCCGAAGGGGCCGAGGTGGCGGTCCCCGAGCGTCTGGACCTTCGAAGTATCCTCCAGCACTTCCTCGACTTCCGGCTCGAGGTCGTGACCCGGCGGCTCCAGCATGAGCTGCGAAACCTGCTCGCGCGGATCCATATCCTCGAAGGCTTCGCGATCGTCTTCAACAACCTGGACGAAGCGATCCGCATCATTCGAGCCAGCGATGGGAAAGCCGACGCCGCGCCCAAACTGATCGCTCGGTTCACTCTTACCGACCTTCAGGCCGACGCGATCCTGGAAACCAAGCTCTATCGGCTTGGCAAGCTGGAGATCCAGGACATCCTGGACGAGCTGAAGCAGAAGCGGGACCGAGCCGACGAAATCCAGGGTCTACTCAACGACGAGCCGGCCCGGTGGAAGATCATCCGAACCGAGCTCAAGGAGATCGGCCGCGCGTACGGTGATGAACGGAGGACCAAGGTTGAAGGTCCGCCCGAAGTGATCGAGTACCGCGCGGAGGATTACATCATTGATGAAGACGCCTGGGTCATCGTCACCCGTGACGGCTGGGCGAAGCGGCAAAAGTCGTTCACCGACGTCGCGAGCATCCGGGTTCGCGAAGAGGACCGCGTGGGCTGGGTTTTCCGCTCCAGGGCTCGGCAGGGCCTGACGATTTTCACGAACCGAGGGATCGCCTACACCTTGCGGGTGAATGACATCGCCATGACCACCGGGCATGGTGAACCGATTCAGAAGTCGTTCGCTTTCGAGGACAACGAGCACATCGTGGGAGTGATCTGCCACGACCCGCGTTGTCTGCCCGACGCCGAAGGCGTTCCCCAGGTCCCCGCCCATCTGGTCCAGGGAACGCTTCAAGGGGTTAACGGTGACGCCGCGCTCGCGAATGGGCACGCGGCGACCTCGGCCCTTCCCCCTCCCCCTTACGGGGTTGCGCTGACCGCTGGCGGCAAGGTTTTGCGCTTCGCGCTTGCTCCGCTGGCCACCGTCTCCACGCGGAAGGGACGCGCCGTGGTCCGGCTCGACTCGATGATCGAGGACGACGAGGTGGTGGGGGTCGAGGCGACGGACGGGTCCGAGAAGCTTTGCCTCGCCACGCGATCGGCCCGCGTTCTAATCTTCCCAGTGACCGAAGCCAATATCGTCGCCAGCGCGGCGAAGGGTGTCACGGCGATCAAGCTCGATTCCAAGGATCGCGTGCTCGGCTTCGCCTTGGCGAACAAGATGCGCGAAGGCTTGACCGTCAAAACGAATCGCGGGGCCACCCAGATCATCCGGGCCACGAAGTACCCCGTGACCGCGCGCGGTGGAAAAGGATACGGCGTGCTCCAACGTGGGAGCCTCGAGTCGATCATTCACGACGACCCCACGCCGGTTCCCCCGCCGGAGCTCGTTGGCGAGTGAACCGGTTCGTCTCCGCTCCCTATCAGATGATCTGATTTTCCATATCTACATAAAGCTTTACTCTGCTCCAGCGAGGGCGCGATCTCATGGCCTCGGGAACCTATACAGCGGAATCGATTACGGTACTCGAGGGACTCGAAGCGGTCCGTCGGCGTCCGGGCATGTACATTGGCGGGATCGATTCCGCCGGTTTGCATCACCTGCTCTGGGAAATCGTGGACAACTCCGTCGACGAGGTCATGAATGGCCACGCGACGCGAATTTTGGTCACACTCGATTCAGACGGTAAGTCGATTTCCGTTGACGATAACGGTCGAGGCATTCCCGTTGATCCGCATCCCAAGACGGGCCAGAGTGCGCTCGAGGTCATTCTGACCACCCTGCATGCCGGCGGCAAATTCGATAACGACGCCTACAAGGTCGCCGGCGGCTTGCACGGCGTGGGCGCCAGCGTTGTGAACGCCCTGAGCAAGAGCCTCGTTGCCGAGGTGCGCCGCGATGGGCGGGTCCATATCCAGAAGTATCGTCGCGGCAAGCCTCTGGGACCCGTGGAGCCAGGTGAAGCGGTTCGAGGGACCGGCACGACCATCCGGTTCACCCCCGACCCGGAAATTTTCCTCGACCAGAGTTACGACTCCAAGCTGATCGTCGAGCGATTGGATATCAAAACCTACCTGAATAAAGGTTTGATTATCCAGTTTAAAGATCAGAAGAAGCAGGAAACGCATGAGTTCCGGCACGATGGCGGGGTTGCCGACTACCTCGACACGCTGAACAAGAACCGGGAAGACGTACGCGTGGCTCCGCTCCCGTTCGTGCTGGAACGTGAGGATGAGGCCGATGGCATCCGCTGCCACGTCGCGCTGGCGTGGACGGAATCGACCGACGAGTGCGTTCGCTCGTTCGTGAACACCATCCCGACGACGGATGGAGGAACCCATGAACTTGGCATGCGCGAGGCGATTCGCACGGCGGTCAGGCGGTACATGGCCGATCACGACCTGATCAAGAAGGGGGTCGAGATCAAAAATGAAGATATCCTGGAAGGCCTGACGGCGATTCTCTCCATCTGCATTCACGAACCACAGTTCCAGGGGCAAACCAAGGGGAGGCTGAACAACGCCGAGGTTCGTTCTCAGGTCGAGTCGATGATCCGTCCTCGGCTGGAGACGTTTCTGCTCAAGAACCGAAGCGTGGGAGACGCGATCGCGACGCGGGTGATTCAAGCGGCCCGCGCTCGTGAAGCAAGTCGCGCGGCGGCCTCGCAGGTGCGCCGAAAGACGGCGATCAGCAACCGTTTGAATCTGCCCGGAAAACTGCACGATTGTGAAAGTGCCGATCCGAACGAGTCGGAACTCTTTATCGTGGAAGGGGATTCGGCCGGTGGGTCGGCCAAGCAAGGACGCGACCGCAACATCCAGGCGATCCTGCCGCTCAAGGGGAAAGTCCTGAATGCGGAGCAGGCCGGTAAGTCGAAAGTGCTCGATAACAAGGAACTGACCGATATCGTCAGCGCCCTCGGGTGCGGGATGGACGATCAGTATGACGGCTCGAGGTTGCGGTACGGCAAGGTCGTCCTATTGACCGATGCCGATAGCGACGGCCACCACATCGCCACCTTGCTGCTCACCTTCTTCTATCGCCACCTTCCATCACTCTTTAGAGATGGGCATGTCTACCTGGCTTGCCCCCCTTTGTACAAGGTCTCGTGGGGTAAGGAAACCTACTGGGCGGCCGACGACGCGACCCGTGATCGAGTGCTCGCTCAGCTTCCCAAGAACGCGAAGCCGAATATCACCCGGTTCAAGGGGCTGGGCGAAATGCCCCCCGCCCTGCTCTACGAGACCACGCTCGACCCCGACAGGCGCCGGCTACTTCGGGTTGTCGTCCCGGAAGACGATCGCTCGTACACCGAACGCACTGTCAGCGACCTGATGGGGAAAGAACCCGAAGCCCGGTTCAAGTTCATCATGGCCGAGGCTTATACCGCGAAAGATATCGATATTTAATAAAATTTAATCAGACGATGCGCGGCGGGCCGTGATCCCAAGGCCCGCCGCGTCACCTGGCCGAGCGGGACGTGGGCCAAGTCAAGATTCGGGGGGAACGACGTGAATCAGCACCTTTTTTGCCCCCCGCTCTCCCGCCGCCCGGAAGGCACGTTCGGCCTCGTCAAGTGAAAACTCATGACCAATGAGCGGCTTCACATTAATCTCACGGTTCGCCAGCGCATTGATGGCGCGGGGGAACGGCCCACAACGCGAGCCGATCACGCGGACCTCATCAATGACGATTCCAGCGAGATTCACGTTGTACTGACCCGCGACCGTGGTCTTGAGCACGATCGTGCCACAAGGTTTAACTAACCCCAACGCGGTCTCCAGGCCCGAGTTCGAGCCGGTGCAATCCACCACCACGTCAAACGACTTCGCCAGTGAGGCCGACTCGTTCAGGTGCCGCGTATCGACATGCGCCCCCGCCAGCGCAAGCTTCTCCGGATGTTTGCCAATCAGGCTTACGCAAGCCCCCGCCAAGCGGGCGACCCACGTGCAGAGGAGCCCAAGCTTTCCATCGCCGAGCACCGCGAACCGCAGTCCCGAGTGGACCTCGATCTGCTCGGTGATGCGGAACGCGGCGGCCAAGGGTTCAATGAACACGGCCGATCGGTCGTCAACCTGGTCCGGGATCAGGTGTAAGTTCCGCTCGGGCACGCAGACTTGTTCCGCCATCGCTCCATCATGGTTGAGGATTCCCAGGACCGATCGACTCGGACAATGGCCAGGGTGGCCGGCCAGGCAGATGGGGCAAGCGTGGCAAGCATTGTTGATCTCGGCCGCGACGCGGTGCCCCGCCTTCGTTCGTCCAACAAACTCATGGCCGAGCACCCCTCGAAACCCCATGTAACCCTTGGCGAGTTGGAGGTCGGTGTCACACACGCCCACCGTTTGAACGTCGAGGACGACTTCTCCGGGCGCGGGGACTGGCGTGGGGAGATCGGTCCGAAGTTGAATCGTGGCGCCGTCGTGGAAAAGACCTTTCATGGAAGCTCCTCGGAGTCTGGGCTGGCCTGGTTGACTTGGTTTCGTCGCAGGTCGCCAACCCGCTTGGTCTCACATACTTTCCCGATTTGATCGTTGTGAAGCGAGGGGAAAAGGGGTAAACTCGCACTGCATTTTACTGGCAACATGAACCGCCTCCACTCAACCCCGGCTTATGAGTCCCTTCGCGTCTTGCCTTTTAATTTTTCAAAGGGCTTGAGCGATTGGTGAACGACTCGCCGTCCTGTGAATGGCGTCAGAGAGAACCTCCGGAGTGGGCTTTCGTTCCGAGACCTGGTTGATCCAACCAATGCGCCGGGCGTTCTGACACGAACCTCCAGTATCCGCGAGCCAGCCTGTCGTAGAGGCCCACCCCAGTCGAACGAGTCACCGCCCGGACCATCCACAACTCGAAGGTTCCGTATGTCCACACCGTTGACCCATCCCGTGCCCCAGAAAATTGCCTGGGCCCCCCTTCTCTGGATTGGGGCGCTCCATGTGGGAGCCTTGCTCGCTTTGAATCCCAGCTACTTTAGCTGGCAGGCTGTCGCCCTCTGCGTCTTCATGCACTGGTTGACAGGCGGGATCGGCATCTGCATGACCTACCACCGTCTGCTCACACACCGCAGTTTCGCGACTCGGCCCAAGGCCCTGGAGTATCTCTTCACCATCTTCGGTTGCTGCGCTTCGGAAGGGGGCCCGATCGGTTGGGTTTCGGATCACCGACGCCACCATGCTCATTCCGATGAAGAGGACGATGTTCATAGCCCCAACCGCGGGTTTGGGTGGGCCCACATGTTCTGGTGGATGACCCCCGACATTACCTCGGAACACACCCCCGAGTATTATCAGCGCTGGGCTCCCGACTTGTACAAGGATCCAGTGCTCCGTTGGATTGACAAGTACTTCATTCTCTTCCCAATCTTGATGGGCGTTGGACTCTACGCGATCGGCGGCATGTCCTGGCTGGTTTGGGGAGGATTTGTGAGCACGGTTCTCGTGCTGCACACCACCTGGCTCGTGAATTCGGCCACCCACATCTGGGGATACCGATCGCACCAGACGCGCGACAAGTCGACCAACCTGTGGTGGGTGGCCATGCTGACCTACGGTGAAGGCTGGCACAACAACCATCATGCCTTCCAGACCTCGGCCCGGCATGGACTGAGCTGGTGGGAGATCGACCCGACTTTTCTCGCCATCAAGTTCCTCTCGTTCTTTGGGCTAACCCACGCCATCAAGTTGCCGAAGATCCCCAAGCGGCAGGCAGTGGCGAACCAGGTTGTTGAAGCCGACGCGGCCCCCTCGAGCGACGCGGCCCTGACCACCTCCACCTTGCCAGATTCCATCAACGACGAGCCGGAACTGGCCGTCGCTTCTAACTGAGCCTCGCAATCGGATCGCACCGGACTCCCCTTCGAATCAACGTTTGGTCGAAAGGGAGTCAGGCCAATTCCGTTCCAAATATTCTGGGGCATTCCACCAGTCTTCGGTGGGATGCCCTGGCTGCTTTTTCGAGGACAGGTGCTCCGCTCTTGGAAAAATCTTGGTGGTTTTCCCTTGCGGCAATCGCCGGTCCCGATGATGATAAACAGTCGAAATGCGGCCCTAGCTCAACGGCAGAGCAGGGGACTCATCGTTTTGCGTGTCGAAATGGTGGCGTCGAAGGGTAACCTTCGAACGCGATCCGGGTGAATTGCGGGAAACCTAAACTCTGGAAATTCCCTCATTCCCAAAGGGATTCAGAGCATGGCAATCCGCAGCCTAGCCTGGTCGGGCTGAGGTGGCCAGGACGGTTCAGAGACTAGCGGGGTGAGTCCCAACAATAACCCCCGCCCAAGAGCGCCCGGCCTCCTTTTTTCCCTTACCGTTGAACCAATAACGGCTGGGATGAAGGAGGGTGAGATAGTCCAAGCCTCGTGGAAACGCGAGGGCCCTTGAATCCCTTGGTTGCAGGTTCGAATCCTGCGGGCCGCACTGCCGAAACGGTCGTCGATGATTATGCAGAGGTTTGCATCCCTCCAGCCACGCGGGTCCTGGGTCGCCTGGCTGATCACAGTCGTTCTCTGCCTCCTCCATGCCTGGGCGATCTTCGCGGGCATGGGAGGGCGCAAAGGTCTCACCAATGAATGGCCGATCTGGCGCGACGACCATCCCCTCTACTTCCATAGCGCAACGGTCACCAGCCATTTCCTGAAGCAGTCGGCGACGACTGCGGGCTATGACCCGAGTTTCATGTCGGGTTACGCCAAGAGCGTCGTTTTTCCCGCCTCATCCACACTCCCCGAACTGGTGATCACCCTGTTCGGAGGTGAACGCCCCGCGCTCGCTTACAAGCTGTATGTTTTGCTCGCGGCCTCGTGCATTCCCTGGCTCCTGGCCTGGGCGGCCTGCCTTTGGAGACTCTCGGCCTGGTCGACCACTAGCGCGGTCTTCTTGTTTCTCGCCTACGTCTGGACCGACTTCCCGATCAACTATGCCGCCTTCGGCATGCTTCCCTACCTGCTGATGGTGCCGCTCGGGCTGGCCGCCATCGGCGCCTTTTGCCGCTACCTGGAACAAGGTGGTTTTTGGAACTGGTGCGTTTCGACCTGCCTGATGATCAGCGTGCTGCTCGTCCATCTCACCGCCGCCATGGTGGTGGCCCCAGCGGCGGCCCTAGCTTACGTCGTCGCGCTCTGGAGAGTCAGCGTTCCGGCGCTGGCGTCCGAGTCGGGCACGCCAACGTCTTCCGCCTCGCGATTTTCCGGCGCGAAGCACCTCGGAGTCTGGGCGATTCCCGTTCTGGTGCTCGCCGCGAATGCCTTCTGGTGGCTCCCCGGAATCTGGCTCGCCTCGACCAAGGGCTCAAGCGACTTCGCATTCGACCATCCCGAAGGAGTCTGGCGGCGCCTGTTGCAGATCCTCACCGTCGAAGCACCCATGGAAAGCGTGCTCTGGGGTATGGGCCTGCTCGGGCTCGCGGGTGCGGTCGGGCAATGTAGGACTCGCTTTGCCGGCCTGGTGGGGTACATCGCCGCGGGGGTCTTTTGGGGATACCTCGCTGGAGCGACCCGAACGCTCGATTTTCTCCAGCCGGGCCGGCATACCTACGCGGTCTACACGGGCCTGGCACTCGCCGCCGCGATCGGTCTCTCGGAGGTTCTGACGGGGCTGAGGTCAAGCGCACCTGGG
>Ga0182738_1007687_pt1 | contig 10882 bp, 8 predicted proteins | sample eDN5th30CBELigMG_FD_128876 | JGI IMG/M metagenome (GOLD analysis project Ga0182738, IMG submission 128876) | Enriched Miracle-Growth compost microbial communities from Emeryville, California, USA - eDNA 5th pass 30_C BE-Lig MG (version 2)... ... | reverse complement strand
TGGCGCCGTGTTCATCGAGGAAAACGGCGGTGGCATCGGCGTCCGGCTGAAATTCACCGAATCCGAAGCCAGGCGCATCGCACGCCTGGAAGGCGAAGGCGGTCTCGTTGCAAGCGACAGGGTTCCCTGAGCCTCTTTGACTGCCGATAGCACACGCTGGCGGATGCGGCTGAATGGCCGGCGGTTTCATACACCTGCCGCATCCGGATGGCCGATCCCGGAAGTGATTGTCGGCAAGGCGGGAGCCATCGCGATGGTATTCCTCCTACTTCGTATGAACATATTGAAATACAATAATGAATTCCTACGTGTGTATTGTGAGGGTCACTTAATTATTGTTGACGAAGTTTATAACGCATGGAGGTGCATATGACGTCTTTTGTCACGCGCAACGATCTGAATTCCAACGCAAAGAAGGTATCGATCGAGCTTCTCAATGCGCGGCTGGCCGATGCGATTGACCTGTCGCTGATTGCCAAGCAGGCTCATTGGAACGTGAAGGGGCCGCAGTTCATCGCCATTCACGAAATGCTCGATGGTTTCCGCGCCGATCTCGACATGCATGTCGACACCATTGCCGAACGCGCGGTCCAGCTCGGCGGCACGGCTCTCGGCACCAGCCAGGTGGTTGTCGAAAAGACGCCGCTGAAGCCGTATCCGACGGACATCTACAAGACCAAGGATCATCTCGCGGCGCTCATCGATTGCTATGCGCTCGCGGCAAAGAACGCGCGCGAGGCCATTGCAGAGGCGGAAGAAGCTGGCGATATGGGCACGGCCGATATCTTCACCGCCTATTCCCAGTCGCTCGACAAGTCGCTCTGGTTCCTCGAGGCGCATACGCAGGAAACAGAGTAAGCAGGCAGGCCGGGAGAGACAGGCGCGGCCGCGTATCGAACTCGGTCGCACGGGATCAGGCCTTGCGCCTCGCCTCGACCTGACGCCCCAGCCAATCCAGCGCGCCTTCGACATCTGTCACGGCGTAGTGAGCAAGCGTCACGCCATCGGGTTTTACACGGATCGAGAACCCTCCGGCCTGGTTGACGGCCTCGAAGCCGTTCTCGTCGGATGTATCGTCTCCGAGAAAAACCGGGTGGCGTCCGCGAAAGGGGGCCATGGCCATGAAGCACCGGATCGCGGCGCCCTTGGCGGCTTCCAGCGGCATCAATTCGACCCCGGCATTGCCGGCAAGCACGCGATAGCCGGATGGCAGGCGTGCCAGTGCCTCCTCGACGAGCGCTATCGAGCGGGCAAGCAGATGCGGCGCGGCACGCGTATGGATGGCCAGGATAGGTCCTTTGCGCTCGATATGAACGTTCTGCTGCGCAAATTCGGCTTCGATTTCCTCGGCCAGCGCGGTGATATCCGGCGGTTCGTCGGCGACCTCGACCATACCATCCGGTTCCAGCCGATGCTCCAGCCCGTAGAGTCCGGCAGTCCTCAGCTTCAGGGGCGTGAACAGGCGGTCCACCGTGGCAATGGAACGGCCCGTGACGAACGCCAGAGCCCCGTCCAGATCATGTTGCAGCGTGGCCAGCAGGTCGCGAACGTTCGCACTGACGACCACCGCGTCGGGGTGTGCGGCATGTTCCAGCAGGGTGCCGTCGATGTCGAGGAAAAGCGCGCAGTCGCCGGGGTTGAGATCGGGCGGTGGCGGCGGCATGCTAAAACCCTTCACCGCGCGGCGACCCTGTTGTGCCGGAACATGGCGACCACATTGCCGCCGCCTGGCAGGCCGTTGTCGGTCGTCGCGCGTTCCGTGTCGCTGCGCTTGCGCAACCGGGCGGCGTCCAGCAACATGCTGCCGGCCCAGCGATAGACATTGTTGTCGCGCACGATCTCGCGCATGCGTCGCATCCGGCTTTGCTGCTCGTCCGCCGGCATGGTCAGCGCCTGCTGGAGCGCATCCGCCATCATGGCGGCATCATATGGGTTGACGATCAGTGCCTCCAGAAGCTCCTTCGACGCGCCCGCGAATGTCGAGAGAAGCAGTACGCCCTGCTCGTCATCGCGCGCCGCGACGAATTCCTTGGCGACGAGGTTCATGCCGTCATGCAGGCTGGTGACCATGCACAGGTCCGCCGCACGGTAGATTTCGTAGACCCGGCGCTGGGAATGGTGTTCCGCCACCATCAGCACCGGCTTGTAGCCTTCATGGCCGAAGTGCCGGTTGAGGTCTTCCACGCAGCGCACGCACTCCTCATGAAGCCGGCGATAGGCTGGCAGCGTGCCGCGGCTGGGAGCGGCGATCTGCAGAAAGGTGAGCTTGCCGATCCATTCGGGGTGGCGTTCGAACAGGTCTTCCAGCGCGTGGAAGCGGTCGAGTATGCCCTTGGTGTAATCCAGCCGCTCGACGCCAACGCAAAGCCTCACATCGTCGGCCAGCCCGTATTTCCGGCGGACGGCGCAGCGGCAGTCGGCGACCGGTGGCAGGCTTTCGAGCAATGCAGGCGGCCACTCGATGGAGATCGGATAGGCGTGCACGAGGCTTGCCTGTCCGCCATAGGAGATGGCCGCGTCCTCGCGCTCGATGCGGCTTTCCAGGAAGCGATCGACGCTCTGGGTGAAATTGTTGCAATGGAACTGCGTGTGGAAGCCGATGATGGAGCTGCCGAGCAGCCCGTCGAGGATCTTCTCGCGCCATGGACAGATGCTGAACACTTCCGAATTCGGCCACGGGATATGCCAGAAGGTGATGATGATCGCTTCGGGCAGTCGCGCGCGGATCATGCGCGGCAGCAGCGCGAAGTGGTAGTCCTGCACCAGCACGATGGGGCGCTGGTTGCGCGCCTCCCTTACCACGATGTCGGCGAACTTGCGGTTGACGGCCTCGTATGTCTCCCAGTCGGAGGCACGGAAAACAGGGCGTGTGAAGACGATGTGGCACAGTGGCCATAGGCCTTCATTGGCGAAACCGAGATAGTAGCCGTCATACTCCTTGTCGTTCAGCCAGACGCGCCGCAGTACATAGGAAGGATTGTCAGGGGGCACCTGTACGCGATCGTTGGCGTCGGCGGTGAGGCGGTCGGCAGAGCCGCCGCCATAGGCGATCCACGTGCCGCCGCACGCCCGTGTGATGGGTTCCAGCGCAGAGACCAGGCCGCTGGCCGGCACGATCAGTTCGATCTCGCCGTCCTTGAGGTTGTGGATGTAGGGTTCGCGGTTGGAAACCACGATGACCTGCGCATCGGGCAGCTCGTCTGCAAGAATCCTGCGCAACGTGTCCGGTGTCCAGTTCACCAGCGCCGCGTCGGCCGACTGGCCGTTCTTTTCGGTTTCCCGCAGCAATGTATGGGCGGCTTCCGCGCCGGAATGGGCGGCGGGACGTTCCGTCGCAAAGCTTCTGCGACGGCCGCGGCGCGAACGCAGCACCATCACCACCGCCATAATCGACAGCGCAAGGCTGGCGCAGACGAGAATCCAGATCGCCGAGAGGGAAAGGAACAGGTCCGAGCCGCTGTTTGTCATGATACTTGAAACACCTCAGGCCCGCAGCCGGGAGGCTTTCACGAACGCGATAGGGGATTCATCCGGCTTTCTTCGTGTCCGGTCACAATGCAGCCAACGCGTCGCACGGCATTCTGTTCCAGCAATCGCTCATGTACGCACGACGAGCGGCACCTGTCCCTCATGCTGGTCGTCCAGGTAGGCCACGACGCGATCTCCCACGCGCTGGAAGCTCAGGTCGACAGGGACATTGCCTACGTCCAGGTGGCGGATGACGAGATTGTCGATGCCGATGGGCAACCGGGGCCGCGTCACCTTGATCAGGCCCCGGCCTCCATCGATCTCGACGCCGAGGCACGCCTGCATGAACATGAAGGCCGATCCCGCCGACCACGCTTGCGGCAGGCAGGCGACCGGGTAGGCAATCGGCGCTTCGCCCGGCGCCCGCGTGAAACCGCAGAACAGTTCGGGAAGCCGCATGTTGAAATGCACGGCAGCCTCGAAGGTGCCGCTCATCAGCCGCACCACGCTGTCGCGTATTCCGTAACGGGCGAGCCCGGCGGTGCAGATGGCGGTGTCGTGCGGCCAGATCGAGCCGTTATGGTAGGACATAGGATTGAAGAAGATCGCGTCGTCGGCCAGCGTGCGGATGCCCCAACCCGAGTGGAACGACGCCGAAAGAAGCTGATCCGCAACCATCCGCGCCCGTTCCGGCGTGGGCAGGCCGACATAAAGCAGGTGCCCGGCATTGGAGGTGCGCACCTTGCAGGGCTGGCCCTCGCCGTCAATGGCAAGGGCATAGGTGCCGAGATCGCTTTGCCAGAATTGCGTTTCCACGCGCGCGCGCATCTTCTCGGCCCTGCGCTCCCAATGACTTGCCGCTTCATCGTCACCACGGCGTTTCGCCAGCGTGGCAAGACCGCGATAGGCGGCGAATACATAGCCCTGAACCTCGACCAGCGCGATTGGCCCCCTGGCGATCCGCCCATCGGCATGGAAGATGGAATCGTAACTGTCCTTCCAGCCCTGATTGGCCAGGCCCGAAACCGCCGCGCGCTGGTAGGTGACGAATCCGGTGGCGCGGCTGGCCTCCTCCATCCAGCCGGCGGCTGCGGTCAGCGAGCCCCACAACCGGTCGATGAAATCCATGTCGCCGGTGCGCTCGGCGTAGGCGGCGGCCAGATGGATGTAGAGCGGCGTGGTGTCGACGCCGCCATAGTAGCGGCCAAAGGGAAGTTCCGAGAGTGCCGCCATCTCGCCCTTGCGGGTTTCGTGCAGGATCTTGCCCGGCTGGGCGTCGCTGAACGGCGAGCTTTCGGTCGCCTGATGCTGTGCCAGGAAGGCGAGAACGCCGCGCGCCAACCCCGGATTGAGCCACAACATCTGAAGCGCCGAAATCACGCCGTCACGGCCGAAGGCGGTGGAGAACCAGGGTATGCCGGCATAGGGGTAAGGGCCGGTGGAAAGCTCGGTGGTCAGCAGGGCCACGTCGGCGCGCGCCCGCTGGATCCAGTCATTGAACACCCGGCCGGAACTGTGGACGGTGGCGCCATGACGCCGCTTGGCCCGCATGGAGAAGCGTGCGCGGGCGGCTGCCGCGCGAAAGCGCTCGCGTCCGGGCGGGGCCTCTGCTTGCGCGCCGACCTCGACATAGAGGGTGCGGCGGCTGCGCTTGGTGATGGCTGTGTAGAAATCGGCGCGGTTTTCCAGAAGCTGGTCCGGCGTTTCCGAAAAGGCCAGCACCGAACTGCGCACAAGCTTGTCGAGCCCCTCGTAGCGCAGCAGGACCGAATTGTCGCCGGTCTCGGCCGCATGCGTGACGCCGCGTTTCGTTCGCGCCGACCCGCGCACCTCGAACATGTCGCGGAAATCAGCGGCGAACTGTAACGACAGCAATACGGTTGAGTGCTCCTGGCTGTAATTGGAGAGCGTGATGCGCTCGAACAGCCGGTCCTGCCAGATCAGCCGCACACGCTCGATGTGGATGCCGCCCTGCGGTATGTCGCGACCGCCAGCGCTCTCGATCGGCAGGTTGGTGAGGTTGGTGGTGAACAGCACATTGTCCTGGCTCAGCGAAGCGCCGAGCAGCGAGGTGGAGCGGCCGCCGAGCGTCAGGCGGAATTCGGAAAGCACACGCGTGTCGTCGCGGAAAAAGCCGTCGCCGATGCCGCGTATGTCGCCATAGGCATCCGCTACGGCGAAGCAGTCGCCATGTTTGAGCGCGAACAGCCGGTGCGGTTCCCGTGGGGCCGTTTCGTCGAGAGCCGCCAGTGCGACGGCCGGATCGAGCTTGCGTTCGTCGAGAGGCGTGACACTCATGGCCTCATCCCACGGTCTGGTTTGCTGCCGGGCTGGCGACGCGGTTGCCCGGCAGGCTTGCATAGGCCGCCACATATTCATGCGCCATGCGCGTGGCCGAAAAGCGCGTCTCGAAGGTCTTGCGTACCTGGCGGCGGTCGAGTTGCAACAGTTCCGGCACCGAGGCTACCGCATCCTCGATCGATTCCACAAGAAAGCCGGTAACGCCATCGTCGATGATCTCGGGCATGGCGCCGCAGTTCCAGGCGATCACCGGCGTGCCGCAGGCCATCGCCTCGATGACGGCAAGGCCGAAGGGCTCAGGCCAGTCGATGGGAAAGACCAGAGCGGCCGCATTGCCGAGAAACCCGGCTTTGCGCGCCTCTTCGATTTCGCCGATATATTCGACCCGCTCGCCGTCGATCAGCGGTTCCACGCATTCGTGGAAATAGGCCCGGTCGTCGTCGCCGATCTTGGCGGCAAGCTTCAGCTTCAGACCCGCGCGCCACGCGATCTCGATTGCGCGGTCGGGCCGCTTGTCGCGCGACAGCCGGCCGAGAAACGCAAGATAGACGCCTTCGCGTGGCGCCTCGTAGTCGGGCTCATAGAGATGGAGCGGCAGACCGTGCTGGATGGTCGCGATCCAGTTGGCCTGCGGCAACCGGGCACGCTGGCTGCGCGAGATGGAGATCATCGGAAAGTGCGGGAAGCGTCTGTAGGCGGGCGCGAGGTCGGCATAATCGAGGCGTCCATGCGGCGTCGTCACGGTTCGCTGCGCCATATGTTCAAAGAACGGGAAATGCAGGAAATGGCTGAGGTGGAAATGGATGACGTCGAAGTCGTCGGCGTGGCGGCGCACCTCGTCCAGCATGGCCAGATGCGCGGCGATCTCCGACTTCAGCGGGTTCGGATCGAGACGTAGGGCCCGTTCGCGACAGGGAACCAGCCGGGCCGACGTGACGGCGTCGCCGCTGGCGAAGAGCGTCACGTCATGGCCCAGCACCACCAGCGCTTCGGTCAGGTAGGAGATTATGCGCTCGGTTCCGCCATAAAGCCGTGGCGGCACGGATTCATGGAGGGGGGCAACATGTGCGATTCTCATGCTGCAATTCTCGCCTGGTCCTCATGTCGGAGCATGGTTGCGCCTGTTCGCGGCTCGACCGGTTCAGGGGCGAAATGCCTGCGTGAACGGATGGTTCCCCGGATCAGGTGGTCTGTCTCGGAGAGAAAGCCGGTCTGGAGCTGGTCAGGTGAGGGGAAAAAGGATAACGCCCGCCGCGGGAGGAGGAGCGGCGGGCGTCATATAGGTGGTCGACAATCGGGAGGAGGTGAAAGTCGACCATATTCGTCAGTTTCCGGGAGGAGGTAGAAACCGACGAAATTCAGTAAGCACACTCTACACGGTTCGGGGTGCCGCTCCAGCCTTTATTTCGCATGGCAGCATTGCGTCTTGTGCAATGCAGCAAGGGATGGTCGCCGGTTGGCCTGGTCCCGCCATGCAGCTCGGCGCATGCCTCCCGGCCGCTGGCAACCGTAGCGGCGCTATCAGAAGCTGGTCTACGACTATTCGCTGCTTGATTTAGCTGGCGGTTTGGACTGGGATAGAAACTTGCAAGAACAAGACCGGAATTCGCAAATTCCGGCAGTTGCCGCATCGCGTTTGTAGTGCGGCAAAACCGTTCACAGCCTTGGGAGGGGCTGCTGTGATGACGGACATTCTTATTGTGGAAGATGAGCAGGCGATACTGGAATCGCTTGAATTCATCCTCACCCGGTGCGGGTGGTCGGTCGATGTGGCGCGCGACGGCGAAGCCGCGCTGGAGGCGGCGCTTAGAATCCGTCCCCGCATGCTGCTGCTCGACATCATGCTGCCGAAACGCGGCGGCCTCGATGTACTCAAGACGCTGCGCTCAAACGAGGCGACGGCTTCCACCCTGGTGGTGATCCTCACCGCGCGTGGTCAGCAATATGACCGCCAGGCGGCGATGGACCTCAAGGCGGACGGCTTCATCACCAAGCCATATGCGAATGGCGACGTCGTAAATGCGGTGCGTCGCATTCTCGAAAGCCAGCCGAGCCCTGCCGCCCATGCCTAGGCCGCCCGCATCTTCGCGCGAGGAGCGCACGGACAGGGAGGACATCGCGTTTCTGGTGCCTTTCTTCGGCGTCGTTCTGCTTTCGCCGCCGCTTCTCAACCTGTTCGCCGATCTGAGATTGCCGTTCGGGGTGCCTTTCGAAACGGCCTACCTGTTCGGCGTCTGGATACTGGTCATTGCCGGCGCGATCCTGCTGTCGCGCGCGCGCCAGTTCCGTGAAGGCACGCCCAGGACGGATGCAGAAAACGCCGCCCCGTCCGTGGCGGAGCCGCCAGAGTCGACCTGAATGCTGTCGCCCGATTTCGTTATCCTGACCGCGGTCGGCTATGTGGGGCTCCTTTTCCTGCTCGCCTACCTGTCGGATGCCCGCGCCAAGAGCGGCAATGCCGGTTTTCTCAGCTCTCCGGTGGTCTATACGCTGTCGATCTCGGTCTATTGCACGAGTTGGACCTTCTACGGTGCCGTCGGAACCGCGGCTCGCAACGGACTTGAATTCGCGGCGATCTATATGGGGCCGACACTGGTCTTCGTCGGCTGGTGGTTCCTGCTGCGCAAGCTGATCCGCATCGCTCACAGCCAGCACATTACCTCGATCGCCGACTTCCTGTCCTCGCGCTTCGGCAAGTCGAGCCGGCTTGCGGTGCTGGTCACCTTGATCGCCGTGGTCAGCATCACCCCCTATATTGCGCTGCAGCTCAAGGCGATCACCACCTCGATCCAGACCGTTTCGGTCGCCAAGGGCGACGGGACGGACCATCTGGCCACGCTGGACGAGGTGACGCTGGCGCTGGGCGTCGCGATCGGCATGGCGGTGTTCACCATCCTGTTCGGGACGCGCAATGTCGATGCGCGCGAACAGCATCCGGGTGTCGTGGCGGCCATTGCCTTCGAGGCGGTGGTGAAGCTCCTGGCGCTGGTTGCGGTCGGCGTGTTCGTGGTCTTTGGTGTCAGTGGCGGCATCTCCGACATCTATGCGCGTGCGGTGGAAGCAGGTGTGCGCATCCACGAGAACGAGCCTTTCGGCAGCCGCTGGGTGGCCGTGATGTTCCTGTCCGCCTGCGCGGTCATCTGCCTGCCGCGCCAGTTCCAGATCACGGTGGTGGAGAATTCCAACGAAGACCACCTGCGCACCGCCGCGTGGGCGTTTCCGTCCTACATGCTCGTCATGAGCGTGTTCACCATGCCGATCGCGCTTTATGGCCTCTCGACCATGCCGGCGGGATCGAACCCGGACATGTTCGTGCTCACCTTGCCGATGGTGACCGGCCACGATGCGCTTGCGTTGTTCGTCTTCATCGGCGGTTTCTCCAGCGCCACGTCCATGATCATCGTGGCCTCGATTGCCCTGTCGATCATGGTGTCGAACCATATCGTGGTGCCGCTCGCCCTGCGCGCCGTTCCGCTGGGCGAGGAGAGCGGCGAGCGCAACATCGCCCGGCTGCTGCTGCGCAGCCGCCGCATCTCGATAGCGGGCATGCTGTTGCTCGGCTTCCTCTATTTCTGGCTGACACAGGATTCCGACGCGCTGGCGCCCATCGGCCTGATTTCCTTCGCCGGCGTCGCCCAGATCCTGCCTGCCATGCTGGCGGCCCTGTACTGGCGTCGGGCGACGATGAAGGGCGCGCTCGCCGGCATCTCGGCCGGTTTCATCGTCTGGGCGTGGACGCTGTTCCTGCCATCCTTCGCCTCCTTCAGTCCGACGATGGCCGAACTTGTCGCCGATGGGCCCTGGGGTGTCGGCGTGCTGCGCCCCGAGGCGCTGTTCGGCATGGCAGACATGGATCCGCTCGTCCATTCGGTGTTCTGGAGCGTGCTTGCCAATGTCTCAACCCTGTTATGTGTTTCGGTGGCGACCAGCCAGAATGCGCTCGAGCGCATCCAGGCTTCGCTGTTCGTCGATGTCTTCCGCCGTTCGCCATCGTTCCAGCCCCGCATCATCCGCGGCTCGGCATCCACCAGCGAACTGTTCTTCGTGGCCGAGCGGGTGCTGGGTTGGGGCCGGGCGCGGGCGCTGTTCGATTCCGCCGGCGTTCCGCACAGGCAGGCCGCTCCGCAACATGGCGTGTCGGCGGACTTCATCGCCCGGCTGGAACGGGAACTGGCCGGCTCGATCGGCTCGGCTTCGGCGCATATCCTGCTCACCAAGGCTGTGGCCGGCGACACGATCTCGCTGGAAGAAATGATGCAGATCGCCGACGAGACCCAGCAGGCCATCGAATATTCGCATGCGCTGGAGCTAAAGTCGCAGGAGCTGCACTCGACCGCCCAGCAATTGAAGGAGGCGAATGCGCTTCTGCAGGATCTTCATCGCCAGAAGGACGACTTCCTGTCGCAGGTCAGCCACGAACTGCGCACGCCCATGACGTCGATCCGGTCCTTCGCCGAGATTCTCATGGTTCCGGAAGATCTGACCCTGGAGCAGCGGGTGCGCTTCATCGGCACCATACACAATGAGAGCGTGCGGCTGACGCGGCTGCTGGACGAAATTCTGGACCTGAGCGCCCTGGAACACGGCGAACGGGGTTGGGAAAACGTTCCGGTCGATGCCGAGGAAGTTCTGGATCAGGCCATTGCCGTGTGCGAGGCGCTGGCCAAGAAGCGCTTCGTCCTGATCGAGAGCGGGACGCGCGCAGGAAGCTGCTTCGTGCTGGCCGATACGGGCAGGCTGAGCCAGGTGTTCATCAACATCATCGCCAACGCCATCTCGCACAACGATTCCGAAAAACCCGTGGTCCATGTCGTCTCGCGATTTATGGCGGACAGTTATGTGGTAGAGATTTCCGACAACGGTCCCGGTATTCCGCCGCAATATCACAACAAGATCTTCGAGAAATTTGTCCGCGCCGAGCCCGACACGATGTCGGATTCCCAAGGGCTGGGTCTCGGCCTCAACATCAGCCACAAGATCATCGACAAGCTGAACGGGCGGCTTGAATTGACGAGGGGCGCGCTGCCCGGCGCCTGCTTCCGCATTGTTCTTCCCGTCTGCCAGGAGGCGGGGCCGACCGCAATTGCGGAGAAGGCCTAAACCGGAATTTCCT
>Ga0182738_1007686_pt1 | contig 10882 bp, 13 predicted proteins | sample eDN5th30CBELigMG_FD_128876 | JGI IMG/M metagenome (GOLD analysis project Ga0182738, IMG submission 128876) | Enriched Miracle-Growth compost microbial communities from Emeryville, California, USA - eDNA 5th pass 30_C BE-Lig MG (version 2)... ... | reverse complement strand
CTCCAGTCGGGTGTGGTAATATGATGAACTCTGAGCCCATATTGGGTCACACCAAAATCTAATTTCTCTCTGTTGATCAGGAAATCAGGTAAACAGTAAAACTCAGGCAAAAGCTCTCTGACATCTGCAATTTCTTCAGTAGCACCTCTGTATGATTCTGACATCGAATAGAACAATCTATCAGCAAGATCAAATCTTCCACTCTGAAGTTGGATAGCACCTTGAGTAAACGGAGCAAGTCTCACCAGATACTGCAAAATAATTGCTGGACTTGAGTAGTGACTACCGAAATGGAAAGATGGTACAGGATCAAATGTGTCGGTGTTTTCGAATCTTTCAATATAGGTATTGATACGCTCCTGACTTCCCAATGCCCCCATTGTTTTGCTGAGATCTCTGTAAAAAGTGGGATTATTCATACGAATGGCATCAGCGATGTAGTTGCTCAGAACCCAGGGAAAAACTGGATATTGAGTCAAATCTTTATAACTTCTTCCACTCAGTTCATTCAAGCGCATTATGTATTCAAAGTTGGAAATCTCGTAATTCTGCCATCTCTTTGTCAGACCAGACTTGTCAACCACTTTTCTTGGATCAAGAGAACCATAATAAAGAAGGTTTGGACACTTGGGTTTCCTTAACTTTATCAGTGTAGAGCTAACTTCTTCAGCATCAGCTTCACTAAAGTTGAATAATAAAGTTGATCCATCTGTCAACATGATTTCCAGTCCAGATTTTCTAAAAATAAATCTTCTCTTCTGAATTTCTTCAATTGACTCCAAAGGCCATTCTTTTGAAATAGTTTGGAAATCTGGCAATGAATATTTCAAAAATGCTATATGGTTCTCCTTTTGATCAAATCCTTCAATTATAAAACTACAATATGAGATGTTTTTTATTCAAAGACCATACCTGAACTTGTTTGTTGATATCTGGAAAAACCCATTACGAATAGTCAATGTGCGAATCCATTGACATCTTTTTGTCACAAAAATCTCTGGCTTTACACTTGGACTTTCAAAAGATGCTTTTTGTCCGGATGATATCGGGGAAACTTTTCAAATCATAAGTATTTTATAAAAAAATCTTTATACCTGGGAACTTATTTGATGTTGAGTCGATTTTGTAAGGACTTGGTTGAGGTCCGCTTTGATTTGGAATTATAGCCTTGAAAGTCTTTTTGAGATTTTTTCCGATACCTGTGAATGAAAATTTCTTATTGGCTGAATTTGGATTCTCCACTGCATAGTTCTGATTCAAGAAAACTGTTGGTCTCAGGTTATTAACCATGCTACGAATGTCACCACGACGCTGAACCAAAATAGTATTGTATTGCTCGACATAAGCGGGCTCAATCAACTTAATCTTGATAAATGGCCTAGCATGAGATCTTGTCTCATACTTGGAAATCTTGTGAGAAAACAGAGTATTGGTGGTCATTGCATTGTATGACTCCTTTTCTGCATTGAATTTAAAGTCCTCTTGGTCATATAATGAAGGATGCTTCCATAATCCCACATAGACTCTCATCTTTTTCCAAAGGTTTTTCCATGTTCCTTTCGCCATTCTCACGTTTTCTTCGTCATTTGCAAGGTTCTCTTGACGTTTTTCGTTTTCTTGCTCATAAACTTCTAAAGCGGTTTCTAAAATTTCTATGCCAAACTTTCTTTCAGAATCTTCACGTTTTTTCTCAAATCGATAGTTGTTTATTGCTCGTGAAGTGCTCAAATCCTCCAAAGCTCTCGACACTTCTGATGTAACTGCGTCTAAATTGTCCATGTAATGCTCTCCAATTAAATGGTTGATTTTTTCACTGTTCACCATAACATTCATCCAATCATCAGTTGTGATCATGCTCGTGATATCAGCAAAATCGTTTGATTTAAAAACTTTGATGATTTGGATGTTTATGAGAGGTTCCTGTTCAGATGCCAGATAAGTTGAAATAATATCGTAAGTAATCATTGTGAAAGATTGTTTATAACTTTCCTTTGGTGACCCAATTACTGACTCCACATTTGAGCCGACTGACTCAAATTTTCCGGTTCTCTGGTTAATATAATAGGCAACGCACATAAAGTGCATAATAACCCCTCTTATTGATCCTATTATCACTTGCTTGATTTCGCTGTCTTCTGGAGCTACAGCCTCAAGTTTATACAGAATCTGAAGCAATATAAGAATGCTTGCTGTGATGAAACTTTTTCTAGTCCAACTAAAGTACTTCTCACGAACATTTTCTCCGACAATCATCAAGAAAATCAATAAACTTTCAATTTGTTGGCACGCAAAAGTTGTTCTTTCCAAGTTCTTATCTCTAACGGCCTCTTCAGCATAACAACATAATATTTGGACAATTATCTTCAAAAGGCATCCTCTATTTGGTATCTCTTTCTCTTTAGACTCTGTAAAGAACCATTCGAATAATTTGGATTGTTCTTCCGCTTGAACACCATCCATTAAAAGATTCAGCTTTTTCTCGAGTTTTTGAGTCTGATTTAGTTTTTCATCTTCTTTGAATTTCTGGAAAGTAAACTTGGTCCAAAGTGGACTGACGGTTTTAATTAATGCCTCACAAATCTTCAAATCAATCCAATTTGAACTCAACATATATACTTGATAATCTTTGGGATAAGAGTAAGTAAGCACAGGCAAAAAAATTTCTTACTGAGAGGAACATCATCAAGAGATTTGGCTTTGATGATTTGACTACGGAGTGCTGAAAAACTATCTGATCCATTTTCGAATCTTGAAGTTCGAGGAAGGCCGATATCAACCGCTGAGCTGATAATTTCCTCAGTATAGAACGCCACTTGGATTATGTTGTTCCAGAGATTGGAGTGTGAAAAAGGATAAATCACATTTGTACTATCCTCAACACTCTCTAAGAAATTAAGCCAAAGGTGTCTCACCAAGAAATATGCTGCTTTCTCATGCTACAACAAATTCAGTTTAAATATCCCAAATCTCAATTACGAGTTCTTTGTTTGGTTTATTTGCATAAATAATTTTTTTATTTTGGATCCATGTGAATAAATTTTGCATTCTTTGATGACTTTCAGGTTGATTTAACAAAGCGAATTTCTTCAACATTGTATGCGTTTTCACTCCTAATTCCCAAATTGCAGCAGGAATTGCCTTGAGCTCTTCGTTGAACAATGTCAGCTGATTTATGTACAAGACATCCAGCAAGAAATATTCCAATTCAGGAATTCCTAACAATGCTGTGCAATTTGCTGAATTCCATTTCACCAACATATATAAATCTTGTATCATCTATTTGAGGTTAAGATAGTGATCTCATTGTCAATAATTTTACTCTTTGTCTGACTTCTTCAGTGGCATGTTTGTAGAATTTAATCATGATGAGGATAACACTGGGAGATGTAATTTTGTCAGAATCATCAATCATAACTGTAGCACCAATTGGAGCAGGTTTCTTCTGAAGAAGCCATTCCAAAAGTGAATTGTAAAGAATTTCATGAGTGACCTCTGTTTGGGATTCCGTTGTATCTGGAACACTTTCCTCTTCAGCTTTCAATTGACTTATCTGCGTTGCATCTAAAGTTGATTGAGGAGGAGGGTTATTCACTGAATTTTCTGGGACAGGTTCTGACACTTGAGGACTGTCAGTAAGAACAATTGGGCTATATTTTGCATCCAAAATTGTCCTCAGGTCAGGAGCTATATCAAAAGTAAATATTGAGGAGAAAAAACTAGAAATATGGTTTACTGATTGAAGAATTGCTTGCTTCTTGCTGACTGTTATCTTTAGCAGCGCTATCAGGATCAGCAGGATTTGATTCTTGATTGATTGGGATCGGTTTTAAATTTGGTTTTTTTCTCAAGCTCTTTGCTTTGTATGCAGGTGCTGGTTTATTCTCACTCTCCAAAGTGGGAAGATCCTCATTTTCTTGAGCTTTAGGAGTATTTTCTGAAGATTCTTCTTGAGCTTTAGGGGTCTCCTCTTCAGGGATTTCTTCAACTTTCGTTTCCTCAACCTGGGTTTCTTTTGGTTCTAATTCACTGGCATCTTTAATTCTGAAAGGGCTGTCATTCAAAGTCTCTTCACTCTTTTTTCTTTGTTCTTTAAAAATCGAAGCTCTTCCAGAAACATTCTCTGCGTCCAGAGCTATTTGAAAATGAGAAAACTCTCAAAAAACCTTTTCTTACACATAGTTGTGGCTTTTCTATTGGGAGTTGATTTTTCATTATTTCCAAGATCAAGAGTTCCAATCTCTTGAAGGCTCCAAGCTTCAGACTGAGTTTTTCTGGGAGAAATAAACATTCTTGCACTCTTGGTGATTTCAGGTGTATGCTTCAATTCATCCAAGGATCCAGAAGAACCAGAGGTAGCGGGGATGTTAGCAGACCCTCTTCGAACAGCTTCCAGAGCAGATTGTTTCTTTTCATTGGGATTTTCTTTTTTGCTCAAACTTGGCCGAATAGAAAATCTATTGTATGAAGCCAACTGATCTTGATGATGTGTTGAAGCTGACCAAATAATTCCTGAAATATAATGAGTAATCAGAGCTTCATTCTCAGGCTTATAATCGAGTGGGTGAGTCACAAAGTATCTCAATGAATTATTTACATTTGGAGAATATTTGGTAAGGATGTTTAGGAATTTGATACATAAAGCTTTCAAATCGAGACAATGAGTGTTGGTCATCAAGTAAACCAAGTTTTTAGTGGCTCTGGTTTCTGAAAGTAACTTGATATAACTCTTGCTTGCTGATGCAAAATCTTCTCTTTTGGCAATACAGTCTTTGAGCATTGTCAATAAAACGATGTGAAGATATGGAGAGCATTTGGCGGTCATAAGATTCACAATATTATTTATCGCTTCCACTGCAACATCTCCTCCAGTAAATAATGCAACTTCAACAATACCTACAGAAACTATTAAAGGCGTTAAATCGACTCAGAATCTACTCAAGACTGGTTCAAAAGTCTTTTCTGCAATTGGAAATTCTGGGGTTCTCATTGAGTTCCATTCACTTTTCATTGTCACAGCCTTCTTTTTAAATGGTTCATCATATTTATCCACCTTCGCAAATTAGAATTAAAATCAATATAGCTACGAACCAATAAATCCATAATATTTTTAACACTAAATAGAGCAAAATAGTATGGACCATTTTGAAGATAAATTGTTCGGATATATTTGAATGCATGTGTTTTAAATTCGTCTGTGGTCTTATCATACAACTCTGTCTTCCATAACACTCCAGTAAACATCTATTTGATTAAATCAATCATTCTATTATATTCCCTTCTTACTTCCTCTGTTAATTTTGGATTGATCAAGCAATTTTTTATTTCGGCAAGCAACTCCACACTTTCAGAACTGAAAAAGCTTTTTCCAGTTTCTGCCAACAATTGTCCCATCACTTTGAAAAATCCAACTTTCAAAGCTTCAAACTGATTCTCAGGCTTATTTCTAAACAACAACACAATAATCTTCAACAACTCATCAAGCACATTTGGATGCTTCTCATTATCCACAAATCCTAAGTTTGTTTTATGAAGTTATTCTCGCCATATTCTTACTCAAGAGATAAAAGAAGGGTAGAATTGATGTAACTCCTCCTAAAGCTCCAAATCGGAATTGAGTATAGTCTTTATTTATATATCCTGCGGTTTCTTGCAACACACCATGATAATTACCAAAAATATCGTGACAAATGTCTCCAGCTAATTTTTAAGAATTAAATCAGATATTTCAAAATTGTCCTCTACAAGCTCTGATTGGTGTGTAAAGCAAGAAAATTCTGTCAAGTAGTTTTTCCATTGAAATACCAAGATTTCTGATTGTATTATTTGTCTGAATTCCCAAACTAAACAATGAATTCAATTCTGTCAACCTAAAAGAAGAAGAAGAATTTATCGTAATCATCACCAATCTTCACTGTACTTGAGTTGGTTAATTGGAGTTTTGAATATGACGACGGAGGCAATTCTACCAATGAGATTTTCACCAATAACAAATTTTGTAATGGCGACATTGCTGGCAATTTTGGGGAATTCGATACTTATACTCTTTTTCTGTTCGGTGTTAATCACAATATTCAGATGAGATCTTCCAATAATCTTTTGCCTTTCATGCTCTAAACCCAGGTAATACCAGGTTTTAGGCTGGAAAACTCCGACCAGACTTCCGTTGCTTCCTTGGGCAGGTTCGCTGTAATTGGTTGACAAGTTTCGGTAGTATAGATTATTCCCAATAAAATATGCTTCAATACCGCCACTTCCTTGACAATGAATTGTAAACAATTTCGGGCAGGCTTTGCCAGTATATTCATGCATGTCTTTAGCATCATGTACGTGTCCATTTGCTTCTTCCAAATAGAACCAAACGCCAATTCCAAAACCCTAAATATCACTCATTTAACAAACCTTCCCTAAAACCATACTGTGCTAAAGAGCCAAGCTGAAGTCTGGTTAACTTTTAAACCGCTTCCAATGCCTGTGAAATAAAAGAAACTCTGAGGTTCATCGAATTTGGGATTTTGATTGATCAAGATCTTGTGCAACATGCGAAGTGAGTAGTAAATTATATCGCTGTTCAAAGTTTGTTCATAAAAGCTTTGGGACAAGTGTGAATAGATTTGATTGAGCTGGCCTCTCTCCAACTTGTTATTTTTGCACAAGGCTCCAATGACATTCAACAAATCTTCTGAAGTCTGAAATATTATTGAAACTATTCTCAACTCGTTTGTATTACTTTTGAATTGGTTTCAGCAAACTTGAGGGCAAGCTTTATAAAAGATTCTAAAACACTCTGTTTTTTATTATTAGGTAGTCTCTGTGCGGTTTTGGCGGCTAGTGTCAAGGAATTTAATGGAAAATGCTCAAGACAGGCTTGCAGTTCGTTCAAAATGAGTGACTATTCAAGTTAAAACAAGTCCATCATAATTCTAAACTTTGATTTCTTCATGTTCAAAGTGCTCAAAAAGGATCAAGAGTTCCCAAATGACATTGGGTCGGTTGATGATTTTAAATTGACAGAAAAAAGGCAGGAATTCGTTTATCCTTTGGTCAGTAAAAAGATACTTGATTTTTCCTTCAACAAGATTCTTCTCTTGCTATCAAAACATTAAAGTTATCACTCTCAAAATAATATTCATACTTCTTTTGTCATCATATTTACTAAACTCATTATTTGTATCAAAATATAAAATAACTTTTTAAAAAGGCTAATTTTTTTTTCAATTTAGAATATCTCACAATACACTTCCATCGCCGCCTGAGGAGTTGGGAAGATTCTTGCTTTTATTGATCAACCGTGGCCAATACATATCGATGGGAGAGAAAAATCTTTCAATGTCATGTCAAAAAGGTGTCGCCTTTTTTTTTTCTTCTTCTCTCAAAGCAAGAGTCAAAGTCTTTTTTAGTTTTTTTCTGGCAAATCTCCTTTGAGATAAATTTCTCAAAGTTAAAATTTCCAAGCCAAGGTTTTTGAATTGAATGGGAAAAATAGTCCTTCAATTTTTTGAGCAACCCTTCTTCCCAAAACTAAATTCCACTGAAAAAATTTTATGAATGATGAATGAACAAAATCAAATCAGGTTTTTCTTTCAATGACGGAGAAAAGAAATTTAGAGGATGGGTTGTACATTAGTTGATCAGGCATCACATAATCTTTATGAAATAATGCACAATCACAATTAATACACAGGCATATTTATTGAGTCTTGGTTTCTTTCTTTTCAGCAGGAATTTCTCCACTTCTTCTCTTTTCATAGTCTTTAAGATATTCCTCAAGGACCTTGAATTTGAAGTTAAGAGGTTGGCTAGGATCGTATTTAGGCATTTCTTTAGATTTGCGCTTGATGCCAAAGGCGTTAGCTCTTTGGATTTCAGAAGTGGTTTGTTCTCTATTGTATCTGGTACCGATTCTATATCTCAATTCAGTTCTGTCCTTCAAGTTTTGGGTGAGTTGTTCAAGGCCTTGCTTAGTGAGAACCAATCTGTCGCACTTCAACAACTTAAGGATATTTATTCTCTAAGATTTCTTTAGGATATTTCCTATTTCTGAAACTTACGTCAGGTTGGCAGAGTTCGACTCTGGGGATATTCTTTTGGGCAATTTTGAAGTTGGGGTCGGTATTATAGCCTGTAACGACGAGGAATCTGTATTTAGGGTCGAATTGCTTAAGAACACCAGCAACCAATCTTGTCTTGGGAGCTTCGACCTTTTCGTCATCGATAATTCTGATCTTTCCTTCAGCAAGCTTGGCAGACAACATAACCTTAAGAGCATGTAATCTGATCTTCTTTGTCACCTTGAAGGTGTAGTTCATTGGTTTACGACCATGGGCCTTACCACCTAATAATTTTACCCTAATTTACAAAAATCTACTAACCCTTCTTTCTGCCGGGAGCTCTCTTGTTACCCTGTCTAGCACGACCAGTACCTTTTTGTTGGAAAGGTTTTTTACCTGAACCAGCAGTCTATGCATGATTAAATCGCGAATTATACTCTAAATACAGTTCCCTTTGTTCTGGTAACATCTGTGGTAATTCTGTTGAGCATTATTCTCCATTGATAGACCTTATGAACAATATCTCTTCTCAAAGGGACATTGAAAATTTTATGATCCAATTCTTTCACAATTAAATTCAATAACAACAATCATTCGTTACCAACATTCTCGCCGATGAAATCACCAGTTTGGAAGCTGTGTACGGGAATGCTCAAAGGCTTATTCAAGTCAAATGCTACGCAAATTAATTTGTGAATCTATTATTATCCATACCAGACTCAGACCACCAATGTTTTATCAAAATCTCATCAGGCTTTCTCTCAATAACGGCAGGGACGGCTGATTTGGTAACCACAAGAGAGGAGGCTGAAAATCCATAGGCAACTTGGTAAGTGGTGCAGACTCTCTTTAAAAGAGGTGCCCTGAAGGCCTTTGTAATTATGCTTAGCATCTGATTGAAATTTATTTGAGATGCTAAAGTCAGGTTAAATATAATATTAAGACTGAAAGATTTTTGAGGTCAAAACTTGTTCTTTTCAAAATCTCCCTTGAAAAATATGAAAAATATTCTTTTGAAAAAGTCTTTAGTTTCCTCGATGGAAACAACTCTGTCTTTCATAAAAAATCTGCTCATAAAAAATTTTCCTTCGTCTTTGGTTTTAAATTTATTAATTTGTGAGAGATTCATATCACTCCCTAATCGATTAATTTTTTTCTGAAATACTACTTCTTGTGCTGTAAATAAACATCTTTCCACTTTGAAAAATTTTTTTGAAGAATTTATTTTGCTTTATTCCAATACTTCCAAAAAGTATTTTGCAAAAAAAAAAATGAATCCATGATTTTCAATCAGGATTTCTCAAGATTCAAAGAGAAAAATTATTTTGTAAAGGAATCTCTCAAATTCTGAAAAAGAGTGAGGCCATCAAAGATTTTTGTCGAAAATTTTTTCTTCCAAAATTTCGAACAGAATTTCCAAGAAAATTTTTTTCAAGTTTTTTTAATGAAAAAAAGTTAATTCCCACAGATATCTCAAACGAATTTCTCAAAAAAATCCAAGAAATGAGTTTGAAAATGTGGCAAAGTTAGTCCATATAGACACTTTTGGAAGCCCTGTTCTCCCGAAAATTCTACAGAGAATTAATCAAGGTAATTAACGGAAGCGCAGTTAAACTTACAATAACTAACAATGTCTCTCTCAATGTCTCTTATAATTTGAATTTTATTTAAAAAGGTCCAAAAATTTATTCGGTTAATATTTCAAATAAATGCTCAAGATTAACTCCAAAAAGAAGATCAACAAACCTGCCAATGCTCTCAAGCCTCAGTTCACCCAAAAGAAACCTTTAGTTCAACCTGAATGGAACTCCACCAATTCTGATTTAGACAGATACAAACTTTCTAAGGCTGAACAGGTAAAAATCCCATTCAAAAAATCAAAATTGACAAAACAAATTAGGTTCAGAAAAAAGTCTCTTTGATTTCCAAACATAGATATGAAGCTAAAGAACTCTGGCTTCAAAGACAAGAAAAATTGAAAAAAGGAATAGTAGATGAGGAAACTCAATCTGTCTTGGAGACATGTCTCCTCACCAAAAGACCCCCAGAAAAAAACACAAAAAATCTCACCTACTTCATCAAAGACGACACTTATGCAGACTATTTGGATCAGGCATATGAAGAATCTGAAGAAAAGAGACTTTCCGTCATGGACCTTCACCCTCAAGAAAAAAGCGAATCCAAGCCTGCAAAAATCAAAGAAGAAAAACCTCAGCCTCGAATGGAAAAGAAGCAAGATCTCGATGAAGGAGATGACTTTATTCGCAAAGTTAACGAAAGCTTGAAAGACGCTCGGGACTTTATGACCAAGATTGAGAGATATCCAAGCATCACAAAGGCCAAAGACCCCGAAAGAGCCTTGAAAGCCCTCGCCTCTTCTGATAAAGAAAATAACTCAAGATCATCCTCCTCTCACGCCAAGAAGAAGCCTACTGCTGTCAACACAAGCTCTTCTACAAATTTGAAATCGTCTCTTGGAAGCTCTCAAAATGGCAAGCGTAACCTCAACTCAAGCTCAGGATTTAAGGAGACTTCTCCTCAACTCCCCAAGGCTGAAGAAACTTATAGACCAAAAGAGGAACCTCCCAAAGAAGTTGAAGAGAGCAACAATAACAAAGAAGATATCTCCACTTATTTCAAATCGTTGAACCAAATTGAGGATACCATCAAGTTTTTGGAAGAAAACATTATTGGAGGTGGAAGTAATGTTCCTGAAAAGAAAGAGTATAATTATGAACTTCCCAGTATGCCAAAAGCCTCTGAAAGGTTCGGTTTCGGTTTTGACCTTGATGATCACAGATCTCCAGTCGCTGGAAACAAATATATAGCAGAGG
>Ga0182738_1007685_pt1 | contig 10884 bp, 11 predicted proteins | sample eDN5th30CBELigMG_FD_128876 | JGI IMG/M metagenome (GOLD analysis project Ga0182738, IMG submission 128876) | Enriched Miracle-Growth compost microbial communities from Emeryville, California, USA - eDNA 5th pass 30_C BE-Lig MG (version 2)... ... | reverse complement strand
TCCGTCGTACGCCGGCTCGCATGTCCGAACAGACCTCCTATCAACGGAATACTGGACAATACGGGTATCCCTCCCTGGTTCCGGTCCTGCTGCTTGTCGGTGAGCCCACCCAGCGCCACCGTTTGGTCGTCCTTGATCAACAGCTCCGTCTGCACCGACCGCGTCGAGATCACCGGCGCATCGAAGGCCACCTCCGTCGTGGCGCTGTTCACCTCCTGCGTCACCTGCAGCACCACGTACCCGTCCGGGCTTATCGTCGGCAGCACGGTGAGCTTCGTGCCCACGTCCTTGTACTGCACCACCTGATCTCGCGTGGCCGCATCCGTGGGAAGCGATCTCGACACCTGGATGAAGGGTCGCTGGCTCCCCACGTTGATCGTGGCCGCCTGGTTGTTGGCCGCCACCACCACGGGACGGCTCAGGATCTTCACGTCGCCTCGCTCGGCCGCGGCGCTCAAGGTGGCGTCGATATTCAAAGCGCCGAGGTTCATCACCTGGAGCACGAAGTCACCGAGCCCGAGCCCTTTCTGCGATCCGCTCACGGTGGCCTTGGAGCCGTTGACGTGGACCGGATCGCTCGCGGCCTCCACGCCGAAGGAGAAGCTCCGGTCGCGCCTCACCTCGGCGATCACGACTTCTATGAGGACCTGGAGTGGCCGGGTGTCGAGCTCCTTGACGGCTGCCTCTATGAGCTGGTAGTCGGCGGGGCTTGCGCGGATGAGGAGGCTATTGCTCCTCGGGTCGGGTACTATCACGACCTCGCCCGTGAAGCTGGCGGCGCGACCTTCGGTGCCGGGCACTGCACCGGCTATCGGTTGCTGGGAGGCAGGCGCGCCGTTGCGCGGGAGTTGGTTGGCCTCGAGCTGCTGGCCCAGGGTGCTGGGCCGTTGCGATCCAATCTCGCCGAGCGCGCTGGCTCGGCCGTAGAGCGCGTTGACGGTGGCCGCCACATCGGCCGCGCGTGCGTGGCGCAGGTGGATCGTGAAGAGCTGTACGGGGCCGTTCTGCGCCGTCGCTTCGTTCGCGGCGCGGGCGCTCGGTCGCGGCTCGGGAGCGCGCTGTGCTTTCGCCTCTATGCGATAGAGACTGGTGTCGCTCTGCAGCACGAGGTTCTGACTCTCGAGCAGGCCCGCGAGCAGGTGAATCACATCGCTCCTCGGCACCGGGTGCGGTGTCTCGAGCGTGACCCGCGCACCTGGCACGTTACCGCCGAATACGATCGGCCGGTCGAGATAGCGACCCAGCGCCTGAACGGCCGCGCGCAGATCGGCGTTCACGAGTCGCACGGTTACGCTGTCGCGTTCCATGGTGACTGTGGGAACGGCGTTCGCGCCGGTGGCTGTCGTGGTGTCGCTCTTCCGCTGTGCGATAGCGGTGGCCGGCGCTGTCGCCACAGCCAGCAGCGCCGCCATGAAATACGAGCGCGACGCGCGCAATACGTGCCATGTCTGAGCAGCCGTCATTGCCATGGCCTCTCGAGTGTGAGCTTCCATGTGGTATCGAGCCCCGTGATCGTGACGCCCTTGGGACCAAGCGTGCGCACTCGAAGCCCGACGAGGGTGTCGCCCGCATGTACGAGCACGCTCCCGTTCCGTCCGGGAACACCGTCGAGCAGCGCCACCCATGGCGGCCCGCCAACTATCCCTACCAGAGCGAGCTTCGGTTTCGGCGGCTTGGGCGGTGGAGGAGCCACCGGTGCTCCTTCCTGCTCCGCACCGTATGGCACGGTGGAAGGCCTGCGCTCGAGCCGGAACGGGTCCGATGACGCCATCGCTTTCGCCGCGGAGTCGAGCGAGTGCACAAGCGACTGCGCGCCGGGATCGGCACCCGCCCCACGAACCGGCCAGATCACCGGAGGTGCTACCACGGGGTGCTCGAGCACTTCGCGAGCACTCAGCGCGGCTGCCGCGATGAGGAGCAGCGATGCCCCCTGGAGAGCGCGCGTGATCGTGAGGGATGTCATGGTCTCGACCTCGTGGATGGGGCGCGCGGCGTGACCATCAATCCTTCCACCTCCAGCGTCACGCGCAGCGCTTCCATGCGGTCGCTCGACGCCGCCGGCTCCGGCTGATCTATGGAGAACGACCGGATGACGAGGAGCGCGGGACCGCGCTCCAGCGCGGAGAGCATCTTCGTCACACCGCGTATGTCGCCCGTCGCGTCGGCGCGCACGGAGACGCGCATGAACGCGCCCGTGCTCGCGGTATCGGGGCGTATCTGCACCGCGCCCACTCGCACACCGGAGCTGGCGGCGGCGCCGCTCAAGAGCCCCGCGAGCGTGGCTCCGGCCGCGGCCGGGCTCTCGCCGCCCAGCAACTTCGGAGCGAGCGCCATGAAGCGCTCGTCGCGCGCGGCCAGCGAGTCCTCGATCGCTTTCCCGATGCCGAGCAATGCCCGAGCGCGCGCTGCCTCGGTTCGCGAGACGCGCGCATCTTCCCGAACCCGTCGCTGCCAACTGCTCCGCGCCGGCAGGCCGCGTGAGAGCGCTACCACGGTGAACACGGTGACCGCTCCCACGAGCAACGCTCGCCGGTCGCGCTGGCTCGCTACCCGCGGCAGTACTCGCGGCAACACGCGCGACGGCATGCGCGGCATCAGGCGCTTCATCACGTGCGTCATGGAGCGCCCCGCTGCTTCGCGAATCTGAATCGCACGGTCACGCGCTCCACGTCGGTGCTCCCCGCCATCTCGTGCGTCACCGGCCCCACGATCTCGGGGCTCGCGATCTCCTTTACCTTCTCGAGTGCGGTTGTGACCATTGCCGCGCGCTGGCTCAGCGCCACCAGGGTCCCGCCAGCGGTATCCGCGTGGAAGGCGACGAGTGCCGCTCCCTTCGGCAGCGCGCGAGAAATGCCTGCCAGGAGCATCGTGGCCGAGCGGCGCGTGCCTTCGAAGTCAGCCACCTCGCCGAGCGCGTCCGATACCAGACCGAGGTCGCGCTCCGCGCGCTCGGTCTGCCGCACTTCCTTCTCGATCGCGGCGAGTCGCGCGCGCGACTGGTGCGCCGAGCGAGCCGCCACCAGGCCGGGGCCCGCGAGCGCGACTATCGCCGCGATTGCGAACGCCGTGCCCGCGAACGCGAGCCTCCTCCGCGCCTGACGCGGCGTCGCTCCCGATGTCGTGGACGCGCCGCCGAGCGGAGCGCGAAGCGGCTCGTCGCGCGGTACGCGAGCGGCGCCGTAGGCATCGACGAAGTCGAAGGCGCGCTCGCCGAGCGGCTGGAGAGCCGCCGGCAGCGACATCTCCTCACTCTCGTTCTCGCCCTCGCTATTGCTCCTACTTTCGCTATTGCCTTCACTACCGCCGTCAGCATCTACCGGGAGCCGGCGGATGGATGCGAGCGTGCCCGAGTCGAAGGTGAGCATCGTGCGAACGTCGCCGTCTTTCCAGACAAGTCGCGCACCTTCTTGCCCGCCCGCCACCGCACGGCCGAGCGCGACTGCGGCGGGTACGATCGAGCGAAGCAAGATGCGTCGACCCGTCGAGTGGCAGGCGCGCTCCACCTCTTCCACGACGTGGGACTCGTACGCCGCCGCCCACGCAGTACCCGGCTCCTCCATGCGAGCACAGCTCGTCAGGAGCGGTGCATCGTTCCGGAGGAAGAAGCGGCCAGCTCCTTCTCTCACCACCGCCTCGACGGCCGAGCTGTCCGTGAGTGGAGGAAGCGCGGTGAGGCGCTTCACCTGCACCGCCGAAGGGCCGATCGCGACCGTGATGCGCGCCTTCGACCAGCGTGCGAGCGGGGCGCGCTCGAGGAGAGCGACCAGGGTATCGCCGAGCGATTCATCTTCGTTGCGCTCGAGCTCGATGGCCCAGCGCACGGCGTCACCGGCGACGCCGACCGCGCGAACGTTGTTGGCCGAGATGCCCACGCCTACCACGAGCCCGATGGCGAAGTGGGGGCGGGGGCGCGCGCTGGAGCCTTCGCCCGAGCGCTCGCCCGGTTGCTCATCCGAGTGCTTCGCGCGCCGGCGGAAAAGTGGCGGGAGCAGCTTCGGGCGCTTCATTCCGCCCTGCTCCTGCGCCGCACGATAGCGGCGCGCGAACCCGCCCGCACGAGGCGAAGCTCCAGAACGGCGGTGATCGCGAGCTCTCCGGCGCTGGCGCGGCTGGTGAGGATCCACGCGTCGGGTTCCACGACGGTGAGACGCGTGAGATCCGCGTAGTGCGCCACGAGCATGCTCCGCGCGTTGGGCGAGAGCCGCGCGGCGAACGAGAGGAGATCAGTCGGCGCCACGCCGCGCAGGCGCTCCTCGGCCACACGCCCCACCGCCTCACTACCGAAGCCCGGAAGCGCCGCGACCACAGGGAGCGGCGCGTGACCGAGATCGATTCGTCCGGGCTCGACACCGAGCAGCGAGTCGATGCCGGGCAGCGCATCGAAGCCGCGGATCTCGCCGAGCTCGCGAGCGTCCTCGAGCGGAGCGTTCCGCGGCGTGGTTCGCCCCTGTCGCTCGTACCATTCGCGCTCGGCGCCCGAGGGACGCGGCACATCATCCGCGTCGCGCCAGTCGAGGAGCGCATCCGCGAGCGAATCGACGCGCGCCCCCGGCAGATCGAGCGCCGTGAAAAAGGCGCGCAACAGCTCCTCGCTCGCACTGTTGACATCGATGGTGCTCCCCGCCGCGCGCAGCTCGACCAAGCAGCCGTTCGCGCGCATGAGCGGCGACTCCGCGAGCGTCCGGTCGAGCGTGCGCCAACCGGCACGCGAGTACGGTGATAGAGCGCCCGCGCCAGCGCTCCGGCCACCCAGCACGCCTTCGATCACGCTGCGCGCCCGCTCCGCGCACCCCTCGGCTCGCCACGCGGCGATCGTCGCGGTGCGCCGGTTCTCGGCGGAGCGTATCGCGTTCCGCGCGGCGAGCGAGAGCGCGAGGCCGAGCGCGGTGACGCCCACCATGACCCATAGCACGGCGAGAAGAACGAAGCCATCACGCGATCGCGGCATCATCCACGCTCCCCGATGCGCACGATGAGCGTGTCCACCACGAATCCTTCGATAGCGGACGACTCGCGCTGGAGCAGCACGCCTATCGCCAGCGGCGCGGTGATCCCCTTGCCCCACTGCCGGAACCACTGGCCACCCGAGGCAGCGCTGTTGAGATACCGGAGCTCTCCCACGCGAAAGCCGGTGCGCAGGATGACGCGCCGCCCGCCGGAGAGCCTGGCTACGAGTGCCGGGGCGGCGCCATCGCTCTTGGCGGCGCCATCGCTCTTGGCGGCGCCATCGCTCTTGGCGCCGCCCTCGATAGCGATCATAACGCGGCAGCGCTCCTGCCAACCGGCGGGCACGTCGCACCAGCTCGTGAAGCTCGCCTCGGTGGGATCGCCCGCGAAGGATCCGCTATCCGTGGTGCCGACTTCCATCCTCCCGACGAGATCGCGCAGCAGCCGGTCGCCGTTGGCGCGGGCGTCGTGAATGGCGGCCTCGCGCGCCACGTGCCCCTCCTCGTCGGCCAGCGCCTCGAGGAGTGCGCGAGCGCCGAGCAGCACCAGACCGCCTATCGTGATGGCGACCATGATCTCGATGAGCGTGAAGGCGGGGGAGCGCGCTCCGCGCTTCCGCGCCGCGCGCGGGCGGCCGGAACTCCCGCCCGACCCGCCGGCTTCACCGCGCCGCACTGTCAGCCTCCGAGCGGTAGAGCGCGGTCGAGAGCAGCGTACGGTCGCCGGCGCCGTCCGTGAGCGTTACGGTGTAGAGCGTGGGCAGCGGCCGCTCCACCCGGAGGCGCCAGTGCCCCTGCGGTCTGTCGCCGAGGTGACGATCGAGATCCGCGCGTGGCCAGAGCGAGACGGCGTACAGGAAAGCGCTCGCGCTCGCGGTATCGTCCTCCGCGGCGTGCGCGCGGCGAAGCGCATCCATGGACTGGCTCGCGAGCGCAATCATGGTCACGCCGCTGGTGGCCAGGATCGTGAGAGCCACCACGACCTCGAGCAGCACCGCGCCGTCACGGCGTCGCATGGCTGTCCCTCCCGTTCATGGGAGTCGAGCCCGCGCTCATCTTCACCCTCGATGCGCTTCCGCTCAGCGCGTCGATATCGAGCCGTGCATCGGTAAGCACGCGTCCGTCGGGGAAGGCGGTGGCGTGATAGGCATCTCGCTCCACCGTGATTCGGATCGTCACCGGGTGACCTGTGCGCAGGGAGGAGTCGCGAGCGGCCAGCACGCTTGCCGTCACCGGGTCTAGCGCGGTCGTGCCGGGTGTGGAGCTCATGGTGAGTCCGACTACGCCCGCGAGGAGCCCCATGAGCACCAGCACCACGAGCAGCTCCACGAGCGTCACGCCGCGCGCTCCGCGGCTCGCGACGCACGGAGCGATGCGTGAAGAAGCCCGTGGGTGGAGGTGGCCGCGCTTCACGTGGGCCTCACGCTGTAGATGGCTTGGAGTAGTGCGGCCGCTACGAGCGCCACGAGCCCGCCGAAGACCAGGATGAGCGCCGGCTCCAGCAATCGCACCGCGCTCCGCACCATGGACTCCGAGCGCTCCCGCTCCAACGCCGCCGCGTGCGAGAGCATCTCGGCCAGGCGGCCCGTCTCCTCGCCGGCGCGCGCAAGACGCACGGCGGTGGGTGTGAGAGCGGCCTCCTGCGCGAGCGCGTCGGAAGGGCGGCGTCCCTGCACCACCGACTCGCGCGCGGTGAGAATGCGCCGCGTGAGCGAGGCATCGCCGGAGGCGCGGGCCGCGTGCAGCATCGCCACGGCGATCGGCACGCCGCTCTCGAGAAGCGCGGAGAGCGCAGCGCCCGTTCGCGCGGTGGCGGCCGAACGACGGATCGATCCGAGCAGCGGCAGATCGAGGAGCAGCGCGTGCCAGCGCTCGCGCCCCTCCTCGGTAGAAACCCACGAGCGCCAGAGCACGAGGGCGATGGCAATGGCGATCGCACCGGCCGGAGCCCACGCGCGGATGAAGGCGGACGCGTTCAGCACGAAGCGAGTGGTAGGTGGCAGCGACTGTCCGAGATCGGCGAGGATGGCGCCGAAGCGCGGGAGCACCACGCCCACCAGCAAAGCCACCGATGCGGTGGCCGCCGTGGCGAGGAGCGCCGGATACGCGAGCGCGCTCCGCACGGCCGATCGCATCGCGGCCTGGTGCTCGAGCAACTCCGCCGCACGGCGCACCGCGGTGGCGAGTCCGCTCCCCGCCTCGCCGGCGCGGACGATGCCGAGCACCACTGGTGGAACGATAAGCGGGCCCTGCTCGAGCGCGGCGCCGAGTGAGGAGCCTTCGCGCACGGCGCGCGTGATCTCGGGGAGCGCCGGTTCCCAGGAGGGCGGCGCGAGCTCGCTCATCGCGGCGAGCGCTCGTGTCATGGGGAGACCCGCTTCGAGGAGGGTGGCGAGCACGCGGAAGCCGAGTGCGAGATCGCGAGCCGAGATGCGTCGTCCGCCGTTAGTCTCTTCCCGCTCCGCGCGCAGCTCCACGGGAAAGAGACCGCGGCCCTCAAGCGCTCTCGCCGCGGCGGCGCGACTCTCCGCCGCGAGAACTCCCATCTCGAGCACGCCATCCGATCGCGCGGCGCGATAGGAATAGCGATGGGCATGGACGGCGCTGCTCATATGCCCCTCGCCGAACGCGATGGGTCGCGACCGGATCGAGCGTTCGCGTTCATTGCCGTACCGCTCCGCCCCACGAAGTGATGTCCGCATCCTCGTCCTCGCCGCCGATCTTGCCGTCTCTCCCGAGCGTGTAGCAGTCGTACGAGGTGGGGTTCTCCTTCCCAGGCGCGAGGTAGACGTACGGCCGTCCCCACGGGTCGAGGGGTACTTCCTTCCTGAGATAGGGGCCGCGCCAGTTCCTCGGGTGCTCGCCCGTCTCCGGAATGGTGCGGAGACCGGAGAGGCCCTGCTCGGTCGTCGGATAGCTGTCGTTGTCCAGGCGGTAGGAGTCGAGAGCGAGAGCGAAGATCTCGAGTTGGCTCCTGGCCGCTTCGGTTTTCGCATCGCTCACGTGGCGGAACACCGCGGGCGCCACCACGGCCGCGAGCGTGGCTATTATCGCGATCACCACGAGCAGCTCGATCAGTGTGAAGGCAGAGCGCGCGAAGCGAGGGCCCGAACGGCGGATACCGCATACAAGGCGCATATCGCGCATACGGCGGTCGCGTGAACCGTTGCGACGGCGTGGGCTGTTGATATAGCTACGATTGCACCACACGGAGTACCTCCTCGATCGTGGTGAGACCGGCCAGCGCCTTCGCCCAGCCATCAGAGCGAAGCGTGGCGCCATGCGACACGGGACCGTCGATCAGCGCGCGCAGCTCGCCCTCAGATGCACCGTGCGCAATCGCCTCTCTCAGTTCGTCACTTACCATCACGAGCTCGAATACACCCACGCGGCCGCGATATCCCGTACTGCGGCACGCGGCGCATCCGGTGCCATGCACGAGTTGGCCGACTGCGTTCATCTCCTCTTCGGAGAGCCCGAGAAGCGAGAGCTCCTCCCGACTCGGCGTGTACTTCTCCGCGCACCTCTCGCACACTCTCCTCACGAGCCGCTGGGCGAGCACCGCCTCGAGAGTCGCCGCCACGAGATACGACGGTACGCCGAGATCGGTAAGCCGCGGGATGGCACCCAGCGCGTCGTTCGTGTGCAACGTGGAAAAGACGAGGTGACCCGTCATCGCCGCCTGCACCGCGAGGCCCGCGGTCTCCGAGTCCCGCATCTCGCCGATCATGAGCACGTCTGGGTCCTGTCTCAAAATCGATCGCAACGCCTGGGCGAATGAGATGCCAGCTTCCCGGTGGACCGGCACCTGCGTCACACCGGGGAGCTGATACTCGATCGGATCCTCCACCGTGATCAACTTCTCGGTGGCCGCCTCGCGCGATAGCAGTGCGGCGTAGAGCGTGGTGGTCTTTCCCGAGCCGGTGGGCCCGGTGACGAGGATCAGCCCGTACGGCTTGCGGGCGAGCGACTGCATGGCGTGGAGAGTGGCGGGCGACATCCCCAGATCAACCAGCCCTACCAGTCGACCACCGCGGTCGAGGAGCCGTAGTACCACGCTCTCGCCGTACATGGTGGGTACGGTGGATACTCTGAGATCGAGCTCTCGTGACTCTAGTCGTACGCGGATGCGTCCGTCCTGAGGACGCCTGCGCTCGGCGATGTCGAGCTCGGCGAGGAGCTTCACGCGCGAGACTATAGCATGGTGCAGCGCGGCCGGAGCTTCGGGGGCGGGGATGAGAATGCCGTCGAGCCGGAACCGGGCCGATAAACCCGCGCGAGTGGCCTCGAGATGGATGTCGCTCGCCCCGGCATCGAAGGCGTCACGTACGAGGAGATTGACGTAGCGCACCACTGGCGGCTGCGTGGCCAGGTCACGCACGTCGGCCGTGAGCGGATCGTCCCAAGCATCGTCGGCGCCCGCGCGTTCGAGCTCGACGGTGCGCTCGGCTTCTGTGGCGAGGCGCTCGATGAGACGTTCCACCTCGTCCGCGGAGGCGCTCTCGGCGATGACGGTCGAGCAGTACGCTATGGAGAGATCGTCGAGCGCTTCGGGGAGGGCGGAACCTGTCAATGGTTTTGAGACACCGGGTGGAATGAGTTTACTGAGCTACGTCCTCTGAGATCGTTGACAGCGTGAGGAGCTTGGGTGGGTTGATCCACGCGGCGGTGGGCAGCGTGGGCGGTGTGGGCAGCTGCCTGACGAAGCGCTCGGGCGTCGCATCGTAGGCAGCTCGGAGGACGGCGGCACGCTTGGCACGCCGCTCCTCGGCGAGCCCGTGGTGCACGTCGAATGGCGTCAGGAGCCCGATCCCCGAGTGCCGGTGCTCCATGTTGTACCAGTTGAAGAACACCTCGCTGTGAGAGCGTGCGTGCTGGATCGATCCGAATCTCTCGGGGAAGTCGGGACGGTACTTCAGCGTCTTGAACTGAGACTCGGAATACGGGTTGTCGTTCGAGACGTGAGGCCGTGAATGGGTCTTGGTCACGCCGAGATCGGCGAGCAAGAGCGCCACCGACTTCGATGTCATCGCCGAGCCGCGGTCGGCGTGGATGGTGAGCTGGTCGGGCAGTATCCCTTGCCTCTCGCAGCAGGTCGTGATGAGCCGCTCGGCCAGCGTGGCTGATTCACGGTGCGCCACCATCCAGCCGACCACGAAGCGGCTGAAGACGTCGAGCACGACGTAGAGATTGAAGTAGTTCCACTTGGCCGGTCCCTTGAGCTTGGTTATGTCCCAGCTCCAGAGCTCATTCGGCTTGGTGGCCAGGAGCTCCGGTGCCTGGTAGACGGGGTGTCGTCTCTGGGCGCGCCGCTCACGTACTTCTCCCTCGGCGGCGAGGAGGCGGTACATGGTCCTCTCCGAGCAGAGATAGGTGCCTTCATCGAGGAGCGTGGCGTAGATCTCGGCAGGTGCTAGATCCACGAAGCGCGGCTCGTGGAGCACCCGGAGCACGCGCTCTCGCTCGGCCGTGGAGAGAGCACGCGCGGGTGTGGGCTTGGGTGTACGCCTCGCAGATGTGATTGTTGGTGCAGCGGCCGCAGCGGCCGGCGATGCCGGGCCGCAGGCGTCGCTGCGCGCGTCGCTGCGCGCGTCGCTGCGCGCGTCGCTGCGCGCGTCGCTGCGCGCGTCGCTGCGCGCTTGGCGATATCGGTAGTAGGTAGCCGGTGCTACGCCGAGTGCGTGGCAGAGCGGCCGCACACCATGCTCGGGAGCGAGATCACTGATGGTCTGCATCAGCGCTTCCCGGTATTCCCTGAATTCTCGTCGTCCCTGGGCGGTAGCAGGTGATCGAGGAGCGAAGCGACTTTTTTTTGGGTTCATCGCGGATCTGGGTGCGGCCGATCCACGGGCTGAGTAGGCAGAAATGAGTTGGACACCGGCCTTCTGGTCGAGCAGAATGAGGATGTCGAAGTCCCATTCAAACTCGAACCCGGAGG
>Ga0182738_1007683_pt1 | contig 10884 bp, 9 predicted proteins | sample eDN5th30CBELigMG_FD_128876 | JGI IMG/M metagenome (GOLD analysis project Ga0182738, IMG submission 128876) | Enriched Miracle-Growth compost microbial communities from Emeryville, California, USA - eDNA 5th pass 30_C BE-Lig MG (version 2)... ... | reverse complement strand
AATTTTGATAAATAGACAAAGTCACATAAGAGAACCTAACTATCAAAAAGAAGTGCTTTAAATTCAAGATCATTCATAAATAATGATATTCTGAAGTGAGAAAAGAGAGAAAAAAAAAACACTGATTTTTTTTATGAAGGGAATAAAGATTAGGACAGGGCCAGTACGTCTGGACCAAAATTGGACCGACCTTGACCTCAGCTGGACATTCCGGACTCAAATATATGGAGTCAGAAACTCTGATTTCCGTGAAAATTTGAAAATCTTTCTGCTATTTTTTTTTTTTTTTGAATTTTGAAGAAATCCAATAAAGTTTTCTTATATTTTTCTCCTTTAAGCGAATTTCTTTCTGCTGTTACTCAAGTTGAAGAATAAGGTTTAGGCATCAATACAGAATAATGGAATTCGTATTATCCCTTAATCAAAATGCTTTTTAATAAATATTTTGTGACCTGAAAGATGGACTGGAAGATCTCAAAAAAAATGCCCGTCATGAGATTCAAGGCATCACCCAGGCTTCTGGGCATTCATTTGGATATTACTTTCCCTTTAGGATCTATTTATACATGCTTCTAAAATCAAAAACATAAGATAGTTGGTGAAATAATTACTTTGAATTTTTGTGTCTTCGGATTTATTCAAAAATTCATAGAAATTTATATATTTTGCCCTCTAAAATTCTGTTGAAGGAAGGAATCACCCTCAACCTTCTGATTTTCTAGGCCTTCTCGAGGCGCTGAATCATACTAAATATGATTGGGCACTCCTAGACTGTTGGGCAAGTTTGCCACCCCATCCAAATCTCATACGCCATTCTCTTGGAAAATATTGAAAACATATGAGCAAAAAATTCTTTTCATAGATTATCGAAAAATAAATTTTGAATTGAAAACCTTGAGGAAGGCGAAACAAACTTTTGAATGATGATATCACGTTGTTTCAGAAGGAGTTTTTTTGCAAATTATTCTATTTTCATTGAGCAAGAAATAAAATTCAGTATGAATATCAGGAGAAGGGAATGAAGAACAATCTTCAAGAGCTTGAGTCCTTGTTCAAACTGAGAAGAACTTTTTTGAATTTCAAAATGCATCTTCTCCTTTTTTGAGAAGTAAAAACGTGATTTCATAAGCTGAGCATATGGAAGAGAGAGTTTGTTTGAGATCTTGGTGCAAAATTTGTATCATAAACGAAAAAAAAAATATAATGAATGATGGGTTTTATATTTTATTTATTCCCAATGTATACGAAACTGTAAAAAAAGCAAATAAGAAAGGGATATTTTAAATTGCAGGGCGTTCTTTAAATATGAAAGAGTGTCATAATTTGGATTAGTGATGATGATGACCTCCACCACAGCCGCCTCCTCCTCCTCCGCAGCCATGATGGTGACCCCCGCCACTATCACTACCTCCCCCACCACAACCATGATGATGATGGTGATTGTTATCGCCACTATGATGGTGGTGATGGTGATGGTGATGATTATCATTATTGTTCCAGTTGCCACCGCCACCTCCTCCGTTGTACCAGCCGCCACCGCCGCCGCCGCCTCTTCTTCCTGAGTTTCCAGAGTCGCTATCAGAGATGCTTGGACACAGACCCATTTTTAGATTTTTTTGAAATAATGAATAATTGATATTCAACCTTGAGCTTTTCAACTTGAAATAAATTTTATTGATTCAGCAAAATTACAGATTATTGCATGAAAATTAAACATACAGACAAATCAGATACTGAAAACTTCACACGAGCTTATTATTTTTGCTTGCTCAATATTTTGTTGAATCTTCGATATGGTCTGTTTGAAGCTTAGAGTTGGCTCGAAACTTCTTTCAAGGGCTCAAAATAATTCTCTCTATTATTTTTTTATCCTTAGCAAACAAGTGAGATGTTCCTTTGAGTTTTTATTCTCAAAAAAGTTAACTCGAAGAAGAGAGAAATGTGAGAGAAATAATTTGATTTCCAGATTAATAATATTTCTTTCCACAAATTCGCTATTTTCAGATTGAGGCTTGGTAAACTACCAAGCCAGTCTCATCAGTTGAGTTCATTAATGAGAAGCAGGCTGTAGCATGTTTGAACTTTTTGCTAGATGCTCAAATTCGATATGAATTTCATCTTTGAAAATAAAATAAAAAAAATCTTGACTTTCCAAATAAAATTTATCATTTGATTAAGATACACAATAAAATATTATTGCTTTCATCTTAAGATCTCTGTATGAGAGTAAGAAAATCCAAAAAAAGGACGACACGCTTTTTTTATTGAGAGAAATCATCTTTGGGATGTACCTTGAATATGCTGTTCAGTTTTCATAAAAATTTTGTGCTACTTGTCAGTAAATTTTTTCCCTGCTCAGAGGTTTCATTCTTAGAAAGAATTCATTGTAGATTCTTTCGAAGATGTCAAGAAACAATCTTTTTTGAATTTCAGAGAAAATTGAAGAAGCAAAGATTTCTATTTTCGAGAAAGATTGAATCTTCAGGAGATTTGTATGAATTAGCGGCTGGTTCGAAATTTTTTTGAGAAGAAAAAAGGATATTAATTTACTCAGGGATCTTTTGCCAACAAAAATCATGTTTAGAAACTTCTTTCTGGGATTTAATTTCTAGACGTACTCAGTTGGGTCCGAATTCTTTCGAATCTTCTTGAGAAGCCAATTTATTCTTTTAGATTCTTCTAGATTAAAGAATAAATAATATCTTCTAGAGAACTTATTTTCACTATATTAATTACAAAAGCCTGCCTTGGAAGAATCTTTCGTTAGGATTTATATAGAGCCTCAGATCTCAATTAGAAATGTATTTTAGTTATCTGATTATTCATTTTTCTCAAAAATGGGTTTGTGTCCAAGTTGTGAAGATGGAACTCGTCGGTATCCTCGAAGATGCGATTATAACCAGGGTCCAGCTCCGATAATTGTCAATGGCGGTGGAGGTTTTCCTCATCAAGATTTTCCCCCTCCTCACCCTCATCATCATGATCATCACCACCATGAAGATCACCATTTTGATCCTCATCATCATGGAGGACATCATGACAGAGGCCATCATGGTTTCTAAAATAGAAAGTTGTAGAAAGAACTTAATGTCCTTTTCTGTCACTTCTCTGTATCATTCCTATTCTATCTTTCTAAATATCAAAATTTGTCTAAATTGTAAAAAAAAAATCTTCTTCACAAAAAGTTTTTAAAAAATAAATTCATTTTCGAATCTTTCATGAACCAAAGATGCATAAGGAAGGACACATCGCACAGCCAAGTGTCAAAAGCTTCTGTATGAAGCACTTTTCAAAAAGAACTTCTCAGAGTTATTTCTCAGTTTGGTCTTTATTAAGTTTGAAAGAGTTGTGTTAATACTTTCTGATGCGAAAAAGTTTTTGATTGATCGGATCGTTAAATTCGGTCTCTAATTTTGGACATGTCAGAAAAATTGAGACAGTTTTTTCTTGCATCAATCAGACTTTCAACTATTCAAATCTTAACAATATAGATAGATACAGATAAATTTGAGAGATGAGAAAGAAATCGCAATAAATTTGATCCAAAAGAGATTTCTGGATAAAAACATTCTATGAACTTTTTCTTTCTTGAAAAAAAGAGAAGAGCTCTTCTCAAACTCTTCCTGTTATCCCTCATTTGATATCTTTTCTATTCTTGGCTGATTAATCCTCAGTAAATAACAGGGAGAAAATACATAATTATTTAGAAATAAAAAAATAGTTTGACAACAGAATGGGAGCAAGTTTAAGTGATATCAATTTCAAGCCTCGAAAGTCTCAAAAACCTCAAGCTAAGCAGATACAACCAAAAATCGCTTCTGTAGCTTTTAACTCAAGATCTAACGTGACTGGTGGCACATTGAAGAAGCTTAAATGTCCTCTTGACATTTCAGATTTTACAAGTTTCTGTCAGCATATGCGAGTCAAGCTTTGGAATGTGAACTTTAGGTTTACTGACCCCAGCGACCTGGTGACCTTTGAAAAAAAGGTTGCTCTTTGCAACCGCATCTCAATCGAGGTTGCTCACATTTGGATCGCTGCTTATGTTGACTACATGATTTATTTCGCTTGGAATGAACTAAATGGCACAAGTAAATTGTGCTATCCACCCTTCGCAATTCAGCAAGTTGCACGATTGCATAGTCTTTACACTCTGAGCTATGAGCAATTTTGCGGATTAATTTACAAAGAAAAGGGTCATCTCCACTTTTCTCCTTTCAAAATCATTGCTCGTCGAGAAGTTGGTGATTATGATTCTGCAAAGAGGATTTACCATGAAACAAGGGAGTTTTTATTTTCGCAACTTTATCAAAACCCTGCAATGCACAAGAGTCTCATGTCTCAAAAATACACAGAGACTGTCTGGGAGGATTTTGAAATGACAGTGTTGAAGAGTGAGTTTAGCTTCAGTTTTCTTGAAGATGAGCATCGAGCGGGTTTCGCTGACGTAATAAACAGAGAGCAGCAGCAAGGCCTTTTATTGAAAGCTCAAAATCCAGAGGAATTCTTGAGAGTCTCCAAAGTCCTCCGAAAGACATTAGGAATTTCAGATTTGATTGAAGTTAAGCAGCCTGTAGCTCCTCGATTGTCAGATCAGTTTATCATTGCGCAATCAGAATTGACACCCTTGGAGAGGGAAGCAGCTATAAAAATGGACAACATATCTTTTGGCTCCGAATTTGTGAATATTTTAGCTTGGGAGCAAAGGATTGACGTTGAGGAAGCCATTAGATGGATTATTGAATACAAAAAATTCATTTTCCTGATCTTTGCTTTCTACGCTGATAGGATAATGTCTCCAAGCGAAATCGTTGACCAAGTGTGGCATTTGCACATGCAATTTGTGGAAGATTTTCAAAGAGATGTCTGCAGTATCAATGTGATCCACCACTTCCCTTCAAAAGGCGGGTCAGCTGAAACTGTGAAATACACCAATTTGTATGCTGAAACCCTTGAAACTTACAATAAATTCTTCGGAATTCCCAATGGGAAAATTTGGCCTTCATCTGATGCAAGATTTTCAGAATTTGGAGTCACATCAAGTTACAGCATATTTTTTGCAAAAAATACCCTTAATCCAGAGACAAAAAAAATTCTCCTCTCAAAATGTAAGCAAAAGAAGTCCTATTAGCCAAATAATTTTTTTAGATTTAGAGCATGAATCTGGGAGAAAAATAAAAGATCCAAGTTTTGATGAGCTTATTGGCCGCTATTCTGAACAAGGTGATGTCCTTTGTTATGATCAAGTTCTAAAAATCGAAATAAAAAATGATTCATCTGAATTAAATGATAGTGTGACTAATTACAATGATGGTGAGATTTGATGAACAAAGAATTTTTGATATTGTATATTTCTTAGTGTCTCTTTTTTGTTATTTTCAAAACTAAAATACTTTTTCATGATGATGATGAAACTAAAAATCAAAATCTATTTGTTAAACCTCTAACTAACGTATCTAGATTGGAATTTTAGAATTAATTCAGATGATCCCAGAAAGTGATTGTTTTCTGAGGTATTGAACTGAATCATCAGAGACTTGAAAATCTCAGAAGGGTCAACAAGATTTTCGATATTGCCCCAAATTAGATTAAAAGTCTACATGGTCTGTTCAATCATCCAAAAGCCAGTAAGCCAGTATCTTGTTTGAAAGTTAAAAAACAGATATCAGTATTTTTGGATTTGGTTATCCCAAATTTTTGCAGATAGGAATGATAAAAAAATTTAATTTTTGAGAAAGACAAAATTAAAGATTATCTGGCAAAATATAAGGTGGAAAATGTGAAAAATTTTTCGATCCTTTCTCCTCCTTCTATTGATATTGAGTCTATAGAAATCAGGCAAATTGATACAATCGATTTCCCCTTGTGAATCAACAAACAATGGATATTTAAATGCTAATTTAAAGAGAATACAATCGATTCTGATGATGATTTTTCTTGAGAAGATTATTATGTGAGAATTTTAAAAAAAAGAAAGGAATTGATTGAGATCTTGCCTTGAAGTTGGAAAATTTATTATTTTGATGGAATCGAACTTTTTGAGATGTGAAAAGACTTTGAACGGAATGAATGTGTGAACCCAAAAGTTATTTAAACCAATTTGAAATTTTATGAGTGATTGATTCGATTCAATGATTATTAAAGATATAAATACATGTTTTGCGGTGTGTCTGAATATATATAAAAAAATTAATTAAACAAAAACTTTATTGCAAACATGGATAACAGAGACAAGGACGACGATTACGAAGTTGGTGATGACTACGATCCCGAAGCTGAAACCGTCGATTTCGGCGGTGAAAAGAAGCTCAACCTTCCCGAAGTCCCCGTTCAAACCGGTGAAGAAGATGATGAACAAGTTGCCAAATACAGATGCAAATTGTACAGATGGGCCAAGAGTGAATGGAAGGAAAGAGGTGCTGGTGACCTCAGATTCCTCAAGAACAAGAGCACTAACAAGATCCGTATTGTTCTTCGTCAAGATAAAACCCATAAAGTCGTCGCTAACTTCTATGGTAACCCTTCTACTGATTTCTGATTGATTTGCTAACATTAAATAGTTTCTGGCGAAAACTTGTGCCAACTTACCAGAATGAAGAGCAACGACAAGTCCTGGATCTGGACCTGCTACGACTGCTCTGATCTCCCCCCTACCGTCCAAAAGCTCTGCGGTAGATTCGTCAGCAAGGAAGACTTTGAATCCTTCCAAAAGGAATTCGAAAAGGCCTACGAAGCCAACAGCACCATCGGTAACGAGACTTTCTTTGAGGCGCGAGTCTAATTTTTCTTCTAGTTAAATCCGCCCCTTCCACTGAAACCAAGCCCGAAGAAAAGAAGGAAGAAGCTGCTCCTGAAACCGCTGAAAAGAAGGAATAGGGGATCAAGGATCTTGAAAGCCTAATTTTATTCTAAAGAAAACTAAATGCAGGAGCGTGTATAAAAAGGGTACACTAGTCTCATATATAAAGATCGGTATTGAGTGTTACGGAATCCTTTTTATCGTATTCCTTTGAAAGTGTATACTGCATATAGAGAAAGGCTTGCCTCTTTGTATGGAGTAGAAAACACGTTTATGCCTATATTTATCAAAAGTTGTTTCAAAAAAGATTTTTCCAATAAAACTTTAGGGATTTCTGAGATTTCATCAGAAAACTTTTATTGTTTCATTGTCAATAATATGGTTTTTTTCGGGACAGATAGATTAGGTGAAGTTCAAACAAACCAACTCATTTTATAAAAATAATAAACTACAAAAAGAACTTTCAACAACATTTTATTGAGATCATGAACATTCTGTATGATATTCTATTTACCAATCATCATCACTATCGCGTCTTTTTCTGACGAACTAATGGAGCAATTAGAAAAAAGAGAAAAAATGAATTTCTTACTTTGACTTTAGATTCCCCGACAGTCTCACTAATTTTTTCGAGAAGGTTGACCAAGTAAGTTTCTGTGACGGGCTCAGTGAAGGCACCACCTTGAGCCAACTTTATAAATTTAGACGAAATTCGAACTCAAAGGAAAAGTATTCTCAAGAGGAAATGAATTGACTAAAATATACCTTGAGAAGATGATTTTCAAGTTGGACAGCTTTCTCGGGCTTAACAAGCTTGATTCTGGACACTAGATAAAAATTAAAATTTCTTGTGAGTTATAACACATACGTCTTTCTCTAGCATCATGGGAAAGGATCTTCATAAGCATTTCATTACGGATTTCTTCCATTTGACTGAAAATTAGATTAAGCATTCGTTCATTAATGAAATTTGCTTTACGCTCTCTTTTCTTGTTGCTCCTTGGGATCCATCTTTGGTTGTGCGATTTGACCACCGTCCTGCACAAAGAGGTTAATTGTATTTAGATTGAAAAACGCTTGCCATTTTTTGAAAGTGTTTTGATCCTGACTAATAAAATTTGATTTCCTTTTGAAAAGGAATGTTGAGTTTATTTAAAATTATTTAAGAGGTATTTTTAATGTGTATGTATCTCTTGCTCATTTTTGATTCATCGTTCATGTGAAGCAAAAAATGACTAATATAATTTTGCAGTGCGGCCACGTTCTCTGATTTTTCTCCCTCGTCATATTAATAATTGTTTGGATATTGTCATATTTCGCATTTATGACTGTAAAATTCGAAATTTTTGTATCAAAAAGTTGTTCGGGCCAAGAGATTTCATCCATTTGGACTCTGAATATCTTAAATCATTCATTTCAAAAGGTTCAAGGAAAAGTGTCTGCCAAAAAAAATTTTATCATCCTGATCAATCTGAGTGCAGAGAAAAAGTCTGAATTTCCTTTAAGAATGGTTCGAGTTGATGAGAATGCATCAAAATGGTAAAAATTAAATTTCCGAAAGGTCTCGTTCAAGAGGAGAAGAAATTTACAAAATCCTTTTCTCGAGATGATGACAGGAAAAAAAATGTTGCTGAATGTTTTTCCCCTTCAGGAAAATTTCCCTGAACGCACTAAGAAACCGCCACGGGCCGCAAAAAAGCCAATTTTTTGCAAAACTGTGATTTTGAATTCCAAAAAGTCCATTCAATTCTGTGAAAAACTTTTCATACCGTATTTTTTTGACACTCAAAAAATTACGAAAAAAGAGGATTTTGGAAAATTTTTTTTATGCAATTGATGAAGGATATTATTGCTCCTTCATCTAAAAAAAGAATTTCGAAATGATAAAAATAATAATAAATTAGAATTTTCTTTGTTTTGACAAAATTCAAGGTTTGATTTAACTCACATATTTTTGAAATCGTCATTTTCGATCAGCCAGAAGGAAATACAATCTTCCCAGCCAGATAACTTTTCTTCAGAATTTTCGGGAGAAAATATCTTGGACCCTTTGAATTTTTATTACAACTCTTTCTGTTTGTTTTGACCAAAAGTCTCGAGAGAGAATAAAATTTCAAGATGAAATCTGAAAAATGTGTCGTGCCCTTCATATTTTTATTTGAAAATCATGAGTTTTTTCTGAATTTCACCAAAGAGTTTCAATTGAAAATTTGTCTGTTGCAACTTGAGATATGATTCTCTGAATCTGAGTGATTTTTAGAAGTCTCTTCGATACATGTAATTTTGTTGCCTGTCCTCATCATATTCAATGAAAGCTTTTTGTTTCTCCTCTTTCAAGAAAAACTTTTAAAACACAAAATGGTTGAAAAATAGTTTGACAGAGAACCACTTGGAATCATCGACCACCAAATCAGGTTCAAGGTGTTAAAATTAAGATCAAAGTCGAGATTCTTTTACAAAAACTAACTTGTGGACAATCAACTAGTTTGTTACAAACAAACAAAAAATAGAAAAAAATTGCGCAAAATCTTACTCATTTCATTGGATTGAAAAAAGTAAAATCTTCAAGTTGAGAATCTAGTATGTAGCCAAGAAAGCCCTTCAATATCTGATTAATCTAAAATAGCGGTAAATAGTGAGAAGTGATTAATTTACCCGAACTTCCTAACTCCCTTTTAACTTGCAATTTTTTTAGATTCTATAATCTTAAAGTAGCGGAAATCAAAGTTCAAGGTTCCTATGCTCGTCCATCTCCCATCTTATCCTTTTGTGCTTCTCAATGGCCTTACCTGCGTCCTTGCCTACGCAAAAGTGGAAGGAGAGCTCTTCTTTTTCACTTGGCAAATGACATTGGCCCCAACCTTTTTGTACCTCATCATCCAAACTCTGACCTACTTGAAAAAAGTTATTGTTATGGATGAGTCAACATACAAGGAAGTTTATAGTATAAAAATCAATCGATTCCAACTCTTGGACAGCTTTTTCCATTTGATCCTGACATTATTGTTGCTTTTCAAGGCTTTTTATATTGCATACATGTTGGATGTTGAAGAAGAGCCGGTTTCCAGCAAGCCATTGTTTGCTGCAATTGCTCTCTACATGATCGTGAACTTCGCATATACATACTCTGCAAAGAGCTTCGACAAAGACAGCTCTGTTGCTGAAAAGAAGGACAGCTCACTGTTTACCTCTGTGATGTCTCCTATTTTGAATTTCTTGGGCTCTTCATTTGTTCTCTGTGGAGGAGGTACTTGCTCGACAATTTACGGAAGCACCATTAGCGCAATTTTCAGTGCCTTTGGAATTTCAATTTCTGAATGGTTGCCCTTTTTAGACTGGCTGACATTTTTGTTAGTGCTTGTTTCTGTAGGAGTGTTATATTATGCCAAGAAGGATCTTTCATACAAGCCATTTTTGTTGAGCTGCGTCGCTGCTATCATTATTTTCAGTGATCAATTGTTTTTGCAAATGAGATGGCCCATCTATATAGGTAACGTCATGATGGTAACCGCTGCTTTATGGAACTCAAGATTAAATAAAGGAAAATTCATGTTCGGCGGTGGAATAAAAAAGAAGACTGCCCCCAAACCTTCCATCGAATCCTCATCTCCAATTTCTATCGTCTAGAAGATGAGCAAGATGGGATTAGGTCTCATGAATGAATGTTTTTTAACCCCCTGAGTGCGGAGCGGATCAACATTGATTGATACGCCTGTACTTTTTTCGACCTCTTCTTGATTGCGGAAAATTAAGCCTCCAAACAGTGACGGGAATTGAGGTCCTCCCAAAATGGCTTTCAAAAAAAGGCTTGAAAATTTCAAAGTCGGAGGCTTTCAAAAAATGCTTTTCTCTCGATTGCTCTCCCCCTGAATTTTACTCACCACAGTCTGAGGGCTCAACTTTTCTCAATCCATCATAATCAAAGTCCCTGAGACTCAAGCACTAGAAATATTGAAGTATTACAAGCGGGGAAATTTTTGTTTCAAGTAAAGTCTTGATTTTTTTTTTCAAAAGGAAAGAGAGAGGAGAGGGAGAGGATTGGATTCAAAAACAGAACGGATTCCTGTTTTGAAAATAGTTTCATT
>Ga0182738_1007682_pt1 | contig 10884 bp, 12 predicted proteins | sample eDN5th30CBELigMG_FD_128876 | JGI IMG/M metagenome (GOLD analysis project Ga0182738, IMG submission 128876) | Enriched Miracle-Growth compost microbial communities from Emeryville, California, USA - eDNA 5th pass 30_C BE-Lig MG (version 2)... ... | reverse complement strand
TCATTTTTGGCTCAGTTTGCAAAGGCCAAAAATATTATTCAATGTACTTATTATAATAGTAAATAGATCTGGACTTCTTTTTTCTTTTCGATTTATTCACAAAGTTTTCAGTGAACTTTTGATTATTAATATTGTGGCTTCCAAGTCTCTATAAAATTTATTTAAATTTAGCCATTTTTATTCTTAATTTTACTAATCTGGCAGAATACTTTTAGAATTGTGTCTCAGGGTTTGAAAACCCAATAAGAAGGCGTTTCACCAAACAGAACTGGAAAAGAAGCTCTCCAGAACAGTTTAATTGATTCTTCTTCTCTAAGCTTTTGGTGGGAAATTAGTTTCAATGAGACCAAAGAAAACCAATAACAAGAAATGAAAGTTTCGAAAACTTTTTATTAAACAAGTTTCCTATCAATATAACTCAAGAAATTTGGTTTTCTGAACCATCTATTGTCAATGAAGAGAAGCTTGAGAGACAAAGTAATTCGCCCATTTTTGTCTGAAGTTATAGAAATAAATTTGTCTATCAAGGATTTAAATAACCTCTTTTATAACTTTAAAATTTGTTTTCAGAGGGGGAAGAGTCTTATTTTTCATAGACATTTTTCTTAGTGTTTTCTGGCTGATGAATGAGTTTCAATTTTTTGAAATTGTTTAAAGGGAGATATTTTATTTTCTATGGAGTGGAGCTGAAAATTCTTTTAGGAAATAAAAATTTCTTTGGGAGTTTAATTTCACTGTTAGTTGATGTGGTCACTCGGTTTCTCTTTAACTTGAAGAGAGAGAAAAAAAAGTTTTTTAACTTGGATTTTTTTTCAAAAAGAGAACTTGAGGGGATCATTTTACAAAATTTGGAATATTCGAAAAAGATCGATTTTTTTTCCTTTATGAAAAAATGGAAGTCAAAGGAAGTTATTCATCTTTTTTTTCGGATTGATAGGCAAGGAGGTTGATAAACTGAGGCAGAGATTTCTGGGACAAAAAAGAATTTATTTTTGTCCAATTTTGGACAAAAGATTTGATTTTTCGAAATTATTTGAGTTGAACAAGGCAAGGTTAATAAATTCAGAGATTTTTTCATATGACTTCATTGTTTTGAAAGACTTGAAGACCAGAAGCAGAGTAGAGTGTTAAAATAAAAGAGAAGATTTAAAGGGTAATTTTCATCGTTATTAAACTGTGAACTGTGAAAAAAAATTATTTATAAACTCAGGAGGGAGATTTGTGAGACTGAAATGATATAATTAGGCAAAACAAAATTCAGTTTTATTTGTTATAACAGTTTGAAAAGAAAAGTTTGACTAAAAAAATCTACAGGTCTCTTCCATATCAGCAGTCACTATGAAAATCTTTCTAAGAATTAGTGATTGCTCGATATTTTAGCAATATTGCAGATTGCCTGCCAAATGCAACAACCTTTTCTATTTATTAATTTTCCCCTTGAAGAAGTTCTAGATTATTCTCTGCTGAACTAAGAGTTCAATAGAATTTCACCCAAATAGTTCAGTTTAAGGTCAATCTTGAGCGAATAAGATGTAGATGCTGAAGTTTTGATGGCTAGACAGATTGGAAACAGACATAATATGGCATTTAAAAATGGAAATAAAGGTTGATTAATCGAAAACTTTGTTTAAAATTTAATCATCTTTTGAGGAAAAAGGAGCTGAATTTTATTTTCTAAACTGAACTCCATGATAAAAGTTATCATTAAACCTTTATAAGAACAACCTTTACCATCTAGATTCAAATATAAGGCTCAAGGTGTTGAATAGCAGTTTCTTCAGAGGTTTGAAAAATTTATAAGGCGAAATTCAGTTTATTAAAAAACAGATATGAAGTGCTGGAAAATACTGATTATTAATCATGATATTTAAGGGTGACGGAAATACCACAGAATGTGACATTTTAGGAAAACCATTGAGTTGGAGTTGACAAAGAGACAGTCTAGTGGTTGAGGCTGAGGGAAAGGTGAGAATACAAAGAGGAAAATTGAATAGATTGATTAAAACGGATTTAGAAGAAAAAATTTTTTCGAAAAATTAAAGAATAATGAGATTGTAGACGAATATGTAGTTTGGAGATTAAAACTCTTAATTAAAAAAACCAAACAAGAGGAATAGAAATTATAATTCACTTTTGATCGAAGGAAAAAGCCATTAATGTTTTTAAAATCGTTGCCAGTAAATTTCTTCCCGTACATTCTACAACACTATTACGAGTCACGCGAAAGGAAGCAGAAATTTGACCAGGTCGTAGTTCTCATTATGACCCTGGTCTCTTTTGTGTTTTCATACCTTGCCTACATCTTGATTGACAGAGTTCTTATCAATCCCCCACTGGCGCGCATTTTCAGTCTCCTGGTGACTCTTTTATGTATTCTAGTTGGCTCAAAGACTCTACCACAATTATTCAATGTGCTTATAGTTGTTGTTAGCGTAATGTCACCGCTAATAATCTGTGATTTCCAGAATGATGTGTTTATTTCGTTTGTTCTCGGGACTTTGGGCCCTGTATTTGCTCTGATCTTGACAAATAGTCACCGATGCTTTGTGGCTTCTATTTTTATGCATGTGCTGAATTTCAATACGAGGTTTAAAGAACAGTTTATTGGAAGGATGAACACAATTGAGCTCGACGAGTCTGAGGACTTTCTGGAGAAGAGTTTCCTGGTGATTTCGATACAAATATGTTTATCGATGCTGATTTACGGGTTGATGGATTACACGTCGCAGAAATGCATAGATGAAGTCATACATAAAGATGAAGAGATGCAAACGGCTAAAGTAAACAGTTACAAGGTGTTTGAGGAAACTTGCAGTCAGCTAAGTAATTCGCTTCGCAATCTCTATTCCACGATTGATTTTTCTATCCGTGAACAGATTTCTACCCAAGTTATCAACACTTTAAAATCAGTACAAACTTCGATCAAACTGTTTCGAAATGAGATGAACAACACATTAGCCTATGAGAAGATGGAGTTCCAACGACTCGAAATCCAGCCCATCCCGACAAGGACATCAGACTGGATCTCAGAATTATGGCTCATAGTCTCTGAGATGCTGAAAGATAAAAGACCTATTGGCATCCTCAAAATACAAAGAAGAGTCCCTCCTTTGCTCTACTTGGACGCTGTGAGAATCCAACAAGTGCTTCTCAACTTGCTCCAGTACTCAATAGACAAGACTAAACGAGGAACAATAAATATGACAGTGGAGTGGCTCGATTTCGATCTCCTCAATGAGAAGTGCTTTGAACCAATCCCTTATAATTATGATGAGGAGGGGGTTTTTGAGAAGAAAGAGACGCTACATATGCTCGATATGAAGAACGCCGAGAAAAGTTTGGACCGGTATCAGGTCTTTAAGAGTATTGAGAAAGGAGGCATTGAGTTTGAGCACTGTAACTATGCGCAAAAGATTGCGTTTGGGACGTTAAAGGTCACCATTTGGGACAACAGTCCTGGCATGACTGAAGACAAGCTCAACTGCTTCTTTGAGTCAGACACGGCGGATTCTTCAATCCCAGGCCTTAAGAAGAAATCCTTCAAGGTGAGTAAAGAGATTTGCAAGCAAATGGATGGTGAGATCCGAGCGTATAGTAAAGAAGGCGTCGGTACAACATTTGTGGCTTGCTTCCCAATCCCAACATATGGATTTTCGCAGGCCTACCCGAATGCGCGAGAGAACATTCTCAAGATCAGAAAGAAGAAGTTGAAGGTGATGGTTGGGAATATCGATCCAACATTTTACTTCCAAATAGCAAGCGACCTGAGGAGCTTGGATTCAACAGTGGTAGCCAAAGCCTCAAATGTGTCGGAGTTTTTCGTGAGCCTTGTAGAGCTTTCTGCCGACAGTAAGAGGCCAGTAGACTTGGTGATCATCGATCTGAGTATGCCGCATCTTGATGCGCCTGTGTTTTGTGAAAGGCTGAGAAATCAAGAAAGAAAGAATCAGCTCTGGCCAGTGTATATTTTATTGACAGGAGAGATTGAAAAGAATGACATGATAACATCGTTATTAAATCGAAACAATCCTGGCTATATCAACAAATATCTCAAGCGTCCCTTTGATTTTTATAGCCTCCTCGAATCCTTACTAGACCTCTCTTCATTTTGAGAGTTTCTATTTATTAATCTATCAATAAGATGTATGTATTGTCAATTATCAATCCACGGTATTTCATTTTGTTTGTTTGCTTGTAAATTGTTTAATATTTCATTTTCTCTTTTGAACAAAGTCAGTTTCACAGGGAGATTTCGAGAAAGATTTAAAGAAAAGATGAATTTATGAATGGGAAATTTCACTTTTTTGGTTGATTATGATAGTGATTTTGTAGTTTTATGAAATACATAGAAGAGAGAGAGTAGGTTAGTTATTATGAATAATTTAACTCCCTGAGTGCTGAATGTATCAATCTTGAGACGCCCACAAAATTTTTTCAATACCTCTCAACTGCAGAAAATTAAACCTCAAATCATTTGCAAACTTTTTCTTCTCGATCTTTTTTTTTGAGTTTGTCATGAAAAAAAGTTGTGATTTGAGGGCCTGGGGGAAATTTTCTACAATTGTCTCTCTTCCAAAATGTAAAAATTCACAAATTTCTTCAATCAAGAAAGGTGCCTTTGTGAATCTATCATTTTCATTTTCATGCACCTCGCTCTCCTTCAAGGCAATATATTATGTTATTCTTTAAACTCCATATTTCACATTTGAGGAAATAGGAACACCAGATGGGAGAAAATGATTAAAAAAATCTTTCTGTGAAAGTTTTTTGAAAAGGGCTGCATCGATATGCTTTAATAAGAGCAGGTTAGAAATTGTTGTTTTTCTCAAGCTTAGAGAGACTTCTATTGAGGAAAATTTCTATTAAAGGGAGGACGAAAATTGATCCATTTTGGAGCTGAGCATTCAAAAAAAGAAATACTCCTTCAGAAAATCTTTTTTAATTTTCCACAGTTGGGGGTAGTGACCTTAGTTTCAACAGGTTTTTCGGTAGGTCTCCAGAATTCTACAGAAATAAAAATTTTTTATTTTTTCAAAAAAGGAGAAAAAACTCGAAGAATTTTTAGAAAAAAATTTGTGTTTCCTGTTCAAAAAATTAACAAACAGTTCAGAAATTTTTTTCTGAAAAAATTCAAGTTGATCAAGAAAAATCAGAGAATTTATGTTTCAACAAAATTTGAACTCAAGGGAATGACTATTTCCCTCTTGAAGTATTTTGAAAGTTTGCTCATTGTTAATTCGTTTGAAAAGATTCCTAATCATAAAAAAAACTTATGAAATCCTTGAAATAAGACATTTTCAAAAATTTATATGAGAATATCAATTGAGTCCAAACCATCAGAGGCATGACATAGGTTTCAAAAAAGAAGAAAAATTACATCTCCAGATTTTCTCAGAAATTTAACTTAAATTATTGATAATTATCAAAGAAATCATCATCATTATCAAAGAATTTCTTCTAGAGAGTAAATTTAAATCACAAAATCTACAGATTTTCAAAAAAAAAAATCCAAAGCAAAAACCTACGGAATTTTTTTCTCACTTTCTGAGGCCTCTCGTTGGGAGTATGAAAATTATTTTCTGGGCGTATCAATATTGATACGTTCTGCAATTGAGCAAGAAAAAAAAATTCCCTTGAGAAAAACTTTTTAATTTTCCGCACTCAGGAGGTTAAAAGAGAGAAGGAAGTAGATTGAAAATCAGCGACTGCAATTTGTTTACTTTGAGGATCAATAGATAAACAAAAAGCTTGCGAGATTTTTGCAGGAACAGTATCAATGACTTCAAGTTTCTGAGCATTCCAAACACGTAAAAATTGATTATCATGAGCGCTCACAAAGACCTTTTCCTTTTCAAAACAATAAAGACATCTTATTCCTTGCTGCTTAATATTATGAGAGACAGGTTTCATGGTAACAACTCCATCTTGATTTTGTGTGATTTTTAGAACTTCAATATTACTATTGCATGCCCCGACAAACAAATGACCAGAAGCACTATTATACGCCATGTAGGGCGGGAATAAGTCCATGATGATAATTAACTTGAAAGAGAGAGCAAAAGTTTGGATGACTTGTTTCTTTAGATAGTTTATCAATAAAAGAGTGCCATCTTTACATCCAATAGCAATTGAGTTTTTATTCTCTACTGCAGTAAGAACTCTGATTTCAAGCCCACTGGGAATTTTGAATCTAAAGTAATTTTTTCCAGAACGAGATCCCCAGAAAAGGAGGTCTCTTTTCAAATTAGCTGTACAAACAATGTCTAATTTTGTGAGTTGAACTGAGCATGATATTGTTTCATTCAAATATTTTCGAGAATGAAACTTTAAATCTCTGTTCATAACGCTCCATAGTTTCAGTTCTTTCGATTCCCAAGAGGAACCTAAAATGAGGCCTGTCTGTTCAAGATAGCAAATATGATTAATTTCAGGCCCTTAATTGTTTTAATTAGTTTGAATGTGTTCAAGTCATAAGGTGATCTGCCCGTCTCCTGCTGTGACAAGCAAAGGTTTGTTGGATATATGTGTCAGAACACAAGATGTAAAGCGCTTTTGGGTCAGGTAGATTTTCTTCTTAAATGCAATTTGAACTTCATCAGTTGGAGGATGAGGAGGGACAGATTTAGCAAGACTAGCAGATGGTTTTGTTGAGTTTCTGGTGGTAGCAGTAGGAGGAGGCCTTGACTTTGAAAGATTTGAAGAAGGTTTTGTTGTCGGAGTTGTGGTTTTGGTTTTTGTAATTGTACTTTTCATTTATTTTGAGATTATTAGTTGAATAATTTGTCTCTCTGAATATTGATTTGAAGAATTCATCAATCGGGTCTCTCCTTCTTGTCTTGAAAATCGACTCAGACGCGAGGAGATTTGGAATTTTTCTAGTTAACCCTTCACTCTTGAGGCCTTGGTTCATTCAGTCAATCCAAAAATTGAACATACCGAAAAATTAAAAAAAAATTATTCACCTTTCTGGTTTGAAGAGTCTAGTCGCGTTCAGAAAAAAATGAGAATGTGGGTGGAATTTTATTGGGGTTGAGCTTTCAAAAATTTTCCCATCCAAAAATTCCAAAAATAATTTTTTTTTGCAAGAAAAATAAGTCAAAATTCACTTTTTTTTTTTGCCTTTCAATGCTTTTGCTTCTCATCCAAATGAGAGAATCTACATTTCAGCCCTGAAAACGTTTTTTCATCAAGATTCGGTCCAAACACATACAAGACGGTTAAATCTGGGGAGATTTAAAAAAAGATTTCCATTTTAGGGAAATTTTTTTGAGAATGCCAAAATTTTTTCATTACCTTTATTATGGAGAATTAATTTTATAAATCGGATAGATTGATGGTTATTCAATTGATTATGATGTAAATGGGACTTTGCAAAGTTTACATTTTAATGGGGATGAAATTTTTAGAAGCAGTAGGTTTAGGAGTAGGAGCAGCAGGCCAGATTCCGTTGAGGGACCAAGCATCAATGGAAGTCAAAAGGACTTCTCCACCAACAGCATAGACGACAACTTGGTCTTGACTGGGATCAGGATAAATCAAATGGCTCATAGTGACTCTACCAGTGTTGGCAAATAAGTCAATAGAACTTGTGTCAACAAAGATATGGAGTTGAACAAGTCCATAATTGACGGTCATGTTGGCAGAGCTTCTTGTAGCAAAGGAGTTACTGAAAGAAGAAAGTCCAGATTTGGTCCGGTCAACAAAAACTTCGCCAGTTGTGAGGTCATATCCAATGACAGTTTCTTGGTCTTGTCCAACAAAGACCTTGACACCGAATTCTTTGGGAATGTTTCCACCAGAGAGTGGGTATTTAAAGGCAGCAAGAATTTCTAATTGAGAGCCATGAATGTTTAAAGTGACTTGGCTCTGAGAAGAGTTGAGCTGGAGATTATCATAATGAACGGGGTTAGTTCTGAGTTGAGTTAATTCATGGACAGGCCATTGTAAGAGTCTAGGCCCTTCAGGATAGCTTTGGAGGCGAAGTTCTCTTACAATAGATTGTTGGCCTCTCCAGACAGTGGTGGGTAAATTTCCAGCATAAGCCCAGTTATCAAGCCAGCCAATCAACAAACGTCTGTTGTCGGGAGCATCGTTGAAAGTAATAGCAGCATAGTGATCTTGACCTTGATCGAGGATCAAAACTGTGTCCTTGGGGCTAGAGTTGGTAAAGGTTTGTCCATCAAAATCTCCGACAAAGTATTGGACATGAGGTCCAGCTGAAATAAGCAAAACCCATTTGGTTTCAGATTGATTTTCAAGGTCCATAGGGAACAAGTCAGGGCATTCCCAAGCGGCATCAGTTTTTCCAGCAGGACCAAACTCACTCAATGGAGTCCATTGAAGCAAATTCTTTGAGCCATAGAATCTAACTTTTTGAACATCAGCCAAGACAGTGACCATGATCCATCTTTTACTGGCTTCATGATAGAAGACCTTGGGATCTCTAAAGTTGGTTAATCCTTCATCAATAATGGGATTATTGGCATATTCAGTGAAAGTACGACCGTGATCATTACTAAAAGCAACAGCTTGAGCTTGACCTTTAGAAGATTGAGCAGCATAAAAGGCAAGGATACAGCCTTTTCCCTTAAGAGAAGGATCACAGAGGCCACTAACGTTGTCTTTATCAGCGATGGCACTTCCAGAGAAAATCATAATATCATTGTATTCTGGAATAGCAACATCAAGATTCTGCCAATGGACAAGATCAGTACTGACAGCATGACCCCAACTCATATGGCCCCATCCAGTTCCTTGAGGGTTGTATTGGTAGAAAAGATGGTATTCCCCATCAAGGTAAAGAAGACCATTCGGATCATTCATCCAGTTTTGAGGAGGGCTAAAATGATAGGCTGGTCTATATTGTTCATGATAAGTGGGAGCTTGAGAGAAAGCAAGCCCAATGAAGATAAAAGCGAGAGCAAATATGGATGCGTATCTCATTCTTTTGGGATATATTATTAATAATAAATATTCTTCGTTAAAGTGAATTTATTATGTGAGAATTGGCTTCATAGTCGCAGCTTAGGGTTTTAAATTTTTATCATTTTTTTAAAGCAAAAATGATTTTTTAAAATTATTGAGCAAGATCAGTGTGTTAGGGTGCTCTTTGGTCGTAATTATAAGTAATGTAAGCAATTGGGGAGGAGAATAATCAGATAAAGTATTTTTCCTAGCTGATAAATTCGGTAGATGAGTTTATGGCATGCAAAATTTTATCACAAAAAATAGTATTTAAAAAAAAAGAATTTATCGAATTAATATTAGTCAAATGCATGTTCACCTTTTTCATCTTCTTGAGATTGATTATGATAAACAGATCCGATAGTCATATTCATAACTGGTCTTAAAAGGAATTCTGGAGGAGGATAAGCAACGACAAGATCACTCTAGAGGAAAAATTTTTTAAGAAATAGATTCAGCAAATATTTATTACTTTATCAAAGAGAAGAGCGGTAGCTCCATCTTGATTCCACTCGATTTTCTGAACACCGAATTGTTTGCTTTCTATTGAAAATAAAGATTTTTTTCGAACGAAAAATCTTTACCAAAAGGAATATCACAGACAGATGCTCCTTCTTTGGACCAGAAGAATACTCTTGGAGCGCCTGTGCAGAAAAGTAAATATTCACTGTTATCACACCAAGTAAAGTTCTTGATTGGTTGAAGTTGAATCAACACTGTCTTTAGGCTCAATGTGTTGACATCCCAAATCCATAAGACATTAGGCATATTATCTAGTTTTTTTTTAATAAAGAACGTTCTCATTATTCAAGTGATACCATTTCTTGATGCAATATAAGATCCATCAGGACTCCAGGCCAACATTCCGATACCTTGTTGAGGATTTGGTTTATCAGTTGCAACTTTGACAGTTGGTAATTTAACTGTATTTTCAAGCATAACGTCTATGGGAAAATATTTTTTGAGGATACTGCTTATCAAGAGAAATATGGTTACATTTAGTTGATTGAGGAGTGGAATCGACTTTATAAGGGAACATACTTTTGATTTCTTCTTCTTTGAAAACAAGAGTATCAGAGAGATCGGTCAGAAGAGATTTATGCTCAAATTCAGTGATGACTTTCCAGCTGAGACAGTTGAAGAGTCTGATTTTTTCATCATAGGATCCAACGGCCAAGAACATGGAGTTTGAAGAGAATTTGAAAGTTTTGATGCCGAGACCATATTCATTTGGTTGGAATTTTTGTAAAAGTCCTTGAGCTGGGCAATAAACAGAGAATTTATACTTTTCATTATGAGCGAGAAAAATTCTAAAAAATTACTTCAAGAGGAGTATTAACACAAAGAATTGCAGAATTATCAGGCGACCAGACAAGATCATGAAGGTCAAATGTATCAGTTTGCATATACTAAGAAATTAGATTTGAAATCTCTGGATGGTGCTTTACATTGACGAGTTTCCATTCTCCAGTATGATAAATTCCGATATAATCTTTGGTGTCTTTTCTTTCAGCAAGGGCCATGAACTTTCCATCAGAAGAGAAGCATAAACCTTGAAAAATAAATTTCGAACAAATTATTCTCACTCATTTGTTCATTACCTTTATCGGCATATTTAGGATGCTTAATGTGTTGCATAGTTTTATCGATAAGTGAGTAGACTGAAAGCCTCATTTGATAATCACTAAAGGTCAAGATATGTCTGCTGTCAGGAGCCCATCTAGCGTACAAGATGCCCAAGAGAGGATCTTCAATTTTACAAGCCCATTCTTCTTCATAAACTGCTCTAGCTTCAACTTGATTTCTTTTGCTCATAACAACCAAGAGATAGTGTGAGTCAGGAGAGAATTCCATATGAGAAATAAGATCAGGGAATGAGTAGGTTTGAATAGTATGAAGTTGGGAAGTATTTTTAATCTA
>Ga0182738_1007681_pt1 | contig 10885 bp, 16 predicted proteins | sample eDN5th30CBELigMG_FD_128876 | JGI IMG/M metagenome (GOLD analysis project Ga0182738, IMG submission 128876) | Enriched Miracle-Growth compost microbial communities from Emeryville, California, USA - eDNA 5th pass 30_C BE-Lig MG (version 2)... ... | reverse complement strand
CTTAATCCGCAGGTCTTCAGCCGCGTGGAAATCGCCCAGATCGAAGCTGAACCCACATGGCGCGACCGCCGCCAGCGTATCCGCTATATCCTCCAGAAGAAGGCGCAGGCGGGGCAGGATATCTCTAATCCGTTTACCTCGAGCAGATGGCATGGGGTTGACGCTGGGATCGCGCAATGAGGCTTCTGAAATCCTGACTCTGGCGCTTTCGTCAGGAAAACCATGCGCATAGCGCCCGGCCCCGTGGAAGTCAGGGTTAGGGTTCAAAACCAGACATGACCGCTTCGGTCGGGGATTTGCCGCCGTTTAATCTGGATTGGCCCGGTTGCGGCCATACGCCGGGATCTCATCGCGGTTCCGCAGCGTCACCGCAAGCCGGAACGACTCTGTTAGAGTCATTCGCAGCCATAAAATCGGGAGAATTTATCCTTCAGATCAAGGATAAATGGTGGGCGACCCTGCCCCCGTTGTCGAGTTCTGACCCGTCGCAATCAGTAAAATATTCGTTGCGAAAACATGCGAATAGCCTATCCGGCTGTCAAATCCCGTTGCGTCCAGTATCGCGCATCCACTACCATTTTTGTTGGGTAGCGCGTGGGTGTGAAATGCCGAAGATGGTTCCCGAAATGTCCCCCATCGAGGTTAAGCGCCTCACCCATCCGGGCAAGGGCCGCAATGCCATGTTCGCGGTCGGGGGCGTCTCGGGGTTGCATCTGCAAATCACGCCGGGCGGTTCAAGGTCGTGGATACTCCGCGCCACGGTCGGGGCGAAGCGTCGGGATATCGGTCTGGGCGGCTACCCCGATGTGACGCTGGCACAGGCCCGCGAGCGGGCGCGAGAGGCCAAGGAGCAGATCTGGCGCGGCATCGACCCTATCGAAGAACGCAAGGCCGTCAGGGCGGCTCTGGCAGCGGCACAAAAGCGCGGCCTGACCTTCGCGGATGCCTTCGGAAAATATGCCGAGGCCAAACTCTCCGAGCTGGGCAGTGACACCGACCGGACGCGCTGGAAATCCTCAGTCGAGCGATACGCCCTGCCCCATATCGGTGCTCTGCTGGTCAATGACCTGACCGTGCAGGACATGCTGCGGGTGCTGGAACCAGTCTGGCACGACAAGACCGAAACCGCGTCCCGCGTCCGTTCGCGGATCGAGGCTATCTTGTCTTGGGCAACCGTCGCCGGGCACCGAACGGGCGACAATCCGGCGCGCTGGCGTGGCAACCTTGACGCGCTCCTGCCCAAACCGGGCCGCATCGCTGACAAAGACAATCAGCCGGCTGTAACGCTGGATGAGGCCCGCCCATGGTTCGCTGCCCTGCGCCAGCGCGAGGGCACCGGCGCGAAGGCGCTGACGGTTCTCACGCTCTGCGCCAGCCGCTCAGGCGAGATCAGGGGCATGACTTGGGACGAGATCGACCTTGACGCCGGGCTTTGGGTCATCCCCGCCGAGCGCATGAAGATGGACCGGGAACATCGCGTGCCGCTGACCGATCCTGCACTGGCGATCATCCATGCCATGCCGCGCCTAGCCGACACGCCCTTTGTCTTTGCCGCCCCGCGCGGTGGGATGTTGTCTGATATGACGCTCTCAAAGGTAATGCGGGATATGCAGGAACGGGCCGTGAAGGCGGCAGAGAAGTCCGGGGCCGATCCTGACAAGGCAGGGTGGCGCGATCGACGTTCCGGGCGTCCAGCCGTGCCCCACGGGCTGCGCAGCACGTTCCGCGATTGGGCAGCCGAGCGGACCGATTATCCACGCGACATGGCGGAAATCGCCCTGGCTCACAAGGTAGGGGGCGAAGTCGAGCGCGCTTATCGCCGGGGCGATATGATCGAGAAGCGCCGGGCGATGATGACCGATTGGGCGAAGTTTCTGGGGGTGGCCTGATGGCATGGATGTACGCCGATGGCATTACCTATGAGGACTATCTCGTCGGCGCTGATGAGAATGAACTTGAAGCATCTCTCATTAGGGGGCTTCTGAATACAGATCCTTACGATAGCCTCGTCGGCGCTGAAATCTCCGTTCAGAAGGCTGCATTGCGCCGAATAGACGCACTGAAAACTACGGGAACATATGAAACTGTCCGCCAAAAAATCCATGAAAAGGTGATGGCTGCCAACGAAGCGAACTTGGCGAAACTGGTACGAGCTAACCCGTGGGCAAAAGGAATGATTGACCGGGCAAACGCAGAACTTGAAGCCTCTGGCAGAGAAACCGACCACCCACTGGATAACTTGTTTCGCGGGATGAAATCACCTGACCCAGAACAGAGGGCGCGGTTCATCGCAATGTACGCTGAGCAAGGTCTAGCGGACAAAGCGTACTTCGAGGCAAGACACCTTCTCTCGGTGCTAGAGAGGGCCAAGATCTCAGACCGGAAGCCAAAGCTCCCGACGCCGTGGACAAATGAGACAGAAGCCATGTCGAACATGCGCCAAACTAAGGCAGACAATCCTCAGATGACCATTGCAGAAATTGCCAAGGCCGAGGATGCCCGTGATCCGCGCCCTAGCGCACCTAATCGTGCAAAAAGGCTCGCGCGACTTTTCAGTCAGAAGATGGCGCTTAGGAACTAATATCCAGCCGAATTTTAGTTCCGCGACAATCAAGTAAATCTGGTCAGATTAGGAAGCAGTCCGAAGCAAGGAACTGCACCATGTATGTATCAGATAAGCAGATCGCAGAACGCTACGGCGTCACCCGCCCGACCGTCTGGCGCTGGCTGAAAACCGACCCGGCCTTCCCGAAGCCCATTTCCCTTTCGCCCGGCTGCACCCGCTGGAAGCTCGATGAAATCGAGTCGTGGGAAACCGCACGCCGCGCGGCCTGAGAGGATTCACATGCAGATAAAAATGGAACGCCCCGCCGCCGGTGGCACGGCGAACGGGGCAAATATCGAAGCGGCTGGCTTCACGCACCAACTTTACAGTGTGAGCGACGACGCCGCAACTGCCCCCTTCACTCCGATCGGACTTGTCGCGCTTCGCGTCCTGCACCTCGCCAGCCGTCACGGCATGACGGTCGAACGGGCCGCGATGGTCGCGCCCCTGATCTTCGGGGAGGGCCGCGCATGACAATCCTTCCCCTGATCCCGCAACAGCTTCCCGGCGGCATGGTTGTGGAGGTTTTCCCCGCCGCCCCGGAAGTCGGCGGTTTCGATCTGACGATCTGGAAAAACCGCACGCGCGAAGATGGACTCATGTTCTGCGGCCTGCCCGATCTTCGGGCTGTGCGTCGCCTTATCTCCCTGGCGATGGAGGCCGCACATGGGTGACGCCCGCTCCCTGACTCTTGCCCTTCGCGGCAAATGGTATCGCCGCTTTGGGCTGGCCTGCTGCCCGGCCCATGGCGACCGCAAGCCCAGCCTGACCATCGCCGATGGACGAGACGGCAAGCTGCTGCTGTCCTGCAAGACCGGCTGCGCCTTCGCGGATGTTCTGCAAGCCCTGCGCGACCGGGGCCTGATCGACCAGCACCACAAGCCGCAGCCGCCCAGCCCGGCAGAGATTGCCCGCCGTGAAGCCGAGGACCGGGCCGAAGCCGAGCGGACGGAGAAGAAGGCGCTGGCCTGCTGGAACGAGGCCCTGCCGATCGCTGGCACCATCGCGGAAACCTATCTGCGCGGTCGCGGCATCACCTGCGACCTGCCCGACACGCTGCGTTTCCATCCCGAGGCGTGGCACCCGAGCGCCAAGCGGTTCCCGGCCCTGGTCGCGCTGATCGAGGGGCTGCCCCGGCTGGCCGTGCATCGCACCTATTTGCGCCCGGACGGCAGGGGCAAGGCAGATGCGGAACCAGCCAAGGCCATGCTGGGGATGACGGCTGGCGGCGCTGTGCGAGTCGCTGAGGGGCAAGAACCGCTTGTGGTGGCCGAGGGCATCGAAACTGCCCTGAGCCTCGCCAGCGGTCTGCTGTCGCGCCCGGCGACGATATGGGCGGCGCTGTCCACCTCGGGCTTGGCGGGGCTACGCCTGCCAGATGGTTTTCCGCACCGCCTGACCGTTGCCGCCGATGGTGACCCGCCGGGCCGGGAGGCCGCGCACAAGCTAGCCGAGCGTGCCAGCGGTCTTGGCTGGACCGTGAACATGCTGCCTGCCCCGGAAGGGCAGGACTGGAACGACATTCTGCAAACGAAAGGCGGCAAGCAATGACCGCGCACCAGTTGAACATCGAAGATCAGGCCATCCCCTTCAGGCCCGAAGGCCCGCAACCGCTGTTGCGCGAAATACCTGTCGGCGAAGCCTATCCCGTCCATGCGCTGGGGCCGCTCTGCGATGCCGTGGAGGCCGTGCAGGGCATGACCCTCGCCCCCATTGCCATTCCTGCCGCATCCGCTCTGGCTGTCGCCTCGCTGGCTGTGCAGGGCTTCGTGGATGTGGAGACGTTGGGCGGGCCGCGCCCGGTGTCGCTCTATGCCTTGACCATCGCGCAATCGGGCGAACGCAAGTCGAGCTGCGATGCGCCATTGATGGCCGCTCTGCGCGCGTTCGAGAAGGAAGAAGCCAAGGCCCGGCGCGAGGAAATGGCGTCATGGGAAAACGCCTATGCGTTGTGGAAGGGCGAACGCGACCGCATTCTGGCCGAGGCGAAGAAGGGCAAGGGTGAGAAGCGCACCGCAGCCGAGGCCGATCTGAACGCTCTGGGCAAAGAACCGTCCGCCCCGCCGTCGCCGGATCGCACGGTCACCGAACCGACCTATGAGGGATTGACCCGGAAATTCGCCGAGGGGATGCCGACGCTGGGCATTTTCAGCGACGAGGGCGGGCAGTTCCTGGGCGGCTTCGCCATGGCATCCGAGAACCGGCAAAAGACCTTGGCCGCGCTGAATGATCTGTGGCAGGGCAATCCGATCCGCCGCACCCGGCAGGGCGAAGGCTCCTTTACCCTCTATGGGCGCCGCTTGGCAGTTCACCTGATGGTGCAACCCGGCGTGGCCCGCGCCTTCATGGCCGACCCCATGGCAGCGGATACCGGATTCCTGCCGCGCTTCCTGATCTGCGAGCCGCCCAGCACCATCGGCACCCGCCTGCAATCTGCCGTGCGGCAGGATGGCTTTGCCCTGCCGAACTTCGCCGCCCGTCTGCGCGCTATCCTCGACCGTCCGCTGCCGATGAACCCCGAGACGCGGGAATTGGAACCGCGCATCCTGCCCTTGTCCCGCGAAGCGCGGGCGCTGCTGGCCGGCTTCTCGGATGCGGTCGAGGCGGCGCAAGCACCCGGTGGCGAATTTGCACATGTCACCGGATACGCCAGCAAGGCGGCAGAGCAAGCCTGCCGCATCGCCGGGGTGCTGACCGCATGGGCCGATTTGGACGCCCCCGAGATCACGGGCGAGACCATGGCGCACGGCATCACGCTTGCCGGCTACTATCTGGGCGAAGCCGCCCGGCTGTCCGACGCCGCCACGGTGTCAGCAGAAGTCGAGAAGGCCGAGCGACTGCGGAAATGGTTGCTGGAAAGCTGGCCGCATCCCGAGGTGCTGCCGCGTGATGTTCTACGCCTCGCCCCGATCCGCGCCCTTCGCGAAAGCCCGGCAGCAAAGGCGGCACTCGCTACATTGGAAAAGCACGGCTGGCTGCTGGCGCTACCCGAGGGCACCGAGATTCGCGGCAAGGCCCGCAAAGAGGCATATCGAATTGTGAGGGTCGGCCATGAGATTTGATGCTTATGCCGCCCTTGTAAACTTGCGATCAGAAGGTGGGGGCCGTGCGACACCGGCGACATGTGCGACACAGCAGCCCGATAAAGCCCCCCTTGTCGCACAAGTCGCACGTGTCGCACGTCGCACCGCACCAGATGCCGAAATCAGCGCCCCGCCGCCCCCCGCGGATACGTGTCGCACAAGTCGCACAAGTCGCACGGGGCTGGTGATCCCTTGGCCGGGTCGCAGCTATCCGCCCGAGGCTATCCGGCAGGGCGTGCGCCAGGCGTTCGCGGACTACGTGGCGACCGACGATCCGCACGACCCGAGGGCATGGGCATGACCGGGGGGGGGCGTCGAAAGCCAAGGCGCTTCGGGCCGGGAACCCGCTGCCTAACTCTCTTTTGCTAAATCGTAAGGGAAAAGACTTCTCCCCTTCCAAAACGAGGCAATGAAATGACGACGAAGAATATCCAGAAGAAGATTGACCTCGCCATCAGCAGGACGGCGCGCACCGCTGTCGGATCGTTCGGAGCATCGTTCGAGATCCTCATTGACCGGATGCTCACCTATGCCGCAGCTCAGATGGTTTCGATGGGCGGCAAGGCTCATGCGGCGGCTGCACTTCGGAAATGTGCGGATGTGGTCGAGGGCGGTCTGTTCGATCATCTCGACGACACGGCAAAAGACAAGAAACATTGAGATTGCTTGAATTTTCCGCTGCTTCGTGGCATTCTGATCCTGTCTGATCGGCCACCATACCGACTGACATCTTCGGAAAGCACCGGCCACCAAACCGGGCACGAGGCAAGCGAGCGGGAAATTCCCCGTTCTTTTCCGTGTCTGCATAGGTGGCAAATGGATCCCCTACAGAAATACACCGATGATCTGCGCATTGCTGCGGCAATCGAGATCGACACCAAGGCGCAAGCCGATGGCCGTATCACCGGATGGGCTTCGACCTATGGCGGCGAGCCTGACCGTCATGGCGACATCGTAACGCCCGGTGCCTTCACGAAATCACTGGCCGAGCATCGGCGACGCGGCACCCGTCCGGCCATGCTCTGGTCGCATCAGATGGAAAGCCCGGTCGGCAACTGGCTGGACTTCCACGACGACCCGAAAGGGTTGCGCGTTACCGGCCAGTTTAACCTGAAAACAGAGCGAGGCCGCGAGGCTTTCGAGCACGCCAAGGCTGGCGACGTGGGCGCGTTCTCTATCGGCTTCACCACACCGGAAGGCGGACGCCGCTATCTGGGGAAAGGCGTCTGGGCGCTGGATGAGGTCGATCTGGTCGAAATCAGCTTGGTTGCTGCCCCGGCAAATCGCAACGCCGTGGTCACTGCCGTAAAGGCCGCGCCGATCCTTTCCACGAAATCCGAAGCTGTCGAGTTCCTGCGCCAAGCAGGACTGCCAAAGGCGGCTGCACAACGCTTTGCGGCGGGGGGGTTCCCGGCGCTGGCACCCGACACATTCGCGCAAGTGCGCGTCCAGAAACTGGCCGACATCATCGAGCAGGCCACCAATCGCATGAGGCTCAAATGACCTACCAGTTCAAAGCTATCGCCGCTGCGCGTAAGCATCTGATCGAAACCAAGGACGCTGGCGACCCCTTCGAGGTTCTGACCAAGAAGTTCGGACAGCACGCCGACGAAACCCTGCGCCGTATCGAGGAAGTCGATCAAAAGGCCACCGGCACCCGCGCTTTGGTGCAGGAAATGGAACAGATGCTCGCCCGCGATGGCAGCGCAGGGCCGACCCGTTCCAAGTCGTGGGGCGAGCAATTCGCAGATAGCCCCGGCCTGAAATCCTTCGCTGAAGATACCAGCCGACCGGGGCGCTTTCGAGTCGAGGTGAAGGATATCACGACCGGCGCGACCAGCGGCGGCGCAATGGCGCAGAACTTCCGTGACGGCGAAGTTACGACCCTTGCCCGCAAGCGCATGACTGTCCGCGACCTTCTGCCGGTGGTGCAGATCAGCGGGAATGCGGCTGAGTATGTCGTGCAGACTTCGCGCCCGAATGCTGCGGCAACCGTGGCGGAAGGCGCGCTCAAACCCGAGAGCGATATGGCGCTGGAACTGCGCACCGCCCCGACCCGCGTCATTGCCCATTGGATCACCGCCAGCCGCCAGGTACTTGATGACAGTGCCCAGCTTCGCGACCTGATCAACGGCGAGTTGCGCTATGGACTGCAAGAGGCCGAAGAGGTCCAGCTTCTGAATGGCGACGGTACCGGCAGCAACCTAACGGGCCTGATCCCGAACGCCACCGCGTTTTCGGATCCGCTGGGCCTGACAGGTGGAACGATGATCGACACGATTGCGTCTGCCATTCTGCAGAATGCCTTGGCCAACCTGCCAGCCGATGGTCTGATTGTTCATCCGGCAGACTGGACGACCATGCGCACGCTCAAGACGGCTGATGGTGAATACATCCTCGGTCATCCGGCTGCGGCTGTGGAGCCGCGTCTGTTTGGCCTTCCTGCGGTTGTCACGCCGGCGATCACACAGGGCCAGTTCCTTGTCGGCAACTTCCGCGCATCGGCCACGATCTACGACCGTTGGCAGCCGACTGTCCAAGTCAGCACCGACCACGCTGACTTCTTCATTCGCAACCTTGTTGCCATTCTCGCCGAAGAACGTCTGGCACTGGCGATCAAGCAACCGCTGGCGCTGACCTACGGCGCGTTTGACGGCGAATGACGATTGGCGGGCCGTGATGTCTGATCGCGCGGCCTGCTGGGCTTGGAAGCACCCGGTTACTCCTGCCGAACGCTTCCCCTGTCAGTCGGTGAGTGAGGTCTAACCCCGACAGCGCGCGGCAGTTAATCCAAGCGCGGCGTGCATCACACAAGAGGGGGCGGGAAAATCTTGCCCCCTTTCAATACCCGAACCCGCTGCCCCCCTTCATTTTCACAGAAACCCCGCTTCAATAGGGGGTAGGGGGCCGGGAAAATGTTGGGGAACGGTTAGAGCGGCAACCCGCCGCTTCCTCATCTGGAGATTTTTTCCTGCCGATTGAATTTGGCAGGTGCGCACAAGGCGAGAACTCCAACGTTGGCAGGGGTTTTTTGAATTTCCCAGAAATCAAAGGTCCGCACCAAATGACCACCTGCGGACCTCAACTAGATCCATAAGGAGGACTGCCCCATGGGCGCACGCGAAGATCTTCTAGCCATTCCCGACGAACTGCTGCGCTCCGGACGCATCGGGCAAGCGGTGCTGGTGTTCATGGACTTCGAAGGCTCCCCGAAACGCTGGTGGAGTGGGTTTGGCGACTTGGAGGTTGGGGGCTACATTTGGCAGGGCCTCGGCGATCTCATCACCATTAGTCCGATCAGCACGAGCTATCAGCCCTCAGCAAGCCAGGTGACGTTCGAGGTAGCCGCAACACCTGAGATGTTGGCACTGGCATTGGCCGCAAAGAGCCGCGTTCGGGACCGGGATGTGACCGTGTTCTTGCAGTTGTTCGCGCTGACGGACGATGCGGGAGAAGCCGGACAGCCGATCGGTAGCCCGGTCGCGCTTTTCACGGGCACGATGCAGAAAATGCCGTGGTCGGCTTCGGGATCGACGCAGCGGTCGATCCGCATCGAGTGTGAGGGACTGTTTTTCAGGAGAAACATGGCACCCCGAGGGCGCTTGACGGACGCGGATCAAAAAGCACGACATCCAGGCGACCGGGGGTTGGAGCGACTGCCGCTCTATGCCGGCGACTACAACACCCGCTGGCGGGGATGACGAGATAAGGCGGGATGCGCCTGCGGTCTGTTCAGCGCGACGCGGGTCGGCGCCGTTCTTCTAGGAATAGCCGGATCATCTCAGGCCGCGATGGCTGCGGTTCGAGCTTGCCGCGTTCAGCGTCGAGCCAGTCGAGAAGGTCGGGGGCAATGCGAACGGTAACCGGCGTAGCATTGACTGCCGGTCTGCCTACTTTCCGCGTTTCAATATCTGACATTAGAAATCCGTTGACACCGTGCAATTGATAGTGTCAGAAATACGTCAGGCCGACAAGGCGGTGCAACGCCGAGCCGGCCCTAACCGAAACCCTGATCTATGGAGGATCAGCGAATGGCTACTCATTGCCATAGCGGACCCGGCTTGCCTGTCGCAAGCCTTCACGAAATCCACGACTGCTTGACGCTTGCCCTGGACGCGACCGAGCGTCCTTCCGGCTATTCCCAGGCGGAGCGCGAAAGCCGCAGCTACATCCGCAGCGCCCTGCGCCATGTGGGCCGCATCATGGAGGGCGTGGTATGATTACCAGGTGGATGCTCGATGATGTGCAGGCCGAGTTTTCGAAGGTTGAAGGCTTGATCGAAGCCCTGCACATCGTGATCGATGTCGTTGATACCGTCGAGACAGGCTATCGGCGGAAGCAACTGGATGCGTTGATCGGCGTGAAGTGCGCGATCGAACAACAGATGAAGGTTGCTCAGGAAGGCTTTAACCCGCTCTTTGCGGCGTTGAGAGAAGGTGCGGGGGGGCAGGCATGAACGTGGACAAGTTCGAGTTCAAGCCGGTGAGGCTGCACACGCCGCACGACAACCTCTGCGCAGCGATCGGCCTAATCCAAGCGCAGATCCTCGCAGGCGATACCGATTTGGTGCCCGAGGTGATGTTCGGCAGCTACCACTTCCCTCGCAGCGCGCTTGAAACTGCGGTTGCAATGCTTGTGGCGATGGTTGGCGAAGCCGAGGATCTGCGATGGCACCCTGAAAGCTGAGACCTGCGCCCGGCTTCGGTCGGGCGTTCGAATCCGTCGCCTTCTGTGCCATCCAATCATTTTCAGGATGTTGGGTGCATCAGCAGGTGGAAAAATCCACCGACCCAAATCTCAAGGAAAAACAATGACTTATGAGATTGAATGGTGGGCGACCCTGGAATCGAACCAGGCATGGGTCTCCCCGGCGGAGTTACAGTCCGCTGCCGCACCTTGCAGCACGTCGCCCGCCGAACGCCTCGGCGTGGGGGGGTGATTACCGATAGGCGGCGGGGGCGTCAAGCGGTGAAAAGGGAAAAAACGCGGCCTCGACAAGAACGCCTGCGCGCCGCCCCGGAACTTGCAATTTCCGCCGTTTTCTGCGCAACCCAACCGGAGAAGCGAGGACGCGACGCCATGGCCGAGAAACCGCAGAAAACCAAGAAGCCCACCTGGGTGATCGACAAGGAGCGCGCCCGGCGGGCGGCGGCGGCCGAGACCGTATGGCTCTTCGGGCTGCATGCCGTGCGCGACG
>Ga0182738_1007679_pt1 | contig 10886 bp, 7 predicted proteins | sample eDN5th30CBELigMG_FD_128876 | JGI IMG/M metagenome (GOLD analysis project Ga0182738, IMG submission 128876) | Enriched Miracle-Growth compost microbial communities from Emeryville, California, USA - eDNA 5th pass 30_C BE-Lig MG (version 2)... ... | reverse complement strand
TGCGGCGGGACATATCGATCGTTCGACGCTTTCTGAGCGTGGTCCTGACGTGTGCCTTGGTCCTCGCCGGGATTGTCGGCGTGGAGGCCCATGCGCATCATGCGTCGGGCTTCCATCAGCACAATCATGCCCTGGCTGATAGCCCGCACGCAGCGGCGGACGATACTTCGTTCGATCACAAGCATGCGAACCACGATGGAAAGAGCCCCGCCACGCATCACTGTGGCGATTGCCTCGACTTCGTGTGCCATGGCGGCTTGGCCGTCTTACCGACGATCGACGGCCTTTCGCTGCCTCCGGCCTCCGCCATCGTGACAGCCCTGACCGAGTTCGCGCTGGTCGGCAGACGGCCGGCGCCCTTGGACCGTCCTCCGTTGCCCATCCGTTCCTGATCGATCGTCCGGGGTCGCCCGGGTATCGTTTGCCAGAACGGATTTCTACCAATGATGACGTGCTCTCCTGTGCGCGGTGTGGCGCACAAGATCCGACGGTGTGCGCTCGCGCTCGCCTGGCTGCTGATCGTGCTCAGCCCGTCCGTCGAGGCCCACGATGATCATGGGCCGGCCGCTCCCGCAGCGTCGGCTCCGGCCTCACCGCGCACTACGGCTGTGTCGGAGAACTACCAGTTCGTCGGGATCGTCGAGGGCGAGGAGATGGTCATCTACCTCGATCGTTTCGCCGACAATCAGCCGGTGACAACGGCCAGGCTCGAGGTCGCCATCGACGGGACGAGCATCGTTGCAGAGCTACAGAAAGACGGCACGTACGAGGTTGCGTCGCCACTTCTGAAGACACCCGGCAGTCATGAGGTGCTGGTCAGCGTTGCGGACGGCACGGTCGAGGACCTGCTTGTCGGCGCGGTGACCATACCTGGTCCCGAAGAGCACAGGCACGAGCTCGATCACAGCATCTGGACCCATGTCACCGAGCTCGGACACCAGTACGCCGATCCGGGCCGAAAAGTGCTCTGGGCCGGTGGAGCCGGTCTCGGCGTCGCCGGACTCGGACTTCTGCTTGCCCGCCGCCGTCGCGGTCTCGCAACGCTTTTGATCATCCTCTCGATCGCCGTCTTCGGATCCACGGCAGCATTCGCCCACTCCGGGCACGATCATGAGCCGAGTTCGAGCGTCAACGGTAACGCACCGCAGCGGCTTCCCAACGGTCAGATCTTCCTGCCGAAGCCCTCGCAACGGCTGCTCGAAATCCGAACCCGGATTCTGCGAACCGAAAGCCTGCGTCAAGCCGTACGCTTCGTCGGGCGTATCATTCCCAACCCGAACCGCAGCGGTGTCGTGCAAAGCACGATCGCGGGCCGCTATCTGCCACCCTCCAAAGGTGTCGCACTGATCGGAGCAGCGGTGAAAGCCGGCGACGTCATGGGAAGCGTGGCACCGTCCTTCATCTCGAAGGACGCGTCGGATATGGCGCAAACCCTGGGCGAGCTGGAACAGCAGATCGCGCTCGCGCGGTCGAAGCTCTCGCGCCAGGAGAACCTGCTCGCAAAAAGGGTCGTCGCCGAAGCTGCCGTCGAGGAGACCCGCATTCAGCTCGAGGGGTTGGTCGGCCGCCGCAAGGAGCTTCTGTCGGCGAAAGTCGAGCCGGAAGAGCTGCGAGCCCCCGTCGACGGCGTCATCACGGCCGTGCGCGTGGTGGCCGGCCAGGTCGTGTCGCAATCGGACGTGCTGTTCGAAATCGTCGATCCTCGGAGCCTGATGGTCGAAGCCCTCGCCTTCGACCACGCGCGCACCGACAAGATCGTCGATGCCATCTCTTCGACCAGCGATAACGTCCGCTCTGCGCTTCGCTTCGTCGGGCGCAATCGCGCGCTGCAGCAGCAGTATTCTGTGCTCCGGTTCGAAGTGCTCGATCCAAGCCCCGGTCTCGACATCGGATCGCCCGTCACGGTCACCGGACATGCTGGCGAGCCCATAACCGGAATTGTCCTTCCGCGAGCCGCCATCGCACAGGCGCCGAACGGGCAGATGGTGGTTTTCCGTCACGCCGAGCCCGAACTGTTCGAGCCTATGCCGATCCGCTTCGAGCCCTTCGGCGCCGACTCCGTCCGGATCACGGCCGGCGTCGAAGCCGGCGACAAGATCGTCGTCGAAGGCGCCCCTCTCGTGAACCAAGTGCGCTGAGGGAGGACGCCATGTTCAATCTGATCGTCACCCAGAGCCTCAGGAACCGCCTCTTCGTCCTGGCCGCATCGCTGATTCTCGTTGTTTACGGCAGCCTCGTCCTGCAGCGCCTGCCGGTCGATGTATTCCCCGACCTCAACCGTCCGACCGTCGTGCTCATGACAGAGGCGCATGGCCTCGCGCCCCAGGAGGTCGAGCAGCTCGTCACCTATCCCATCGAGACGGCTATGAACGGGATGCCCGGCGCGTTGCGCGTCCGCTCGGTTTCCGGTGTCGGCTTGTCGATCGTCTATATCGAGTTCGGTTGGGAAACCGAGATCTACCGCGCGCGCCAGCAGGTCGCCGAGCGGCTCTCGATCGTACAGAGCAGACTGCCGTCAGGCGTGCAGCCGCAAATGGGTCCGATCTCGTCCGTGATGGGCGAGATCATGCTGATTGCGGTCACCGGCGACAAATCAGTGACGCCGATGGAGCTCCGCGAGATCGCGGATTTCACCATCAGGCCGCAGCTTCTGACGATTCCCGGCATCGCGCAGATCATTCCGATCGGCGGCGAGGTGCGGCAGTACCGGATCGCGCCGAACGTGCAGATGATGAACGAGCTTGCGATCACGCCAAAGCAAATCGAGGACGCCGTCCGGCAATTCGGCGTCAACACCGGCGGCGGCTTCGTCGATCAGTACGCGCGTGAGTATCTCATTCGGAATATCGGCATCACGAACCGGCTCGAGGACTTGCGCAATGTCGTCGTGGCGTCCCGCAAGGGCAAGAATATCGTCTTAAAGCAAGTCGCCGATGTTTCGTTCAGCGCGCGTCCGAAGCGCGGTGATGCCGGGTACATGGGTAACCCAGCGGTTATCGTCGGCGTCCAGAAGCAACCGGACGGCGACACCGTAGCCATCACGAAACGGCTCGAGACGCGTCTGGAGGCCATCCAGAAGACGTTGCCGGCGGGCGTCAAGGCCAATCAGATTCAGTTTCGCCAGGCCACGTTCATCGAAACATCGATCGGCAATGTGAAACGCGTGCTTCTCGAGGCGGGCGTCGTCGTCGCGGTCATCCTGATGCTTTTTCTGATGAACGTCCGCGCGACACTGATCTCGCTGACCGCCATCCCCGTTTCGATCCTGATCACCATTCTGGTCTTCGAATATTTCAGTCTCTCCATCAACACGATGACGCTCGGGGGCCTCGCGATAGCGATCGGCGAGCTGGTCGACGATGCCGTGGTCGGCGTCGAAAACATTCTCCGCCGGCTACGAGAGAACCGGCAGCAGCTCCATTCGCGACCGGTGCTCGAAGTCGTTGCCGCGGCGAGCCATGAAGTGCGGTCGGGCATCTTCTACGCGACGCTGATCATCGTCCTCGTGTTCGTCCCGCTGTTCGCGCTGTCGGGCATCGAAGGGCGCCTCTTCACGCCGCTCGGCATCGCCTACATCGTCTCCATCCTGGCCTCGTTGGTGACATCGGTGACGCTGACGCCCGTGCTCGCGTATTATTTTCTGACATCCTCGGCCGCAGGACACGAGCGAGACACCTGGCTCGTAAGCAAACTGAAGGCTGCCAACAAGCGATTGCTCGGATGGACATTCGCCCATGGCCGCACGGTCATCGCCGTCATCGCAATTGGCGTTGCGCTTGCCGGCGCAGGCGCCTGGCTGTTGCCGCGGGCCTTTCTGCCGCCCTTCAACGAGGGGACGCTTCTCGTCAACCTGCAATTCAATCCCGGTATCTCGCTCGCAGAGTCGAGCCGGCTGGCCCAGATCGCCGAACGGCTCATTCTCGAGGTTCCCGAGGTCACGACGGTCGGACGTCGTACGGGGCGCGCGGAGCTCGACGAGCATGCCGAGGGCGTCCACAACAGCGAGATCGACGTCGATCTCCAGCCGTCGGAGCGCCCGAAAGAGGTGGTCTACAACGACATTCGCGGCAAGCTGCAGGTGCTCCCGGCCTCCGTCTCCATCGGCCAGCCCATCGCGCATCGCCTCGATCATATGCTGTCGGGTGTGCGCGCCCAGATCGCAATCAAGATCTACGGGGACAATCTCGATACGCTGCGCACGCTGGCTGCACTGCTGCAGACGCGCCTGCAATCGGTATCCGGATTGGTTGACCTGCAGGTTGAGAAACAGGTTCTCATCCCGCAATTGACGGTGACGCCCGACTACGAGCGAGCGGCGCTCTACGGCATCACACCAGCCGCCCTGACGGAGGCCTTGGAAGGCTTGTCGAACGGCCGCGAGCTTTCCCAGATCGTCGAAGGCAACCGGCGGTTCGATGTGGTGATGCGGATCTCCGATGCGAACCGTTCGACAAGCGGGCTCGAAGACCTGCTCGTCTCCACGCCGTCCGGCTTCGTGCCGTTGCGCATGCTCGCCAAGATCGAAGAGAGCGACGGGCCGAATCAGATCCTTCGCGAGAACGGCCAGCGCCGCATCGTCGTGTCGGCGAACGGCGATGGCGTGCGTGACATGGCGGCCATTATTGCCGATGTCCGGCAGGTGGTCTCGGAAACCGATCTGCCCGGCGGCTATGTCACCTCGCTCGAAGGCACCTTCAGGGCGCAAGAGGAAGCGGCGATGGTGATCGGCATCCTGTCGCTCGTGTCGCTGGCATTGATTTTCATGGTTCTCTATCAGCGCTACCAGTCACCGATCCTGGCGGGCATCATTCTGGCCAACATTCCATTGGGATTGATCGGCAGCGTGATTGCGCTCTGGATCGCCGGACAACCGCTCTCCGTCGCGTCCATGATCGGATTCATCACGCTGGCGGGCATCAGCGCGCGAAACGGCATCCTCAAGATCAGCCACTACGTCAACCTCGCGCTTTTCGAGGGCGAACGTTTCGGTCCCGATCTGGTCGTGCGGGGAAGTCTCGAGCGGATGTCGCCCGTGCTCATGACGGCCCTTGCCGCGGGCTTGGCGCTTGTCCCTCTGCTCTTCGGAGCCGGCGAGCCGGGACGCGAGATCCTGCACCCTGTTGCCGTCACGATCTTCGGCGGTCTCGTAAGTGCGACGCTCATCGATACGGTCCTCACGCCGCTCATGTTCCTGCGATTTGGCGAAAAGCCGCTGCAGCGGATCCTTGACACACGCAGCGCCGACGCGAGCTCCAGCCCGATCCCGGCGCGGGATAGGCCCCAGACAAGCGAAGCGTTCTGACTGCAAGCGCAAACACCTGGATCGCCGGCTCCCGCGAACCGGCAGCGCTCATCCACTTCCATCAGCGAAAGGAGTGCCACATGAAACGCTTTACCTTCCTGCTTATCATGCTGCTTGCGACAACCACAGCGCAGGCTCAGAAAGCCGGCCCGCACGGCGGATTGCTTTCAGGCAAGGGCGGGCACGAAATCGAGCTGGTCGTCGCCCCTTCGGAAATTACGATCTATATCGTCGCCGACGGCAAGGCGCACAGCACCGAAGGCACAAAGCTTCGCGCGATCGTTCAATCGGCCGGCAAGAGCACGACGATCGAATTGGTCGACACCGGTGGTGAGAAGCTCGTAGGGAAGCTGGCGGCACCGCTCGCTAAAGGCGCGATCGTCGTGATCACCGGCAAGGACGATCACGGCGACGCCGTATCTGCCCGCTACAGCATAAAATGAGATAAGCCGCCCCGGCGGATCGAGCAGGATCTTCGCTGCCCGATCCGCCGATGGCGTGTTTCGTTTGGCCGACCAGCGGTCAAGCCGACGGCTGCTTGGTGGTGCGCAGATAGGGCAGCACCGTCTCGTACGAACCGAAGCGCTTCACCGCGTCCTCGTTCGATACCGCGCCTGTGATGATGACGTCGTCGCCCTGCTTCCAGTTGGCCGGCGTCGCGACCTGATGCTTGGCGGTGAGTTGCAGGGAATCGACGGCGCGAAGGATCTCGTCGAAGTTGCGGCCCGTCGTCATCGGGTAGGTCAGCACCAGCTTGATCTTCTTGTCCGGCCCGATCACGTAGACCGAGCGCACCGTGGCATTATCTGCCGGCGTGCGACCCTCGGACGTGTCCCCGGCTCCTGCGGGCAGCATGTCGTAAAGCTTGGCCACCTTGAGGTTCTTGTCACCGATCAGCGGATAGTCCACCGCGTGTCCGGTCGCCGTCCTGATGTCGTCCTTCCACTTCACGTGGCTTTCCACCGGATCGACCGAGATGCCGATGATCTTGACATTGCGCTTCTTGAAGTCGCCGTCGAGGCCCGCCATGGTCCCGAGCTCGGTCGTGCAAACCGGTGTGAAGTTCTTCGGATGACTGAACAGGACGGCCCAGCCGTCGCCGATCCACTCGTGGAAACTGATCGGACCGGCCGTGGTGTCGGCGGTGAAATCCGGAGCGGTGTCGTTGATGCGAAGGCTCATGGCCTGTCTCCCTTCCATTGGCTGAAGTAATCTCATGTGGCGACGACGCGCCGATATCAGTGTCTCAGGATGCTTGGATCGTCAGCGCTGCCCGACCTCTCCCAGACCGCAACGAGTTTGCCGAGAGATCGGCCGGAGACCAATATCGAGTTGCCCGTGCGTTGGCAGGGCCGCCGCGATCGAAGACTATCCAAACACGCTGGAAAATCCGAGTGCTTTTTTCAACCGCGTCGACGTTACTCGCCCACATGCAACGCGTCCCTCAGCGTGCGCTTCGGCTGAGCAGGTCAATCTACGAAAGTATCGCGACACTTCTATATCTGCCGGCACAAGACCGATATTTCGTGCCAAACGTATCTTCTCAAGAAACGTTTTCTCGCAAGATAATTCGCCAAAACATTTATTTCGCCTCGAGGCGTGATTTGGCGGAGAAGCATTTCCGATGACGAACCAGGGTCGCGCTTCATTTTCGTCATTGCGAAGAGCGTGATGCGCGATGCCGTCTTATCTTTCGGATTGATATTCACCGATGGCATCCGCTTATTTCGCGGCAGTTTCGACCACTGCTTTACCGAGAGCCCGACCGGGGACTCGACTAAGAGAGGATGCGGCTATTGCTTTGCCCGCTGCCGCATCGCCGAGAGCAGCTTGGAACTCGGCCAGCAATCGACCGACAGGCCCGTCGCACGCTGATAGAGCCCGATCTTCAACCGCGTCTCCGACCCGATCCGGCCGTCGAGCTTGGCAATCGAAAGGCCGTGCCGGTCAAGACGCGTCTGCACTTCGAGAATGCCGGCCGGATCGAGCTGCCGGATCTCGGCCCAGGGCGTTATGAAAGTTCCGCCGCCGGCGATCCGATCCGACAGGTAACCAACGAAGAGGGCATAGAGATCGGACGTGTTGTAGGCGCGCAGAACCTTGAAATTCTCGGTGACGAGAAACTGCGGCCCATACGTGCCGCCTGGCGACATCAGGTAGGCTGATGCAGACTGATAGCGCCGAGCGAACGGTTTGCCGTCGGCGCGGCGGACGCCGAGCCGGGCCCATTCGGAAATCGGCTTGGCATTGTCCGGCCCCTCGTTCGCGCAGTCGACGCGCGATCCCGTCTTGACCTCGAGGCCCCAGGGCAACCCGCCGATCCATCCCTTGTTCTTGAGCTGCTTCGCCGCCGAGCCCAGCGCATCGTCGACCGACCCGTAGAGATCGACCCGCCCGTCGCCATCCATATCGACTGCGGAAGAAAAGAACTCGGACGGCATGAACTGCGTGAGTCCCATGGCGCCGGCCCACGACGCGCGCATCTCCGACCGCTTAAGACGGCCGTCCTCGATAAGCTTGAGTGCATGAAGCAGCTCGTCGCGGAAGAGATCCTTGCGCCGCCCGGTATAGGCTTGCGTCGCCAGCACGCGGATCGCGTCATGGCGAGACTTGTGCTTGCCGAAAGCGGTCTCGCGCCCCCAGATCGCAAGCACGACGGGCCCGTCGACGCCGATCTCCTTCTCGATGCGCGCGAGAGCCTTCGCATGACCCTTGGCAAGCGCGCGGCCCTCTCCGGCAAGCTGGCTGATGCGCCGGTCCGAAACGTAGTCCTGCGGCGCGACCGTGAACTCGGCCTGCCCTTTCGAGCCGCCCGTCGGCTGACCGGGGCGCACCAGATCGGGCAGCGACAAATCCGGCTCGAGACCGCGCGTCTCCCGGTCGAACGTCGCATGGGAAATCCCACGCGCCTCGGCCTCCGGCCTTAGCGCTGCGAGGAACGACTGGAAGGACGGTTCAGCGCGAAGGCCGTTCGCCATCCCCGAGGCCATCGCCAGGACAAGGACGACGAGGGCGAGCCAACGCGCCCGACCCGATGGGTCTCTTGCTCCGATAGCTGCACGGCCTGCCGCGTACTCCATGTCGTCGCCCCCGATCGTCGCCACACCCAGCGTCCGCCTGGCAAGATACCAGCGGACGCGGTGCTGCCACGACTTGAAGGCGATTTTTGGAGAGGATGGCGCGCTCAAGCGGCGTGCGAGGCCAACGGCTCGGTCAGGACAGCATAAAGCGCGTCCCGATCACGCGCCGCGCGCAACTTTTCCAGCGTCTGCGGGTCGCGCAGCACCCGCGAAATGCGAGCGAGCGCTTTCAAGTGATCGGCACCCGCATGCTCCGGCGCGAGCAGCACGAACACCAGATCGACCGGCTCGGCGTCGGGGGCCTCGAAGTCGATTGGATCGTCGAGTTGTGCAAACACAGTCGCAATGCGGGTCAGGCCGACGATCCGCGCATGCGGAATCGCTATGCCACGCCCTACGGCGGTCGAGCCGAGGCGTTCGCGTTGCAGAAGCGTATCGAAAATCTGACGCTCGTCGAGACCGGTGATGTGGGATGCACGGCCTGCCAGGTCGCGGAGCGCTTGCTTCTTGTTCTTCACCCTCAGGGAGGCGAAAACGCCTTCCGGCTTGAGGAGATCGCCCAGATCCATTCTCTTTGGCCTTTCCGGCGGCGTCGAGGGCTATACGCGATTCGTTGCGGTGGCTTACCGCAATCGCCCCACGCCGCTAGTCCAAACGACGCAAATCGTTCATTTACAAGAGATAACGTGGTCCCCTCGGTGGGAGCGCGGTATCGGCCAGCGGCCGTTGAAGCATACGCGGAACCTAGTCATCGGGTTCCCCCAAGTCAAACCCGTAATTCCGACTTCCCTGCCTTGATTTTGACGAGGTTTACGCTACGGCTTGGCATTGCAACCGCTTCTCGCGCCGCCGCTGCACAGACGACGGAATCCGCATGCCTTCGCGGTACTTGGCGACCGTACGCCGCGCGATGTCCACACCTTCCTTGCCCAGCATTTCGACCAGTTTGTCGTCGGATAGAATGTCGTCTGGGCTTTCGGCATCGATAAGTGCCCGGATCCTGTGCCGGACGGCCTCCGAGGAGTGGGCTTCCCCATCGCCCGCCGAGGCGATGGCGGACGAGAAAAAGTACTTGAGCTCGAATATGCCGCGCGGCGTGGAGATGTATTTGTTGGATGTGACGCGGCTGACCGTGGACTCGTGCATCTTGATGGCGTCGGCGACCGTCTTGAGGTTGAGCGGCCGCAGATGCTGTACGCCGTAAACGAGGAAGCGGTCCTGCTGCCGCACGATTTCCTCGGCGACGCGCAGGATGGTTCGCGCCCTCTGATCGAGACTCTTGACCAGCCAGTTGGCGTTCTGCAGGCACTCGAGAAGAAAGTCCTTGTCCTGGGTGCTGCGCGCCGTGCGATGCACGCGCGTGTAGTAGATGCGATTGACGAGCACGCGGGGCAGCGTGTCGCTGTTCAGCTCGACGATCCAGCTCCCGTCGCTACCCATTCTGACGTGCACGTCCGGCACCACCGGCTCGACCTCGACGGAGCCGAACTCGAGCCCTGGCTTCGGATTGAGCCGCCGCACCTCGGCAATCATGTCCGAGAGATCTTCCGCATCGGCACCGACCGCCTTGCGAAGAGCGGCCAGGTTACGGGCGGCAAGCAGCGGAAGGTGGTCGAGGAACGATGCCATCATCGGATCGAGGCGGCCTTGATCCTGGAGCTGCAGCGCGAGGCATTCCTTGAGGTCGCGTGCCATCACGCCCGCAGGCTCGAAGGTTTGCAGGACGCCGAGGATGCGCTCGATGTGGACGATCTCGACGCCGAGCTTTTCCGAGACCTCCGCCAGGTCGGCTCTGAGGTAGCCAGACTCGTCCACCTGATCGATGAGGTAGCGGCCGATCAGCCGGTCCTTTGCATCCTCGATCGCGAGGCCGAGTTGCGTTTCGAGATGATCGCGGAGCGTCGGCTTTTCGCTCGCGTAATCGTCGATGCTGCCGCGATCGTCGTCGGCGAAGGACGAGCGCGTCCGCTCTGACGGCCCGTTGCGGTGGCCGAGATGAAGGTCGGGGCCAAGATCGTTTCCCTGCGCCTCGGGGAACACATCGGCGACATCGCTGTCGAGCTCGCGCGTGGGAGCGTCTCCCGAGGCGTGAAAATCGATCTCCCGGTCGGAGGCAGAGGGGGCGGCATCGCCGGCCGCTTCTCGCTCTTCCGGCGCCACCCGCTCCGGCGGCGCCTCGGCGTCACGCTCGAGCAGCGGATTACGCTCCAGCTCCGTCTCGACGTAGGCGCTGAGCTCGAGGTTCGACAGTTGAAGGAGACGGATCGCCTGCTGCAGCTGAGGCGTCATGACGAGCTGCTGGCTCTGTCTGAGCTCTAGCTTCGTCCCAATCGCCATCGTCTACCCTCACCCGATACTCGGCCGATCTTATACCGGGGATTGATAGCCGAGGGACATTAACTGAACATATCTCCGAGATAGACCTTACGCACATCCTCATTGGCAATGATTTCCGAAGGACTACCTTGTGTAAGAACTTGACCCTCGGCGATGACATAGGCCCG
>Ga0182738_1007676_pt1 | contig 10889 bp, 7 predicted proteins | sample eDN5th30CBELigMG_FD_128876 | JGI IMG/M metagenome (GOLD analysis project Ga0182738, IMG submission 128876) | Enriched Miracle-Growth compost microbial communities from Emeryville, California, USA - eDNA 5th pass 30_C BE-Lig MG (version 2)... ... | reverse complement strand
TTTGAGTGAATAATTCAGGTTTTCATGAAGAATGAGACTTGAGGCTTGAAGAAAAGAATTAGATAGGAGATATATATGTGTTGATTGAAGAGTTTTTTAGTGATTTAGGAAATATATTTTTTTATACTTGATAAATATTTAATGAAAATAATAAGAAAGAACTTTACTTTTCATTTAAAAAAGAATCTCAAATCGTTAGAGGCAAAAAATACTTATCTTGTGAAGCGTCTGGGTTGAATTTATACTCCAAAGCTTGAAAAATTATGTAAAATAAATTAAGGAAAAATTTTCTTTATTTATCTCCCATTTCATATCAAATTTTTGGCTGGATTTTGCTGATTTTCTTATGATTTTTCTGAAATTTTTCTTCGGGATTTTCAAAAAATAGCATTGCAAAGAAAATTTTTTCTTGAGGCTTGTCAAAAATTTTTAAGGTCAGTTTCCAGTTGAAAAAAATTCTCTTGAATTATCTCAAGCCTTCGAAAATTACTCAGGAAGTTTTGTTAATTTTACAGAATTTAAAAATTTTTTTTCTTTGAGTTTCAAATATTTTTCTTCTTTCCTTCCAAATAAATTCTAAAAAAATAAGAATGCTTGCTTTGGAAACCCCAAAAAAATTCTTTTCGGCTAGAAAAAATCGAAAACAAAAATCTCTTATCCCATTCCCTTTAGATCTAATAAATTTATTTTTTTCTTACAATTTCTTAGTTTTTGAGAGAAAGATAGGAAAAGAAAATTTTCGGCAATTTTAAATTTTTTATAGCTGTTAAAATTTCAAATTAATTCTTTGCAGAAAACCCTTTTTTCTAAATTAAATTAATTCCCTTCTTCAGCAATAAATCGTCATCTATTCACCTAAACTCCTTTCAGCTGATGAGTCAGAGCCTGAAGGATCCTAAGAGAATGGAAGGATGGGGAAAAGGCTTTTCAAAACTCTTGCTTCCTTCAATGTGCCTGTTTTTTTGAGATATTAACAAAAAGGAAAAAATGGCTTCATTGAAACGAGGAGCGCTGAATGAGCAAAAATAAGGACAAATTCTCATATTTGGAGGTCGCTAATTTCAAAGGGCTGAAAGAAGAAAAATAACTTGAAAGACTCAAAAATTTTCATTATCAAGAGAATATCACATATCCAAAAATTGTTTTCGAAAGCCTCCTAAGATCTTCAAACAAGTTGGAATTCTAATTTAGGGCTAGAAACTATGGAGATAAGATTTCAATGATTTTTTCTTTCTTCAGTGATCAAGAAATAATGAAATAGTCATCAGAAGAGAATTTCTGCAAATTTATTTTTTAATTTTTCAGGCTCGAAGACGTTCTCCAGACTTTCTTTTTTTCATAGATTTTCAAAAATGGGTTCTTCTTGTCAGCATAAATTTCTTTGGACAAAGAGTGAGGATGATTCTTTTGAACTCCTTGAAAGAGAATTTTCATCGAGAAAAAAAAGTAAAGAGAAATCTTTTCTTGACAAGAAAAAAACAGAACTGACCTTCCATGCTCAAATCGGATGAGCCCTTGGATGATCATCTCGAAATGATTTTTCTGATTTTCTTTTTTTCAAACTTGAACTTTTTGTCAAAAGAAAATTTTTATTGCTTTTTCACTTTCATATTTTTCTTTGCTTTCAAAATAACTTACTAGAATCTGCATAACCTTATGAGCATAAAAAATGAGAATATTAATATTTCGAAAATCTATGGGGCTCCAGGCCTTCTTTTTTTTTTGGATCAATCTGAAACTTTTTTTTGAGAAATTTTTTTTTTTATTGTTTAAGAATTTTCAGAGAAGAAGCTTGCTTGATAGAAAGAAAGAGGGGAACTTGGTTCTTCAGAAGATTTGATCATTGGGGTATTTTCAGGGATGGATGATTTTATATGGATTTTTCAAAAAAGATAAAAATTCCGAAAGAATTTAGATATAAAGAATTTTCTTTTTAAAAAATTTCCCAGACAGTTAGTTTGCAGCCAATATGAGAGAAATATTATTTGAAAGGAGGAAAACGGCAAAAACAAAGAGTTCATCTTGAAAAATTATTTCCAAAAAGATTTGTTTTATTAGAAATATTGGGATTTTTTTTTAAACGAGAAAGTTTCTCGATGTCAATGACCTTAGAAGTTCTTTGGCTTTATTTAAACCGCAAAAAAAATTTCTTTGAGATCCCAACTAAGGAATCTTGGTTCTTAGATTGAATTTTTCTCAGTTTTCCTTTCTTCAGATCATTATTCTTTTTTCCTTTTTATTTTAATTTTTCAGAGTTCTGAATGATTTTTTTCGGAGAGGGAAAAAGGTTTTTTGATTCATAGAAAAATTCAGAAAAATCCTCCAAAATAAATTCCAAGTATCTTCTGGCTTTTATTGAGAAAAAGATAATCAGATATTATTTTCTAGAAAGCAGGAAAGTTTTTCAAAGAAATTAATGAGATTTTGTTGTTGAAATTTATTATTTTTTGCAGATTTCTCTTTAAATCTGGCCTCAGAATTTTCCTCAATTTCTGTTGGTCTTTTACCTAATTTCTGCCTTGAATTTTTGGTGAATCGAGAATTTAAGTAAATTGAAAAGAAAAATTCTTTAAAGTCCAAGGCAAAAAAATTTATTTTGATACTCTGAGGTTTCAGAATCCTCTTCCACTAGTTTTGTATGTTTTTCACAAAAACTCATTTTGAAAAAATTTGGGGAGGTTTGTTATATGGAAAAATAATTAAAACAAAAATTTTTGTTTTTTCAGACAAGTTTTCGGAAGAATTTCTTTTTGTCATTTTTTTTCTTTTCTTTGTAAAAAGAAATCAAAGAAAGTCTGATGCGCTTTTCCCTCAAATCTACGCAAACCAAACAAATTTTTTTTTAGAGCTGATCAAGATTATGAACAGAATCCTACAATAAATCATAAAATAAAATCTTGTCAGAAGGGTTTTGAAATGATTCAAAAAGTGAAGCCACCTTTTCTAAATTTTACAAAGGCTCTCGTTCACGCTTATTTTCTTATTTGAAAAAGCCCTGATTTCAAATTCTAAAAGAAAATCGTTAACAGTTCATCTGATCAGCAAATGATTATAATATAAAACCTGTCCGCGAAAATATTGTAGAATAAAATTTATACACTCCCTTTATGAGTTTAAAAAGAAAAGTACATTCCCAAAAGAAATTTCACAAAAGAACTATTCAAGTTGTTCATTTTTCCACTCATTCCTTAAATAACTGTTCTTTATTTGATTTTAGTCAATAAATTTGCCGAAGAAGCTTTTACCTGAGCAAATTTCAAAAGAGAAAAAACATAGGAGATTTCATTTGTTATAATAGTGAAGCATGGACACCTTGTCTCTTTCAAAAAGAAATGCCTTTATGTATGAGCCTAATCCTTCTTAAATTAGAGATATTTTCAGGGAAAAATATTATAGAATTTAAAAGGATTTAAAAGGCATACCCTAAACAAACAACTTATTTCAAAGGGTTTCAGATTCTGAAAAGGCCTCAGATCTTTCAAACTAGGGCCTTAAAATTGAATTAAAAAGAGCTTTGAGCCAAAAATAAATATCTAGGAAAGTATTTCTGAGAATTCAAGTGTTTTTATTTGATTGGTTGGGTTCAAAAAATGAAACAAATAATTTTGCTAGATTAAGAGGATTAACCCTTTAGTTTTATAAGTAGAAAACTCCAAAGTCTAAAATTTCTTTATTTAAACAACAATAATTTTTTCGAATTTCTTTGAATTAAAATTTCTTTTCTTTACTATTTTCTCTCTTTAAAAATTTTCTTCTGAATTTTTTGGTTCAAATCTCGAAAAAGAAAATTACGATATTTGTCACGAAGGCTGACTGGGAAGTTGCTATGAGAAAATAGTCAGGTCTTCTGAAGAAATAAGAGATCAAATTTCTCTTTTGATTTAAAAAAGAATATTCTATTGAAAAAAATGACCCTCAGAAGTCTTTAAAAAAGAGCAAAATTTTTTGTTGAAAAGAGAAGAAAAGAATGAAAACCCTTGCAAATAATTTTTTTGAATGGAAAACAATGAAAGTGATCATTAAAAAAATTCAAGTTTTAGAGTTCTTCTGTAGAAAATCATGGAGCTAGTTGAAGATTTCTGCAAAGGAAAAATATTCTCAACTCTCTTTTGAGTTCAAAAAATTTTTTGGGTGATGTACTTGGGTGACGGTATTTTCGGTCTTTGTCTCCCAAAATTTCTTGAAAAAATTTTTCCAGATTTCCTTTGATCTCAATTAAAAATAAAGCTTCAATAAAAAAGAGAAACATCAAATTTCTCAAACAAAATTTTTCTTTCTTCAATCCAAATTCAACTCTTTTATGAAATAAATATTCTGATCTAGTGAAAATAATAGAAAATAACTTCCTAGTTTTGACCTTTCTCTCTGCTTTTACAACCTGAGTCATCTTTTATACCATTTTTTAAATGTCAAAGATAGCCAAAATAACAAAGCAAGTGGAGAGTCTAAGGTAACTTTTGTTTGCCTTTTAAGATTCAAAAGGACTTTTTTGTGTGAGAAGTGAGTTTTTATATGAGAAGATCTTCATCGAATAAGCTTGTTTTCATAGAGGTTTCTTATAAAAAGTGAGAAGAGAAGGAAGGGGAAAGTGTGGAAATTAATGATATTAGGGTTCACAATTTAAAATTAATTGCAACTTAAAAGGCTCAAATTTGTTCAATAATTTTGCCTTGAAAAAGATATGATATATGGGAGTAAATTAGATTAAAGAGTGAGAGTTTAATTTGCACCCACAGAAAATTTTCATGAAGAGAAATCCAAAAAAATAGATTGAGACTTAGGAACTAGTATGAGCTACAAACAAGAAGATTGAATGGGGCTCTTTTGCGAATTTTCTCCTAACAAGACTCAAAAAGTGCTGATTTTTTTGTTTTGTTTTTATTTATTATATTTTTATTGTAGAGATATTAACCGATTCTTGCTGCTTAAACTGTCTTTTTAGTCTTAATTTAGGATGCAATAACCATATCCAGCATATTATATATAGATCTTTAGAGAACAAAATAGCTCTTTTCACCTAATATTCTTAGTAAAAATTCTTTCCGGCTGCTGTCACTGTCTTCTTGTTTATTTTTCATCGAATCTCTTGATGTCTCTACCACCTCTAACGGAACCAGTTCTTCTGGCGGCAATAAGACCGACCTAATCATTTAGTTAATTTTCTCCTTCACCAAAAAATTTTTATTTTACCTTTCTACCGGGAGGAGCATATCTGGAGACGGTAGAGGGAACACCGACGTGTTGTTGGTTACCACCACCGAAGGGATGGTCAACGGGATTCATGGCAACAGCTCTAACTCTAGGCCATCTCTTTCTGAGTCTCTTCATCTTGTGATAGACTCTACCAGCCTTAAGGATGGGCTTGTCGACTCTTTCACCGGAGGCGATCAAACCAACCATAGCTCTAGCATGACCAGCGAGGGTCTTTCTGGTACCGGAGGGAAGCTTAACTCTGGTCTTGGAAAGATCGTCGGAGTGACCAATGATGACGGCGGAAGTACCGGAGCATCTGGCCAATTTACCTTGATCACCAGGCTTGGATTCGACGTTGCAGACGGCAGTACCTTCGGGGATCTTGTTGATGGGGAGGACGTTACCGGTGGAGAGGGTAGCTAATGAAGGGATTAGAGAGGGGAGTCTTGAAAATGAAAGAAAGCTATCCTAGAACCTCGTTTTGACCATAAGAAACTTGGGATTTTCTGGTTTGGGAATGTCTTGGAAAATTATGGGAAAAGAGTTCTGGTTAGTTGACTCGGCTGGCATTATTTCTTAGTTTTCTGTGGCGGACCGGTGGTGGGGCCACGTTGGGAGTGTTTATTTCGATTTTCAACCACAGGGATTGTAGATAATAGGATTTGTGGGTCTGAATGGCGAATGAGATGTTTTCCCCAGAATCTTATGGTCAAAACTCGGCTGAAGGCGCAGAACTGGAGAAGAGATGATTACCTTTATTTCCACAGTAGACGAATTGACCAGTGTACATGCCTTCAGCAGCTAAGAAGTAGGCAGTCTTGAGTCTGTATTTATAAGGGTCTCTGAAGACGACCTTGGCGAGGGGAGCACCACGGCCGGGATCGTGGATGATCTCTCTGACGACACCCTTGATATAACTAGAGAAGGGTTAGAAGGTGGGGAAGAGGAGGAGAATAGAATTACCCATTCTTTTCAGCGAAATCGAGAACTCTGAAAGCAGCAGGAGCGACTCTGTGGTGTTGGTGGGGCTTGAAGATGGAGTTCTTCTTACCTCTTCTTTGACCTAGAGGGAGAGAAATGGTGAATAGGGAGCGAGAAGAAAGCGTAGTTACCTCTAATGACTTTACCCATTTGAGTGAATAATCTTTAGTGACAGATTTAACTATTGATTATTAATTGCGGCCCTATATATATATGTGCCTGCGAATCAGCCATCAATATTTCGAGTTAGTTTGCTGGTAAAAGTCGTAAAATTGAGACATTACGGGATCGGATAATGCGGGGAGAGGTGAATGGGGAACCTGGAGGAGGCAGAGAAGAATTCTCGGTGGCCAAAATTGAAATAAAATTGAATTAAGAAGTGTTTTTGAAATCAGTTAATATTAAGGCCCAATACAATTTTTGTATAGATACCTCACAAATTAAAGAGAAAATTATTCATGCAATTTAATTGAGATTTTGAGATTTCCCTGTGTTTTTTTAATCATTTCGAATCTCTCTTCATTTTTTTAATTCTTCTTCTTTATCGAAATTTTAATTCGCCCAAATCGGCTTCAGGGTTCGATGAGAATATTTCACAAAAAAAAATCATCAGAAAAGCGCGTGAAAAAAGCGTAATAGTGATAATGAAAACTTTTTAAATGGGAAAATTCACATAGTAAAATTTTTAAGAGCTGGGATATAACAAGTTTAGCGCAAAAAGATGAACTATAAATTATACTGAATTTCTTTATGATATCTTATAATACAAACTGTTGCTCTTGTTAATTTTTCTGATCAAGATAATTTCTTTTATTAGAATTCTATTTCTTCTTCTTATTCTTCTTCTTGTTCTTTTTACTTCCTTCACCTTGATTCTGATCTTGTTCTTGGCCTTGGGCTTCTTCTTCATTTTCATGGGCCTCTTCTTTTTCTGGTGATTGCTCTTCTTCTCCTCCTTGACTCTCTTCAACTTTAGGTTCTCCTTCTTCGTTTTTATTTTCTTCAATTTGGGCTTCTTCTTCTTGGTTTTCTTTAACTTCTTCTTCTTCAGGCTTTGCTTCAATATTTTCAGCTTGCTCTTGGAGTTGAGTTTCTTCGACAACTTCTTCTCTCTTTTCTTCATTTTCAACAACAGGTTGACTTTCTTGGACTGCTTCTTCTTCTTGATTTTCTTGGACTTGAACTTCTTCTTTATTCTCAACAGCTTCTTCTTTTTCTTCAACAGGTTCATTAACGACTCCTTCTTCAGCAGCTTTGGTCTCAATATTTTCAACTTGATCTTGAGCTTGATTTTCTTCAACAACTTCTTCTTTATTTTCTTGAACTGGAGCCTCTTCTTGTTGCTCTTCTCCTTGAACTTCTTCTTCCTTTTGTTCAGGGACAACCTCTTCAGCTTGTTGAGCAGGCTCTTCGTTTTGTTCAGGGGCGATTTCTTCAGCTTGTTGAATAGGTTCTTCATTTTGAACAGGAACCTCAGGTTGTTCTTCTTGGACATTTTGTTGGTACTCTTCTTGAACTTCTTGGGCTTGTTGTTGTTCTTGTTGGTATCCTTCAAATTCCTCTTCTTTATTTTCTTGATCCTCAACAACTTCTCTTTGTTCTTCTTGTTCTCTTTGCTCAATTTGAGCTTCTTCTTGGGCAGGAATATACTCTTCTTCTTGTTGTTCTTGGACTTGAGCTTGAGGTTCAGGCTCAACAAATTCTTCTTCTGGTCTATTCTCAATATTTTCCTGGGCCGCAACATATTGTTCTTCTTGCTTATTTTCAGTGATTTCATGATGTTCTTTTTCAGCTTCTTCAGTTCCTTTGCTTTCATACTCTTTCCATTCATTTTCCTCTTCTTGTTGATTTTTAATTTCTTCTTGGGCTGGAGTCGGTCTTTGGACTTCAAGCTTCTGGCTTTGTGAAATAATCACGCGCTCATTTCCATCAAGACTTATATTGTTATCATCTTGGTCCTGCCACGAATATGGCTCGTTTGACTCCTTCTTCTCTTCTTCATCCTCTATGTCTGTATCGATTGATTTTTGCTTTGTGAGTGTTTGTGTCTTTTTTCTTTCTTCATTTTCTGGTGAAAGGGGATCAATAAAGACCTGGAAACAAAGGGCAAATATACCTTGATTATTCTTTAAGGCAGTCTGGACATCTTCTCTTTCCATAAGGGATCTTAATTTGCTCACAAATTCGTCAACCAATGGATCATCATAAGTCGCAAAATGTTCCACAATCTTGTCATTTTATCAATAAAAACTCCTTCAAAAAAGCTTTACCTTTTGATAAAAGGCCATCAAGGTGTAGACTAAATCCTTGGTAACTTCAATTTCAAGCCTGGTTTCTAATTGGTGAATATCCTCTAAAGTCTCTTCGACGTTCTTTTCAGTTATTTGTTGAGATAATTTGGTTGTATAAGGAGTCAAATCGAAATCGCTTATTGCTCCTTGCTTTATTTTTGCGCCATATCTTTCACCTAAACCCAACAAAAGCTCCTCTAAACGGTTGGATTCCTTTGTCAAAAGCATTAGCTGGGCGATTCCGTTCTATTTAAAATCTCAAAAGAGGGTTATGCAAATATTCGTTACGGTCTTTTCTTTATCAAGGAAGGTGATTAACATGCTTCTTTCGTCATCTTTTGATCTTTTAATATTCGCAATAGAATTCAGATTCGCCCATGTCAGCAGTCTGAGGGTATTTCTAGAGTTATCGGCTGTTTCGAACTTCAAGAAATGGGACTCTGCGACCACAATATATCTTTTGAAGATGTTAAAAGGAATTTCTTTTGAAAAGGAAATTATACCTTGGTGCGGTGGTTTTCTTTTCTATGACTTCGTCGCCTGTGAATAAGTTCACAGTCTCATATCCCAGCATATCCTCAAGACTGTATAGATCCCCAACGTAATATTGACCCATTTTTTGACTGTCTGCTGGGTCTTGCAAGCGGTTTATTTTCTTCTAAAGAGAAATATGTGAGAAATTTTTGGGCTGAGTTTTCTTTACGAGAAAAGTTGGAATAGAGGTAATGACTTCTCTGAGAAGAATAGTGGGACTCCTAATAAAAGATTTAGATGACTGGAAATGGGTCATCAAAAGATACCAAGGTCTTTCAATAGCATCTTCAAGGAAATCTCGACCGTCTGCGAGACTGGGTTGAAAGATCTAAAGCAGAGAAAATTGTCAAAAAAAGATTTGAAAAGTGAGGATTACATTGGTACGACAGAAGAGTTTGGGAAGATTGAAAGGGAATTGAGGGTCAAGAAGTAATTCTAGAATGATGGGGAATTGTAGATTGGAGTTCTGTTGGATTTCTTTTTGGATGAAGAGTTCAGTAAATTCGACCTTGAAAGATAGGAATAATAAGAAAAGCGCAATGAAAGATGAAAGATACCACGACTTTGAGGCCAAGAGAGGAATTTTGAAGGTTGATTTTGTAGTAGTTTTGGTCAAGATCATTGAGGGAAATGAGCTCTATAAAGGGAGAAAGGTTAATAAGAAGAAAAATGAAAAGGAAAGAGATGAGGGAATAACAGGAAGAAGATGATTACCTTTACGGATACGTTTTTGTTGGATATCCTTTGGGAAGGTTTGCTCAAGGATCTGATCAAAGGTTTGTTGATCCGGGGCAGTAGTCATATAGTGAAGTAGGTGTTAGTTGAGATGAGATGGGAATTGAAAAGAGGGAAAAATGAAAAAATGACGGGGCAATTTTAATTAATTAGTAGGGTTTGTTTGTTGTTTTTTGGATTGGGAAAATGAAAAAAAAAAGCCGATATTTTTTTCAAAGTTTTCATTGAAATTGAAAATAAAAAGGCTTAGTTTTTGTGCTTTGAAATAATATTCGGTAAGAAATTTTTCCTTGCCAAATTTTTAAACAAAAAATTTTTCTTTGATTTTTCTCTCTTTGAGAGAAAATTGACCTCTCCCCCAAAAATCTCTTTCACTTCAGACCCCTGAATGGTGAAACAAATGTGGCAAAAGACGTCCAAAAAAGTTTCTGAAGGCGATTTTGAACTTTTCAGGAGCTTGAATTTTTTTGTGGTCATGATTTTTCTTGGTTGACTTTTCTCAAATCTGCTGTGAAACCAGTTCTTTTGAAGGGAATAGACTTCTGGCAAATCTTTTCTCGGTTAACAAATCTTCTTCTCTCTAGAATTTTTATTTGCTGAGAGATCGAAGCTTATTGTTTAATTTATTTAAAGGGATTGAGCTTAAATATTAACATTCTCAAGGAGAAAAAGAGAGCCTCTTCTTCTGTCAAAATAGAGGAATTGTCCATGCGTGAGAACACTAAGAGTTTTTATTGATGAAATTTATCAAAGAGAAAGGATTCTTGAAAATCAGACTCCGAAAAATTTCGGTCTTTTACTCAACATAACCCCCTAAAAGGACTCGCAGTGGTCTGTGGACAATATTCTCACACTTTTTGACAGCCTTCCAAATTTTTTGAGGAAATTAGAGAAGTTTGTATTTTAGTACACGAGTACAAATTAATCACAAATATGAACAACACAAATTTATGAAATATGAATAAAGGGTTTAAATAGTGAATTTAAAAAGATAGCAATTACGTCCTCTGCTATTCTTCAACGGCATATAAAACTTACTCTTATGCGACAACAACGATCTATTTAATTTATTTCTTTCTTGAAACATTGAATTACAGCATAAACTCTCTTTTCTTGAGGCCATTTCTTTTAGCTTGTAAATTTCTTTTTCAAGGC
>Ga0182738_1007675_pt1 | contig 10889 bp, 7 predicted proteins | sample eDN5th30CBELigMG_FD_128876 | JGI IMG/M metagenome (GOLD analysis project Ga0182738, IMG submission 128876) | Enriched Miracle-Growth compost microbial communities from Emeryville, California, USA - eDNA 5th pass 30_C BE-Lig MG (version 2)... ... | reverse complement strand
GGTGAAGCGCATGCTCCTCCCCGTCGGCGAACTGACCAAGGCGGAGACGCGCGAACTGGCGCGGGAGCTCGGCTTGCGCGTGGTGTCGGAGAAGCCCGAGAGCCAGGACATCTGCTTCGTCCCCGATGGCGACCACGCGAAGGTGATCGCGCGCCATCTCGGTGCCGATACTCCTTCACTCACGCCGGGAAGTTTCGTCGACTCGGATGGCGCCGTGCTGGGCGTCCACGACGGGTATGCGCGGTTCACCATCGGCCAGCGGCGCGGACTGCCGGGCGGTTTCAGGGAGCCGATGTACGTCGTCGCCATCCATCCCGAGAGTCGCGAAGTGGTGATCGGACCGCGCGAAGAGCTCCTCGGCCGCGGCGTGATCGCGCGCGAGATCAACTGGCTCGTCGACAGCGCGCCCGTGGCTGGCTCGCACGTGCAGCTCCAGGTGCGCCACCACGCCTCGCCGGCGGATGCCGAGGTGCTGCGTGTGGACGGCGAAGAGATCGAGCTCGCGCTGGACCAGCCGGTTGCGGCTATCACTCCGGGGCAATCGCTCGTGATCTACGACGGCGAGCGCGTACTGGGCGGCGGCATCATCGAGTCCGCCGTGGGTACAGCACGCGCATGGCTCCCCGTGAACGAGGGGGTCAGGCACTTCGTGTAGAGGTCCCGGGTAGCTTCGCTGCCCGGGACCTCTACACGAAGTGCCTGACCCCCTCGTTCGTCAGTACTTCAGGTTCCCCGCCGCGGCGAACTGTTTCATCATCTCCTCCTGCTCGGGAGACAGATCCTCCGGCACGGTTATCGAGACCTCGATGATCATGTCGCCCCGCTTGCTGTCTTTCTCGATCCCCTGACCGCGGACGCGGAAGCGCTTCCCTGAAGGCGTACCCGCCGGAATCCGCAACGCGACCTTCTTTCCGTTCAGGGTGCGCACGCTCACCTTCGAGCCGAGTGTGGCCTGCGCGATGTTGAGCGGTATCGTGGCAACGATATCCAGGCCATCTCGCTTGAAGAAGCGATCGGGCTGAACCTGGAAGTTGATGATGAGATCACCCGGCGGTCCGCCATTGACTCCCTTCCCGCCCTGCCCCGAAAGCCGCAGCCGCGTGCCTGTATCGGTACCCGCCGGGACCGTCACGTTCACAGTGCGGCGCGCGCGCGTCTCGCCGGTACCATTGCAGGTGGGGCAGCGCTCGGTGGGGATCTGGCCTCTTCCCAGACACATCGGACATGGACGGTTCACCGCGAAGCCGCCCTGCCCGAACGAGATCACGCCGCGGCCGCTGCACTCGGGACACGTCTTGAACGACGCGCCGGGAGCGGCGCCGCTCCCGTGACACGTCGGACACTCTTCGTTCACCTCGAGCTGGATCGGCACTTTCCCCCCGAGCGCCGCGGTGCGGAACGGTATATCTACCGTGGCTTCCACGCTCTGGCCACGCCCCGCGGTGCGCGCACGCGCGCCGGCCGCACCACCGGGCGCAGGGCCCGCGCGACCGCCGCCGCCGAACATCGACGCGAAGAGGTCGCCCAGACCTCCGAGTCCGCCGATGTCGAAATCCTCGAAATTTACATTTCCGCTTCCCGGCCGCGCGCCCGCACCGGCGCCGCCGCCCGGTCGAGCTCCTCCGGGCCGTGCGCCGCCGAATCCACTTCCGAATGCGCCGAGCCGGCGCATCTCGTCATACTGTTTTCGCTTCTCCGCATCACCCAGCACGTTGTACGCTTCGGAGATCTCCTTGAAGCGCTCGGCCGCTTTCGGGTCGCCCTGGTTCGCATCGGGGTGAAACTTCTTGGCGAGTTTGCGATACTGCTTCTTGATCTCATCCTGCGTCGCCGATGCGCTGACGCCGAGTGTGGCGTAGAAGTCCTTGCTCTGAGCCATGTATCGTTACGCGCTCCTCACTCCGACCACTGCTTGACCACGACGCGCGCCGGACGAAGGAGCTGTCCCTGGTAGACGTATCCCGGCTGGTACACACGTGCCACCAGGTGATCGTCTTCCGGCGAGAGCGCGCGCTCGGTCGCTATCGCTTCGTGCAGTTCCGGATTGAATGGCTCATCCAGCGGACTCACGACCTCGAGTCCGGCGTCGGCGAGCGTGCGCATCAACTTCTGGTCGATCGCGCGAATTCCCTCCACCACCGCCTTCGCATCCACGCCTTCGTTCTGCGGCGACGTGGCGCGATCGAGATCGTCGAGCGAGTCGAGGATCCGCTTCAGCAAGTCACCCTGCGCGCGCACACCCGCCTCCTGGCGCTCGCGAGTGGTGCGCTTGCGATAGTTGTCGAACTCCGCCGCCAGTCGCAGATACTTGTCCCGCTGCTCGGCGAGCCGGAACTCGAGATCGGATCCGTCCTGGTCTGCCGTGCCCGCGGCCGCCGTGGCTGGCGGAACCGTCGCGCCATCTGCCTGTGGTTCGGGTTCCGGCGTATCCGCCACCTCTTCATCCCGCTGCGCGCCATCAAAGCGGCCTTCCCGATCGTCTCGCACCATGAATTCCCTGAAACGTGTAGATGCCCGCACCCCGGCGATCGAAGCGCCGGAGCGTAGTCGCGAACTCGAAATCTCCCCTCTCGCTGGCAAGCGTGCAACGGGTATGCCTCCCGCCGCCCCGATCACGCGCGACTTCGGCGCCGCGTCGCCTGCGGTCCGCCCCCCGCTCGCCTCAGCTCGAGACGATGAGCAACTGCCGCAACGTCTCCAGAGCGGACTGCGCCGAGCGCGCACGCACCTCGCCGCGATCGCCAACGTACACGCGTCCGAACGTCCGCACTTCATCACCCATCTGCACGGCCATCCACACCGTCCCCACCGGCTTTTCGGGGGAACCGCCGCCCGGGCCAGCGATGCCCGTGATGCCGATCCCGATGTTCGCGCCGAGTCGTTCTCGCACTCCGGCCGCCATCGCTCGCGCCACTTCCTCGCTCACCGCTCCCCCCCCCCTGCTCGCCAGCAGCTCGGTCGGTACGCCCAGGAGCGACTCCTTCACAGGATTGGAGTACGCCACCACGCCACCGGGGTAAACGTCGCTCGAACCGGGCACCGCCGTGATACGCGCGCCGAGCAGGCCGCCGGTGCAACTCTCGGCTGTCGCGATGGTGAGCGAGCGCTCCCTGCAGAGGTCGATGACGACCGCGGCGAGATCCGCCGACCCTTCACCGTAGATGTACTTGCCGGCCCTGTCGCGCAGGCGGCGTGCGGCCTCATCGAGATGTCGTTCGGCTTCCGCCGCGGGCATCTCCGCCGCCGTCACTCGCAGGTCCACACCCTCCCATCCCGGCAGATACGCCAGCGGAAGGCCGGCCACGCTGCTCCCTCCGTCAGCGCCGAGCAGCTCGGCGAGCGCCGACTCCCCGATGCCCGTGGTACGTAGAGTGCGCGATGTGACGACGACGGGCGCGCTTTCTCGCGAGCGCAGAATCGGAATGACCGTCTCGGTGAGCAGTCCGCGCATCTCGCTCGGCACACCGGGCAAGGTGATCACCCAGCGCCCGCGTTCATCCTCCAGCCAGAGCGCGGGCGCGGAACCAAATCGATTCTCGAGCACGCGGGCGCCGCGCGGCACCAGCGCCTGCACCACGTTGATCCGCGGCATCTCCCTGCCGAAGAGACGGAAGCGCCGCTCCACCTGCGCGAGTGCTTCTGGATCCGTGAGCAGCTCGCGCCCGAACGCCGCTGCGAGACCATCGCGCGTGCGGTCGTCGGCGGTGGGTCCCAGACCGCCGCTCGTGATGACCGCACCGGTGCGGTCGAGTCCATCGAGCATCGCGCGCGCGATGAGCTCGGGATCGTCGCCCACCGTGTCGTGCCTCACCACGACCACGCCGATCTCCGAGAGAGAGCGCGCCATGAAGGCTGCGTTCGTGTCTACCGTGTAGCCGAGCAGCAGCTCGGCACCTATGGTCAGCAGCTCTACGCGCACCGCCCCGCTCCCTCCGAGAGTATCATCGACTGCCCGTTCGCATCAACTCCCCGGATGGTAGCTTCGTTCCGTGTGACCCTCGAGCTGCGATGGGTAGTAGTACACGGGACGCAGATCTCCCGTGGAGTAGCGCTCCGCCTCGTCGTTGAAGTGCGGCGAGGCCGGATCACCGCTCTCGCCGCCCGCCGTCACGGCGATCGCGCGTACGCTGTCGCCGAACTCCACGACGGCCACGAACGAGTTGCCGCTCGTGCCGTACCACTTCTTCGTGCCCGGATAGGCCCGCGCGCCGAACGATGCGAGCGATCCCCACCGCGACGAGGTGAAGCCAACCGGGATGCTCGGCTTCGAGTCGTCGAACTGCTGGACGATGTCCGCCGACACTCGCTGGAACCGGTTTATCTCGCCCCACGGAGTGCGCCAGTCGCCGAAGTCCGCCTGCAACTTGTCGGACGCCGTGGCGAGCGCGCCAAGGAGCTGGCTCGGCGGCGCCTTGGAAACGATGTAGGCGTCGGCCGTGAGACCGGCCTTTCGCGCATCGTCGCGCACATCGCGGTACACCTGCTCGCCCCAGAAAACGGCGAGCGAAGTGGGCACCGACTCCACGCCCCAGCGGTAATCCCAGCCGCGCAGCAGCTTCACCTGCTCGGCGAGCTTCGAGCGCAGCGGACTCGATGCCGGCGTGCGGTCGTACGCCTTCAGCAGCGGCGGGATCAACTTCTCGAACGCGGGGAGATAGCTGTCGTACGCTGCGGCTCTCAACGACTCGACAGTGAAGTCTTTCTTGTCGGAGAGAACGCGGAGCGCGTGGTAGCCGCGCGGAGACTCCTCGGTGCCGCGCTCCACGTACTTCGGGAAGTCGGCGCGCTTCCGGCTGCTGGGGCCCGCGGCCGACCACGGCCAGTTGTTGCTGTTGTAGAGCCAGCCGCTGGCGGGGTTGAGGAGATCGGGACTTTCATCGAGCGAGAGGACGCCGTTCCAGTCGGTACGCGGATCGCTTCCATCCACGGGCTTCGTCCAGTCGAAGCTGGTGTCGCGCTTCGGAATGAAGTTCGAGTGGAAGTAGGCGATGTTTCCCTCCTTGTCGGCGAAGATCGTGTTGTTGGAGGAATTGGTGTGGAGCTCCATCGTCTGGAGGAACTCCTTGTAGTTGTGCGCCTTCGTGCGGGTGTACGACTGCGTGAGCGCCTTGAGCGGCGCCTGCATGAGACTCACGCTGATCCACTTCCCATCCGCCGCGCGCACGATGGGACCGTGGCGGGTCTTGTAGACCGTGAAATCGCGCTTCTCCAGCCCGGCGTCCGTCCTGTATGGCACGGAGATGGTGTACGTGGTGACAGGCAGCGCCTCGTTCCCGTACTTGTAGAAGAGCGAGTCGCCCTTGCGCGAGATGGTCTCGTAGTACTCGTCGATGTTGTCGACGCCGCTGGATGTGTGCATCCACCCGGCGCCCTCGTTGAAGCCCTGGTATACGAAGAACTGTCCCCACGTCACCGCGCCATAGGCATCGAGCCCCTCGTCGCTCGTCATCTGCAGCTCGGAGCGGAAGAAGAACGACGTGTGCGGATTGATCAGGAGCAGCGCGTGGTGATCCTTCGTGTTGGATGGCGCGATTGCGATACCGTTCGAGCCAGTGGGCTCGGGGGGCGGCGCGTCTTCCGCCGCGGCGATCTGCACCGCGGCATTCTGCACTGCCACATTCTGCACTGCCACATTCTGCGCCGCGGCATTCCGGGCCGCGGCGCGCTGAATCGCGGCGCCCGGGTTGCCACCGTAGAACGCTTCCAGATCGCCCAGGTCGATCCGCTCGATGTCGCCGCCGATGCTTCCTTCGCTGAACGTGAGCGCCATCCACGGCTCGAAGTGCGTTATCACTCGCGGCTTCACCTCGGGATGCTTCGCGAGGTAGAAGTTCAATCCGTCGGCCCACGCCACCATGAGATCCTTCAGCCACTGCGGGCTCTCCCCGTACATGGACTTCATGCTGTCGGGATCGATGAAGAGCTTCATGCGAAGATCCCGGTAGATCTCCTTCTCACCCTCCGCTTCGGCAAGTCGGCCGATCGAATTGATGTAGTTCGTCTCTACGCGATTGAAGTCGTCTTCCGCCTGTGCGTAGATCATCCCGAACACCGCGTCGGCGTCGCTCTTGCCGCGCACGTGCGCGATCCCCCAGTCGTCCCTCGTGATGGTGACGTTGCTGGCGTGCCGCTCCCACCGCGCGGCTTCGTCTCCGGAGGATTTTCCGGAGCACGCGGCCGCGGTTCCGGTGAGCACGATGGCGAGAAGAAGCTTTTTCATGGCAATTCGAGCGGTGGGTGAGAGATGGCAGGCTAAGCAAAGATGGGGAGCTGCAACGGCACTCGCCAGCGGCCGCTCCGACTTCAACGGCGAATCGCCTCGAGGGTTCGTGCGAGCTCGGTGATTCCGCGGCCGATTTCTCCCTCGTCCACCGCCGCGAAACCGAGCTGAAGACCCTGTCGGCGCATCCGCCGTCTGCTGTACGCGCTGAGCGGCACGACCTCCACGCGGCGGCGCGCCGCCGCACGCGCCACGGCCGCGTCGTCGAATCCATCGGCGAGCCAGCCCGCCACCTGAAGCCCCGCCTCCACTCCGATTATCTCCAGCAGCCCGGCCAGCTCCCGATGTGCGCCTTCCAGAAGTGCGCCCAACCGCCCTGCGTACACTTCGCGCATCCGCCGCAGGTGTCGCCCGAAGTGGCCCTCCACGATGAAATCGCAGAGAATCGCCTGCTCCATCAGCGGCGCGTGCCGCGTGCCGATCGAGACTGCGGCCGCGAAGCGCTCCACGAGGTCTGGCGGCACCACGAGGTAGCCGAGGCGCAGCGACGGGAAGAGCACCTTGCTGAAGCTGCCCGCGAACAGCACGAGTCCACGTTCGTCGAGTCCCTGCAGCGCTGGAATCGGGTGTCCGCGATAGCGATACTCGCTGTCATAGTCGTCCTCGAAGATCACGGCGTCGGAGGCGTGCGCCCAGTCGAGCAGCGCGAGGCGCCGTGGGAGACTCATGGTCATTCCCAGCGGGAACTGATGCGCCGGCGTCAGGTAGACGACGCGCGCGGCGCTCAGCCGGCGCGGCGGCACCATCATCCCTTCGTCGTCAACGCGAACCGTGGAAATCCTGGCGCCGACGGACGAGAACGCGAGCGCTGCGCCCCAGTAGCCGGGATCCTCCACACACGCGCGGCTCGCGCCGTCGAGAAAAAGCCGCGAAGTCAGGTCGAGCGCCTCCTGCACGCCCGAGAGTATCAACACCTGCTCCGCGGTGCAGCGGACGCCGCGCGCGGCGCGCAGATAGTCAGCCACTGCCTCCCGCAACGGCGGGTATCCCTCCGCGGGACAGCCGCGCAGCAGCTCCGTGGAAACGCGGCGCAAACGCCGGCCAGCCACCTGCGCCCAGAGCGCGGCAGGAAAGAGGTCGAGCGCGGGCTCGTTGGCGCGGAACGCCCGCGTGGCGCGGGGCCCGGCGTCGGGAAACGGCTCGACGCGGCGGCCAGCAGCGGAGAGGCGATGCCTCGCGCGGCGCGGAGCTGCCGCATCCTCCCCCACCGATCGCGCACCGCGCCCACCGCCTCTCACGCGAAGCAGGTCGTCGGGGATCGTGTCGCTCACGTAGGTACCCGAACCGGTACTCCCGCGCACGTACCCCTCCGCTTCGAGCTGCGCGTAGCCCGCCACGATGGTGCCGCGAGAGAGGCCGTACTCGGCCGCCAGATCGCGAGTGGCGGGGAGCCTCGCTCCGGGCCCGAGCCTCCCCTCGAGGATTTCCGCTCGCAGCGCCGCGCAGAGCCACAGATAGGCGGGCGTTTCGGAGTCGCGCGGCGGAAGCGCGAGCGTATACGCCGTGATGCGTTTGGGCACCCGAAAAGCGGTACAGGAAAAAATCAGAAAATGGCGCTACTCGATTGAACCACTATCCGGTACCATACGATGTGCGCACCAGCCGCGCAATCGGAAACTCTACTCGCCGCCGCCGCGGCTCTTCTGGAGGATCGACTACCGTGCAGACTCGTATCAGCTACGCCCGCTCGGCCCCCGGCGTCTTCGACGCGATGGAATCGCTCGACAACTACCTCGAGGAGTCGTCGATCGAGCGCCCTCTCCGCCTCCTCGTCCAGATGCGCGCCTCGCAGATCAACGGCTGCGCGTATTGCCTCGACATGCACAGTAAGGATCTCCGCGCCATCGGCGAAACCGAGCAGCGGATCTATTCGCTCGATGCGTGGCGCGAATGCCCCTACTACACCGATCGCGAACGCGCTGCCATGGAGTGGACGGAGGCTGTCACTCTGGTGGCAGAGGGGCATGTGAGCGACTCCGACTGGGAGTCGGTGCGCAACGTCTTCCGGGAGCGCGAGCTCGCCGACCTCACTCTCGCCATCGCCGCTATCAACGCGTGGAATCGTCTCTCCATCGCCGCGCGGATCACGCCCGGCACGTATCGGCCTGCACCGCAGCCGGCCCGGAGCTGAGCCGTAACGCGACGCCGGGCCGACAGGCCCGGCCCGGTGTCGCTCCGGTGTACTCCCTGCCTCACGCAGAACGCCGGTGGCGCACTCCCTCGTGCACCACCGGCGTTCCGCATTTCGCTTCCGCGAAGCGTCTACACGGTCACGACGCCGCAAGCTCCTTCACGGCACTCGCCAGCTTTCCGACCTTCGCCGCGTCGCTCGAGTTCCGCGCCTCGCCGTCGAGCAGCGAAGCGAGTCCCTTGAGTGCGGCGCTCCGCTTCGCGCCCGATGCCTTTTCGGCGCCATCGAGCGTCTTGCGGACGGCGTCGATCCGCTCGCTCGAAAGGCCGTGCGAGCGCTCGAGCTGATCGACGTACGCGCGTGCGAGCGAGAAGCTCGCGGGCCACACGTACTTCGGCTGACCCTGTGCGTTCAGGTAGTCGAGGTGGACCGTGTTCGCCGCGTCGATCTCGTTCTGCGAGAGCAGATCGCTCGGCGTGAGCTGGAAGATGTCGAGTCCGCGCGCTATCTCGGAGCTCACGAGCGAACCGTTGTACCAGTACACCGACCAGGTGCCGCCCGACTCCATGCGCGTCGAGTCGATCGGGCCGCGGTCGAAGAAGGCGATCTCCTGCGGGTGGCTCGCATCCGTCCAGTCGAAGACCGAGATGCCGCCCTGATACCACGACTGCACCATCACATCGCGTCCCGGAATCGGGATGAGCGACCCGTTGTGCGCCACGCAGTTCTCCTCTTCAGTCTGCGCCGCGGGGAGCTTGTAGTAGCTGTGGAAAGTCATCTTCTCCTTGTCGAGCGAGAAGATCGCGTCGGCGCCCCACTCGCGCGGGTCGGTAGCGCGGCACTTCGCCTGGCCGCCGCCGCCCCATTCATCGGTGAAGAGGATCTTCGTGCCGTCGTTGTTGAAGGTCGCCGAGTGCCAGTACGAGAAATTGGAATCGGCTACCGCCTGCAGACGAACCGGATTTGCCGGATCGCTGATGTCGAGCAGCATTCCGTAGCCCTCGCAGGCGCCGCCGGCGAGGCCGAGCTCCGGATACACCGTGATGTCGTGACACTGCGTGGGACCGGGACGCGGGCCATTACCCTGCTGCTGCTGGCCGAACATCTTCGCGAAGATGCCGGGGAGCGCTTCGCGGAGCGCAGCACTGTCCGCGGCGGTCGCCGCGCCGCTTCCACCGCGTGCGGCGACTACGCTGTCGAGCATCGGCTTGGTGTAACGGGCGGGGAGAACGCGATCCGCACCCATCATGTTCACGACGAACTCGCCCTTCGCACGCGCCTCGGCAACGCGCTCGGCGTTGCGCGCGGAATCCAGCGGCGTCTCACCGTGACGCTTCGGCGCCGTGAGGTCGTGGAAGATGCGCGGCGAGCTGACGATCTTCGCCTGCTCCGGATGCGCGAGCGGCACCTTGATGACTTCGATCCGGAAGAGCGCCGTGTTCGCGTCGTCATCCGGGCTCGCGTTCACGCAGCCGGCGAGCTCGTTGGGCGAGCGCACGCCTGCCGAGCCGGAGATGTATATGTAGACGTTTTCCTTGTCCTTCGGGTCCACGAGGATGGTGTGCGTGTGCGAGCCGCGGCACGTCTGCACGTTCCCGACGTTCTTCGGATGCTTGATGTCGCTGATGTCGAAGATGCGGAGACCGCGCAGGCGTTCGGTGCTCACGGTGTCCTTCACGCCCTCGGTGCCGCAGTCGATGCGGCCGGTGAGTCCCTCGCCGGAAACGAAGAGCAGATTCCTGTAGACCGAGACGTCGCTCTGCGAGGCCGGGCACACGTACGCGGTTTCGAGCACGGGGCTCGCCGGGTTGCTGATGTCCCAGATCTGCCAGCCGTGGTAGCTACCCTGAATCGCGTACTTGCCGAGGAAGGCGAGATCGGAGTTGGTCTGTCCCTCGAAATCCTTCGGCGGCTTGCTGCTGGACACGAGCTTCACGTTCCACGCCGCCTCGCCGGCATCGTAAAGTCCGGCCTTGAGACCGACCCGTGGATCGGGATCGGGCGCCGAGGGCGAGAGGTTCGCGGCCGCGCGGGCATTCCCCTCCGAGCGGGCGGCGCTCTGAGCGCTGGATGCGATGGGGATCAATCCCAGCGCGAACGAAAAGGAGAGAAGCTTCAGCGCTGTCGTTCGCAGCGTGGTACCGCGATTGTGATACGGGGGTGCCATGTCTTTGTCCTCTGGAGGGGCGAAGTGGGCTACTGTCTTTCCGAAGTCGAACCGTCTGCCGCCGTATCGCCGAACATCACGGCGGCGAGCATCTTCTGCATCCGGGCAATCTCCGTGGTCTGATCCACGTTGACGTCGTTGGCGAACTTGAAGACCAGTTGGTCCTGTGCGGCTCCGTAGGTTCCGAAGAGCTCTCGCACCATGGAGACCGCGCCGCTGTGGTGCTGGATCATGAACGTGAGGAAGAGTCGGTCGAACTCGCTCCCGCGCGCAGCGTCCAGCTCCTGCATCTGCGCTTCCGTGAGCATCCC
>Ga0182738_1007674_pt1 | contig 10889 bp, 7 predicted proteins | sample eDN5th30CBELigMG_FD_128876 | JGI IMG/M metagenome (GOLD analysis project Ga0182738, IMG submission 128876) | Enriched Miracle-Growth compost microbial communities from Emeryville, California, USA - eDNA 5th pass 30_C BE-Lig MG (version 2)... ... | reverse complement strand
CGATGAAGCAGACGCCTTCTTTAGAAAAAGAGACCAGCGTGACTTGATGAGCGAAGAACTGAGAAACGCAATCAATGCCTATTTGTATAGAACCGGTTCCCCTTCTAAAAAGTACATGTTCGTTCTTGCAACAAACATGCCCGAAGTTCTTGATAAAGCTATCCATGATCGTGTTGGTAAGAAGACTTGAGATTCGAGATTGTGTCTAATTTTTTATCCTAGATCAGGGAATATACTTTGGCGTTCCCGGCCAAACTGAAAGAGAGGAGCTGTTGTATTTGTATATGGTCAAGTATTGTACTCCCAAGTACTACTGGAAAGAGATGGTGAGAGATTGGTGGCACACTCCCAGCTCTCTTTTCTATAAAAAGAAGTTTATGAGAATGGAGGAAATCAATGACAACCACATCAAAGAAGTCGCTCAAAAGACAGAAGGATTCTCAGCCAGAGAAATTGAAAAATTCGTCATAAATTGCCACGATATTGCCTTCAGTCAAGACAATCCCATTCTCACTGTCGAAATTCTCTATGAAGCCTTGGATAAAGCAGTTGCACAACATAACCAACGTAAACAATGGGAACGACATGAATGAGAATAATTCAAATCCACAACCGACTTTTTTATTCATTATGTGTAAGAAGACATGTGTAAATTATCTCTACATATTGATTTGCAAATACGCAATCTTTTTAATTTCTTTTTGAACAGAAATAAGAATATCAAATTAATTTCTTTCCTTTGGGATTGTTGGTTAATGAGAAAGAGAAGATTTGGGAAACTGGGGAAGTATTTTTAAAGTTTGGTGCGGAGGAAACAAAACTTTTTCAAAATGGTTTTTTCAAACAGAGAATTTGGACCTCTCCAAAATGCCTAAACTGTCCGTTTTTGAAAAAGAAATGTTTTCATTTGAAATATATTTTTTTTTTTTTAAATGTTTCAAAGAACACTTTTTGAGAGTCGACCAAATGTTGATTCAGAATTTTCTTCCATTCAATGCCTCTTTTAAAAGATTCGAAAAAGTTGTTTTTCGGAAAAAGGAATTGTGGTTCTCTTTGATTATTCGAATTTAACTGAAAGTTTGAGGTGAATATTTTTTCATCAGAAATTTTGTCGAATCACTTGGGAAAATATCAAAATATTTTTAAATTATCATCAAACCTTTCTGATCTTCATTTTTCAACATTTCAACATTGGGAAATAAAGAAGAGAAAAACTTTAACTTTTTCGAAAAGAAATCTCTCAAATGAGAAGGAAGAAGTTGGAAAAAAATTGGTTGAAAGTTTCTCCCAAAATTCTCAAAAAATCATTTTCCTTTTTGATTTATTTCTCAAGAAAAGGGTCGTGTCTGATGAATTTTTCAGATGAGCTGTCAAAAAAATCAGACAAAGCCTGGCAAAATAGACACTTTTGAAAGTCCTGATCATAAAAATTTTTCAATCAGAAATTTTCGTTTTTTTGAGGGCAAACTGACAGAAAATTCTTTGGTTACAATAAATTTTTTCCATTTCCGCAAAAAAATCCAATGTAGAGCTTTGATGGTTTTTGAAGAGTTTTTTTGATTTCGAGTGAACTTTTATTTTTGAATGCCTTTGACATGGAAAAAAACAGAGGAGAAATTTTTTTAAATCGAGAAAACTCAAATGAGGAAAACTTTTTTGTCTGGTCAAATAATTTTTTCCATCGATTTTATTTGATCTGTGTGTCTTTGAGAAATTTTCATCTCAAATTACTCAAGTCTGGTTTTTTCATTATTTACGAGCCCGATCTTTTCCTGCCGAACTGATTCTCATTCGGCACATTTTTTGAAATTAAGATGAATAGAAAATTCTAATTTCAACGTTGTCTCATTTCAATAACGAAATTTTATGGAAAGATTTTGAAAATGGTTATTTTTGAGCAATGAATTTTTTTGGTAAGGGTGAAAATTTATATTTATTATGGAATAATATGTTTTAAGATGACAATAATTACAACTGCGACAGAGGAATTTCATTGAAATTGTTCTGAAAGAAAAACAAAAGATGATGAACGTGATGATATGAACAAAAGCAATTGATTTTAGAGCTGGGATTTTTATTTTTTCTCTGCATTCTTTTTCTCTTGATTTCTCATTTCCTTCTTTCTTTGATCTTTTGCTTGTTTTTCTTTTTCCTTGACCTTAAGAAGACCTTTGAAAGTTTATTAGAATAATGAAACAAAAACTTCCATACCAGCAGCTCCAATTTTGACATTTCCGATCATTGCACTCACAAGTTCAGTTTCACCCATATTTTTCATTAATTTCCTTTCAACTTCTGGCAACTCTTTTTGGGAGAGGAAAACAGACATAACTGTTTTGACAGCCTTTCCCTTCTTGAGAGTTCCTGGAAGAAGCTTGCTTTTATATTTGTAGTTTTGCAATGTCACATAAGGAGCACAAACAGGAACAGCAAATAATATGGTATCTATATTAAGAATATAAATTTGAGAAACAGTCCAGAATCATTACCTTCAGGATGAGGGATGCTAATGAGCATTTTTAATTCTTCAGCTTCATTTACTGGTTCTACGGCTTCTCCTTGAGTTTTATCAACCTCATTCTCCTCGACAGCTTCCTCAGCTTCAAGTTCTGTTTTACTTTTGGCGATTTCCATTTCTTCATTGACTTCTTCTTCCTTTGTCATATTTTCCGAAGGTGCTTCTGCTGGGGTATTTTGAGGTTGTTCAAGTTCAAGTTCAAGTTCAACTTCGGGTTCAGGTTGAGCTTTAACAAGTTTTTCATCTTCTTCAACCTTGGGTTTCAAGAATTGATTTTCATTTGTTTCAGGCTTTTTATTTTGTTGAGTTTCTTTTTTGAGAGGTTGCTGAGGTTTTTGGGCCTGTTGTTGTTTTTGTTTTTGAGGTTGCTCTTGTTGTTTGCCCTTGGATTTTCCCTTATCCTTGTCCTTGTCTTTACCTTTGCCTTTCTTTTTACCCTTTTTGTCCCAATCGCTTTTGAGATATTATTTTTGAGGTGATCAACTAAGACTTACTCGTCAGATTCACTGAATTTATCTTCTCTTAATTCTTTGATTTCTTTTGCCTACGAGGAGGATTAATAAATTCATCATGAAAGTCTTTTACTCCAGTTAATTTGAATCTCAATTCTCTTTCTTCTTCATCTTGATCAGCATACTTTTCTTTAATCTTTTGAATCTTTGCTCTCTTTCCTCTTGGAACTTTTTGAATATTCTTGATATTTTTGTCTTTGCCACCATCGATTGATTTGAGATCGCCATCATCAGTTTCAGCCTTGCTAGGAGCTTTTCTCAAAGCTTTAAATTCATCCTCATCATCATCGTCATCAAGAATAGCACTCTTTTTCTCTTCTTGGACAACAACAGGAGGCTTAGCGCCACCTTGTTTTTGCTTATTTTGGTTTTTGGATTTATCGTAAACACTGATGATAGCTAACAAAAAAAGTCAGTGGTATTGAATAAAATCATCGCCTACGTTTGAGGTCTTGACCAGTGATGTAAAATTGTTCAGTTTCAATTTGGGAAGTTTGTGCAACGATGTCTTTGATTTCCAAGCTTTGTTCATCTTCGAATTTCACTTTACGATCATTAATGTGTCTTGCTAAGCTGGATTCGTCGATTTTGAACAAAAGTCCAAAGCCCATTTCCAATCTTGAGGGGTTGAGGAAGTTTTTCTTGCCTCTGACCATAAAACTACCAGTTGGAAGATACTCTCCAGATTGGGCAGTTTTAGACACTTGGTGACTATACACCCACCACGCACTTGTGATAATCTAACCACGGTTATTGGTGAGACAATTTCCAAATTACCTTAGACTCCCAAGCTTTACTTCTACAAACTGTGAAGATGGCAGCTTCATCTAAGGTGGCTTTTGGAGGGGTTTTTCCTGTTGGATTCTTAATCACAACACTACCAGCACCATGAATATCAGCATGCATATAGATATCATCCTAGAGGCGAGATGAGTTTTGAGTGCTCTTGAAAATAACTACCTTTTTGAGATATCTTTTGACAAGAAGTTCATTTTGCTGGGCGTCTCTACCACTGATAACAAGGTAGTTTTCAGAAGTGATGAACCAATAGAATTTTTCAAACCAATAAGTCTTTCTTGTGATCAAAGCATGAATTTTTTGTTTTTCCTATTGGGAGTGATGAGAGCTTTTTTCAATAGTTTCATCAATACATGGGTGATTTCAGCCATAGCAGCTTTTTCAGCGAGTTTAAGAGCTTGTTGAGAAGCTTCAAGAGTCTTTCTTTCTTTAACTTCCATTTTCTTTTTCTCTTGATAATACCTTTCAGCATTCATAAATGCTTTAAGTTTAATATCGACTTCAACTTCCTTGAATTCAGCTTCTGTGTCATCAGGATTTGGCAACAAAATCACAACTTGGTCAGCATCCTTAGAGGGTTTAGAGGAATTTTGAAAGAATCAGCTTCTTACCAATTTGAGTTTTGAGATCATCGATGCAAAAGGATCTCCATTGCTTTTACTTTCATTGATCATCTTCCAAATTTTATCCCATCCTAAGCCGCCTTGGACCATTGCTCCAACAATCTTGATGAAATGTTTAGAGAGGGTAAAATATCATAGAATGTTACGTTAATGATGACATCGACATTTTTGAGGTTGTGTTCGATTAATAACGCTTTGAGCAAACATTCATCTTGTTCGGCTTTTAATTTTTTCATACGAGTTTCCTGATCAAGTTTAATATTCTCATATTTCTTCCAAGCTAATTTCTTCTTTTCTTCTTGGCCTTTTTGGGCATCTGGCAAATCATGTTTAGTGAAGAATTCGTCAACCGCTTTATCAAAGGAATCCAACTCTTTAACTTTGTCAAAATTTTTCAAGGGAATTGGAGAGAATTCGAGATATTTGACAGCTTCTTGAGCTTGTTTTTGTTGAGAAACTTGAGATTGAGCTTCTTCTTGGTTGATTTCACTGGGCTGATTTTCTTTATCATGAACTGCGCCTCCTGCTGGTTCGAGAGATTTATAACTCAAATATCCGAGTGGTTTAGTTTGAGCGAAAGCTTTTAAGAAATCAATCGATTCATTTGTGATTTCCTGGAGAACATTAATGTGTTCTTCAGATGCTTTTGCATTTGGGTTCAAATTTTTGTCCTTTAAAAGCTGATCGATCATGCTTTGGTGGAAACAGGGAAGAAGTCTGAACAGGATATCTTTAAGTTTCTTGACATTTTTCTTGGCTTTGTCCTTTTCCTTTTCTTTATTTTGCTTGCCGCTATCCTTCTTTGCGTCTTTTTTGCCACCAGCATTCTTGTCTTTGCCGCCTTTTTTATTTTTAGCTGCGGTTTCGGTGGTTGTAGATTGAGTGTCTTCCTGATCTTCTGCTTTATTGCTTGCTGGCTCCTGATTTATCAAGTTTTCGATATACTCAGAGTCAGTTCTGAAAGATTCGAGTTTAAGGTTTGCAGCCTGTTCAAAAGGATAAATTTCACCAACTGCAGTCCTAGAATGAGATTTGAGAAAATACCGGAGTGATTTTTTATTACTTTATAGTTTCAGTGAATTCATGACTTCTGATGAGTGCAAGAATTTTGTACTGTCCATCAGTCAAGATCAGATTTCCCTAAAAGGAAAGAGAGGTGAATTATAGCTTTATGCAAGATCATTACTGAAGCGTAAAGTTCTAGAAGGATATGGTATTCATTTTCTTCCCTCCCAAAAGTAAAGTCAACAACTCTTTCGACACCAATTTGCTGGATATCCTCGAGTCTTCTTTCTCTGAGGTATTTTCTCAGCTAGAATATTATTTTAGGGGCAGTTTCTCAAGAGTATTTACTTTCATGGTAAAGGGTGAAGGAATCTTATTCTTTTCTGCATTCATCGAAGTCGTATGAAAACGAACGCCTAAGGGAGAATTTTGAGACAAGTTATTGGAGGAGATTGGGAACCTGATTCAAGGATAAGAAACTCCTTTTGTTCCGATCTGGTAAGTTTGAAAACGTAAGTTTTGGTATTGAGGTCATAGATATTATTAATTCTAAGGGAGGAATCAAGAGTTGAGTATGAGCAGATAGGATTGAGAGTACCTGAGCCCAACCAGTTTGGATCGTAATTCTGTGACCATAGCAGTCACATCTAATGTCGTAAAACGGGTCTTGGTCTTTCCAGACATAAAATTGTAGCCAAATTTGTTCGAAAATAAATTAATAAATTTTTGTGCAAGGAATTTTCCAACTCAAATAATCAGTCAATGATTCAATTAAATAAATATATAAATTTTTCTGATAATTAATCATTTTTATTAATCAGAACAACTATTATAAATTAAGATATTGGAATTCTGAGAAAGCATCTTTATGGAAACTTTCTGTTGAGAGCTAAACGTCTCACAGGGTGATGAATTGGCCTGATTTGAGACAGTGAGACTTCAAACATCAATTTTTATTCATTTGTTCAAGAAGTTTTCCCATAATTTGAATTCCGAGGTATTATAATTAGAAACTGTTTTTACAAATCATAAATTATTATTGGCAATAATCGATTTTTTTTGGTTGAACCCTCACCAGATTTGAACAATCTGGCGTTTTATTTTATTTTCTTTTCAAAATAAATTTCATGTGTGATCTGTTGTTGTTGGAGTTTTGAGGAAGAAAGGTTTCTGCTATAAGTTTGACTTTCTGGTGTCGAACCAGGAATTTCTTGAGTTGAGAAATAATTGTACGATAATAATCTCTCGAATTTGAAATTTGTGCTGTGATATCTTATTGGTCGGTCAAATAATATTAAAAAAAAATACCTGAGAAATATCATCATCCTCTTTATGTTTCCAAAAATTTAACTGAATGATGATGATGATGATCTGTGAGCTTCATTGCTTTAAAGAGAATTTCGAAATTGTTCATTTTTCTAGAAAAAAGATTGAAATAAAACGTTTTCAATAGATACTTGGGGGCAATTTTCCAATTTTGAAGAATCGCAATTCTCTGACACCGCAGTTTATTTGGCGGATTAGAGACCAGGTAATAGGACCCGCGATGATTTTTTTAGTCGTTCCTTTTTTTTCGCGGTAATTTCTTGGGGGTTAATTTGGAAAATTTCATTTAGGCTATTCTGCTTCCTCAATTTTATAGTTTTATAAAAAGTTTTCTCTTTTCAGAATGAGAAGAAGCACTATCATTGGAATTCTTGTGTTGAGTCTCTTCTTCATCTCAACCTTGGGAAGGAGAGAAATATCTCCTTACGAAAACAAAGATGCTTCAGATGACGATGTTTACAAACAGAGAGCACAAAGGAGTGCTGCAAAGAGAGCTGCCCAGAACCGAAGAGCCTTTGGAGGATTCTCTGATGATGATGAGAACGATGATGAACCGAGAGGACCAAGAAGTTTCAAAGACGATGATGATGACGAAATGAAAGATACTGATCCTGCTACTAGAGCTAGATTGAAAGCGTAAGAATATTTTGTAATAAAACAATGAATTAACTCTTCTTTATAGTCTTGAAAGAAGTTTCAAAGAAGCCTTTACTCAATCTAAGGACAAGATCGACAAGCCTGTAAGTGTATTTTTATTTTTATGTTCTTAGGGATTTTAGGATAATCAAATTGATATGGATAAAATTAGAGAATTACTTTCTCAGGATCGAAAAGAAAGAGTAAAACGAATTTTTTAAATCATAAATAATTATAACCAATAATTCAGGGCGGAAGTGTTTCAAAGGCAGAAGAACAAGTCACAGTCCCTCAATCAAATGAAGAAACTGAAAAGATTTCCTCTGAGGACGTTGAGATTCCTTCTTCTGAAACTATTTCCTTAAAAAGTTCTGAAGAAAAAATCAGTCTCGTTGACCTTTAATTGTAATTGATTCTGAGATATAATTCAAGAAATCTACTTTAACTTTTATACTTTAATATTCATATTTTTAACAAAGTTAAGAAGATCTATTTCCAAAAATTGAATAAAAAAATACTTCCATAAATTAAACATAAATACAAGGCATAATTAATTACTTCTAATAGTTTGATTTTTTGTTTGGAGATGAGAATAAAAATTTGGAATCAAACTTTTTGGGAGTGCCTTTAAAAGCTTTTTGCGCTCCAAGAGTTGGTGCTTCCATGAGATCATCATCACTTCTAAAGTCAGGACTCAATTGCTCTGGACTAGCGGCGCGGTGTCTTCCTTCTGATTTGATAATCAGAGGAGCATCAATATGATCCAAAAAGGTGAACCCTTTACTAAATGATTTTTTGTAAGTGAATGCTTCTTTTTTAATTTCTTCAATTTTTTGATGAGTTGTTAAATCATTATGTACATTTCTACTTTTTGGGGAATTATATGAGTACTCTGGATAAGAAACATCTTTTTGAGTATTGTTGTTGTTTAACAAAAATTGAGGATTGCAAGGTCTTATTTCATGCTGGATTTGGTACACTTGACGGCTGCTATCATTTTGCAAGAAGTCCTTTTTGCTGGTACTTTGGAAATACTGAATTGATTGAGGGTCAGATTTCATATTCTTTGGAAGTGAGATAGGGCTGCTTCTTCCATTAACCTGAGAGGCTTCCTGAATGGGTTCAGCCAAAGAAGAGGGAGTTCCAAACTTTGGTACATAAATTTTATCATGTGATCTTTGAATTGAAGACATATTTGCTGGAAGGTGAGAGGTGTTGTTTTTGGAAGCAAGAGTTTCATCAGCAGCAGCAGTAGTTGAAGTAAATTTATTGGTGTCTTTGTTGTTGTGATTGGCGATTGCTAGTAAACTTAAATCCAGGCTTTGCTGATGCAGGTTCTCAAGGCTACCTGGCTGATTTTTATAAGGGGAAAATTGGTTGGACAGGAAGGCAATATCTGAGATTTCGAGGTTATTTGTATGTTGATTATCAAGATTGCTTAAGCTCAAGTCTTTGAGATTGGCGTTTTGACTATATTCTTCATAGTTTTTCTCAAACATACTTGAACCTTTTGGAGGAGATTGCGCGGCTTTCATGTATCTGTTCATCAGTTTATCGAAAAGGGTGGTTGTGGGATCTGAATTGACGGAATAATCAAGCTCAGAATCTTCATTTCTGACTCCTTCAACGTGACACTCACGATATTTTCTTTCTTTTATCGGTTTGAGACTATCATAGTCCCCTTCTGAAGTAATGACTTCAAAGTAGTCACCACTATCCCGAATTTTGGAGTGAGTTGTATTATTATATCTGGTGAAATTCGAAAACCTCATGTAGAAATTTGATTGAGAAGCTGAGGTGTTAAATGTCTTTCCTTGGATTTGAGTTTGATCATAAGATGGATCAGATTCTTTGGACAAGAAGTAGGATTGAACAAGTTTGTTTGTATCTGGGCTGTACTGGACCCTTCTCACAGGAGGTGATGCAGATCTCAAATTCTTTTTGTTGGAAGAGTCGAGGTAAACATTAAACAAATCATTAACCTCTCTTGAAGTTTGTTCTTCATAAGATTTTTCTCTTGGCTTTCTGGTGATATTTGTTTCTGAAGTGGGTTTCAAAAGAAACTCTGGAACTTTAGGGGCGGGGGTCTGATGAGTTTGATTTTCTTGAATTGTCATTGTGGGCGGGGTACTGCCATGTCCATTGAAACTTTCAACATAATGATGATGATTCGGAGTTGTTGATTCCTTTGAATTTTCACAATTTTGTAAAGCCTGTACTTGAATCTTTTCCAATTCTTTTAAACTTGAACCTTGAATATCAACTGCAGCATCTCTTGCCTCTTGTTTAAAAGCAACAGGTTCAGTTTGTTGATGTTTCGATACTGACAAAGAATCTGCTGATTGGACCTTAGGAATGTCTCCCCCAGGAGTCTGATTTGTGAGTGAAATACTGTAACTAGTTTTGATTTGCTTGATATTGAGGGGATGATCATTTGAGTCTTCTTCCCCTTGAAGCTGATTTGGAGATCGACGAGAACGAAGAGATTCAGCCAAGAAAATAGTTTCTCTATTGCTTGTTGCTGGCTGACTTGTTTCTTCGGGGATATTTTCTAACCTGCTATTCCTGAGGTTAATCCTGCTGATTCCTAGAGATTTTGATCGAGAATGTTGACGGCGTCCAGCAGCATAGTCAGAGTTTTCCAAAGGAACGTCTTGGCTTGCTAATATTTCATGATAATCATCGCGATAATCGACACTATGAGATCTTTTCATCTCTGTTAAAGGCTCGATGAGTTCTGAACCATCATCATTTATCTGAATAGCTTTGGAAATAATGTCATTCACCATTATGTTTGGATTTTCTCTGCTTTTCACACTGACTGGACTCTTTTGTTCATATGATTGATGAGAATTTTTACTATAATCATACTCCTCCTCTTCCTCTTCAGCTTCTTCATGTTTTTCCCCATCCTCTCTTGATCCGGATCCAGATCCATCACCAGAGCCGGCTCTTCCAAAACTCATAACTTCTTCACTGACACCTTTTTGAACATCAAGAGGAATGATTCGATCGGTTTTTTCTTTCAGGAGTTCAGGTCTTGGAGACTGTTTGTGATTCAGTTCCTGTAAAGACTTTGCGCTAATAATATTGCTCAACTGCCCACGAGTAGTTTCATCGAGGAAATTCTCCAAGTCTGACTTATCTTCTCTTGTTAGTAAAGGAGATTGCTGGAAATCTAAATCTAGGGTGTCTTCTTGTGTCTTCTCATAGGTTGTTTGGGGATCTTTATTCTTTGGTTTGACCTTAGCTTTTGGAGTTTGATAATCAGCTGAATTACGAGTTTGACTACTTTTGATTATCTGACCTTTCGAATTTTTCCTTGCTGTTGGATTCCTACTATTTAAATGCGAGTTTTTAGAGACGTGCTCTACAATAGTTAATTTTTCAGTCTCGCGAACATTGCTTCCCTTTTTCTCTGAATGAATCATAGTTTTTGGAGGTGGAGCTTCGCTTTTTTGCGTTTTGGCT
>Ga0182738_1007671_pt1 | contig 10891 bp, 6 predicted proteins | sample eDN5th30CBELigMG_FD_128876 | JGI IMG/M metagenome (GOLD analysis project Ga0182738, IMG submission 128876) | Enriched Miracle-Growth compost microbial communities from Emeryville, California, USA - eDNA 5th pass 30_C BE-Lig MG (version 2)... ... | reverse complement strand
CGGCAACTGGTACTTGGCGGCAAGGAAGCCGCTCGTGAGATTGGCGCCGAGGACGCCCTGCCAGTCCTCCATGGAAAGATCGGGCAGCGGGCCGACGGGGCCCGTCGTGCCGGCATTGTTGAAGGCGATGTCGAGGCCGCCGAACTCCGCCTTCGCGGCATCGACAAGGTCCCGGTGATGCGCTTCGTCGGCGACGTCGCCGGCAAGGGCGATGACGCTGCCGCCGGTCGCGCGGACCTCGTCGGCCACGGCCTCCAGCCGGTCGCGCCCGCGCGATGAGAGCACGAGTTTTGCACCCTTGCGGGAAAAGAGGAGGGCGGCGGCGCGGCCGATGCCGGAGCTTGCGCCGGTGATGATGGCGACCTTGTCGTCGAGGCGGGTCATGGATGTCTCCTGCTGGTTTCTGACGACCGCGGGTGTCGCAGAAGGGCAGGCAGGCAGCCACCCGATTTCCGCATGAAAGCAAAAGGCCCGGTCGAAACCGGGCCTTTCAAATTCATCCGTTAAGACAGGCGTCTCAGAAGAAGCCGCGGCGCTGCCACCAGCCGCCCTTCTTGGGCTTTTCCGGTTCGTCTTCCGGCGTGGCTTCCTTCGTCGTGGACGACTTCACCACCGGCTCGGAAGCGATCTTGTTGATGTCGCGGTTGGCGCGGACGGGCTTGGCCGGCTCTTCGAGATCGGCGGAGGCCTCCTCGACTTCCGGCTCGGCCGGAGCGGCTTCTTCCACGACGGCGACAGGCTGCGCCTCGACTTCGCTGCGGGCGGCTTCGTCGGGCGCGACGACCTCGGCAGCAGCCTTGGCGCGGCTGCGGCGGGCCCGCTTCGGCTTGGCCGGCGCCTCTTCGGCGACGACCTCGGCCGGCACTTCCTCGGGAGCGGCCGCTACCTCGACGGTTTCGGCTTCGACGGCGGCGATCTCTTCGCCCTCGTCGTCGCCTTCATCCTCGCCATCGGCGCCTTCGGCATCGGCGGAACCCTCGTCCTCGGGACGATTGCGGCGGCCACCGCGCTTGCCGCGGCGGCGGCGCTTGCGGCGGGGCTCGGAATCGGAGGCCTGTGCGCCGTCCTGGCCTTCCTCGCCGTCGGCATCTTCTTCGTCGCCGTCGAGCGTGTCTTCATCGCCCGCCTGCTCGCCGCCGAAGGAGGCCGTGTCGGCGCCTTCGCCGTTCTCGCGGCCCTTGCCGCGACGACGGCGGCGGCGCTTGCGCTTGCGGCCGTTCTCGTCGGAGGCGGACTGCGCGGCCTGGGCTGCCGCAGCGGGACGGGCCTCGTCCTCTTCCTCGTCGATCTCCTCCTCGATCACGACGTCGTCTTCTTCCGGCTCGGGCTCGAAATGCATGAGCTGTTCGATCTTGACCGGGTTCTCGACGGGCTCGCCGCGGTCGACAGCGAAGTGCTGCGCGCCGACATGGGCATCCGCCTCGATGATGATGGCGACGCCGAAGCGGGCCTCATAGTCGATGATCGTGCCGCGCTTGTGATTGAGGAGATACAGCGCGATGTCCGGCGTGGTGCGGACGGTGATGTTGTGCGTCGTGTTCTTGAGGAGATATTCCTCGATGCCGCGCAGGACGTGCAGCGCGACGGACGACTGCGAGCGGATATGCCCCGTGCCGTTGCAGTGCGGGCAGGTCTGCATGGTCGATTCGAGAACGGAGGCGCGGATGCGCTGGCGCGACATTTCGAGCAGGCCGAAATGCGAGATGCGGCCGACCTGGATGCGCGCGCGGTCGTTCTTGAGGTGGTCCTTCAGGCGCTTCTCGACGGCCCGGTTGTTGCGCTTCTCCTCCATGTCGATGAAGTCGATGACGACGAGGCCGGCAAGGTCGCGCAGGCGAAGCTGGCGCGCGACTTCTTCCGCCGCTTCCAGGTTCGTCTGCAGCGCGGTCTCCTCGATGGAGTGCTCGCGCGTCGAGCGTCCGGAGTTGACGTCGATCGAGACGAGCGCCTCGGTCTGGTTGATGATGATGTAGCCGCCGGACTTCAGCGTCACCTGCGGCTGCAGCATGCGGTCGAGCTGGGCTTCGATGCCCGAGCGCGAGAAGATCGGATGCACGTCGCGATAGGGCTGGACGACCTTGGCGTGGCTCGGCATCAGCATCTTCATGAAGGCTTTCGCCTCCTTGTAGCCTTCCTCGCCGGCAACGACGATCTCGCTGATGTCCTTGTTGTAGAGGTCGCGGATCGAGCGCTTGATGAGCGAGCCTTCCTCGTAGACGAGGCAGGGCGCCGTGGAGGCGAGGGTGAGCGTGCGGACGTTCTCCCAAAGGCGCATCAGGTATTCGAAGTCGCGCTTGACCTCGACGCGGGTGCGGTTGGCGCCGGCGGTGCGCAGGATGACGCCCATGCCCTGCGGAACTTCCAGATCGCGGGCGATCTCCTTCAGGCGCTTGCGGTCCTGCAGGTTGGTGATCTTGCGGGAAATGCCGCCGCCGCGCGCCGTGTTCGGCATCAGGACGGAGTAGCGGCCGGCGAGCGACAGGTACGTGGTCAGCGCCGCGCCCTTGTTGCCGCGCTCTTCCTTGGCGACCTGCACGAGCAGGATCTGGCGGCGCTTGATGACTTCCTGGATGCGGTACTGCTTGCGCGGCTTGCGCTGGACGCGGTCCGGAACCTCTTCCATGGCGTCTTCGGCGCCGACGGATTCGATGACTTCCTTTTCCTCGCCGTTGTGGTCGTCGTCATCCTCGTCTTCGTCGCGCCGGCGGCGGCCGCGCTTGCGTTCGGCGGGTTCGGAGACCTCATCGGTGTCGACGGCCATGGCCATCGCGCCGCCGGGCGTCTCGTCGTCGCCGCCTTCGGAGGGGGCGGCGGCCTCTTCGGCGGCCGGGGCGTCCTCGGTCTTCGCCTTGGCCTTGCGGGTGCGGCGCGGCTTCTTCGGCTTTTCGGCCGGGGCTTCCTCGGCCAGATCGGCGGAGGCCTCGACGACCTCCGGTTCGGCTACGGCCTCGACCGGCGTCTCCTCGACGGCGGCGGCAGCTTCGGCCTCGGCCGGTGCCTCGCTCTCGTCGGAACGGTCGCCGGCGGTCTCGACATGCTCGATGTCGTCGTCGCGGCGGTGCTCCTCGGCCTCGGCCCTCAGGAGGGCCTGACGGTCGGCAAGCGGGATCTGGTAGTAATCCGGGTGGATTTCGGCGAAGGCCAGGAAGCCGTGGCGGTTGCCGCCGTAGTCGACGAATGCCGCCTGGAGCGACGGTTCGACGCGCGTGACCTTGGCAAGGTAGATATTGCCGCGGATCTGTTTCTTGTATTGGGACTCGAAGTCGAATTCTTCTATGCGGTTCCCGCGTACGACGACAACCCGCGTCTCCTCAGCGTGAGACGCATCGATAAGCATTTTCTCTGCCATGTAGATTGAGCTCCTCGGCGCAGCCGCAATCCGTGCGGCAAGCTGTTCCCTAGGAGGGATGAGCCGGGGGAGGAGTGGGATGCGCCGGATAAGTAAGTTCCCGTCAGGCCCCGGTGAGGGGTGAGCGGCCGGAGGGCGGCGGGCACGCGAGCGTCCCGATACCTGTTACCCCCTGATAAAAGCCGCCGTGACAACATCAACGTCCAACGAGAATGCCAGTGCCATAGACCCTGAAGGTCCGATGAAATTGCCCTTCGTGAAGGGCGAGCGGTGGAAATCCACCTTGACTGTTCCGGCCACCGCCGGTTTACGCGATCTAATCGGCCGGGAAAAAACGGTGCGACGGCGGATGAAGGCCCGGTTTGGCGCCAAGTCCCGGGAAGGGGGGCTGCCTGCTCCAGACGATTCTATCCCGTCTATTCTTTTTCCCTGATTTTGCTTTTATGGCGGATATGTCACAATGGCAAGGGAAAAGCCGAAAGCGCCATAATCCTGATGGATTTGCCCTTATGGCTGCCGGAACGCGGGCGGTGGCAAGTTTCGGTTAACCATATGGGGGCATCTATGGGGCTTGTCCAGCGCCGCACCGCGCGCAATTCACGCGTTTGAACGGACCGCCACTGGTGATGCCAAGTCTTCCGATTCCATCTCCGCTCCGCCTTGCCGCCGGCGCGCTCCTTTTCCTTCTCTGCATGGCGCTTGCCGTGCCGGCCTTCGCCGCCGCGCCCGCATCCGCCCCGTTGCTCGCCTTTTCCGCCCGCGTCGCCGGCGACGATGCGCGCACGCGCCTCGTCATCGATTTCGACCGCAAGCCGGAATTCGAGGTGCACTATGTTGCCAATCCCTACCGCGTGCTGATCGACCTGCCGGAGACCGATTTCGGCATCAAGGCGGAGGAGATGGAGGCGCGCGGCATCATTTCCGATATCCGCTACGGCACCATGGCCGCGGGCCGCTCGCGCATCGTGCTGACGGCGGCGCGTCCCATCGGCGTGGTGCTGGCCGAAGTGCAGGAAGAGAAGGAGGCGACGACCTACCGCCTCGTCATCGATACGGCGATCGTCACCGACCAGGCCTTCCAGGAGAAGATGAAGACGCAGAGCTGGCAGGAGGCCTCGGCCTCTGCCGGCCAGTCCGCCATGCTGCTGCCCGGCGGCAAGGCCGGCGGTCCCTTCGTCATCGCCGTCGATGCGGGCCATGGCGGCATCGACAACGGCGCGAGCGGCGGCGTCACAAAGACGGAGGAGAAGGTCGTCACGCTGGCCTTCGCGCGTCAGCTTGCCGAGGCGCTGAACAAGCTGCCGGACACGCGCGCTTTCCTGACGCGCGACAAGGACGAATTCCTCTCGCTCTCGCAGCGCGTGCAGCTTGCCCGCAACGAGGGCGCCAATCTCCTCATCTCCATCCATGCCGACACGGTCAGGCAGAAGGACATCCGCGGCGCGACGGTCTACACGATCTCCGACAAGGCCTCCGACAGCCTTGCCGCAAGCCTTGCCGAGCGCGAGAACCTTTCCGACCAGATCGCCGGCATCGCCCTTTCCGAGGAGCCGGCGGAGGTCGCCGACATCCTCCTCGACCTGACGCGCCGGGAGACGCAGGCCTTCTCCGTCAACCTTGCCCGCAGCGTCGTCGGCGCTTTCAAGGACCAGGTGCTGCTGATCAACAATCCCCACCGCCATGCCGGCTTCCGCGTGCTGACCGCGCCGGACGTGCCGTCCGTCCTCGTCGAGCTCGGCTTCCTGTCGAACAAGGACGACGAGAAGCTGCTGGTCGATCCGGCCTGGCAGAAGAAGGTGGCCGGCCTGCTCGCAAAGGCCGTGGGCGAATACCGCACGACGGTGGTGGCGAACGGCGGCTGACGCCGGGCCTTCGCGTTGTGCTGGAAAAGTGACATTGGCCGCCATTGTGCGGTGGCGAAGCCGGGATGCATGCTGTAAGCCCTATTTTCCTCACATTCCGATCGCTAGACGGGATCGGCAGAATGGGGTGACTCGTCTTCGCACGCGAAGGCGCGACGGTCGTCTGCGGCCGTGGCGAAGAGGCCGGGCGGCAGGGCTGCCCGAGAGAACGACAAGATACAGGCATCGGTAGCTGGCTCATGATCAGACTGATTGGATATTTCTTCGGGATTGGCGCCGTGGCGTTCCTCGGCGTGGCGGCTGCGGTCGCGCTCTATCTCGGAAGTGTCACGAAGGATCTTCCCGACTATGAGGTCCTCAACAGCTATGCGCCGCCGGTGACGACCCGCATGCATGCCGGCAACGGCGCGCTGATGGCCGAATACGCCCGCGAGCGCCGCCTCTTCCTGCCGATCCAGGCGATCCCCGACCGGGTGAAGGCCGCCTTCCTGTCGGCGGAAGACAAGAACTTCTACCAGCACCCCGGCGTCGACGTGACGGGCCTCTTCCGCGCCGTCCTCGTCAACATCCAGAACATGGGCTCGGGCCGCCGTCCGGTCGGCGCCTCGACCATCACCCAGCAGGTCGCCAAGAACTTCCTGCTCTCCTCCGACCAGACGATCGACCGCAAGGTGAAGGAAGCAATCCTCTCCTTCCGCATCGAGCAGGCCTATTCCAAGGACCGCATCCTCGAGCTCTACCTCAACGAGATCTTCTTCGGCCTCAATTCCTACGGCATCGCCAGCGCCGCGCTCACCTATTTCGACAAGTCGGTGACGGAACTGACGATCGCCGAGACCGCCTACCTCGCCTCCCTGCCGAAGGGCCCGTCGAACTACCATCCCTTCCGCCACCCGGACGCCGCGCTCGAGCGCCGCAACTGGGTGATCGACCGCATGGTTGAGAACGGCTATGTCAGCCAGGCCGACGGCGCGGAAGCCAAGGCGCAGCCGCTCGGCGTGACGCCGCGTCAACGCGGTTCCCATCTCTTCGCTTCGGAATATTTCTCCGAGGAGGTCCGCCGCCAGATCATCGAGCGCTACGGCGACAACGCCCTTTATGAGGGCGGCCTTTCGGTGCGCACCTCGCTCGACCCGCGCGTCCAGGTCGCGGCCCGCAAGGCGCTCCAGCACGGCCTCGTCACCTACGACGAGCGCCGCGGCTTCCACGGCCCGATCAAGACGATCGAGGTCGGCGGCGACTGGGGCGTGGAGCTCGCCAAGGTCGACAGCTTCTCCGACGTGCCGGAATGGAAGCTCGCCGTCGTCCTCGCCGTGGACGAAAGCGGCGCCGATATCGGCCTCCAGCCGCGCAAGGACAGCGCCGGCAAGGTCGTCGCCGAGCGCGTGACGGGCCGCATCGAGGCCAAGGACATGAGCTGGGCCTTCCGCTCGGCCAAGGGCGACCGCAAGACGACGAAGACGCCGGTCGGCGTGTTCGATGCCGGCGACGTCGTCTATGTCGAGCCGACGGAGGACGGCAAGTCCTACCGCCTGCGCCAGCCGCCCAAGGTGCAGGGCGGTCTCGTCGCCATGGACCCCCATACCGGGCGCGTGCTCGCCATGGTCGGCGGCTTCTCCTATGCCCAGTCGGAGTTCAACCGCGCCACGCAGGCGATGCGCCAGCCGGGCTCCTCCTTCAAGCCCTTCGTCTATGCCGCCGCGCTCGACAACGGCTATACGCCGGCCTCGGTGATCCTCGACGCGCCCTTCGAGATGGTCTCGGGCGGGCAGGTCTGGCGGCCGCAGAACTACGGCGGCGGCTCGTCCGGCCCCTCGACGCTGCGTCTCGGCATCGAGAAGTCGCGCAACCTGATGACCGTCCGCCTCGCCAACGACATGGGCATGAACCTCGTCGCCGAATATGCCGAGCGCTTCGGCATCTACGACAAGATGCTGCCCGTGCTTGCCATGTCGCTCGGCTCGGGCGAGACGACGGTGCTGCGCATGGTCTCGGCCTATGCCGTGCTCGCCAACGGCGGCAAGCAGATCAAGCCTTCGCTGATCGACCGCATCCAGGACCGCTACGGCAAGACCATCTTCCGCCACGAGCAGCGCATCTGCGAGGATTGCAATGCCGGCGACTGGGAGAACCAGGAAGAGCCGGTGCTGGTGGACAACCGCGAGCAGGTGCTCGACCCGATGACCGCCTACCAGATCACCTCGATGATGGAAGGCGTCATCTCGCGAGGCACCGCCGCCGGCAAGGTCAAGCTCGACCGCCCGGTGGCCGGCAAGACCGGCACCACCAACGACGAGAAGGACGCTTGGTTCGTCGGCTATACGCCGGACCTCGTGGCCGGCCTTTATATCGGCTTCGACAACCCGGCTCCGCTGGGGCGTGGCGCGACCGGCGGCTCTCTTGCCGCGCCGATCTTCAACGAGTTCATGCAGGCCGCCGTCGACGGCACGCCGCAGACGAAGTTCATCGTGCCGGAAGGCATGAAGTTCATCGCCGTCAACCGCAAGACGGGCATGCAGGCCATCGAGGGCGATCCGGACACGATCATGGAAGCCTTCAAGCCCGGCACCGGCCCCGCCGACGTCTTCTCCGTCATCGGCGGCGACGAATACGCGACGCCCGAGGAAATCCTGAAGAGCTCGCCGCAGGCGAACCAGGCCGTGACGGGCGGCAGCGGCGGCCTGTTCTGATCCATCGCCACCCACTTTGAGGGCGGGCGCGGGCTTTACATCCGCGCCCGCCCTCTCTATTTCGGGGCCACCGAAACCTGAAGCATCGAAGAAACGGACATGCGCGCGGAAATCGAGAATATCGTCGACGAAATCAAGCAGGCCATAAGCCTGCTGAGGAGGCATCTTTGACTGGGATCAGGCGGTAAGACGACTGGACTGGTTGAACAACAAGGCAGAGGACCCGGCCCTCTGGAACGATGCCCAGGAAGCCCAGAAGCTGATGCGCGAGCGCCAGCAGCTGGATGAGGGCATCAATGGCGTCAAGGCCATCGAGCAGCAGCTCAGGGACAATGTCGAACTCATCGAAATGGGTGAGGAAGAAGGCGACGAGGCAATCGTCAAGGACGCCGAGGACGCCCTGAAGGCGCTGAGGACCGAGGCCGCGCGCAAGCAGGTCGAGGCCATGCTTTCGGGCGAGGCGGACGGCAACGATACCTATCTCGAAGTGCATTCCGGCGCCGGCGGCACGGAAAGCCAGGACTGGGCGAACATGCTTCTGCGCATGTACACCCGCTGGGCGGAGCGCTCGGGCTACAAGGTGGAGCTGCTGGAAGTCCACGACGGCGAAGAGGCCGGCATCAAGTCCGCGACGATGCTCGTCAAGGGCCACAACGCCTATGGCTGGCTGAAGACGGAATCGGGCGTGCACCGCCTCGTGCGCATCTCGCCCTATGACAGCAATGCGCGGCGGCACACCTCGTTCTCGTCGATCTGGGTTTATCCCGTGGTCGACGAATCGATCAATATCGAGGTCAACGAGAGCGACTGCCGCATCGACACCTACCGTTCCTCCGGTGCCGGCGGCCAGCACGTCAACACGACCGACTCGGCCGTGCGCATCACGCATATCCCGACCGGCATCGTGGTCGCCTGCCAGCAGGAGCGCTCGCAGCACAAGAACCGCGCCAAGGCGTGGGACATGCTGCGCGCCCGTCTCTACGAGGCCGAGCTGAAGAAGCGCGAGGAAGCCGCCAACGCCGAAGCCGCCTCCAAGACGGATATCGGCTGGGGCCACCAGATCCGCTCCTACGTCCTCCAGCCCTACCAGCTCGTCAAGGACCTTCGCACGGGCGTCGAAAGCACGGCGCCCTCCGATGTCCTCGATGGCGAAATCGACGAGTTCATGGAAGCCGCGCTCGCCCACCGCGTCAACGGCGGCGCCGATGCCGTGGTGGACGACCTGAACTGAGGTTGGGCTGTCTATCCGGAATGGAAAACGGGCGCTTCGGCGCCCGTTTTTGCGAGCGGCGCCTGGTGGATCCTCGGGTCAAGCCCGGGAATGAGGGCAGAAGGGGCGTATGGCGGCCAAAGCGATGGTCCGGCCTGCCGCGCTGTCGGCAGGAAGTGGTCGGCTTCTCCTTCCCCTCCGTCATCCTCGGGCTTGACCCGAGGATAGCTCAGTTGGTCGCCCGTTTTATCCTGATCTCGCCGAGATCGTCGACCAGCACCGTCCAGCTTTCCGGTTCCGCCGCCTTCGGGTCCGTCTTGAGGTAGACGGTGGCGAAGAGGCCGGGTTGCGTGGTGATGCCGGAAGAATTTTCCGGGCGGATATCCGTCACGTAGGGTTTCAGCGCCGAAAACTCCTCCAGTTCGGTGGAGGAGGCGATCTTCGGACCTTCGGCCGTCGATTCGATCTGCTGGAGGTGGATTTCGGCCGTGCCGTCCGGCTGGCGCACGGCGATCAGCTTGTAGTAGCCGCGCCGCATCTCCGCCGGCTTGCCGGCGGGGGCCTGCGCCTGTGCCGTTTCGCCGTCCTCCGCGTCGGCCGGCTCTTCCCAGTAGCCGGTGCTCACCACGAAGGTGATCGTCTCCGGCACGGGCGGCTCGCCTTCGGCGAAGGCGGGCGCGGCAAGGAGGAGAAGGGTGAGGGCGCTGGCAAGCAGGGGGCGCTTCATGGCGAAAAGTCCGTTCGGTTCCGTCGATCCGTCAATAATCGAACTGTTCGGCAAGAATCCGGTCGGACCAGGAATGATCCGGATCGGACAGGATGCGGGCCGCAAGGTGGGCCGATTCGGCGATGCGTACCGATGTGACGGACTTGACCTCGGTATTGTCGGCGACCGCGTTGACCGGGCGTTTTTCCGCCTCCAGCACCTCGATCTCCACCGTCACCTTGTTGGGCAGCAGCGCGCCGCGCCAGCGCCGGGGGCGGAAGGCGCTGACGGGGGTGAGCGCCAGGAGCGGCGCCTCCAGCGGCAGGATGGGGCCGTGGGCGGAAAGGTTGTAGGCCGTCGAGCCGGCGGGCGTCGCCAGAAGCAGCCCGTCGCAGATCAGTTCCTCCAGCCGCACGCGCCCGTCGATGCTGACCCTCAGCTTTGCCGCCTGGTAGGACTGGCGGAAGACGTAGACCTCGTTGATGGCGAGCGCCCGGCGCTCCTGGCCGCTCGCATCGCCCGTCACCATTTCCAGCGGCCGGAAGGCGTTCTCCACCGCCCCGTCGATGCGGGCCGGCAGGTCCTTCGTGTCGTAGCGGTTCATCAGGAAGCCGACCGAGCCGCGGTTCATGCCGTAGACCGGCTTGCCGGTGCTCATGGTCGTGTGCAGCGTCTGGAGCATGAAGCCGTCGCCGCCGAGCGCGACGATCACGTCCGCCTCTTCGGGATCGGTATTGCCGTAGACGGAAATCAGCTCCTCGCGCGCTTCCTGCGCTTCGGCCGCCTGCGAGGCGACGAAGGAAAGGGAGTGGAAGTTACGCGTCATGCCGGATTCCGCATCCTCGTTCGAACGGCGCCCGTCGGGCCGGTCTTTGTCGCATGCCTTTACGGCATGCGCATCTGAAAAATGTGACAGGGTTGTGGGAGCCGCGTCTTCAGCGCGCGCTCTTTTCCGCCTGCGCCTCGAGGCCCTTGAGCACCGCCTGGCCGGCGGCGGCGGCCTGCATCGGGTTGGCGAAGGGGCCTTTCACCGGATAGGTGACGCCGCGGAAGGTGAGGGCGAAGAAATACTGT
>Ga0182738_1007669_pt1 | contig 10892 bp, 13 predicted proteins | sample eDN5th30CBELigMG_FD_128876 | JGI IMG/M metagenome (GOLD analysis project Ga0182738, IMG submission 128876) | Enriched Miracle-Growth compost microbial communities from Emeryville, California, USA - eDNA 5th pass 30_C BE-Lig MG (version 2)... ... | reverse complement strand
GCTGTTCTACGGCTCAGAAATTTTTGGGGACTGTTATTAACAGATTGGTTTCGGGCTGGGGGTGGTTGATCTGGGCCTGAATCCCTCAATAAAGAATCGACCCCTCCGCTTTGAGGGGATCTATATGTCCCAAGTAACTCTTGGGTCGCTCTATTCGCGTAATCTTTCATTACAAAGCTTTCTAAATAGAATTTATCAGAGACTTTGTAGGGTTTTAATCGTCCTCTTGGTTCTTCAAGGATATCTTTATCAATCCTGTTGTTGAAGCTGATTGGTCTGTCAAGCTCATATTTAAGATCTGGAATAAGTCCATTTTTTCGTAGTTTCACCACTCTTTGGGTTTTCTCTTGAGGTGATGGAGAAATATTGAAGATTGAATCACCACCAATAGAAGAATATTTTGATAAATACATTGTATTTCTTGGTGACATTTTAGACCCAGGAGATGATTCTCTTGATCTTCCAACGCTTCTCTTTGTGTGATACCCAAAATTCTCTGCTTGTGTCTCTTCCAAAGGTCGAAATGTATTTATTTGATTAGGTCGATACCCAGCTCCTGATGGTGCCCTTCCAGGTTGTGATATTAATTCCAATAACTCATTTGAATTTATATGACTGTATCTGATTCTTGGAGCAAACCCCTTTGTAGCCTTTAGCATTCTCTTGAAATCGCCAAATGAAGGAGCTGCGCTAGTATCGGGATCTTGCTTATGTTTTGCAAGTGTTATTTTGAAATTAGAATTCTTTTTTAATCTCAGGACGGAATTTGATCGGGAATTCATTGCTTCAACTAGGAAAACTTAATGGAAGGTGGTATGATGAAACTATACGCGAGCCTGAGCGAACATGGGGAAAATAAGGATGAGAAGATTGTTGTTTCATGAAAAGACTGGCGTGGTTTGTGCAAATTAAAGGCACATATAAGAAGGGTTATTCTCTTCTATTCTATTCTTAAAATTTTATTTGACAAAATAAACCCTGAAATAACGTGAAGGATTTTCATTCATTAGGTAATTTAGGGATGTCACTAAATTTTTATGCTCTCATCAGATACATTTGTCGGATTGCCATTAGAATTATATATTTAAAAAGTGGCTCACTTTGGATCAACTTATTTCAAAGGAATTTTTTTTCTAATGAGGAAGAAAACAAATTAAAACAAAATGATCTCTCGAGAATTAAACTCTATGAAGCTTTTTTTCCTTGAAAAGAGAAGGAAAGTTTTCTTTAATAGAAAACAGCCAAAAAAAGGAATCCAGTTTAGCCTGTATAGTAAATCATAATGATGGTTTAATATTAGAAAGCTTCTAAATAAAAGCAATTTCAACAGTCTCGATTCGAGAAAACATCATTCAACGCGTTTAAACTTGACGATTTCTTCCATGGGAATTGAAGGCTATTAACAGCTTAAATAATTATTTTTCGAAAGGAAATGAAATTTTAAAGGACACTTAAAGTTTTTAACATGAACTTGAAAATTATTCAGCCAATTGATACTTTTAAATTTTTATTTAATCAAGCAAGATATATTGTTGGTCGCTCAAAACTCAGTATTAATTCGCATTTTTATAATTTATTTATTTCGAAAATTTGATGAATTTAGAACCTAAAAAGCATTTCCGTAACCTAAAACCTGGAAATACATCTGGCAGATCAACCGAATGCGAAAGCCCCAGCCCAGAAACCTCTGCGGAAAAAACAGACAAGCCAAAGAAAGAAGTCAATGTTCAACTCGAAAATACCAGAAATTCCATCAAAAGTACCTAATGATCCTTCCCTCAGTTCCTAAAAAATATAGGCTTACTTTTTGCCAAAGCCAAAAGTTCATCTCTTCACTTCATTAACGACTCTTCCCCAAACAATAATAACGAAAGCCCAACATTAAAAAGTTCAAATCAATTAGAGATGAAAAGAATCGCCTCTCATCAAATGAATCTTGCGCATAAAAACTCTGCTGATAGTCCTTCCGCCTTCGAAGCTATTCGACAAAAAGTCAAGTGTAAGGATTCTTGCCTCGAAAAACTCCCTCAAAACTCTATTTAGCTCGTCTTTTTGGAGATATTGGAAAGTTAGTTATACATAAAGAATCAAGCGATCCCATCAATGCTGAACCAAAATCCTGTCATACTATCACAGATTCTGCCCTTGGCGGAGGCTCTAGACGTATAGTTTTTCCCCTTTGATACAGTGAAATTAACTCTTCAATAAAGATTCCTTATTGGACGAAAGTGCAGCATCGGATACTGGAAAGCCTGAAGAACAAGACCATAAAGATGAAAACCTCAAAAATGCCTTTTTTGAAGTCCCTGAAGCTATCAAAGATGAAGGTATTTGAATTGAGCCATAGAGTTGAATAATAAAATTCCAGATGAACAAGAAGAAGTAGCTGATAATACAACAAAAAGTGTGGGAATAAGACGTCCAATTTTCGTTTTGGATCCTCAAAAGGAAATTGCTGACTTGAAGGAGGAATTACAGATTAAAGATAATCCTGATATCCATGTGATTCAAGATGGATTTGGTACTTATTATAAAGAGTGTGAGATTCTGGGTCAAGGGACCTCAGGAATCGTGAAAAAGTGCATAAAGAAAGGAACTAATGAAAGCTACGCTGTCAAAATTGTCAATTATAAAAATGATACAGAGCTCCTTGTCCTCGTAAACAAAAACCCTTCTTTCCAATATTCTAACTCTCTCTTCTGAATAGATTGTGAATGAGTTCAAAAATCATCATAAACTGAGTCATAAAAATATTATCAAGGTCTATGAGCTCTTCATTGACTACGTTACCAAGAAGATCTTTACAATTATGGAGCTTGCTGATTGTAAAGAAATGTTTGAAGTTATACAAAATCTTGGTCACTATAGTGGTAAATCCCTGGCTGCTTTCTCCATTAAATTTTATTTTAGAAGCCGTAGCTTCCGGAATTTTCAAACAGATTTTAACAGGCATCAGTTACCTCCACTTGAATGGTGTCTGCCATAGAGACCTCAAACCAGACAATATCCTCGTCTCCAAAGGTATTTCCCTTTCGGAAAGATTTCTCACCACATTAGATGGACAAATCGTCAAAATTACTGATTTCAATGTTTCTCGATTCGTAGAAAACAAAACCAAGAAAAAATACTCCTCTTTATCTAAAGAGAACCTCAAAATGCTCACCTACACAGGCACGATTGCTTTCACTGCTCCTGAAGTTTTCCAAGAAGTCGAATATACGTAGTTTCCCCTCCTTAATCGTCTTATTTACCTAAAATATAGTGAGACTGTTGATATGTGGAGTGCTGGTGCTGTTCTTTACACTATGCTTTGTGGTTATCAACCCTTTTATGCTGAATTGTATTTGAAAAATTTTCTATATCTCTCTAATATTTCATCCCTCAGCACAAAAGACCTGATTGAGATGATAAAAGAAGCAAGATATGAATTTGATGAAGAATCATGGAGTAATATCTCGGAACCAGCCAAAGATTTAGTCTCTCGTTGCCTTGATCCTAATTATAAAACAAGACTTTTGCCTTCAGAGGCTCTTATGCATCCTTGGATCGCCAATGTAAAATAGCCTTTAACTTTTTAATCTAAATTAAATTTAGCACGGTATCATTCCCGATTCTTGCACTCTAAGAACAAAAGATAATCTTGCCTCCTCTGCTGTCCATACCAGAGCTCGTGGAGAATCTTTTGTCCAACCTCAAATCCTTGCTTCTCCGATGTTTGAGAAAAAGCACTCAATGCCTGCTTCCAGAAGAAAAACAGTCACTACAAACCTTGAAGAGATGGAGTTTTATAGAAAGACAAGAGAAGAATCGAAGAAAAAATCAGAGAATATTAGAAAGCTTGCTCCCTTGGGGGATCAAGGTGATCAGGTTGAAGAGCTTCAAGAGGAAGAAATTGTGAGTCCTATTGCAAAAAAAGGGTTGAAGATATTTGTGGATATTGATGATCTTTTGACTAAAGAGTGCGAACCATCAGATTCAGATCAGTCAAATAATCTTCAATTACTTCATTTGGCAGAGGTCAAAAATAATAATGATCGTGTGGATGATGATGAATATGTCATTCAGCCCACCGTCAAATTGGGAAAAACTTGCTAAGTACTGCTTTAACATAATAACAAATTGTATTTATTGAGCTCTTATTCAAACTTTTTTGTTCACGGCCTATTTTTATCTTTTCAAAAAGATGTAGGTCTCTCTCCTACAACCTTTATGTGCATTATCATTTTATATTATAGTTGCCAGCAATGTCTGGCTCACTATCTTATGTTTAAAAACTAAAAAGTTTTCCTTTCTTCTGTGCCAAAATCTTCTTGAAATAAATCATCTGTTTGTTGCGGGAAAATGTGAGATACATATTGAATCTAGCTTATTAATTTATCCTAAAAAATCGGATTTGTTTTGTCGTAAAATAGGACAATAAACTTGACCCCAAATCCCAAATAAATTTTATTCCATCATTCAATTTTCAGCTTTATGCTCCTCCATAAATCCATCAGATGAGATATCTTTATTTTCTTTAGCAACTCTGGGTTTCAATGATTCATCTCATTATCAAGTAATAAAAGGACTTTGTTAAAAATAATAAACTCAAGTTATGTTAGGTAATTTTTTATGCAATATAGAAGGATAAAAAAACAATCAATTCATCATTCATTCATATGAAATTTCTTATATTTCAATCTCACTCAACATTTGTCAGAATACCATTTTCCTGGTAAGAATTGCTTGGCAAACGTCATGATATCTCCAGTTTGAGCGTCTAATCCTAAGCATTTTAAATTCTCTCCATAAACTGAATATTTGGCTTGGCAGTAAACACCCTGAGTTTCTCCTAAAAAATTCATTCAATTTGATTTCAATCTCTCATTCTTACTTTCAGTCAAGAAACTTTGATCATGCGATCCACTGTCATGATTAAATTGGTAAGCCTTGGCGACTTCTGGGTTAGTCCTAATCTTTTCAGCAAGCTTGTCAAATGATGCAAAACTCATATCTTTCAAATCATATTCCTTGGAGTTCTTTAAAACTAAAATTCTTATATTTTTTGCATACCTCGAGGAAACTATAAGCCAAATCCCATTCAATAGGTCCAGTGGTGTTCTTGTTCCACTTATCAAGATCTAGCCTATATTGGTAATAATTCACTGGAACATGAGTTTCGGCATCAACTTCAATGATTCTAAATGATGGCTTCAAATAAGAATAACTAGGGTTAATTTAGATGAATTCTTTGAGAAAAATTTTCTTACGTAGTGAAGGCAGGAGCCATTAAAGCGATACCAACAGGGGTATCATCAGCAAAGCTTCTGAAAATATTGAAATGATCATGATGGGTATGACCAAAAAATTGAACTCTCACAGTGTTGGTAAATCTATCAACCAATGCTCTCAATCTTGAACTCCATTCTTTGTGTGAAAATTAATTTTTTTCCATAATATAAATCTATTTACGATCATAGCAACCACCGTCACCAGGAGGGATATGACCCAAAAGGAAAACCTTTTGATTCTTGGCTTCAGATTCATACAATTCATTTCTCAACCATTCCAATTGGTGCATGGGATCAGTAGGATCTCTAATTAAATAGAAATCGGTGGTATCACAGGCTTGAGTGTCCAAAGCAATAACCTTAACGTTAAATTCCTTATTTTCCATAGCATAATAACTAAAGTTTCTGAAAGTTGCAAGTGCCTTATCATCCAACCATTGTCTCCACATATCAGAAAGTTGTTCAGTTAGCCATGAAGAAGCATTTCCTGTGGTATCAAATTGATCAGCGGGATAAGGTTCATGGTTTCCAAACATGGGGTAAACAGGAGTATTGGGGAAGTAAGTCAAGATATCTTCAGTGATATTGTAAGTGTTCAAAGTTTGTTTTTCTTGGGTTTGGTTCCAGATGTCGTGGGCAATATTATCTCCAGTCCAAACAATCATATCGATATCAAACTTGCTTGAAGTAAACTGCAAGAATTGTTGGAAAGTTCTCAATGGGACATCACAAGTGCTTTGGGTTCCCCAGTATTGAGCAGCTTTAGTTGTATCGTTTGGCTGGCCATATTGAGCACGACAACAAAGAGGTTGATCACAATAAGCATTTGTTCCCTAGTGAGTCAAATTTCTTTTTAAATAAAGAAATTCTACTTCTTGATATTCTAAGTCAACATGAGGATCAGCAATTTGAAGAATAGTGTAAGTAGATTTCAAAGTGGGAGTGGCATATTCAGTCTTGGGCTTGTCTTTAAGGACATCCTTTATGTATTCCTTGAGGTGATCTCTACCACGGGTATGAGGACACATGGCGAGTCTTTCACAAACATGTTCAGGTTGGATAGTTCTGTCGAGGGTGACGTTGAAGAGGATATCTCCGTAGGATTGGATAGCTCCAAGGCAGACAGGCTCGCTTTGCTTCTTTTCGCAAATTTTGATAGCAACTTTCTTAATAAGGTTTTCCACAGCTAAAAAGGGAAAAAAAGTTATTAAAATGTTTTCCTCAAAATTTTTTTTTACATTGTTTGTCAACCATCTTTCTAATATGGCCAACGAAAGCCAAGCAGCTATTACAGACTGGCTTCAAATCAATCTTAGCAAACATATCAAGAGCCGCAATCTATGTTTTAGTTTGGTCAAGATGTCATGGTCATCTAAATTTTACGGTCTCTGTGGGACTATGAGGGATTTTGCCTCGAACATCAACAACTTGGGTGTACACATTTCTTAATTCTTCAATAAACTTCAAACTAACATTGGGAATTAGACCTTGTGTCAAGGTTTTCAGGGGTACCTGGGGATCCATGCTTCTAGTTCAAGCGTTTTCTTGAGAATTTCCAGGGGAATTAGGTTTATTGAGATTTCACTCTTACCTTCAGTAGCAAGGAAGCCAGGGTCGTTGACTTCAGCACAAGAGAAATGGATAGAAGCAAAGAGGGCAAAGAGGAATATGAAAATTTTCAACTTCATTTTCAATATGAAATTTAAGCTTATTCAGCTTTTTAATATTATACAAATTAAATTTTATGCATGTAACTTTTGAGTATAAAAAATGATGATTGCGTCATTTTGTTGGCAAGGATGTGGATAACATTCATAATTGATACAATAATATGACACTGACGTTCGTCGTAATTAAAAGACATCTACTTCCTTTTTCGGATTTTTTCCTTAGAAAATTTCAAAAAGAAGCTTTTTAAACTCCTTCTCTTGTCCATATTAAATCAAGTTTTTTTGAGAGAAAGAAATCATTTTTTCAATTAAGAATTGTTTGATAGAGAATTATCTATCATTGTATAAATAAATTTTTTACTGATCTCTTATAAATTAAAAAAATTTATATATAATTTTTTTCCTTCTCAAGAAGGATCACCTTGAGTTTCATCAATCATGAGATCTTGAAAGAAAGAACCTCGAAAAACCAACAAAACTCACGACATATCCAATTCAACTGACAAGATTAGCATTGATCAAAATACCAAGCGCCAGGAAGGAGTTGTTGAGCAAATCTCATGATATCATTAACTTGAGCTTGAAGTCCCAAGCATTTCAAGGCATCTTCAGAAACTGAATACTTGGTGGAGCAATATAAATGCATAGTTGTCTTCAAATCCATGGGGCTGTTGGCATGTCTTCCGCTGTATTTAGCAGTAATATAATCAGATGCAGTTTTAGGGTCGGACTTGATGCTTTCAGAAACCAAGTCAAAAGATCTGGGAGACAAGTCTTCCATATTATAGTACTAATTCAACGATAAGAATAAAATATTTTTCACTAAAGATTTACACTAAGAGCATCATAAGCAAGATCCCATTCGATATCTCCAGTGGTATATTTATTCCACTTGTCAAGATTAAGTCTATATTGATAATAGTTGACTGGAATATTGGTTTCAGAATCAATCTCGAAAATTCTGAATGATGGATGATGAATTGAATATCTTGAAAATTTTTATTAAGGATTTCCCAAAAAAAGCTCTTACGTAGTCATTGAAGGAGCGATCCAAGTGACAGCAATAGGAGAGTTATCAGCGTAGCTTCTAGCAACTTGGAATTCATCATTATGAGTATGTCCAAAGAATTGACCTCTCACAGTGTTAGAAAATCTATCCATCAATGCTCTATATCTTGAACTCCATTCTGAATAACAAGTGAAATCACCGCTAGGAATATGGCCCATAATGAAGACACCTTGTCCTTTCTTTTCAGAATCATAAAGTTCATTTCTCAACCATTCTAATTCATGCATGGGATCAGTGGGATCTCTGACCAAATAATAATCTTGGGTATCACAAGCTTGAGTATCAAGAGCAATAATCTTGACGTTGTGTTCATGGTTTACAGTGGCATAATAACTCTTGTTTTTGAAGGTAGAAACAGCTTCTTCATCAAGCCAAACTTTCCACATTTCAGCAAGTCTTGATGTAATCCAAGATGAAGCATTGCCTTGAGTGTCGAATTGATCACAGGGATAAGCTTCGTGATTGCCAAACATGGGATAGACATAAGTATCAGGGAAATAAGAGAGGATATCTTCAGTCAAATCAATAGTATTGTCAAGTTGAGTTTCTTGCTTTTGTTCCCAGATGTTATGCTGAATGTTATCACCAGTCCAAAGAATCATATCGACATCGAACTTCTTGCTCACAAACTTCATAAATTGATCAAATGTTCTCTGAGAAAAATTTAGGAAATAGAATCAAAGCTCAAGCCTTACTCTAGGAAGATCGCAATGAGCAATTGTGCCCCAATAACCAGCAGCATGCTTGCTATCAATTGGAGTTCCGCTATCAGCATGACAGCATAATGGTAAATCACAATAAGCATTGCTTCCTTCAACATAATCCAAGTCAATATGAGGATCAGCAATTTGAAGGATAGTGTAAGTTGACTTTTTAGTGGGTTCAAGAATTTCACGATCAGGCTTGTCCTTCAAGACTTCTTCAATGTATTTTTTGAGGCTGTCTTTTTGGGTTGTGCGAGGGCACATGGAGAGATTTTCGCAGACTCTGTAAGGCTTGATAAACCTATCGATGATTGATGCGTAAACAACATCACCAAAGGTCTGGATCCCTTCAGTACAAACGTCAACGCTTCTGTGCTTTTCGCAAACAGAGAGAATCATTTTATTGACAAAATCTCTAATAACTACAAAATTATAAGTTTTTCAACAAAACAAATTACCTTTAGCATCGGGAATCTTTCTGATTTCCTTCACAAAGCTTTGACAACTGTTGCAGACGACAGAAGTGTCAATTTCATTAAAGAGATCCATAATTGCGGCCTATTATATGATAATCAGTACTGGACGATCTTGTTTAACTCACAGTTTCAGTGATGTCGTGAGGAACAGAGTGTCTAATGTTGACAAGCTTGGTGTAAATTTCTCTCAAATCATGAATAAACTTCAACCTAGAGTCGTTCAGACATTCTCTTATAAAAGATTCATACATTGAATTGAAGATTTCAACTTCTTGCACCTTTTGCTCAACGCCTAGACTATTTAGACAAAGAAGGTCAAGAAGACAAACTTAATTGAGCTTTCTCGGGTCTCATGGTAGTTATTGTGTCGGCGGAAACACATAAGGCTAATGCCAAGATGAGGAAAGTTGATATCAGATAGGACTTCATAGCTTTTCTGAATAAATAAATTTTATCAACAACTAAATTTGCTTTTAATTTTATTGGGTCATCCTCAAGCATACGAAAAATTCAATCAAAAGGTTTCTCTGTTTTCGAGCTATATTCCTCTCCTTTATTGATTATTACGTCATTTATTACGAATGATAAAATCACAATATTTTGATGTTTTTTCTTAGTTATTTATGAAGTCAACCCTTTCTGAAAGTGCGTAATCAGTTCGGTTTCAGACTTCTGTTGGCTTTTGACCAGGATTTTTAAGAGAGTGGAACTTAGAAGACACAAAAACGACTTGTTTAATCTTCGAGTTAGTTTCTCTGAGGATAAACCAAAACTTCCCCTCTGTTTTTTGTCCCAGACTCTGTTTCTACAAAAAACTATAGAGTTTTTTTTTCAAATTTAAATAAAGATCCTATTTTTAAATCTTATTAATTAAACTCTGTAACCTCCTTGAGGTCTTTGAGGAGGAGAATATGATGGATAGGTTGATAGATCTCCAGGAAATCTCCTTTTCGACCTCTTTTGTAGTCAGTTTCAGTTCAAAGAAAATTGTTTTTATCGAAGTAAAATTTTCATAAAATCATATAAAAACAACTTCCTTCATCTTATTATGAATTTAAATAAATGACAATTAAAGCTTGCTTGCCTGCTATCAAACTATTGAAACAAACTTTGTTAGAGCTTGATTTCCTCGACAATTAGCCCAAGTTCTCCAAAAACCAAAAAGGGGATCTTCCAATTTCATAGCGAACCTTTTTTTATTTAGTAATTTCTTAAATGGCGGAAACTTAAAAACTCGAAATAAACTTCACAACCGGAGAAGCTGTTTTGAGACATTTTATCCTTCATTCTTTAAATAAGCTTTTTGAGATAGTGGGGGTACGTTATAAATCGTTACTCGACCAAAAAATCCAGGGAAAGAATTAATAAAATATATCGTTTCACAGAATATGAATTCACCTTTAGGAATAAATATAGAAGATGCAAATAAAAAAATTGGAATGCAAGAACAGCAAGCTATCATTATAAATCCTTTAGCAAATTTTTTAAGTCTTATCGATTGTTAAAGTTATTATTATTATTATTATCGTTATTTGTTATATTTTTCTCAAGGTCCGAGAAAAGCCACATGATGAACATCCAATTAACATTTATGGTGATACCAAACTCCAGGTAACAACTCACTGGCAAAGTACAACAATTCTTTAACTTGAGCATCTAAGCCCAAGCACTTCAATTCAGAAACAGCATCACCGTTTCTAGTG
>Ga0182738_1007664_pt1 | contig 10895 bp, 2 predicted proteins | sample eDN5th30CBELigMG_FD_128876 | JGI IMG/M metagenome (GOLD analysis project Ga0182738, IMG submission 128876) | Enriched Miracle-Growth compost microbial communities from Emeryville, California, USA - eDNA 5th pass 30_C BE-Lig MG (version 2)... ... | reverse complement strand
TTGCCTTCTGCTGATCACGGACCTGTTCCGCCGCCCCGGCAAGGCTGGGACGAACCGCGTCCATGCCATGCAGACGAACGCCACGCGCCAGCCGGTAGGCTCCCGCCGCTCCAAAGAGCGCTCCCGGTATATTGCCGACCAGACCGCCCACGGCGCCCCCCAGGCCGCCGGCTCCGATATCGCCCCAGGTTGTGGATTTCGCAGGCCGCAGCTTTACGGATCGCCCGACCGTATCCGGCGCGATCGGCAGGTCGTTCACCGCGTGGAGGACTTCGCCATCGACGTAATAGGCGGTCACCGGCGCCACCTTCATGCCAGTGGGGTCTACGAACCCCTTGACCGTGTTCGCGTGCAACCCCGCCGGATTGAAGACCGTGGCCGGCGCGCCCGAAACGGCGGAGGCTGCCGAAGCCATGCCGCCCCCTAGCGAGTGTCCAGTGAACTGTACGGCTCCGGGCTTCGCTGCGCTCGCCGTTGTGGCGATATCCATGGCCTGCTTGTAGTACGCCGTCTCGGTGCCGGCGCCTTGCTGGAGATTGTTTTTCCAATCTTCCAGGGAGGTCATCGTCGTTCCCTTGAAGCCGATCGAATATGTCTTCTGCTTGGTCGTCGGGTCGAGGTGGGTGAATACATCGGCCCGGAAAGCGCTATCGTCGATTTTCGTCAAGTCCTCGCCGGTCTCTTCGTCGAGCAGTCCGAGATCCATCTTGTCCTGAGGAGTGGCGCGTGCCCAGCCGTCCGGCGGCGGTGGCGGCGGAGCGTCCGGGTCTTCGCTGTAGGTGGCGTCGGCCAAAGCCGCCTGGGTTTCGGCTGCGGTAAGCTGATCCAGTTGCTGGGCAAGCTCGGCGCAGACGACGCTGGTCGGCGGCTTCATTACCAGCGCCACGCCCGCCGGCACGCTGCCGCTGCCCACCTCGCCGATCAGCACCGTAGGGAAGCCGGTGGTGATGGCACCGCCATGCACGGTGGGATCTCCGATGCGGGCGGCCTGGAGACCGTTGACCAGGACGGTTGGCGAACCTTTGACTATTGCATCCAACGGCCCGACGCAGGTGCAGGGGTCGGTCACGCGGGCCTGCGGCATGAACCCGGTGATCACGTTCGGCGAGCAGGCCGGTATGATGGGGCCGCCAACATGCGGCACGGGTGGCGTGCCTGGCGTCACCATCGGGCAGACGTGCATGTCGGTTACGCGCGCGGCTGGCGGCATTGATTGACGTCCTTCGATCTGGCGCGTTCCAACCCTGGGTGGAGGCACGCTAGCAGAAAACCGATTGATCCGCACATCTTTGCCACGCAGCGCCGCGCGGTGGGACCGCCGGCCACGCGCCGCCGAGCCGGCTAAATGCCGGGGTGGACGGCTGCAGGACAGGCAGAGAGGCCATCGGAGGGTGTTGCCGTCTTACCGCTACCGCTGCGAAAAGCCTGCCACCGTCGGGCGCATTCCGAACATATTTTCGACACAGCGTATTGTGGCGAACTCGGCTTTCAGCCTATAGTTGTGCGTTCATGGCTGGTGTTGCAGCGTATTAATGCGCGCATGCCGTCATGGGAGTTGGGGAGTCGGCAATGAAGTTCGATTTTGGGGGCGGTGCGCTCAGTCGTGTTCGCGCAACTCTCTTGGCGAGCACGGCTCTGGCGACCACGGCATTGTTTGCGATCGCAGTACCGCAACCGGCGTCGGCGCAAACCACCTGGAACGGCAGCACCCCCGATTGGACGAACGACGGCAACTGGAACCCCAGCGGCGTTCCGGCCGCCGGGAATCCGGGGACGTTGGACGGCGGCGGTACGGCCCAGCCGGGTCTGCCGACGAGCGTCGATACCAACACCAGCCTGACGATCAGTGGGGAAAATACCCTTTCCCTCAACACCTTCACATTGGGCCTCACCGGCCTGAGCATGTCCGCCGGGACCATCACCGGCGCAGGCACGGTGGAGATTGGCGCCGGCAATCTCACGATGTCCGGCGGCACGGTGAACGGCAACGCCGCGATCAATGCGGGTTCAGCGACACTCACCGGCGGCAGCATCGAGGCGGGATCGAGCCTCAATGTTTCGGGCGTCACCTCGCTGACCGGCGTGACGGTGGCCGGCAACATCACCGGCACGACGTTTGTCACCGTCGATAACGCCGTCACCTTGTCCGGCACCAACACCCACACGGGCGGTACCGCCATCAATGCCGGCGGTACGGCAACGGTCACGACCAACGAGGCGCTGGGGGCCACCTTCGTCAACATGGCCGACGGCTCGACCGTCAGGACGGGCGCTGCCGGGCTCAACCTGGCGAACAGCTTCGATCTGATGGGCAACAGCACGTTCGACACCAACGGCAACGACATGACGGTGTCGGGCGGGGTTTCCGGCTCGGGCACCCTGGTGAAGGCGGGCACCGGCACGCTGACGCTGTCGGGCACCAACAATTACGCGGGCGGGACGAGCATCGCCGGCGGCAGCGTGGCGACCACGGGCACCACGTCGATGGGGGCCACCGGCAATGGCGTCGGCTCGACGATGACCGTCGGCGGCACGACGAACGTGAATGGCCTGCTGACGAACGACGGCTCGGTCGCCGTGAACGCCGGCGGGACGCTGAATTCGAATGCCGGCGTCACGCAGGGCGCAACCGGATCGACCGGCGTCAGCGGCACGATGAACGTCAATTCCGCGCCGTTCACCAACAACGGCGGAAGCATCACGGTGAACGCCGGCGGTCAGCTGAACGCCAACGGCGGCATCGTCATGAATGGCGGCTCGCTGACCAACGGCGGGACGATTCGCGACGACCTCGACAACCACGGCGGCGCGGTGGTGAACAACTCGTCGATGAACTCCAACGTCGCGACCAACGACACCGGCGGCACGATCAGCAACACAGGCACGTGGAACGGTAGCGTGCTCTCGAACGGCGCGGCGAGCGCCGGCGCGATCACCAACACCGGAACGTGGAACGGCGATGCGACCAACAATGCCGCCGGCACCATCAACCAGAATGCCGGAACGTGGAACGGCGCAATCTCGAACGGAGGTATCCTCAACGTGGCGGGCGGCACGGTCAGCTCGCCCGTGACCAACACGGGTACCGTCACGGTGACCGGCGGCTCGTTCGGCGGCGCGATCAACAACAATGCCGGAACGTTCAACGTCAATGGGGCGGCGACCGCTGCGTCGAACTTTGGCAATGCGGCGACGCTGAACGTCAACGCCAGCTTCACCGGGCTGTCCACTCTCACCAACACCGGCACGGTGGACGTCAACGCGGGCGGCACCCTTGGGGTGGCAGCCTATAACCAGACGGCAGGGTCGACGGCGATCAACGCCGCCAGCGGGGCGCTCAACGTGGGCGGGGCGTTGTCGGTCAGCGGGGGCACCTTCGTCAGTGCCGGTGCCGTCACGGCAGGGACGATCAACAGCTTGGCCACTTTCACGTCGAACGGCGGCTCGGTGTCGACGACGGGCGGCTTCACCAATTCCGGCACCTTCAACCTGAACGCCGGCACCCTGTCGGGTGGCTTCACCAATAGCGCGGGCGACGCCAATATCGCCGGGGGCGCGATGAGCGGCCCGATCGTCAACAACGCGATCTACAACGTGACCGCGGCGACGGCGGGTGATTCCACCTTCACGAACAACGTCGCCGGCACGCTGAATGTAGGAGCCAACTACACTGGCCTGGGAGCGATCACCAACGCAGGAACGGTGGTCATCACCGCCGGCTCCCTAGCAGGGGCAAGCTACACACAGACCGGCGGGACGACGAGCAACGCGGCGACGCTCAGCATGACGGGCGCCATCGCGATCGGCGGCGGCACGTTCGCGAACACAGGCACGATGACGGGCGGCAGCATTTCCAATTCGGCGACGTTCAACGCCAACGGCGGTGCGGTAAACGGACCGATCACCAACAATGCGGGCGGGGTGTTCAACGCCAACGGCAGTACGCTCGGCGGGCCGATCACCAACAATGCGGGCGGGACGTTCAACGTCGGCGCGACGACGACGAGCAACTCGACCTTCAACAACGCAGGCACGCTGAACGTCAACGCCGGCACCTATACGGTGACCGGGCTGCTTACCAACAGCAACGCGCTGAACGTGGCGGCCGGCGCAACGCTGACCGCGGTTCTGGGTGGCATCACCAACACGTCGACCGGCACGATCAGCAACGTGGCCGGCGGCACGATCAACGACGATCTGAACAATGCCGGCACGGTCAACAACAACGGCGCCTACAACGGCGCGGTGGCGACCAACACCGGAACCATCACGAATACTGGCCCAGGAGCCCTGTGGACCGGCGACGTGACGACCAACGCCGGCACGATCACCAACAGCGCGGGCGCGACCTGGGCCGGCAACGTGAACGACAGCCAGGGCATCATCAACAACTCGGCAACCTGGGCCGGCACGATCACGCAGTCGGGCATCCTGAACAACTCGGCGGGCGGCACGGTCTCCGGTCTGGTGACCAACAATGCCAACGGCACCGTCAACCTGACGGGCGGTGCGCTGAACGGCGGTCTGACCAACAATGCCAACGGTCTCGTGACCGCCTCGGGCGGCACGATCAACGGCGCCGTCGTCAACGCGACCGGTGGCCAGTTTACCGTGACCGGCAACGTGACGGGCGACAATGCCTCGACCTTCGGCAACGCGGGCGCGCTGACGATCGCCGCCGGCGGCACCTACAACGGCTTTTCGACGCTCACCAACAGCGGCTCCGTGCAAATCGCCAGCACCGGGACATTGCAGGGCACCAACTATGCCCAGAACGGCGCGGGCAGCGCGCTCAGCAACTCCGGGAACCTGACACTGGCCGGCACGCTGGCGGTCAACGCCGGGACGTTCAACAACAACGCCACGGGCGTCATCAGCGGTGTCACGACCGGCACGAACGCCGGGACCTTCACCAATCTCGGTTCGTTGACCACGGCGGCCGGGTTCACCAATACCGGCGGCTTCACGAACGGCGGTACCATTGCCGGCGGGTTCGATAACAGCGGTGCCGGCGCCACATTTCAGCAGAATGCGGGCAGCGTCGCGGGCGGCTTCACCAACAGCGGCACCGCGATCGTGCTCGGGGGCGCGATCAACGGCGTGATCAACAACAACGGGGGCACCTTCGCCACCGCCGGTGCGATAGCCAGCGACAACGCCTTCAATAACGCCAACGGCGCTGCCCTGACGGTCAGCGGCGGCAGCTACACCGTGGCGGGCCTCATCACCAACGCCGGAAACGTGGACATCGCTACCGGCGCGACCCTGACCGGCAACGCGGGCTTCACTCAGAACAATGCCGGCGCGGTGACCAACAACAACGGCACGCTGGCCCTCGGGGCAAACGACCTGACCAACACCCTCGGCACCTTCAACAACAACAGTTCCGGCGCCATCACGGCGACGACGATCGCGAACGCCGCGACCTTCAACACCAGCGGTGCGGTGACCGCGACTGCCTTCAACAACCTCGCCACCGGCACCGTGAACGCCTCGGGCGGCACGCTCGGCGCTCCGGTCGTCAACGATGGCCAGTTCAACGTCACGGGCGGCGTGACGGGCAACAGCACCTTCACCAACAGCACCACCGGCACCCTGGCGATCGCGGCCACTGGCAACTACAGCGGCCTCGGCGCCATCACCAATGCCGGTGCGGTGACGGTGGCGAACGGCGGCAGCCTGTCCGGCGCCTCCTTCACGCAGAGCGCGGGGACGACGACGAACAACGGCGCCGTCGCCATGACCGGAGCGGTGACGGCCAACGGTGGCACCATCACGAACAACAACGCGATGACCGCGGGGTCGTTCGCTACCAACGGGACCGGCATCCTCGCGAATGCCGGTACGATGAGCACGGCCGGAGCCTTCACCAACGCCGGCACCTTCAACCAGAGCGCCGGCACGCTGACGGCAACCGGCGGGCTGGCCAACACGGCCACGGGCACCGTCAACGCGACGGGGGGCGCGATCAACACCGCGGTGGCCAACAGCGGCGCCTTCAACGTCGGTGGCACGGTGACGGGCAACGGCACCTTCACCAACAACAATGGCGGCACGTTGAACGTTAACGGCGGCAGCTATACCGGCCTGACAACCGTGACCAACAGTGCAGGTGGTACCGTCACCACCGCCGCCGGCACGACCCTGAGCGCCGCAGCCTACAACCAGACCGGCGGCACGACGAACAATTCCGGCAATCTCACGACCACGGGCGCAACCGGCGTGACGGTGACTGGCGGCACGTTCAACAATCTCGGGGCGGCCGCGATCGTCGCCGGTGCGGCGATTACCAACAGCGCAACGTTCAACAACAACGGCGGCGCCGTATCGACCGCGAACGGCTTCACCAATACCGGCACCTACGCACAAACCGGCGGCACGCTGACCGGCGGCCTCACGAACAACGCAGGTGGGACGGTCAATGCCTCGGGAGGCGCGCTGAACGGGGCGGTGGTCAACAACAGCAACTTCAATGTCTCCGGTGCGACGACCGGCGACAGCGCTTTCCTGAACAACGCCAACCTGACGGTGAGCGGCGGCGGGACCTACACGATAGGTGGCCTGTTGACCAATAACGGCACGGTGACGGTGACCGGCGTGGGCAGCACGCTGACCGCTATCAGCCCCGGCATCCTCAACAACGCCACCGGCATTATCGACAACCAGGCCGGCGGCACGATCAACGACGACCTCGACAACAATGGGGGTGTGGTCACCAACAATGCGGCTGCCACCTTCAACGGCAACGTCAATACCAACAATGGCAACGGCAGCATTGCCAACGCCGGCACATGGAACGGAAACGTTGCCTCGAACGGCGGTGCTACGGCCGGTACGATCACCAATACCGGTTCATGGAACGGCAACATCACGAACAACAGCCTGGGCACCTTCAACCAGAATGCCGGGTCCATCACGGGAACCGTCAATAATATCGGCACTGGCCTGTTCACTGCAGCCGGTGGTGCGATCAATGGCACTGTCACGAACGGCGACGGGGTCAACACGGCCACGTTCAGCGTCACGGGTGCGGTGACAGGCAACGGCTCGGCCCTTACCAACGCGGTGAATTCCAACTTCACCGTTACGAGCACCGGCAGCTTTACTGGCCTTGGCGCGATCACCAATTCCGGCGCGGCGACGACGGCTTTCGCAGCCGGCCCGCTCCGCGGCGTGCTCTCGGGTACGAGCTATACTCAGAACGGCGGCGCGACCACCAACGACGGCTCCATCACCACGTCCGGTGCGCTGACGATCAACGGTGGCACTTTCGAGAATACCGCCACAGGTCTCCTGACCGTAGGGTCGATGGCGAACGCCTCGACCTTCGTCACACGCACCGGCATGACCGTGACGGGTGCCGGCGGCGTCAACAATAACGCCAATGGCAGCATCTTCTTCACGAACTCGCCGACGATCATGATGACCAACGCGGCTGCCGCGTTCACCAACAGCGGAACGCTTGCCCCGGGAGCAGCCGGGGTTCTGGTTCCAGGCACCCCTGTCATCAACACCTTGACGATCGCAGGCGGAACCGGCCTCGCGGGCAACGGCATCATCAACACCGTAGTCAACGGCGCGAACGCAAGCCTTGTTACCGTGTTGGGGAACAACTCGACAGGCAATCAGGGGTTCACCTTCAGCAACACCGGAGGAGGGCTCCCGATCTTCGCGTCCCCCAAGAGGATCCTGGATCTCAATGGCGGCTCGCTGAATGTCGTCAACAAGGGGCTGGTGCCGCAGCTTTCGAACGGCCTGCTCAACAATTTCCTCGTGCAGAGCGGTGGCGGGGCGGACGCATTCCTGCAGACATTGTTCAACGATGGTCCGATCAGCGGCCTGTCGAGCGGCGTGTCGAGCATCCTCACGGCGCTGACCTCGGGCTTCTTCCAGTCGGCCTCGTCGATCGTGTCGCGGCCCGACAACCCGCACGCCAACCAGATCGGCGGCGGGCCGTTCATCCGCGTCAGCGCGGGTGATGCCACGACCAACCTCAACAGCACGATCCAGGCGTTCGGCCCCCCGTCGAACTCGTGGACCAACGGCAGCGCCAACTTCTCGGGCGTGCAGGCCGGCTTCGATGTCGGCGTCTACAACATCGACAGCACCGATTGGAACGTGAACCTCGGCATCTTCGGCGGATACGTCAATGCGCGCTCCTATGCGACGACGAACACGCCTACGCCGATCGGCGGAAGCAGCCTGACCAGCACGTCGGTGTCGATGGATGTACCTTACATCGCGTTCTACACCTTCATCTCGAAGAGATCGTTCACGGCGGAGATCAACGTCCGCCAGGACTTCTACAGCGGGCAGCTGAACTCCTATAACGGCGACCTGACCGCCGGCGGCGGCAACATGGTCGCCCCAAACAGCCCGATCACCGGCAAGGGCACCAGCGTGAACGTGAACCTGTCGAACCGGTTCGACCTGTCGGACGTGGTGTACATCGAGCCGTTGCTTGGCCTGACATGGGGCCGCTACAGCTTCGACGACGTATATTTCAATCCGGCGTTGAGCAGCTCGGGCACGACGGGCCGCATGGCGCTGGCGCCGATCGAGAGCTGGCTGGGTCGAATCGGCACCAATCTGGGCGGCACGTTCCTGGTCAGCGACAATCTCGCGATCGCGCCGTTCGTGCACGGTTCGGTATGGCACGAGTTCGCCGGCAGCACGTCGTCGACGGCTTATGTCAACTTCACCGGCAACAACTATGCCTTTCCGTTGTCGACGGATCGGGTCAACACCTTCGGCCAGGTCGGCCTGGGCGTGCAGTTCAAGGTCCTGAATCTCGATCTGCTCGGCTTCGTGCGGGGCGACATGCGCTTCGGCGATGCCATCAACGGCAAAGCCATCAATATCGGCATGCGCAAGCAGTTCTAGCGCTCGCGCCACCCGACTCTTCCAGAGGCGCCTTCCAGGCAGCGCAGGCGCCTCTGCCGCAGAAAGCGATGTGGCGAAGGCAAATCAAATTCATCAGTATCGGAGACGCCTCCTCCGCGAGCCCCGGGGAGGCATGCCAGTCTTTTTTTGGAGAATGCGATGCGGGCGATAGCCTTTGCAGCGACAGTGGTTGCCGTCGGAATGGTTCAGCCAGCGATGGCTCAGTCACAGCGTCCGAAGGCAGTACCGCAGCAGGCTCAAGAGCAGTCCCAGGCCACCGGCACTGCCGCTTCGGTTTCCGGGCGCACGGAGATCCTGACCTACGACAACTGGACGGTAACGTGCCGGGACGGGCGTGACCCCAAGGAGAAACGCGTCTGCTCCGCCGAGCTGCAGATTTTCCAGGAGGCCGGCGGCCAGCGGCGAGCGGTTTTCGCCTGGCTCATGGGCCTCAACAAGGACGGCGTACTGGCCCTGGCGCTGCGTTTCCTTCCCGGCGTGCAGATCGGCCCGGGCGTCGAGCTGAAGTTTGCCGACAAGCCCCCGCGCAAGGTTCCGATCACCACCTGCGAGCCGGCCGTCTGCGAGGCGAGCACCACCATGGATGACGCCTTCATACGCGAAGCAGGCTCCGTGATTCAGGGCGAAGCGGTCGTTCATGCTTCCGATGGACGGCTGGTGACCTTCACCATCAACATGAAAGGCTTCGTCCAGGCCGCTGCTGCCATCCGGCGATAGATTTCCCGCCACGTAGAGGAGATGGCCCCATTGCCGGGCCTCGCACTCATCGGATAGGATGAATGGCTGGAGGATGCCTGAGCCGATCGGTGCGCCGCATTCTATTCTCGGTGGCTGCCCTTCTGGGTGGCTTGATTGCGAGCTGCGCGACGGCGTCGGCGCAGGCGCCAAAACGCGTCGCGCTGATCATCGGTAATTCGGACTATCGACATGTCGGCGAGCTGCGGGGCGCGGGCAGCGATGCCGCCGCGCTGGGCAATGCCCTGGTCCGGCTCGGCTTCGACGTGAAGCGGCTCTTCAATGCCGATCTCCCCGCGATGCGCGGCGCCCTCGACGACCTCGAGCGCGCCGCAACGGACGCCGAAGCTGCCTTGGTCTTCTTCGCCGGCCATTCGCTGCGCCTGCGCGGCGCTGGCCGGCTCGTGCCGGTCAGTGCCACCCTGCAGGACGCTGCGAGCGTCGAGCGCGATACACTGCCGCTGGATCGGGTGAACAGTGCGCTCGCCAAGGCACGCAGCGCCTTTCTGCTCGTCGACGGCTGTGCCGATGCCAGGCTGGCCGAGCGGCTCCAATGGGCCGGCGGCACACAAATGGGCCTGGGCCAGCCGGCGCTGCGCCAGGGAATGGCGAGTGCCGTTGGCTTCGCCGAGGAACGCACCTGCGCCACACGTGTCCTGGTCGATTCGCTCCTGGTGGAGATCGGAGAGCCTGAGCTCGATGCAGCCCGCCTTTTCCGCCGCTTGCGGCAGCTCGTGGCGTTTCGTAGCGGCAACAGCCAGGACGTAGCGCTCGCCATCGCGCTCACCGATCCGTTTGTCTTCCTGCGCGACGACCAGCCGGCCTCGGCGTTCCGCCGTCTGGGCGTCGACCCCGGCATCGACGCGATGCGCGCCCACGTCGGGAAATACGCCGGCGACGGGCTGACTCCGGTCGTGAAGACCGCACTGAGCGAGAAGGAGCGCCTGCAGACCCGCGCCGGCGCGCGCGAGGCGACACGCGCCTGGAACGGGCTGATCGATGAGAGCTGGAAGCGCACACGCCTCGAGAAAGCCCGGACAAGCCGCAGCGAGGCGATCGAGGCCCGCTGGAGCCGCGAGGCCGAAGCGGCGAAAGAGGCCCCTCGGAACCGCCAGGTGGCCGCGCTGACGCCGCCGCCCCTGCCGTCACCTCCTGCGCTACCGCCTCCACCGGCTGTAGCCACGATGCCTCCTGCGCCACCAACGGCCGCCCCCCGTGAGCCCGCCGACAAGTCCGGCCGTTCCCAGCCGCCGAAG
>Ga0182738_1007663_pt1 | contig 10895 bp, 7 predicted proteins | sample eDN5th30CBELigMG_FD_128876 | JGI IMG/M metagenome (GOLD analysis project Ga0182738, IMG submission 128876) | Enriched Miracle-Growth compost microbial communities from Emeryville, California, USA - eDNA 5th pass 30_C BE-Lig MG (version 2)... ... | reverse complement strand
GATGCGGGTTCGGGCTGTCGCTTGGCACATTCCTCGTCAGATGCACCTGCTCCCAAGCGGTGTACGTCTGGCTCCAGAATACGGTGCCCCACGCTTCGTTGAGTGCGTCCAGCGTACCGTATTTGGCCTTGAGCCATTCACGGAATGCAGCGTGATCGGCTGCAGAGTAGAACTCGTACACTTCGCAGTTGAATTCGTTATCCAGCTGCCAGCCAACGATGCCAGGATGATCGGCGAAGTGCTCTGCCATCCGTTGAACGATTCGTGCGGACAGCTCGCGGTATTTGGGTGAATTATACGTATAATGACGGCGTGATCCATGCTCATAGGAAATGCCGTTCGCCAGCACATTGAGCGTCTCTGGATAACGGTGCGTCAGCCATGCGGGCGGCGTAGCCGTTGGCGTGCCCACGATAATGTTCAGACCGTGTCGATGCGCAAGGGCAAAAGCGCGGTCAAACAGCGAGAAGTCAAAAACGCCTTCCTCCGGCTCCATCAATGCCCAGCCGAATTCGGCCATGCGGACATATTCGAGGCCAAGCTCCTTCATGCGGCGGAAGTCGTCCTCCCACATCGTCTCCGGCCAATGCTCCGGGTAGTAACAGACGCCAAGCAGTACATTGCGCGAATGCAATGCTTTTTCCATGATGAGTCATCCTCCTAATCGTGAATGGCTTCCATCTTCGGTCATACGCTGCCTAGTGGCAAATTGCTTGCTGTGTATGACGCGAGAGGATGTTCCGTATTATTATTTTGCTATTGGGCTGCCATTGACTTTATTATAGATATTGGTTAAAGACGATGAAATAACACGATTTTGATATTCATATAACGAAGTTGATCAGTTGGCAATTGGAGCTGCAGCTTAACAGACATCGAGAGAAAGGAGAAGCGGTCATGATCTGGGAGCATCTGTTCTTGCGCCGACCGTTTCAGCCAAGCTATGTGTGTTATCCGGAATCGGTAGGGCATTATGCGGAAGCGCCGCATCATTCCTGTGAACGGCAGGGCGGACAGTTCGGCTATTATAATTTGCATCTCATATTTAACGGTGAGGGCTGGCTCGACTATCGGGGCAAACGGTATACGCTTCGTCAAGGAGACGGATTTCTATATCGGCCAGGCGCCGCGCAGCATTATGGAGCATCTGCCGCTAATCCGTGGGACATCCGTTGGGTCCATTTTGAGGTGATGCCTTGGGCGGATCTGATGCGTGATGGGGAGGATGTGTGGCTGTTCTCGTTCAGTGCGGCGGACAAGCTCAAGCGGCTGTTCGAGCAACTGAAAGATGCGTGCACGGAGCCGACCAAGGAGGATGAGGCGCATATTTCAGCTTTACTGTATGAGCTGCTGCTCACGATTCGTGAGCATGGTGTTGGGCTCGACAATCCGCTGCTGCGAAGCGCACAAGAGCGGATTCGCACTGCGGCGGAGCTAATACGTAAGCGCTGCGTCGAGCCGCTAACGATTGCGGAGCTGGCGGAATCGTCCGGTTACAGTACGGCGCACTTCTGTCGGCTGTTTCGTCAGACGACGGGCAAGACGCCCGTGGAGTTCCTGACGGAAAGCCGCGTCACGGAGGCGAAGCGAATGCTGCTGTCTACTGACCGCCCGGTCAAACAGATCGCCATCGAGACTGGCTTCGGGCAGAGCAGCTACTTCATCCGCAAGTTCCGCGAAGCGGAAGGCATGACCCCCGACCAATACCGCCGCCTCTTCGACAGCGGCCGCTAATAGAGAGAACAAGCCCGTTCCTCAGTGCAGCACACTGTAGAACGGGCTTTTAATATCTTATTCTAGGCTTTATATATCACATTGGTAGTTCACGAACAAAAGCTGTGCCCAAAGGGCACACGACTCCTAGTACGTAACTCTTTACACCCGCCTCAGTCTCACCACAGAACTGGTCCAAGGGTGCCTCCCACCGAAATATTATCAATACAATAGTGCCATCAATACCGTAGCACCATCAATGGGCGGTGACAGGTGGGCACGTGCGAATAAGTGTGCGGGCGACTGACCGTATCTAGATACAGTGGACAACTAGCTTTGCCGCGGAGGCGGCAAGAGCGGGCGCACAATCCATCAGTACCAAGAAACCGTCCTTGTGAGGAGTCCAGAGGTAAAGGTTTCCGTAAGGAACCCACATCGGGAGCATACGCTTAAGACCTTTGGGGCCCTCCCTTGCAGGTAGGGTTTGGGTGGGTAGACAAAAATAAAGAGGTCCCAAGGGCGAAGCCCTTGGAATCCTCCTGTTGGTGGAATGATTGTGTTCCTAGGGCATAGCCCTAAAAAACGGGGTCTAAAGGGGCGAAGCCCCTCTATTCGCTCACAGATAGCCGCGCTCATACGCTTTCGGCGGCGCCGGTTTCTTGCCGGTTTCTTGCAGCGCATGAAGCGCCCAATAAGGATCGCGGAGCATGCCGCGTCCGACTGCGACCAGATCACAGTCGCCGTTTACGAGTGCCGCGTGCGCAAGCTTCGGCTCATCGAGCAGGCCGACCGCGATAATCGGCAGGTTCAGCGCCTGCTTAACCGCACGGGCAACTGGAAGCTGGTAGCCTGGTCCGATGTTTGGCGGCAATGCATTGAAGGATACGCCGCCGCCTGTCGAGATATCGAGCAGATCGACGCCTGCTTCGGCGTATTTGCGGCACACCTCGATTCCGTAGTTCACATCATAGCCGCCAACACCGTAATCGACTGCGGATACACGAATCTGCAAGTTGACGCTAGATGGAATTGCGCTTTTTACCGCCTGAATCACCTCGAATCCGAAACGCGTCGGATCATCACCGTATTCATCCGTCCGAGTATTGATGCTTGGCGAGTGGAATTGGTGAATGAGATAGCCGTGCGCTCCGTGCAGCTGGATGGAATCGACGCCCGCTTTGACGGCACGAACAGCGGCATCGCGGTATTTCTCGACCATTCGTTTAACCTCATCGGTCGTCAAAGCACGCGGCTGCTTGTATTGCTCGCTGAACGCCTGGTTGGATGAACTGACTGGCACTTCTGCGCAAGTTGACTTGCGGCCGGCATGTGCAATCTGGATCGAGACCTTCGAGCCATGCTGCTGCATGCCTTCGACCATGCGGGCGAATGCAGGGATGTGCTCATCTGACCATAAACCGAGGCATTGGTCCGATATGCGTCCGTCCGGCTCAACGTTGGTCATTTCGATAATAATAAGGCCGGTACCGCCTACCGCACGGGATACATAATGAACGTAGTGCCAGTCAGTTGGCATACCGTCTTTGCCTACTGCGGAATATTGGCACATGGGCGGCATGACGATACGATTGTTCAGCTTGAAGTCGCCCAGCTCGAAAGGCGTTGCTAAAGATAGAGCCATAGTACAGAATACCTCCACTTTGTCTATTTGTTGTTACTTAGCATGACAGTTGAAGTTAACAAATACAGCCTTGCAGGTGAGTAAGCTTACTGCTGCGAACAAGCTATTTATATGAGAAGATGCGTTCACCTAGGCGGAGAGAAGCCTTCCATAAGGTATTCTCATTTCCATTATGACCGATAAACTTTTGAGTGTATAGATCATTTACTTTCTTTTATATAGTTGTCATGATCCATTAGCTGTGGTATCGTCCAAAAGAATAAAGGAACCGTACGAACGAGCCCTGTAACTATCCATATCTGGAACTGGTCGAGAAGGAGATGCTGCACATGTCACAAACTGCCGATGCCGGACGAATACGGGCGATAGGTACTGCTACCGTTTATTCGATTCTTATCGCAATTAGCGCCTCACATCTGTTGAACGATGCAATGCAAGCTGTCGTAACGGCATTATTCCCTGTTATTCGAGATTCCCTGATGCTCAATGATATCCAGCTAGGCTGGATCGTGTTTACGCTCAATATGACGTCATCTGTCATGCAGCCGCTTGTTGGGCAATTCTCGGACAAGAGACCGATGCCGTTCATGCTGCCTATAGGTATGGCGTTAAGCTTGGTCGGAATGATCATCCTCGCCTATGCGCCGAGCTTCTGGACGCTGCTTGGCGGCGTCGTATTGATTGGACTTGGCTCCGCAATCTTTCATCCGGAAGGATCGCGGGTTGTGCATTTTGCAGCGGGCGGCCGCAAAGGATTAGCCCAGTCGATCTATCAAGTAGGCGGCAACTTCGGCCAGATGCTCGCGCCGCTCATGACGATTTTTATCTTTATTCCGCTTGGACAGCATGGTGCGATATGGGGCACAATTATTGCCGCTACTGCAATCGTGCTTCTTGCACGCGTCGCTCCATGGTATCGTGCACAGCTGAAAACTCATGGCAAGCCGCAGCGTCGAGCGAATGGAGGGGCGTCGGCACCGGCTTCACCCGTATCCTTGCTTGCTCCGACCAGACATAAGGTTGTCATTGCGCTGACGCTGCTCGTGCTGATCGTATTTGCTCGTTCGTGGTATTTCTCGGGTATCTCGACGTTCTATCAGTTTTTTGCAGAGGATGAATATGGCCTGTCCAAGAAAGCGGCACAGATTCCGGTCTTCCTGTATATGGCGGCCGGCGTTATCGGCACATTCTTCGGGGGGATTCTTGCAGATAAGATTGGTTTGAAGAAAATGATTGTGTTGTCCGTCGCTGGCGCTGCGCCATTCGCACTCATTCTTCCGCATCTGCCGCAATTGTGGATTTATCCGGTCATCTTCCTGACAGGTCTTATTCTGCAATCGGGCTTCTCCGTCACCGTTGTCTACGCGCAGCAGCTGCTGCCAGGCAATATCGGAATGGCTTCCGGTCTCATAACGGGTCTCGCCTTTGGCATGGGTGCAGTTGGCGCAGTCGCGCTCGGCAAGCTCTCGCTTGTAATGGGCCGCGCGGACATGATGACCTTCGCAAGCTTCCTGCCGCTGCTCGGCCTGCTTGCATTCCTGCTCCCACGTGATCGAGGCAAGGCTTGAATACTTGGTTGAAAATAAACCGTCCGCATATGGCTCTTGAGAGCCGCATGCGGACGGTTTTATTTGCGTTCCACAGGGTCTCCCATTGCACTTTATACAATGGGAGACCCTATGGAACGACGGTATACCTACCTTTATTGCACTTCGTACAACAGAAAACCACTACAGCGGATGGGAACAGCATATTTTCGATAAAATACCTATTTCCTGTTGTACAAAATGCAGCTGGAGCATCGGCGAACAGCCCCAGCCGCTGCTTCTGTTGCACAGAATACAATGGCACACATTGAGGGAGATCATATAGCAGTACGATTTCTACCCCGGAAAGGAACGATTTGTTACAAAACTGCTCACTGCACCGTCTTCGGCTTCGCGAACGTATGAATGGTGCTGAACTTCTTGCCGCCGTCGGCTGTTGTGTACAGGACGGAAGACGAAGCGTAGTCATTCGTGATCAGCCATGCATGCTTGGCATCTGCTGCAGCAATCAGCTGCTGGCCGTAGCCGGCGAATTCCGTCTTGCGGACTGCCCAGCTCTTCCCGCCATCGGTCGTCTCCATGATTGTGTTGGCGTTGTCGCAAGCCATGCATTGACCGCCCATGAAGGCCGTCTGCGAATTAACAACATACAGCTCGCCCGGTCCACCGCTCGTACCGCCGAAGTAACCCGTGTCCGCATTCGTGAAACCGGGAGCAGGGCCTGCCCCGGCTGTGTTATGGACAATGGCTGGCAGCCAGTTCGCGCCGCCGTCTGTCGTATGGAACAGCGCATAAGATGTCTGTGTCATGCCGGATTCGCCAATGAGCTCGATCCAAGCGTCATTCTTGCCTGCGGAGCGAATAATGCTGCCTGTCGGCGTAACCTCGCTCTTGCGCGACAGCACCGTCTTCCACGTTGCACCGCCGTCCGATGTGCGAAGGAAGCTGTATTTGCCTTTAGCCGACTGTACGGCCCAGCCGTTAGCCGCATCATGATAATAAACCTCCCCGACAAGCGAGCTGGGCACGGAAAGCTTCGTCCAAGTCGCGCCGCCATCCTTCGTCATATACCTGCCAGCAAAACCTGTTGTATTATTCGTAAAATGGAGAAAAGCTCCGCTTGGGACGGTGCCAGCTTCTTTCCAGTGAGCGCCGCCGTCTGTCGAGCGGATGACGCGCCATGACTTGCTCTCGTCACTGCCAAGAACGGCCCATACCTTGGAGGCGTTCAACGCGAAAATCTGACGTACTCTAGCTGAGCCGCGATACTGCAGCTGCCAATGCGAGCCGCCGTCCTTCGTGAAAGCAATCTGTCCGCTGCCGCCAATCCAGCCGGTCTTCGCGTCGGCAAGCCGCAGGGCGGTCACCTCGGTAATCGAAACCGCTGTGGAGACAGGAGTGGCTGTAGTATCAGGTGAAGCGACATTCCTCGTGTCGGAAGAGCCCGACGTGGAGGATGGAGTAGTGCCTAATGATGGGTCATCGTCAACCGAATTGGACGAGCCATCTCCATTGGATACGTCATCCGACTGCCCATTGGACGGTGTCGTCAGCACCGTATCCGGCGAGTTGGAGTTGGATGTAGGGGGATTTGCGGCGCCTCCGTTACTGGAGCAAGCCGATACGATCAGGGACATGGCGATGGTTAACGACAACAGCGATGTTCGGAATGCACGTTTTGATTTCATTATACGTACCACCTTTTTCACAAGCCGAGATAAAAAGCTATTCACGCACATAGACGGCAATACGTGGTGAAGGGTTGCGTCTGTGACTGCAAAATAGGTCAAAAGTACATGTCCAATTTATGGAGTCAACAAAAAAGGAGCAGCGCGGCTGCTCCTAGGGTATACCAGTCTTATCGTAATCATTAAATAAATAAGTTCGTGCCCGACTTATTGGCTTGGCCAAGATAATAACCAACGCCGCCAACTGCGATGCCGTCGATCAGCTCCTCGCGTTTGATGCCCATGACGTCCATCGACATCGAGCAGGCAACGATTTCCACGCCTTGGCGAATTGCCGATTCCATTAGCTGCTCGAGCGAGTCGATGTTCTTGCTCTTCATGACCGCACGGATCATCTTCGGCCCAATGCCCATCATCTGCATGGTGGACAACGGCAGCTTCTTCGAGCCGCGCGGCATCATCCAGCCGAACATTCGCTCCACGACTGTCTTCTGCACGGCTGGCGGCGATGATTTGCGCAGCATGTTCAAGCCCCAGAAGGTGAAGAACATCGTTACTTTCTTGCCTGCTGCAGCGGCGCCATTGGCGAGAATGAAGGAGGCGATTGCTTTATCAAGACTGCCATCGAAGACGATGAAGGTTGCTCCATCCTTGTTGCCCGATACATCTGCAGCGGTTGCTGCCACAGTTTTCTCAGCCGTAACAGCCGATGCCGGCCCTTTGCGAATCGAAGCGCGGATCGTACCGGCTTCCTTCTGAATATTCATCAGCTCATTGCCAGTCATGCCGCACCATGCACGAATGTCCTCATAGAAGCCGGGATCGGTTGCGGTAACCTCAAGCGTGCGGCCATCAGCTAACTGGTCGATGCGCTCCTTCACTTGAATAAGCGGTCCTGGGCAGCACAATCCACACGCGTCCAGCTTTTCCGTCGTTATGTCTGCCGGCTTCACCGCCGAATCCTCATTCGCCATAATTAGCCTTGCACCTTCTTCTGCTGGTTTGCTGCTCTTGCTGTCGGGTAGGCTAATTCTGCTGTTGCTAGTGCTGTCTCCATGGTTAGGTGCTCCAGCTTCAGCGTCTTGATTGGGCTTCTTAGGCGTAAAGAGAGTCGCTTTATAAGTCCGGTAACCGCCAGACAGGTTGCGTACGCGGAAGCCTCGCTGCGCAAGAATTCGCGAAGCTGTATAACCTCGCAGCCCGACTTGGCAGAATACCCATATTGTCTTGCTCGCATCGAGCTCGCCTAGCCGTTCGCGAAGCTCGTCCACCGGAATGTTGACCGCACCTGGAATCGATCCGTTGCCGAATTCCAGCGGCGTTCGCACGTCGATCAGCATCGTCGATGCAGGTTCGCGCCCAGCTAGATTGTCGGTATGATAGACGTCGGTCATGCCGTTCAAAACATTTTCGGCCATATAGCCAGCCATGTTGACCGGGTCCTTCGCCGACGAGTACGGCGGCGCGTATGCGAGCTCCAGCTCGGTTAGATCCGACACGGAGCCGCCCAGACGAATAATCGTTGCGATCACGTCGATCCGCTTGTCGACGCCGGTGTAGCCGACAGCCTGTGCGCCAAGCACGCGGCCATCCTGGCCGAACAGCAGCTTCATCGACATAGGCGAGCCGCCTGGATAATAGGATGCGTGCGGCTGCGGATGCAGATGAACGGCATGGAACGGAATGCCGAGCTTGTTGAGCTCGCGTGCATGAAGGCCAGTGGATGCGCCTGTTAGTTCGAACACTTTGACGATAGATGTACCCTGCGTACCTTTATAAGTCGTCGGCAGTCCGCTAATCACGTCTGCCACGATGCGGCCTTGTTTGTTCGCAGGACCTGCGAGCGGAATCGCAATCTGCTGGCCAGTAATGCGATGAGTCGTCATGACCGCATCGCCTACGGCATACACATTCTCAACGTTCGAGCGCATTTGATGATCGACCATGATATGGCCGTCCGAGCCAAGCTTAATGCCGCTCCCGGCGAGGAAGCTTGTATCCGGCATTACGCCTGTTGCGAGAAGGACGATGCCTGCGCGAAGCTCAGTGCCGTCTGTCAGCGTCAGCACCAGCTCGCCATTATCCTGTTCGCGCATGCTTTTGACGGATGCGTTCAATGCAAGCGCAACGCCGCGATGCTCCATTTCCTGCTCAAGCAGCACCGCCATCTCCGAGTCGAAAGGGGCAAGGATATGCGGTCCGGACTGTACAAGCGTAACGTTCAACCCGCGTTCGCGGAGATTCTCAGCCGTCTCCACGCCAATGAAGCCGCCGCCGATCACAACTGCGCGTTGTGTTGGATTCGTATCTAGATGGCTCATGATTCGGTCCATATCGCGAAGGCTGCGGAGCGAGTAGACGCTGCGACAGCTGTCGAGCCCTTCGATTGCTGGGCGTCGCGGTTTCGCACCTGGCGATAGCACAAGGGAATCATAGCTCAACGTATAAGTCGAGCCGTCTGCTTGACGGACGGTCACTTCACGTTTCACTGTATCGACAGCCGCTGCCTCGCTTTCCGTACGAACGTCAATGCCGAACCGCTTGCGCATCGCTTGAGGCGTCTGCACGAGCAGCTTGCCGCGGTCTTGAATCGTACCGCCGATATGATAAGGAAGGCCGCAGTTCGCGAACGAAATATGCTCGCCTTTCTCCAGCATAATGATTTCGGCGTGTTCATCTAATCGGCGAAGCCGAGCGGCTGCCGAGGCGCCGCCTGCAACACCGCCAACAATAACAACGCGTTGTGATTTCGTCATGATGTCCTCCTGATGGTTGTATGTTTGCAAGTACCTTCGGTATGAAAGCTTCTGTGTTATCGTTTGACCCGTCTGTTAAGCTTCTGTCGATGGGACAGCAAGCGCATGAATCAGCTTCTTGATCCGTTCATCTTTAATACGGTAATGGACTTCAAGTCCGGAGCGTTCGGCTTCGATAATTCCTGCTGTGCGCAGCTTGGCGAGATGCTGTGAAATCGTCGACTGAGGCAGGGCAAGACATTGCTGCATGTAAGATACATTGCAAAGCCCTTTATCGAGCAGCCCATTCACAATGCACAGCCTAACCGGATGGGCGAGTGCTTTGAGCAGCTCAGCCGTTTCATAATACTGCTGGAAATCAGGCTCCATAGCAGTTTCACCTCCGAGTGGATAATGCTTATTAAGTCTAATGTTCAATATCGTTATATCGAAATATTACGATATAACGATATTAATAGCAACCTTTTTGTTCGATAACGTGTGTGCATGTGGTATAAACGAGTCGCGGTCTAATGATGAACGAATCTTCCGGTTCAAGAACTTGGAATTATTATTTACAACCGCAGGCGAGACGATTACGATAGGGTTAGATTCTGTACTATTTCATACGACTGCAGTATTACTTTTATAGTGCGTAAAGCATACGCCGTCTGCTCCGTTCACCAACGGGGAGGCGGCGTTTTTATTTGCCTGAAGAGAGGAGAATAATGGATGAGTGACGATCAGAATGACTGGAAGCGATTGGGTTTGGTAAAGGAAAGTAATGCAAGTTATTCATTGTGGATGGCAGAGCATTTGAGAAGAAGGAGAAGGAAGGGGGAGGAGAGACGGAGGCTGGAGGAAGGACATCAGTATGCGGAGCGGCTATTTGCTACTCAAATCTGGCTGCCGGCGGTAGGGCATTTCGAGTATTTGCATCCGGAATATGCGCTGACCGACTTTCGAGATAAGCAGCGTTTTGTTGATTTCGCATACATTCGGCCGCCGTATCGAATTTGCTTCGAGATCGATGGTTATGGTCCGCACGTTCAGCAAATTAGTCGCCGCTCATTCGCCGATGGCCTTATGCGCCAGAACCAGCTCATTCTTGACGATTGGATCGTCTTCCGGTTTGCTGTCGACGATCTCGAGCAGCAGCAACGCCGCTGCCAACAGATGATTCTGCATATTCTCGGCAAACTATACGGGGGCGTTCCCAAGCAGTCGAGACCACTCAGTCCGCGTGAAACACAAATATATCAACTCATCGTCGAGCTCGGCATGGCTGTAACACCGGGGGATGTAGCGGAAAGGCTGGGGATGGATAGGATATATGTTAGTAGACTTCTTAAAAGTATGTATGCAAAAGGCTACCTTGTATCGGCAACCCGTACAAGTAACCAACGCATTCGTTCTTACTTACCTGCGAATAAAAAACGGAACTAGGCGAATCACTATCCCGCCGCCGATTAAACGCAGCTAATCGGCGGCGGAGTGAAGCGCGCGAGAGATAGCTGCGAGAAAACGCAGCTAATCGGCGGCGGAGTGGAGCGCGTGGGAGATAGCTGCG
>Ga0182738_1007661_pt1 | contig 10898 bp, 9 predicted proteins | sample eDN5th30CBELigMG_FD_128876 | JGI IMG/M metagenome (GOLD analysis project Ga0182738, IMG submission 128876) | Enriched Miracle-Growth compost microbial communities from Emeryville, California, USA - eDNA 5th pass 30_C BE-Lig MG (version 2)... ... | reverse complement strand
CTCGGGCGAGCGAAGGGCGGGCGTACCTCACGACCGCCGATCCGCGAACCTGAGCAGCGGCGGCCGCTACCCGGCCTGCAGCGTCGGTGCAACCGCTGCAACGGCCTCGGCGTCATCGAGCAACCCGACGGTTCGTGCATCCGCTGCGACCACTCGACGGTGGCCCAGGCCCGCGCCGGCCCGTAGAGCGACAAGTGGCGCACCGCCCCGTCTGTATCGGCCAGGGCAGCCACCTCGATGCTCCGGCAAGCGCCACCCGGAGCGAAATCTGATCCCGCCCTGGTTCCCACCGTCTTCCGATGGGCATTGGCGCGCGGCCGCGCTGCCCACTGCCCCGAAAGCCGCTGCGCGGGCAGTACTCATCCAGGTCAATCGGACAACAGCGTCTACTTGAACCGGACAGGCATGTCCGCGCTGGTCCTAGCTCCTTCGGAGCTGCGAATCCCTAGCTGTCCGAGATCCTGCCCCCGGCGCTCCGGAGATCGTGGGCTTGTTCTCCCCACTAGGCCGGTGACGGGCTCAGATCCTCCATGGAGGTTCCCCAGCACCGAGAATGAACGGCTCGATGGCTCAGGACATGTCCGCTCCAGCCGATAGATGTCGCACACCCCGAGTACGCTTCAGGCCTTGGCGATATTGGGAAGGGGGCCGCTCGCAGGATGCCACCGGTGCGTAGACGAGTTGAAGAAGTGGCGGGCGTCCTGGGGGTGACTCCGGCGGTCGTGTTAGCGACCTGTCGTGCCCTCGGCATCGGCGTTGCGTCACCACAATCTGTGCTCGACCAGCGCGAGGTTGTGGCCATCCGAGATCGGTTGGCCGGGCGCAGGAAGCGAGCCTCGCAGCGAGGAACTGCGAGCCCTAAGACTCCGCCAGGTTCGGCGCGTGGCCGGGTGAGCCAGGAGCGGTGGCAGGAACTCGTTCAGCACATGGCGCAGGGATCGCCTGTCCGCGGAATCGTGACCGATGTCGTTAAGGGTGGTCTTCGCGTCGACGTGGGGGTACGGGCCTTCATCCCAGCCAGCCAAGTTGACACCGACTGGGTCGAGGATCTCGCTTCCCTTGTTGGCAAGACCGTGACGTGCACGGTGGTCGAACTCGATGCGGAGCGAGGCAGTGCCGTGCTCTCGAGGCGCGACGCCCTGGAAAAGAACAGGAAGGAGCGCGCTCTTCAACTCCGGACCTCACTCGCTGCCGGCGACGAGTGCGACGCAGTTGTGGTGAAGGTAGTTGGTCACGGCATGCTCGTTCGAGTTGACGACGCCCTGGAAGTGTGGATCACCTCGGAGCAGATTCCCGCCGACAAGCGAGGCCTGAACCCCCGTGACAAGGCCCGGATCACGGTGTGCGAGGTGAACGAGAACTCGGTACTCGGCTCCCTCCGGCTTGTGGCTGATCTCGTCGAGGATTCGAAGGAACCCCGCCATGCTGTCCTTCTCAAGCGGCTTGCCGATCGGCCGGAAGGACCAGTGCATGCGGTCGACGGACAGCTCACGGTTGTCGTAGGCGGTGAGGACGACGATGTCGAGGGGCTCCTTTCCTCCGCGGTCGCTATGGCGTTGGAAGCGGGGGCAAGCGAACTCCACGTCGTTGCAGCGGGTCCGGCCAAGCGTCAGGTTCGGGATGTGATTCAGGCTTCGAGCGTGCGCGGGATCCACCCGCGCAGGTCGAGGCAAACGTCGGGCGGGTTTGACCTGGCCCTTGTCCAGGAAGGCTAGGAGCAGTGGCTCGAGTAGTCGAAGGAAGGTACGCGGTCCTCAACGAACCCGCTCGCGTCGGCGGTCTGTCCGAGGTGCTTGCCTGCAGTGACCTCGAGGACGGCGGCGCTCGCATCGCACTCAAGCTCCTGAAGGATCTACCTGACCGCAACGAGACGTTGCAGTTGCTCTTCGATCGCGAGGTGTCCGCCTTACGAGAGTTGAAACACGACAACATCGTTCGGCTGCGAGATGCAGGCATCGATTCGGATACGGGTCGGTACTACCTAGCGCTCGAGTGGGTTCCAAATGAGCTTGGCAACTGGCTCAAGGGTCGCGACCTGACTCCTGACGAGGTCGTCAGGCAGGTCGGCCTTCCTGTCCTGAGAGCCCTCGCCTTCGCCCATGAACGGAAGATCGTCCACCGGGATGTGAAGCCATCCAACGTCCTGGTGACAGATGAGGGCGTCCCGAAGCTGGCGGACTTCGGCATCAGCAAGATCAAGACGTCGCTCTCCGACAACTCGCACACGCTTGCGAATTACAGCTCGTACCCGTTCGCGCCACCGGAGTCGGAGTCGAAGTCCAGCTTCTCTCGTGATGTCTTCGGATTCGGGGTGTTCCTGCTGGCGTGCCTCTCCAAATCGCCGGTTGAGTCGTATGACGATTTCGCAGGCGTGCTCGACTCGCTCGATGCGAGTCTCGAGCTTCTCGACATCATCGAGTCATGTACCTCACTCGAAGTCGGCAACCGACCGCGCAGCGCTCCCGAGCTTCTCCTCCGCCTTGAGCGCCTGGTCAATCGCGAGGACGCTGACGGGCGCGCCTCGTTGACCATCTCGCTCGACATCAAGCAGTCGACCCGAACGAAAATTCTGAAGGAAGAAGACCTGCCGGAGTCGGAGGTCGGCAGCTTCATCCTGCGCGAGCTGAGCGATGCGCCGAGCTTGCGACCGCTTCTGGGGGATGGTGAAGACCCGGTGGTGTTCGCCGACTCCTGGTTCGGGGACACCCGTCATTTTTTCCTGTACGGGGAGGAGTGGAGCTTCCGTGTCGTTGCAGACGAGCGCGAGCCGCGCCTGGCGATCATCAGCTGCGCCCGCGTGGGCGCCGTTGAGAACGACTCGCGTCGCGACCGCCACCTTGTCTTGGACGACATTCGCTTCACGGTGGATGCACCCCTCAACTACGACTCGGCGCGATCGGACGTCCGTGCCCTGGTCGAGCGTGCGTTTGCCCACGAAGGCATGAGACATGGCGAACGGACGGCGCAGGAACGAGCGCGACTGTTCGACCAATGGAGTAAGCAACTTGACGCGCGCGAGGCTGTTGAAGAGGAGCGTGAGGATCGCATCTCGGTTCGATTCAAGAGCCAGAACGGCTATCGCCTGACGCTCTCCCTCGTGGACGAAGCGATCGAGGACGTGGCTGGACTTCAGCGCGCCCTGCTCGATGATCGCGGGCGGTTCGTGGCCCGCGGGACGATTGATGCAGTTCAGGATGGCGAGGTCGTCCTGTACGTCGAGCGGCTCCCAAGCCGCACTGTGCCGCACGTTGGATACCTTGCGCTCGACATGGGGGCATCGCGAGTGAAGCTCAATCGTGAGCGCGAAGCACTCGCTCGCGTGCGATTCGGAGCGTCGGGCTTGGTGAACGTCTCGCTCCCAGACCTTGTGCTCCAACCGGCTGAAGCCACTGAGATCCAGCCAGCTCTCATCGACGAGTGGGCACAGCCTGATCTCGACGAGCACAAGCGAGCGGCTGTCGCTCAGGCTCTGGCTAGCGAGGACTTCGTAGTCGTGCACGGTCCTCCAGGCACCGGGAAGACGACGTTCATCGCGGAACTCGCGGCCCAACTCTTCCGCAGGACACCAGGAGCCCGGGTACTTCTAGCGTCTCAGACTCACGTCGCGGTCGACAACGCGCTCATGCAGATCAGGAAGGTCAGCCCGGACCTGAGGATGGTGCGAGTCGGTCGGCGAGCTCAGGAGACCATGGCGGCGGATGTGCTCGACCTCGCGATCGAGGTGCAGCTTGAGCGGTGGCGCGAGGAAGTACGGGAACGCAGCAAGGCCTATCTCGAGCGTCTCGTCGCCGACCATGGCGTCGATGTTTCAACCGTTCGCAAGTCCATGCGGATCGCGGAGCTGGTCGACCTGCTTCGCCGGATCTCATTGTGCGATGCAGGGATCTCGCGTCGAATCGAGCAACTGAGTGCTGGAGCTCACGAGGAGGGTGCCGCAGCAGAGGACGCACAAGCGGACCTCGAGGCTGAGATTGAGAAGCTTCGGGATGGACGAGACCTGACGAGCCGTCGGGCGCAGCTCGTCGCAGATGACCCCTTGATCGCTGAACTCGTCGGTTCTCGGGACCTCTCGGAACTCAGAGTTCCCGATCTCGTTGCAGCGGGAGAGGCGCTCCTTCCCGCTGGAGCAGACGAGACCGGCATCAACCTCAAGCAGGTCGTCGACGCACAGGCGAAGTGGCTTGACCGGATCGGGTCCGGGACCGAGTTCGAAGCTGCTCTTGTTGTTGCCAGCCAGATGGTCGCCGGGACCTGTGTCGGGATCGCGGGTGCGCCGGGTATCGACGACGAGGAGTTCGACCTCTGCATCGTGGACGAGGCCTCGAAGGCGACTGCGACGGAGACATTGGTCCCCCTGGTCCGCGCCAAGCGTTGGGTACTTGTCGGCGACGAGAAGCAGCTCCCCCCGTTCCTGGACGAGGCGCTCCGCGACAAATCGGTGCAGGACGAGTTCAGCCTGGACCCAGCCGAGCTGAAGCAGACACTGTTCGGACGCCTCGCCCGTGGGCTTCCGGCAGCGAACAGCCGGTCATTGAATCGCCAGTACCGGATGGTTCCGCAGATCGGTGACCTGATCAGCGCGTGCTTCTACGGTGGCACGCTCGAAAGCGCCGATCGCCAGCCGTTAAGCCTGACCACAGAGTTGCAGGGTTCCCCGGTTTGCTGGCTGGCGACCGATGGGCTCAGAGACCACGGCGAGCGTGAGACAGAGACCAAGACCTTCCTCAACCTCTGTGAAGCGCGAGAAGTCATGAAGCACCTGAAGCGGCTCGATGCGCTCGCCTCCAGGGATCCGGCCGGCACGTTGCACGTCCTCGTGCTGGCGCCCTACTCCGCACAGGTGTCTGAGCTTGGACGACGGGTTCGCCAGGAACGTGAGCGACTCCCGCATCTTGAAGTCGAGGTGAACACCGTCGATGCGGCGCAAGGACGGGAGGCGGACGCTCTGGTGTTCTCAACAGTGCGTTCGAACCCGCGATTCAAGATGGGCTTTGTCCGCGATCTTGAACGCGCGAACGTGGCGCTGTCTCGAGGCAAGTACCTGCTGACGATCGTCGGTGATTCCTCATTCTTCGAACAGGCTGGCGGCCCTCTTGGCGACGTCCTTCGCTATGTGCGCCAGCACCCGTCCACCTGCACAGTGAGGGAGCTGAGTTCTGATGGCTCGTAGCGACGAGGTAGCGCAGCGCTTCGAGGGGCTACACACCGGCTTCAACCTCGTTGACTACGAAGAGGTCGGCCTACCATTCTTCGAGCTGCGCCTCGACGTCATGGCACTGAAGCGAAGCGAGCTCGCCGTGGTGGACGAGTACGTGCTCCGGCTCGCCGACATCGGGCTTCGTTCGTCCGAGGAGATCGAGGGGCTCCTGGGACTATAGGAAGCGGTGGTTCGCCGTTCCGTGCTCGCGCTACTCCAATCGGATCTCGTGGACTACCCGCCTGGATCGTCCGGTCGCGAGATTCGGCTTTCATCTGCCGGCAAAGCAGCGCTCGAAGAGCGGGTGCAGGACGTACCTCAACGGACAGAGCTGCGAATCGGGTTCGACCGGCTCCTGTGGCAGCTGTCTCCTCGCTGGATGAACGAGTGGGACAACCCCCGACGATTCAAGGACTCGGACACGAGACTGATTCCTCCACGACGCAGGCGCCGCCCCGAAATGGAAGAGATCGAGATGGTTGCCCTGAACCGTGAGCTGGCGGAGTTGCCTAAGACCCGTCGCTCCGAGGTGGACGTCGATGTCGTTCAGATGCTGAGTCTGGGGGCCAGGACGAAGTATCTGCCAGCACTCATGCTCGTCTTCGTCGCCGACGATCAGTCGGCCATCCGCGTGTCCTTCGTGGTAGATGAACACCACTCCCAGGAGCACGACCGAGCGTTTGAGGACGTTGGCGGACTCGCAAGGCTTGGCATCGAACTCGACGACCCGAACTCTCTCGAAGCCGACCGCCCGAGTCTCCCGGCGGAGATCGAGGAACTCCGCCCGACCGAAGACGAGGTCGTCGAGCTTGATCGCAGACTTCGCCAGACCACACGCGCCTACGAAGCTGCAGTCGCTGATGCCGGGGTTGCCGAGGTCGAGCAGGACGTTCGTCGTCGGGATCCGAGTACGCGCGAGCGACTCGACGACCGCGAGCGCGAGGTTGAGCAACTCCGCGTCGAGCTCGAGCAATTGAAGGCTCACCGAGCGGCACTCCCGATCCGTTCGATCCCGACGTTCGAACACCGCAATCTCCTCGAAGAGGCGCTCGATACAGCATCCAGCCGCCTTCTGATCATTGCCCCATGGATTCGGAACAACGTTGTCGACGACAACTTCGTATCAGCCCTCCGCCGGCTTTTGAAGCGCGGCGTAACCATTCACATCGGCTACGGGATCAAACGGGCAGACGTCGAGGGGCATGACGCTGCCGCTCTCGCGCGGTTGACGAAGTTGGCAGACGACTTCAAGAAGCTGACCCTTACGGAACTAGGCGACACCCACGCCAAGATCCTCATCTGGGACGCCGAGATGGTCGTAACCAGCCTCAACTGGCTCTCGTTCAGGGGCGACAGCCGTCGCAAGTATCGGCAGGAAGAAGGGACTCTGATCCGCCACAGGGAATACGTGGACGTCGAGTACGAGCGGCACCGAGCCCGTATCGAGTCTGCGGTGAGCTAGGCGATGCGGATCCCGTGCCGCCGCCGACAGGGTTCAGGGTCAAGGTGGTCGGATTTCCATTCCGTCAATGAAGGACGGGGCCTTCGGGAGAAACCGGTAGACGAGCCATCACCGCAATCGCACTGGCTACTCGGGCCACGGGTAGCCCCACGTGTGAGCCGTGGGGAAGCTCGTGGCTGCTGGAGGGGCGGTGCTCATGCTTCCGTTGGCGCTCGTGGCCCTGGCAGTTGTGGCGGTGATGGGGGTCGGGGGGTTCGATCCGGTCAGCTGCGGCGGAGGTTCGGGGTCGGGGTTGATGGGGACGTCGATCATGGGGCCGCCGTCGGTGACTGCGGCGCAGATGGCGGGTTGGTATCGCTCGACGGGTCGGGCCGATCCTTCCTCGACGATCGGCGTGTCGCTCGATGAGCTGACCGGCCTCTACGTGCTCTACGGCACGGCCGAAGGCGTGCGTCCGGAGGTGGCGTTCGTGCAGGCGGTGGTCGAGACGGGTGGCTTCACGAACGACGATTCGATCCGGCTGAACAACTTCGCCGGGATCGGCCACTGCGATAGCTGCGGGTCGGGGATGGCGTTCCCGTCGGTCGCGGCGGGCGTGGATGCGCAGATCCAACTGCTGCATCGGGTGGTCGACGGGAACGGCGTCCAACTCGCGGGGCCAGCGGTTGCGCCGACGTGGGGTGGGAGGCAGGCCTCGGACTTGGCAGGACTTGCGGGGAACTGGGCGTCGTCGCCGATTTACGCGCAGACGCTCGGGTCGACCCTTGGCTCGCTGCTGGCATCAGCGGGGGCGACGCTCACGGCAGGAACGGGCAGCGCAGCTTGTGGCGCCTCGGCGACGCTGCCGGTTCCACGGTCGGCGATCAAGTCCGAGACTTGGCTGACCAAGCCCCACCACACCTATCCGGCCGCCGACATTCCCGTTTCGGCCGGAACCGATGTGTTCACCCCCGTGGCAGGCACGGTGGTGGCGGCGCCGGTCGGTGGTGACTGCGGGCTGGGGGTTTCGATCCGTGACGCCGAAGGTGACATCTGGACGCTGTGTCATGGCTCCGACGGTGGCGACCTCGTGCACGCCGGTGACGAGGTGGCGGCGGGCCAGCTCGTCATGCATTCGGGCTACACGGGACACGTCGAGCCGGCGGGGCCCGGCGGCGCGCACCTGCACGTGCAGATCACCCTTCCCTCGGGTACGGGTGTCTGCCCCCAGGACTGGCTCGACGCACTCTGGCGGGGAAGCCCACCGCCCGCGGTGACGAGCCTCCCGTCGACCGGTTGCACGAACTGACACGCCTGCGGTGATGGTCGGGCCACCGCTGCCCCCACGTCTTGGGGGATGACCTCCACTCCCACGATCAAGCTGTCGGCCCAGGCGAGGCAGGTTCGGCCTCGATGCAAAGCGTCACCGCACCTCGTCCGTGTTGTGGTCCACCGCGCGCTTTCTCGCGTCGCCACGACTATCGGGCTGCTGCTCGCGACCAGCGTCATGGCGGCAAGCGAGGCTGGCGCGGCGAGTCCGGACATCACTCCGAACACCTCTGGGGTGCCGGGCATCGGGTCGTTCCGCCAGATCGCTGGGGGCCTGGCGACCGCCGGGCTGATCGCTTCGGGGGTCGCTTTGATCATCTCGGCGGTGGTGTGGGCGGTGGCATCGAACTCGGGGAACTTCCACCACTACCAGAAGGGCAAGGCCGGCGTCCTCTACTCCTGCGGTGCGGCACTGGTGATCGGCAGCGTGAACTTGATCATCGGGGTTTGGAACAACATCGGTACGGCACTGCACTGATGTCGACGCCGATCGATGAGGACGCCCGCAAGGCCAGGGCGCGCCTCGCTGCGGTTGCAGCCGGGGTGGTGCTGGTCGTTGTCGTCACGGCCGGGCTGCTGGCGGTGGTGGCCGGTGGCCGCCACGCATCGCGCGCGGGTACCTCTGAGGCCACACCGTCGACCACCGAGCGGGCGACCGCGAGCTCCCTCGCAAGCACGGACGGCACAGACCGCACAGACATCGACCTGGTGGGGGTTTACCGGATGCCGACGACCGACGATCCCGTCACTTTCGGCGAGGCGTACGCGACCGCGCTGTTGACCTTCGACACGACCCGCCAGACCTTCGCTGGCCGGCGCAAGGCGCTGCTCGCGTGGACGCCGTGCGACGGGTGGTTCACCGACGCGCAGCCGATGCTCGACGACTTCCTCGGTGGCGAGGACACCTGGGATGCTGCCGCGCAGGTCCACCAGACCCAGAGCGTGGTCATCCAACGCGCCTGGGTGCCCTCGTCGGTCAAGGAGAAGATGAAGGCCGACCCGGCGGCGTTCGCTCGTACGCACTGGCCCTTCATCGTGACCGTGAGCCTGGTCCGTGAGCTGCGCGGCGACGTGGGCTCGAACAGCGATCAGCCGCTCACCGTGAGCGTGCTCGTGTCGTGCCCGCCGTCCGGACACTGCGTCGCGCTCGCACCCGGTCGTTCCGTGGTCGAGGACTGACGGCGTGGCCGCGAGCGTCGGCTGCGATTCCCTTCCGGTGGGGTCGCAGATCTGCAGCGATGTCACCGGGGCGGTCACCGACCCGGCCGGAACGGTCGCGCACGCCGCCACCGACACGGTTGCCAAGTGGCTCGTCGATGGCGTGTCGGGGGCGGGGGCGAAGTTGATCGACGGGCTCGACCACCTCGTCACGTCTGCGACGACGCCGAGCTTGGGTGCGTCGTGGTTCCTGTCGAACTACGACCTCGTGCTGGGCATCGCCCTGGTGGTGGCCGCAGTGACGTTTCTCATCCAGATCCTCACGTCGCTGATCCGCCGCGAGCCGGGGATGCTCGGCCGGGCGGTCACGGGTTCCGCGGTCGGGGTGATCGGCGGGTTCGTGATCCTGTCGGTGTGTCAGCTGTGTCTGACCGGGACCGACGAGCTGTGCGCGGGGATGTTGCGAGCGTCGGGGTCGGGGTCGCTGGGTTCGTCGCTCACAACGATGTGGGGCACCTCGATGACGACCCTCGGGCCGGGCCAGTGGGTGCTCGCAGTGGTGCTGGGCATGTTGTTCATCGTCGGGGCGGTGATGCTGTGGGTGGCGATGTTCCTGCGGGAGATCTCGATCTACGTGCTCGCCGTGTTCGCCCCGATTGCGTTCGCCGGGTACGGCTGGGACCGCACCCGCTCATGGCTGCGCCGCTGGGGTGAGATCGTCGCGGCGCTCGTGTTCTCGAAGCTGGTGATCTACATCATCTTCATCCTGGGCATGGCGATGGTGTCCGCCGCGGGGAGCGCGTCGGGTGTCGCGGCGGCGATCTCCCAGTTGCTTGGCGGGGCGTGCTTGTTGTTCATGGCCGCGGTGTCACCGTGGGCGACGCATCGGTTCATCTCCTTCGCCGGCAACGCCTCGGCCGACGCGCACGAACACGGGTCGCCGCGCAGCGCGGTGGGCGCTGCGGCCATGACCGGGGTGACCACGGCGATGGTGGTCGGCAAGAAGGTGGGCAACACCGCGGTCGGCGGCGCGGTGGGTGGCGCGCCGGGGGCAGCGATGGGCGCTGCCCAGCCCGCAGGTGGAGGCCAGGTCGCCCAGCAGGCCGCGAACGCCGGCGCGCCCGCGTCGACACCGAGCAGCTCGAGTGGCGGCGGGTCAGGAGGTGGGACCGGCGGCGGGTCGAGCAGCTCGCCCGGCGGGGGCGGTGGTGGCACGCCGTCGCCCGACGACGGTGGGAACAGCAGCGTCGATTCGGGTGGGTCGGCCGCACCGGACTCCGGTGGGGACGCGGCCGGAGGTTCGACCCCGGCTCCGGTGCCGGTCGGGGCTTCCGCGTCGGGCGGATCCGCCGCGGGTTCATCGTCGGGTTCAGCGGGCGCGTCCGGAGCGGGCGGCGGGTCGGCCGCTGCGGGCGCGGCGGCGGTGTGAGGGGTGCCGCGATGACCGATTCGACCATTGCCTCGGTGACCGTTCGCTTCCCTCGCCTTGCCAGGCGCGGGTTGATCCTGGGCCTGTCCGGTGTGCAGGTCGCCTGCATCGGCGCCGGCCTGGGGATGCTGGTGTTGGCGGTGGTCTCTGCCGGTGTCGTCGGCCTCGTGTGAGTCGCACCGGTGGTGACCGTGCTGATGGCCGGGGCGGTGATCCAAATCGGTGGGCACCCCGGCGTGGTGTGGGCGACGCGATGGTTGAGCTTCGAGCGTCGCCGTTCAACCTCGCAGACCCACTGGCGGGCACGTCCGCTCAAGCCAACCCCGGAAGGGTCGCTCGGCTTG
>Ga0182738_1007660_pt1 | contig 10898 bp, 8 predicted proteins | sample eDN5th30CBELigMG_FD_128876 | JGI IMG/M metagenome (GOLD analysis project Ga0182738, IMG submission 128876) | Enriched Miracle-Growth compost microbial communities from Emeryville, California, USA - eDNA 5th pass 30_C BE-Lig MG (version 2)... ... | reverse complement strand
ATTAAAAAAAAGAGTTTGTTATTTTTTCTTAATCAATAAATTAAAAAAAACAAAAACACAACAGATGTTCTTGCTCGATCTTTTTAGTGGCAATAAAAAGTACAAACCCGGTAACAAGAAAAAGGGCAAGAAAAAGAAGAAGGTTGAAGAAAGAAAAATCGATGTCTCCGCTATTAACCCCATTAAAGAAGTCGTTATGCACGGTTTTTCCAAAATGGGTTATGGTCCCAAGAAAACTGAATGTCAAGATTCTCTCTGTACCATGTCTGGCTTCGCTGAGCACTGCTACTTCTTGGCCGTGTACGATGGTCACGGTTCTTCAGGAAGAGAAGCCTCCCAGGCCGCTAACGATTATATTCAAACCTATCTTGAAAGGGGTGTGAAAAAACTCAAGAGATTCACAACTGACAGACAAAGAGAGTACTTCTTGAAACAGGGCTTCAAAACTGCTGAAAGCAAGCTTAAAAACTCTGGTATAGATTACACAAACTCCGGAACTTGTTGTATCAGTGTCTTTATCTACAGAGATAAATGTTATATTGCCAATCTTGGTGATTCCCGTGCTGTCTTGTACAGAACCACTGCCAAAGAAAGACAAGCCATTGAGCTCTCCAGAGATCACAAGCCCACTAGACCTGATGAAAAGGACAGAATTATCAGAGCTGGAGGTAGAGTTGAAAGACTTATTCATGACGGAACTCCCGTTGGACCTTACAGAGTGTGGGCCGATGATGAAGGTCCAGGTATTGCCATGACCAGAACTTTGGGAGATCTTCAAGCCAAAAAGATTGGTTTGATCTCTGAGCCTGAAATTGAGGGCTTGGAATTGAATCACCACGATCAATTTATTGTTATCGGATCAGATGGTCTGTGGGATGTGATGAGTTCTGCTGAAGTCGTCGGATTTATTGCTCAACACGATAATAAAGCTACTGTTGCTGAAGCCTTGGTCCAAGAAGCTAGAAATAGATGGGATGATTTAAATAAGAACAAGAAAAAGAATATGATTGCTATCGGTGATGTGCCTTACTGGAAATTCGGTTGCGATGATATCACTGCTGTTGTTGCTTATCTGAACTTCTACACTGAAGATGAACGTGAGGAATTGGCCAAGCAATTGACTGCTCACGTTGAAACCAAGGATAAAAAGTAGAAGGGTTTGGAATGAGTGCAAAGCTTCCTCCAGCACTTTGTAAAATGCTTCTCCTTGGATTTGGACTTATATATTTTTTTCTAAAGAACCAAAATAATCCCAAGAAAATAAAGGAGGAGTTGAAAGGAAGCAAGCAAAGAATTTAGATAGAATATATGTGTTGAATACACCAATTTTCTAACGTTATGATTTGACAATTTATTTTACTAAACTTGAAGAAAAATTAGTATAACCACCCTTACACTCTATAATGAGTTATCAGAAATAAAAAATAGTAATCAAGCTTTGTATACGCTTATAAAAACTCATTTAGATATGATTCAATTATTATTGCCACAAAATTATCATCTGAAAGTCGTCCTCTCATTATCAAATAACGTTGTTTTTGAACGAAAAATGTTTGAAAAAATTCTTCTTTTGAAATCCTCAAAAACTGGCCAAACTGAAAGATACTGAAAGGATTGGTTAAATTTAACTGGCAACTGAAAAAATGAATAAAAATATTTCTTTTGAATTTTATAAAGTATCAACAGAACCTTTAAATTCTCTTGAAACTTTTGTTCTTCACCTACCATCTCAGCTGATAAGATTTTTCCCAATGAAATCATACATCTGAATGAATCAATTTTTTCAGGCAATCGAATATTTCCCTCCTTTTTTGAGCTTTTTGAGAATTGATAAACTTTGCAAAAAAAATTTACCTTTTAATTTCCTTTGGAGAGATAGACTAAAATCAATAAACGTTTATTCTCAAATTGAAAAGCAAAACAACTTGCATTTTCAAAACAGACATTCAATCTCCTTTGTCTCCCAATTTTTTACTGACTCAAATTATTATTTTATAGAATTCTACTTTCATCTCAACCACTCCTCCTCTTATTGTTACTAATGAAATTATCAAGGAGAATAAGCATATTTTGGCCTTGATTGTAATACAGAAATTTCCTGCTTTCTTGATCATGAAAAGAGTTCAGATAGTTTTTTCAGTTTCTCATAATTTTCATTGTCTTATGAAGCAACTTCAGCCTACTTTACATTATCAAGCACTAATCCTTCTTCATGAAAGCATCAGTGAAGAGATCAGCCTTCCTGGAGAAAAATATTGAAGAAAAATTCCCAATTTTAAACTTGGATTTTTTTTTATCAAAATAAATTTCATTTTCCCTATCGCTTCATCAGAACTATGAAGAAATAGTAGCATTGACAAAAAGATCAAGGAGAGCAATAACACTTGAACCTTGATCATAGATACAGAAATGACCTGCTTTATTTACAACTGCAAGATATAAATTTTCATGATTTTGATAAGTTCCAGCAACAGCCTCATTTGCATACCAGACAGTTTTATTCACCTCTAAAAATTCAGGGATTCCATCCCAATCAACTTCAGACAAATAATCCATAACGCCAGGATAATTGACTCCGCCATCAAATTGCCCGGTATAAAGCAACAGAGGAATCTTTTGGTTCAATATGTTTTCAAGTGCATAGATTGTCGAATTTCCAAAATCTCCATTCTCTATCAAAGGATTTTGAACATCTGGACTCAAGTTTGTGAAATTCACATCCTCCGGAATTTTTAATATCTCACTTCAAACCCCAGATGAGGAGTTTGAGAGAAGGATTGAAGCATAAATAAAGCCCATATATTCCAAAGGAACCGTCAAATTATATTCTGGAGGCGGAAGATATAAGCTAAAGTTAAAATTCCAGATTCCTCCTGTTACATTCACATTCTGCAGATAAGATTGAACTTCGTAGTATGCAAGGGTTGAGCCAGCCCAATTGTTATCAGAATGAAGTTTGGAAATTTCTGCTTCTTTCTCAATGAGGTAATCTCTCCGTTTCTTATTGAGAATTCCAAAATTGTAAGCAAAGTCTGCAGACTTGTACTGATATTTTTGATCGATAAAGCCGTTCCCAATAATCACTCCAGCAATGCTTATTCCCGAAAATCGATCATCTTGCAGCCACTTGTAAAACAAGGTTGGGACCCATTTTCCTCCGTAGTTATGTCCATAAAAATAAGTTGGAAGATTTTGAAGTTCAGGATACAGCTTATAGAATCTCGAGAAGAACGTTATTAAATTATCTGCTGCCTGATCCGAGGAGATAACAGTGTCGTTATTTCGGCGTATTGAGAAGCCTGTGCCCACAGGTTGATCAATCACCAGTAAGTGATGATTTTTCGTAAACGAATTGGGAAGAGTAATATTTGTAAAATTAAAGTCATCACCGGGAGCGGGATAAGGCCCAATTTCAGTAAAAGCGATGGATGTTGAAGGATCCCCTGGTCCTCCTGCCAAGGAAATTATGAGTGGGGTTGGATCGGTAGGATAGTCATTGGAAGGAGAGTTAATATCAGTGTTATCTTTTGAATAGAGATTCTAATAAAGCAGAGATCCTGTCGTCGAATTTGCTTCAATCTAGCCACCATAAATAGATTGATTTAGGGAAGGGAATCCAGTAATATTGTAGATTTCAGGGTGTGATGAGTCCTGAGAAGAGGTTTTCAGGACTTGGAAGCCTAGCATAAAAAGAAGCCAGATTGTTTTCAACATTATCCAAAGATCAAAATCATTATAATTTTCTCCAAGAGAGAATGTTGAAATCCAGTATTTCAAATTTTGAGTCTGAAATAAATTTTTGATCAAGTCAAAGAGGGAAGCCAATCAGATAGCATACCCAGTTCAAATTTACACAAGAGTATGATTGAATTTGATAAGTCTAGATTAATTAAATTTCTCTTTGTTATCTCCAAGAGAATGTCATGGTATGATATCTGCTCAGAAATGGTTTCTCCTTTTGGAGCTCCTTCATTCATTCTCAACTACTGTAGGAAAAAACTCTGGGAAATGTTCTCTTGATTCCAAGAAGAGCTTGAAAAAAACCTTCTTTTGAATTTTTTTGTTCTTCAGACAGATATGAACAATCTTCTTGAGAATTCCCAAATGAAGGCCAGAAAATTTTGGGTCAAGTCAAATGATGCTGATTGATGTAAAGGATGATGAACTGAAAGCCTGGTATTTTACATAATCATAATCAAGAGAATGTTTAAAATTATAATTCTAGTTTTTTCATCAGGAGAAAACGATCCAAATGACTGACGTGTCTTTTCAGGGATGCTTCAACTGAAAATTTTCAAATCAATTCACGGGGGAAAAATTTCTCAATTTTTTTAATTTATCATCATAGTATCAATTTTGAAAAGAAGAATGTGAATTTTGTAATAGAAACATCCAAATTTATATTGCTAAAGTCTTGAAAAACAAATACATCAACCTCTATAGAAAAACGATCTAAACATTTATTATCCAGAAAAGAATTTTCATTTCCTCTTCCTATAAATAAATCACATTTTTTCCAACAGTGTCCTCCTCTCCTCATGCTTTCTCGTGCTGCTTCTGATGCATTTCTAGATTAGCTATACTACTTAATTTGCCCAAAGCAATATCGTCTTTTCGAAGTCTATTTTGAATGTCCCTTATTTGGGCCTTCCAGTCGATTCTTGCAAAGGCAACGAGAAGCCAAATGCAGAGAATGCAAGAGCTGACCATTGGGCCTATGACCAATCCCATGACCCCAATTCCCATAATAAAGCAAATGAAGTATGATAAAGGGATGGCAATCACGTAAAAGACGACCACAAACATCACAGAACCGTATTTTTCCAAACCTATAGCTCTGAGTCCACTGGACAGAATCTGTTGCAAGAAATCTGCAGGGTAATACAACAAATAGACGCCAAAGATTTTTACACATTCCGAGACAATCTCTTCATTGTTTATGTAAAAAGAAGCAGTTTGTCTTGCATAAGCCAGGTAGTATAGTTGCACAAAAACGGCAACAACAACGCTGCTGATTGCTCCTGCCTTCAAAAATTGCTTGGCCTTTTGGATATTCCCTTCTCCCATCGCATTTCCCATGAAGGTCAAAACAATATCAGCAATAGAAATCGGCATGGCGCTCCATGATTGGAGGTTTGTGTAGACGATAGTCAAGGAGCTGACTTCAACGAGGGTCAAATTTCCAGCGAATAAATAAATAATTTCTGAAGAAATAGCCTTGAGGAAAATCATAGATCCCACAAAGAATTCATATTTGAAAAGTTGCCAAAGATCTTGGAAGGATTGTCTCTTGAGCCAGAAGAATGAGCCGGGGACTGGGTTGCTATACTTTATATAAAAGAATAGCAGAGCAGCAGCGACAAATTGCATCGTATTAAAACTCAACGCTATGCCCAAGATATCCAACTTTGCCACCACAAAGAGATAATAAGAGCTTGTCCAAAACATAATTGCAGAAACCACCAGGGCAATAGCAGGGGCCACAAAGATATCACAGCCGTTCAAGTATGCGCTCAAAGTATGGTAAATCATCAGGAAAAAGATTCCTGGAATGCAATAGGATGTAATCTGCTGGGTGTAGAGGGAGGTCTGCTCGTCAAATCCCAACAAAAAGGCGATCTTGTCGCAAAAATACAAGACGCTGAAGCCGGGAATCAAGCAAATCAGATTGATAATAAAGCCTCTGTGAAGATAGAATCCGACGAGCTGGTAATTCTTTGCTCCGAAAGCTTGAGCTGAGCAGCTGGTCAGACCAGTGTTCAGTGAGATAAAAATAGACAGGCCCACCACGTTCAAGATGGTGTTGGCAAGGCCGACAGCAGTAGAGAGACGTTCGTCGTTTTTCTCTTTGATCAAATGCAAAGAAAGATTTCTAATAGAGAAGAGAATAAAGTAAATCATGATCAAAGGCAGAGAATTCAGAATCAGAATTTTGAGAGCCTCCTTGAATGGATAGGTCTGGTTCTCGGAAGGCGCCAAGGGAGAGGAGAGTTCTTTGTGGAGGTTGATAGAAGCATCATGTTGATGTGATTTTTCTTCCTTATCAATGGAAACTAATTTTTGTTGAGGGTGCAGATTACTGGTATATGCAGTACGGATATCGTCCTCTTCATTGTGAAAGGGCGTAAACCGATGGCTAGCGTTGTCAGGGGTGGTTTGCATGGAAGATTGTTGATTCAAGTTCAAATTTCTCTCAGCAAGGATTTTTTAAAGTTAACTCTTGAAAAAAAGTACAATTAAAAAATTTTTCAAATTAGATAATCGTTGATCAATCTTGCCCTGGATAAGAATGTACTCGTTATTAATAATTAAACGCCATATCATTTAGACAATCATTTTAATTCATCTTGTTTTTTGGATTTACTTCCCCTTTATTTTCTCCCTCTGTAAATCTCTAAATCTCTAAAAAATCTTCCCTTTAATGAATTGTCTCAGAACAAGCCGCCTCTCATTTCTATAGAATCTTCAATAAAAATAACTAGAAACGGCTTTTTATTGTTCCCTATGAAAGAAGACCTCTAAACCATGAAAATTTCGATTTTGGTCATTGGAGGTTTGAGAATTGGTCCCAAGTCAAATTTTCATCCTCAGACTCTAAATAAACAGTTTTCTAACAAGAAACCTGTCAGAAATAGCTCTTGACTAGTTTTACTCTCTGTTAGATTCGAAATAATTATGGGATTTTGTTAATGTCATTTATTGGCTATTTTGGGTGAGAAATCTTGAAGACTCCAATAAGAAACAAAGGAGTAACCATCAACTTGGGACTTTTCGACTTTCAATGTCTCCGCGCTAATCAGTTGATTTTATTCATGGCTCATAGAAAAGTTTATAGGTTCTTTTGATAAAGAATTTTCTCACAGTTTTCTTGGCCTTCTTCCATTATAAAAGTTCCTTCAATCTGGGGTTTTATAATTATTCTCCGAAGAAAGTTTCAAGGAAATTTGAAATATAAATTGAATGGGAAACGTAACATCATACTGGCCTTGTTCTAAGCGAAAGACGACTATTGAAGAGAAAAAGCCTGGAGACCAAATAGCAACTAAAAAAGGAATAATGATGATTTTCACTTTCTCGTTCCCACGCCTTTCCAAAAAGACGCTCCCAGAGAGGAAAGAAAGATTACTCGACTAGCTCTTCCATCTAATGACCTATATTATGTTGAACGAAGCAGAAAAACTTTGGCTCTTCCTGATCAGTTTCTAACAATGCTTCCTCAGCTTCGAGCTGCCACAAAGTTTCAGTCAGAGCAAGTAAAAAGGCAGGAATTAACCAGATTCTTTTCGTTGGACTTGTTCCAAAACTTCTCAGAAACACCTCCAAATTTTCAAATGAAACCAATACATCAGCTGAAAGAAGAAGTCTTTCGTTACGTGCTTTATCGACTTTCTTATGTTTTCAAAAACATGGAGCTGGATTTGGATACTCTTAATGGTATTCTTTTTTTTATTGAAGACATTATTAAAATTGAGAACAAATTCAACTTAAATTCTCAAGAATTGTTATTGGAGTATGATTTGTCATTACTCTACTTTTGCAGTCTTACTTTGATTGACCAGGATCCTTCATTTACTGCGATCCGAACTTTAGTTAAGTTCGATGATTTGATGATAATGTATAATTCAAACGATCCAACTCCTGAAGATACAATGCTTACCGAAATTTGGGAAACTTTTAGATATATTATCCAATCCAATTCTTTTACTCAAGCTTTAACTTTACTCACCTTTTGTATAACGAAAAGTGCTGCAGTTCCTTAAGATCTCAAAAATTGAATCAATGATCTGACTCCAGATAAGATCTTTTGGATAAAGACCGCGAAATTCTCTGGTATAACAACTTTAAAAAGCCGGATTGGTATTAGTATTCAAGACCTGAACGCTTGGGATGAAATTGATCGAAGATGCCACCTTTTATTTGTTCTACTTCATGAGCTAGGCCACTACATAATCGATTCACTGATTGAAAATGGAGTCGGCACTCCGGATCTCGGTTGGAATATCACTCAATCAAGGGATGTATTTGATGATTTTCCTTTCCAAGAACAAAGGATGCTCGAAAATGTTGGTCAGAAAGAAGGTGGGTTTGCTCTCCAGTACTTTCTCTTTGGCGAAACAGGGCGTTTATATTATTATAGTTTGAATGAAGGTGAGCATCAAACTTTTCGAGTTAAGTTTTTGAGAAAGGAAAGTTATGATAGATGGCCTGTTTATGAAGAGGGAATTAAAAGAGATGCCTTCAATGAGCTTAATTAATGTCTTGCGATCAGGAATTTTAGCTAGCTATCGTCATCAACCTTATATGTAACCTAAAAATAATTTCGTCCTGCCTTTGAAGGATTCAGTATGTATAATCATTCTCAAGTAATCAGTTCAGAAAGTCATCAAGTTTTGTTGGAGAAATGACCCTTCCTTTTCAAAGAGTTTTTGACCTTATCAAACTCTTCGATATGAATCCTTTTTTTCATGGCACAAAGTATTTCAGAAACAAGTAATTTTATCATCAGAAAATTTTAATTTCCTCTACCAAAAGAAAAATAAGATACATTCAACAAATATTTTATTAACATCAAATAGAAATTTTTCAAATCTAGCGTTATCATTAAACGAGAGAGCTTTTTCTTCTTTCAAGTCGAAGTCCTAAAGTTTGATCGAAATCAATTGAATCTTCCAATAAAGCCTCGTCATCTTTCTTTATTTTTTCTGCGATTTCCTCAACTCTTTTGTCCCAATCAATCCGCCAATAAACAAAAAGCAACCAAATTAACAAAATATATATCCCAATCATTGGTCCATACACAATTCCTAGATCTCTCCAACCAACAGGAAAGCTTAAAATATACGCCAAAGGAATCGCAATAATATAATAGCAGACGAAAAACATTACAGAACCAAGCTTTTCTTTGCCAATTGCTCTCAATCCAGCTGAGAAAATGATCTGAATGAAATCTGGAGGATAATATAATAAATAGACTCTGAATAATTTCATTGATTCTTCGACAACATTAAGGTCATTACTGTAAAACAAAGCCACATCTTTGTTCAGAAGAATGTAGAACAATTCCACAAATACCAAAGATATCGCACTTAGTGTCACTCCAGCCTTTAAAAAGTTTTTTGCCTTTTTAATATCTCCTTCTCCCATGGCATTTCCCACAAAAGCTAGCACAGTGTCCGCCAACGATACTGGAACAGCATATAAAGTCTGGAAATTTGTAAAAACGATTGTCAAAGAGCTGAGCTCAGTCAATGTCAAGCCTCCAGCAAATAAAAAGATAATTTCATAGCAGATCCATTCCAAAAAGACCATAGAGCCCACAAAGAATTCATGAACAAAAAGATCCCAAACATCCTTGAAAGATTGCTTTTTGAACCAAAAGAAAGTCCCAGGCACCGGATTCTTTATCAAAATATACAAGAAGATCAGCAAAGCGTTCAAAATATGCATCACATTAAAACTAATAGCCACAGCCATAATATCCATGTCAGTCTCCTTGAATAAAATATACGACAAAATAGCAAAAACCACACTTGAAGTTATCAGCACAATAGACGAAGGCCTGAAGATATCGCAGGAATACAAATAAGAGGTCAATGTGTGATAAATCATCATTGCATAAACTCCAATTATACAGTTCGATGTCATTTTCTGAATATGGCGAGATGTTTCAACATCAAATCCGACCCAAATACAGACAGTATCTGCCCAATATAGCAGACAGATCCCAGGAATCAGCGCTATTGCGTTGATAATAAATGCTCTGTGGAGATAGAACCCCACAAGTTGCTTATTTTTGGCTCCAAATGCTTGAGCTGACCGACTGATAAGTCCAGCATTCAAAGACATGAAGACTGATAAGCCAACCACGTTCAATAGAGTATTTCCTACGCCGATAGCACTGGTAAGACTGCTGTTATTTCTCTCCTTGATAAAATGAAGAGAAAGGTTTCTTGTAGAGAAGATTGCAAAGTAAATAATAACAAGAGGAATTGTATTGAAAAACAAAGTCTTAACAGCATCAATATAAGAACTGGGCTTTTCATAAGGGGCAAGCTCTTGCTCTGTTTCCATAATAGGCTTCAAGACAGCACTGAGAGGACGTCGATAGAGACCTTCAGTGATTCTGAGACGGCTAGATAGAACAGGAACAGAATTGGATCTCTGAGGCTGAATGAGTAAGTCATCTTTTCGGGTCTGGAGCTTTGGTAGGAACGGTTGCTTTTCTTGGTCAAAAGGAAGGTCCATTGTGGAATGTTTGAAGTGAGAAATAGAATATTTTTAAGTATAAACGATTAAGATTTTGGGGTATTTTATTAATTTGGATTTGAATATTATCGTTACCTGGCAAGAATTATTTTGCTAATAATTTCCGGGATTTAATTTAGAAACTTTGTATTTATGAAGATGCATTTCGAATAAGGTGATTTCAGTCAGGAGGAAACTCGTCTTTGAGAATTTTCTAGTTCATAATATGTTGTGTAAGAACTCACATTTTGGGGGAAAAAAACTGTTAAAAGTTTTCGATGGTTGCTGGCTTTGACAGAAAAAGAAAGTCAATATTTTTTGGAGAAAATATCTCTTCAACCTTGACACACATAAAGTTCGAGAAAAAATGTTTAAACCCTGAGAATAATTGATTTAAGTCAGCATTTGAGTCTCTAAAAAAAGTGGACAGTTTGGATATTTTGAGGAGGTTCAATTCCTTTAAACTGAAAAACCTTTTCTTCTTGTTGGAAAAAAATCTCTTGTCTTAATATGAAAAGTTTCATTGGACTTTAAAAGGCCCTGAAAACAAGATAATTTTTCTTCAAACAATCGAAAAATTTTCATGAGGTTGAAGGGATCTCTCTCTGTTTAAGCCAATTTTCCTCAGGTTTTAAGAGGTTTTTTCTTTCACT
>Ga0182738_1007659_pt1 | contig 10901 bp, 11 predicted proteins | sample eDN5th30CBELigMG_FD_128876 | JGI IMG/M metagenome (GOLD analysis project Ga0182738, IMG submission 128876) | Enriched Miracle-Growth compost microbial communities from Emeryville, California, USA - eDNA 5th pass 30_C BE-Lig MG (version 2)... ... | reverse complement strand
GGCATGGTGCATCAGGAGTTCATGCTGGTGCCGGGGCTGACGCTTCTGGAAAATCTCGTGTTGGCGCACGAGCCCACCGAGGGGCTCGGCCGCATCGACCGCAAGGCGGCCCTGGAAGCCGCGCGCACGCTGGAGCGGGAAGCCGGGGTCACGCTCGACTGGGACATGCCGGTGGACGACGCGCCGGTGCATGTGCGCCAGATCGTCGAAATCCTGCGGCTGCTCTATCGCGGCGCGGACGTGCTTATTCTGGACGAGCCGACGGCCGTGCTGGCGCCGGCGCAGGTGCAGGAACTCATCGTTCTCCTGCGCAAGCTGCGCGCCGAGGGCCGTACGATCCTCTTCATCAGCCACAAGCTCGACGAGGTGATGGCGCTGGCCGACGAGATCACCGTGATCCGCGCCGGGCAGGTCATCGCGACCATGACGAGCGCCGACACGACCAAGGCCGACCTTGCCGAAATGATGATCGGCGAAATCCTCAGCAAGCCGGACGCCCGCCCGAGCGCCGTGGGTCAGCCGGTGCTGGAAATCCGTGACCTTGCGGCGCGCGATGCACGACGCACCCTGCGCCTGAAGGAACTCAACCTCGATATTCGAGCTGGCGAGATCGTCGGCATTGCCGGCGTGGCGGGCAACGGACAGGACGAGTTGATCGCCGCCGTGACCGGTCTTGGTCGCATCGAGCGGGGTCAGATCAGGCTCGATGGCAAGGATGTCACCAGGCTCGACCTGCGCGCCCGGCGTGAACGCGGCCTGAGCTATCTCAGCCCCGACCGCGCGGCGGAAGGGCTGTGCCTGACTGCGCCGATCTCGGAAAATCTCGTTGCCGGCCGGCATCGCTCGCCTGGGCTGTGCAAATGCGGCCTGCTGCAGCAGGGCACCATCAAGAGCCATGTCGAAACGCTGCTCGACCGCTTCTCCGTCAAGCGCGCCTCGGCTTCCCTGCCGATCGGCAGCCTGTCGGGCGGCAACCAGCAGCGGGTCGCCATGGCGCGTGAACTCGATGGCGGCCCGAAGCTGCTGCTCGCCTGCCAGCCGACGCGCGGCGTCGATATTCGCGGCATCGCCTTCATCCATCAGTGCCTGCTCGACTATCGCGAGGCAGGCGGGGCGGTGCTTGTGATTTCGGAAGAGCTGGAAGAACTCATCGCGCTCTCGGACCGCATCGTCGTTCTCTATGACGGCCGCGTCACCGGCGAGGTCGCGCGCGGCTCGGCAGAGATCGAGGAACTGGGCCGCATGATGCTGGGCGAAACCCGTGAGGAGGTCGCCGCATGAGCACCGTTGCTTCTTCCGCTCGCCCGGTGTCCGGGATCGTCTGGCGCGATGTCGCGCTGGCTGTCGCGCCGCTGGTTCTTGCGCTGATCGTCGCCGCTGTTGTGCTCGGCAGCGCCGGGCACAATCCGCTCGAAGTCTATTGGCTGCTGCTGCAGGAATCCTTTGGCGGCGTGAAGCGCATCGCCGCGACCGTCGCCGCCTCCACGCCGTTGATCCTCACCGGTCTTGCGACGGCGGTGGCCTTCCGCACAGGCGTGTTCAATGTCGGCGTCGAGGGTTGCGTGCTCGTCGGCGGGCTGGCCGCTGCCTTTGTCGGTTTCACCTATGTCGACCTGCCCGCCACCCTGTTGCTGCCGCTGGCGCTGGGCGCTGCCGTTGTTGCCGGCACGCTGTGGATGCTGGTGCCGGCAGTGCTTAAGGCCCGTCTCGACGTGGACGAGGTGGTGACGACGCTGATGCTCAATTTCATCGCCATCAGCCTCACAGCCTGGCTGGTCAACGGCCCGCTGCTGGCACCCGGCTCGGCCAATTCGGCCACGCCCATGGTGGTCGAGGCCGCGCGCCTGCCGAGGCTCATGCCGCCTTCCACGCTCAATGCCGGCTTCCTCATCGCAATGGCGCTGCTGGTGCTCTACTGGCTGTGGGGGCGTGGCACCGCGCTCGGCCTCGAAACCCGGCTCGCCGGCCTCAACCCTCGCTTTGCCATCGCCTCGGGCATCAATGTGCCGATGCTGATCGTGAAGATGATGCTGCTTTCGGGCGCCATTGGCGGTCTTGCCGGCGGCATCCAGGCGCTGGGCACGGTCAACCGCTTCGTCGTGGGCTTCTCGCCGGGCTACGGTTTCACCGGCATCGCGGTGGCGCTGCTGGGGCGCGGCTCGGCCATCGGCATCCTGCTGGCCGCGCTGCTGTTCGGCGCGCTGGCGACGTCTGGCGCGACCATCCAGCTCTTCAGCGACGTACCGATCGAGATCGTCAACATCCTGCAGGGCACGGTGATGATCTTCGCGGTCGCCCGTTTCGGCTGGCTCCTGAAAAACCGGCGGAGCGGCAAATGATCGACAACATCATCCATGCGGCGTTCGTCATGACGACGCCGATCCTGCTCGCGGCACTTGGCGGGCTGGTCAACCGCATCGCGGGGCTGGTCAATATCGGTCTCGATTCCATGATGCTGGCGGGGGCGCTCGTCGGGCTGATCGTCGCCTCCCAGACCGGAAGCTGGCCGGCGGCGCTGATCGCTGCCGCTTTCGTCGGCGGCTTCCTTGGCCTTTTGATGTCGCTCACCGTCACCCGGCTGGAGGCCAATGAAATCATCGTCGGCCTTGGCTTCAACATCGCGGTTGCCGGGCTGGTGCGCTTCTTCCTGAAGAGCTGGTACGGCACTTCGGGCACGCTTAGCCTGCCGGAGGTGGCGATGCTGCCACGCATCCACATTCCGGTGGTGGCCGACATTCCGGTGCTGGGCGCGATCCTGTCGGGTCATGACCCGCTCACCTGGGCGGCGTGGCTGCTGGTGCCGGTGACGGCGTGGTTCCTGGCGCGCACGCGGCTGGGCTTGCGCCTGCGCGCGGCAGGTGCGGCCCCGCAAGCCGCGCGGGCGCTCGGCCTCAACCCGCTCAACCTGCGCGATGCCTCCACCGTCTTTGCCGGCATGATGGCGGGACTGGCAGGCGCCTATCTGTGCATCGGCGTGGTCGGCATCTTCAATGAAGGCATCACCGCCGGGCGCGGCTTCCTCGCGCTCGCCGCCTTCTATTTCGGCCGCAACCGGCCGTGGGCGACCGCGCTCGGCGCGCTGCTCTTCGGCCTCTTCGACGCGATCCAGATCCGGCTGCAGGGCAGGGGCCTGCCGGCGGAACTGGTGCAGACCCTGCCCTACGTCATGGTCATCGTGATCCTCACGCTGGTCGCCATCACAGTCAAACGCGCGCGGAACAAAGGAGCCTGACATGGTAGAAAAAGAAAAGACCGCGCTCATCCTTGTGGATGTCATCAACTCGTTCTTCGAGCCCGGCCAGCCCAACTACTATGCCGGCGTCGAAAACGTGCTGGAGCCGATGCGCGCGCTGCTCAAGGCCGCCCGCGGAGCGGGAACCATTGTCGTGCATGCGGTGGAAAAGCACCGGCCCGAATTCCACGATTTCGAATGGCGAAAACTGCCGGTTCACCACCTGGAAAATGCGCATGACGCCGCCTTTTTTGATGATTTTCGGCCCGAGGGACCGACTGAAACGATCATTTTCAAGCGCCGTTTCAGTGCTTTTTTCGCCACCGACCTCGCATTGTTCCTGCATGAGCAGAAGGTGACGCGCGTAGTGATCGCGGGGGTCAAGACCAATGTCTGTATCCGCGCCACCGCGCAGGATGCCTTCGCCAGCGGCTTCGAGCCCGTGGTGCCACGCGAGGCGACGAACTCGAACCGGCCGCATCTGGCCGAAGCCTCGCTCGAAGACATCGACCGCTATATGGGCCGCGTCGTGCCGCTCGGGGACGCGCTCGGAATGCTGGCATGACCACCATTGCGATCACCGGCTACGCCAGCCTCGACCATGTGGCGATCCTTGACGGGACGCCGCAGGCCGGGCGGACGACGACCATCCTGCAACGCCCGCAGGACGGCTGGCCGCGCCTTGGCGGCGGGCCCGCCTTCGTCGCCGTGGCGCTGACGGCGGCGGGTATCGAAAGTGCCGTTCCGGTGAGCTGGATCGGCGACGATGCGGCCGGCCAGACCTATCGCGACCAGCTCGCGGCCAAAAACGTTTCGGGCGAGGGGCTGGAGGCGATCGCCGGCGCGCGCACGCCCGTCTCGGTTCTGGCCTATGAGCCCGATGGCGGTTGCATCTGCCTTTACGACCCCGGCATGCCGGCGGATCTGACATTGTCGCCCGCGCAAAGGGATTTGCTCGCAAAGGCAGACTGGGTCTGTGTCACCATCGGGCCCTCGGCGGTCAATGACGCGGTACTCGACAGCATCGGCGAGGCCACGCGCCTTGCCTGGGTGGCAAAGCATGATCCGCGCGCCATGTCGGCGGCGCAGGCCGCACGCTTTGCCGCGCGCGCCGACCTCATCTGCTTCAGCCACGCCGAAAGCGCCTTCGTTCAGGCGGCACTCGCCGAGGCCGGACAGGCGCGGCCGGGCCGCATCCTCATCGAAACACGCGGCCGTCAGGGCGCGGCCATCACGCGCGACGGGCAATCCACCGAGATTTCCGCCGAACCGATTTCCGTCACCGATCCCACCGGTGCGGGCGACAGCTTTGCCGGCGGCGTGCTGGCCGCGCTCGCCATGGGCGAGACCGGTCCCGAGGCCATCGTGCGCTCCGGCCATGCCGCGGCACGGCGCCTGCTTCTGGCGCGCCAGATTTCCGAAAATGAAAGTGCATTGAGAGAATGACCAAGCAAGACGAAAAGACCAACACCGCCTGGTATATCGGAGCAAAACGCGATCAGGTTGGCAGCGGCGCCATCCTCGTCGGGGATCCGGCCCGCATCGATCGTATCGCGGAACATATGACGGACGTCGAATTCCTGCCGGAAAACCGCGGCCTGCGCACGGTCACCGGCACGCGCAACGGCCAGCGCATCACCGTCAGCGCCTTCGGCATGGGCGCGCCGATCGCCACGATCGTCATGCATGAGTTGTTCGCACTCGGCGTTCGCAGCTTCCTGCGCATCGGCACGGCCATGGCGGTGCCGCCGGCAAAGCTCGGCGATTTCGTGCTCGCCGATGGCGCGCTGCGCGCCGAAGGCACCTCCGGCACCTATGCGCCGCTCGGCTTCCCGGCAATGGCCGATTTCGACCTCAACGCGGTCCTGCGCCAGCGGCTCGCCGCTTCCGCGCGCAAGTGGCACGCCGGCGTCTACGGCACCTATGACGGCTTCTACACCGAGATGTTCGGTCTTTCCGGCGAGCGCCGGGCGATGATCGACACGCTCAAGCAGGACATCCAGCGCATGGGCCTGATCGGCACGGATATGGAAACCTCGGCGCTGCTGGTGGCCGCGCGCGTGCTGGGCGCCAGCGCCTCCACGCTCTGCATCGCCACCGTCGATGCCTTTACCCAGACCAAGATCGATGACGCCGCGATGGCAGTCGCCGAGCGCGAGCTGTTCGACGTCGCGCTGGATTCGATCGCTGAATTTGCAACGAAGAAGAATGAGGTGACGCTATGACGTCGATGGTCGACTGTTATTTCAACAATCTGGCCGAACGACTCGAAAAGGTCCGCGCCACGCAGGCCGCCGCAATCGATCAGGCCGCCGAGCTGTGCGCCAGGAGCATCGCCGCCGACAAGCTGGCCTTCACCTTCGGCACCGGCCACGGCGCGCTGCCCGCGCTGGAAAGCTTCCCGCGCACCGGCACCATCGCCGGCTTCCGCCCGATCGTGGAAAGCACGATGATCTCCTTCCACCGCGTGCTGGGCGACATGGGCGCGCGGCAGTACCGCTTCATCCACGCCGTTGAAGGCTACGGCAAGGCGATCCTCAACTCGCACCAGATCGACCCGCAGGACACGATGGTGCTGTTCTCGCACTCCGGCATCAACGCCGTGATCCTGGACATCGCGCTCGAATGCAAGGAGCGCGGCCTGAAGGTGATCGGCGTGACCTCGCTGCCGCATTCCAGCGTCACGCCCTCGCGCCACTCGTCGGGCAAGCGCCTGTTCGAGGTGGCCGACGTGGTCATCGACACCGGCATCCCGAAGGCCGACGCCGCGCTGAAGATCGATGGGCTGGAGCATCCGGTCGGCGCTAATTCGACCAGCGTCACCATCGCCATCGCGCACGCAATCGTTGCGACGACGGCCGAGAAGCTGGTGCAGCAGGGCGTCAAGCCCTTCGTGATGGTCAATCCCAACACGACCAGCAAGGAAGAAGCCAACAAGCAGAACGACCTCAACTATGAGGAACTGTGGCGCAGGCTGAAGTCGCGGTGAGCATGATGGAGAGAGGTCTTTTCATCGGTGGCACGTGGCGCGAAGCCAGCAATGGCGACCGCCTCGAAATCCGCGATCCGGCGACCAGCGAGTTGGTCGGCTCCAGCGCTCTGGCGACGCGTGCGGATGTCGATCTGGCGGTTGCCGCCGCAACCCGCGCCCTGCCGGGCTGGGCAGGCACCCATGCCGACCAGCGGGCAAGAATCCTGCACCGCGCGGCCGACCTGGTCAGCGAACGCATCGACGCGATCGCCGCCATGCTGACGCGCGAGCAGGGCAAGCCTGTGCCGGATTCGCGCAAGGAAATCGCCTTCGGCATCGAGGTGATCCGCTACTATGCCGAGGAGGGCCGCCGCCTCGGCGGCTCGCTGCGCCCCTCGTCGCGCTCCGACACCAAGAGCATGGTGACGACCGCGCCGGTCGGCGTCGTCGGCGCCATCGTGCCGTGGAACTATCCGGTCGATCTCTATTGCTGGAAGATCGCGCCGGTGCTGGCGGCCGGCTGCACGCTGGTGGCCAAGCCGCCGCACGAGACGCCGCTGGCGATTGCAATGGTGGTGCAGTGCTTCATCGAGGCCGGCGTGCCGGAAGGCGTGGTCAACGACATTCCCGGCACCGGTCCGGAAGTGGGCGCGGCATTGGCCGAGCATCCCGATATCCGCATGATCACGGCGACCGCCTCGGTTCCGGCCGGGCAGTCGATCATGCGCGCCGCCGCCGGCAACCTGAAGCGGCTGTCGCTGGAGCTTGGCGGCCAGAGCCCGTTCGTGGTTCTGGACGATGCCGACCCGGTCGAGGCGGCGGCTGCCGCCGCTCGCCGCTCCTTCTCCAATATGGGGCAGATCTGCATCGCGGTGAACCGCATCCTCGTCTCGAAGGGCATCCACAAGGAGTTCGTCGAGGCGCTGGTGGCCGAAACGCAGAAGATCAAGCTCGGCAATGGCAGCCTGCCCGGCGTGCTCTATGGCCCGATGCTGCATGAGGGCGTGCGCCAGCGCGTGACGACCCATGTGGAAGATGCGGTCGCCAGGGGCGGCAAGCTGCTCGTCGGCGGAAAGATCCCGGCCGGCGAGGAATATGCCAAGGGCTTCTTTTATGAGCCGGCGCTGATCGACAACGCGCCCGACAATGCGCTCGCGCTGACGGAGGAAACCTTCGGCCCGCTCGCCGCCATCCGCCAGGTCGCGGACGACGCCGAGGCGCTGCGGGTCGCCAATGCGCTGCCTTTCGGTCTCGCGGCTTATGTCTATTCGCGCGACCTGGAGCGCGCCTGGGCGCTTGCCGACAGGATCGAGGCCGGAGCCATTGGCGTGAACGTCAATGACACGACCGAACTTCAGGCGCCGTTTGGCGGCTGGAAGATGAGCGGCATGGGCCGTGAGCTTGGGCCGGAAGGTTTGGGGGCATTCCGCGAATCCAAACACATCAAGATGCGCGTGCGTTCGTTGACCGCGTAGGCGCGCGCGCCCGTGGACCGGCGCTTCGGCGCCGGTTCACCTATCTTCGAAGTTGAAAAGCGGCTCGAACGGCTCACAGCGATAGACCGTGCAGTCCGGCGTGTCGCGGGTCGGCACCGCCACAAGGTTCGGCACCTCGTTAGAGGCGCAGAAATAGCCACGCGGCGAGACATATCTGTCATAAGTGTAGGTGCCGGTGGACAGCACGATGGCGCCGCTGCGTTCTATGAGGTTCCTGGTCTGCTGGCAGCTCATGGCGCGGGTGTCCGGCCGCGCATAGGCGGTTTGCACCGACAGCATCAGTGCCACCGCAGTGCCGCAGAACTGGAATGCTCGGGTGGCGGACATGAAAAACCGTTTCCTCGAAAGCTGCTTCTATTCAATGCAGATTCTGTCGAAACGTTCCCGTCGGGAAACGGTTCAGCGTGGGAAAATATCCGGTGCTGACCTGCCGCCCGATATGGCAGGTAAGGCCCGGCGAGTGAACCCGCCGGGCCGGGCGGTGATCAATAGTTGCCGTTGTAATAGCGCTCGTCGCAGGGTGCGGTGTAGATGCGCCCGTCGGGTGCGCGGTAACGGCACATTTCCTCGCCACGACGCTGCGGCGTGGTGGCGGTGCCGACGGCTGCGCCCAGCAGCGCACCGGCGGCGGCGCCGACAACAGTGCTCTTGGTGTTGCGTCCCGCAGCCTGGCCAACCAGTGCGCCGGCACCGGCGCCCAGCAGGGCACCAGTGCCCGCACGCTGCTGCTGTTCGCTCGACGCACAACCAGCAAGCAGCGATGCTGCCAGCGTTGCCACAACCGCGGCGACTCCGAATCTTTTCATGATTTCAATCCTCTCCTTGGATAGCCCCTTGTTGCCCGTCTGCATGGGCAGTGCGGCCGGATCATGGCGGTGCACTTGCCTTGTGGAAGGTTCAGGCCTGTTTCACCAGCTTGATGATGACCAGCAATATAACCGCGCCGATCACCGAATTGACGATGGCGGACATGATTCCCGTTCCCAGGCTGAAGCCCAGTTGCGGCAGCAGCCAACCGGCGATCAAGGCGCCGATAATGCCGACGACGATGTTGCCGAGGAGGCCGAAACCGTAGCCCTTGACGATCAGGCCGGCCAGCCAGCCGGCAATCGCGCCCACGATCAGGAACACGATAAGACTTTCAACGCCCATTGATAGAATCCCTCCTTAAAGTTGTAGGGATAATGAAGCGCCCGGCGAAAACTGTCGAGGCATATTCCTGAAAGGATGGACGCTCCAAAAGAATTGGAGAGCGTCGTCTGACATTACCTCTCATTATGCATCACATGTTTCACAGTGCAGTTTACAGCCATGCTTCCGGGCTGAAATCATGCGTGGAACGGTGTGAGCAGGCTGGACAGCATCGCCTTGTCGGGACTGATCATTCGCAAAGGTCGAGATGCTCGTCGAGGACGCCGGAGCGACCGCGAACAAGGCAGGGGTTGGCGACGACGTTCATTCCGTGCTGTTATACCAGCTAGTCCCGGCAACCGAGGGAGGGTCGGTTCCGGGACGCAAGGGAGGAGGGGCGATTGGAATGACGCAGCTTTCGGTTCCGGCTGCCGGGCCCGCAAAAGGGTCGCCGAAACGCATCGAGGTGCGCGGCCTCACCAAGATATTCGGCAGCGGTGCCGAAGAGGCATTGGCGCTTGCCAGCCAGGGCGCGAGCCGGGCGGAAATCCTGGACAAGGCAAATGTCGTCGTCGCCGTTCACGATGTCTCCTTCTCGGTGGAGCAGGGCGAGATTTTCGTGGTGGTGGGGCTGTCCGGTTCCGGAAAATCGACGCTGGTGCGCTGTCTCAACCGACTGCACGAGCCGTCTGCCGGCAGCATCGAAATCGATGGCGAAGACATTGTCGGCGCCGACGAGGAAAGCCTGCGTGCGCTGCGGCTGAACAAGGTCGCCATGGTGTTCCAGCATTTCGCGCTGCTGCCGCATCGCACCGTCGCGGAAAACGTCGAATACGGCTTGAAGATGCGGGGTCTGGACAAGACGGAGCGCCGCCGCAAGGCGCTGGACGTCCTCAAGAGCGTCGGCCTCGCGGCCTGGGCGGATCAACTGCCCTCGGCGCTCAGCGGCGGCATGCAGCAGCGCGTGGGGCTGGCGCGGGCGCTGGCGCTCGATCCGGAAATCCTGCTGATGGACGAGCCGTTCAGCGCGCTCGATCCGCTGATCCGCCGCGACATGCAGCAGGAACTCCTGGAACTGCAGCGGCGCTATCGCACCACGATTATCTTCATCACACACGATCTCAACGAGGCGCTGACGCTGGGCGACCGCGTCGCCGTCATGAAGGACGGGCGCTTCGTGCAGGTGGGACGTCCGGCGCAGATCGTCTCGGCGCCGGCCGACGACTATGTCGCGAACTTCATCCGCGACATCGACAGGGGGCGCGTGCTGCCGGTCAGCAGCGCATCCGTCACCGCCGCAGCGACCGCGAAAGCGGGAACGAGCGTGGCATCCGCGCACCAGATGCTCAAGGCAACGGAAGGCCAGGCCATCGTCGTGGTGGATGCCGATGGCCGGCCGCTTGGCCTTGCAACGCGCGGGGATATTCAGGACAGCCCCGGCGACATGCCGGTTGAAAACCACATGCGGCGCGACTTCGTGGCGGTCGAGGCCGCAAGCAGCCTGTTTTCGCTCTGCCAGCGCATGAAGGAGCCGCTGCCGGCGGTCGTGCTGGACAAGTCCGGCCGCGCCATCGGGCTGATCGACGCGCTTTCCGTCATGTCGGCGATCGGCGGAAGTTCCGCTTCCGAGGGGAGGGCTTGAGATGGCTTCGGAAGACGTATCACGCATAATGCAGATCGCGGATTATCTGCGACCTTCTTATTTTGGCTACCTGCCGCTGGACGCCTGGATCGAAAATGCGGTCAAGGGCTGGCTGGTGCCGCTGTTCCGCCCGTTCTTCCGTACGCTGCAATGGCCGATCGAACAGGTGCTGAGCGGCTTGCAGGCGCTGTTTCTGAGCGTGCCGTTCATCGTCGTCCTGGTGCTGGCCGGTCTGGGGGCATGGCGCGCAGCCGGGCGCGGGGTCGCGCTGTTCACCATTGTCTCGCTGTTCCTGCTCGACTGGATCGGCGTGTGGAACGAGACCATGGTGACGCTGGCGATGATCGTCACCTCCGTGGTGTTCTGCATTGTGCTGGGCATACCGCTCGGCATCGCCGCCGCGCGCAGTGAGAGGACCGCCGCCGTGCT
>Ga0182738_1007658_pt1 | contig 10903 bp, 9 predicted proteins | sample eDN5th30CBELigMG_FD_128876 | JGI IMG/M metagenome (GOLD analysis project Ga0182738, IMG submission 128876) | Enriched Miracle-Growth compost microbial communities from Emeryville, California, USA - eDNA 5th pass 30_C BE-Lig MG (version 2)... ... | reverse complement strand
GGTCTGGTGAACCTCGTCCAACGGTACGCGACGTTACAAGCCTGAAAGAAACCGCCGGATACGATGAGTACGTCCGGTGGTGTGGGAGGACGGGGGCCGCGAGGCCCCCTCCTACCCGATTGTGCTGTGAGTTGGGACCGTGAATAGATTGGATTTACGGTCGTGGCCAATCGAGCCAACGGTTTCGCGTGTTTGATGGGAACCGCCGCGGCTTCAGTGATCTCACACACGAGCAAGAATGTGGAGGATGGAACGTCGAGCGGTTCCACTCTTCATTTGATCACGTCAGGGAGCGTCTTACCTTTCGGATAAAATCGCATCGAGAGCGAATTCACGCAGTGCCGGGTATTCTTGGCGGTAAGCTGTTCTCCCAGGAAAACGTGTCCCAGGTGCCCGCCACAATTCTTGCAGAGGATCTCGGTGCGGAGGCCGTCGATGTCGGGCTCGCGTTTGACTGCCTCGGGAATCTCGTCGTCAAAGCTGGGCCATCCGCAATCGCTGGCGAACTTATTCTCGGAGCGATACAAGGGGGCATTGCACTGCCTGCAAACGTAGGTGCCCGGGTCGGCCATTTCGGTATATTCCCCCACGAAGGGGGCTTCCGTCCCTTTATGTAAAATGACCCGTGCTTCCGAGGCGGAGAGCGTGTTGTATTTCGGCATTGATGCCTCCGAACTCGCGCTTTCAGTCGTCTTGGGTTCGCCACTGTTCGAGTTGGCGTTGTCGGTGGTGGGCATCTCGCTGGCTCCCGCGGTGGAAGAGATTGGTGATTGGTTCGCGTTCTGGTCGCCCGGTTGAGCACTCGCGTTGCAGCCGGTGACAGCGAGTCCGAGGCACCCCAGAGCGATGAACGCACGACTGCGTCTAGAACCAAAACAGGTCGACATCCCAGCGGTCTCCCAATCATCCTCTTGCGTGTCTGCCTGGTCCACCGGTCAGTTTGGGTGGCCTGTTCGCACGCGTGTCCAACAATTTATGAACCCAGGTTTAGAATACCGCGCGGAGCAATCTCGCTCAACATCACCCTGCGAAGAACGCCTCCGTTCAATCTGATGAATAAATCAAGTTTGACGCATCATGATTCATTAGTGATTTGGTTGATTTGACGTTTAGAGTCTTTCGTCTGTTAGAAACCGACAAGGTCTTAGTCTGTCCCTTTATTACAAATGATGGCGATATTTCGGGGCCTGGCTTCTATTTCCTAAATCGAAAGGCTTCCGCAAGAAGCGGGATTCCGTGGATTCCCGCTCTTGGTTTACTCGTCGACTTCGTTGTGTAGGGTCCCACCAGAGCAGGCTCTAGACAAGGCGTCTGACGCCGCCTTTCAGGCCATCTCTTCCAGGCCGATATCGATTTTGACGTATTGGTATGGTTGATGAACCTTGGCATCGTCAAATATTCGATAGACGAGTCTTTCTGTCGCGCGTTCTCTCAAGCCGCCTCGATATTGATCGTGCTTTCCGCGAGCTTACTCAAAGCCTTGTCCGTTGCCTCTTCTTCGGCGAAGGTGGCCTCAAGTAGTTTGACGACTTTGGTTTCCTTGAGAAGTTTGGCATAGGCTCTGACGGTGCCGTATCCTGCCATTTCGTAGTGCTCAACGCGCTGGGCAGCGGCGATCAGAGCGGCATCTCGGACCTCGTCTTCAGCATCCTCCTTGATCGTTTCTTCGCCTTCTTCGATCAAACCCTGCATTGCCTTGCATGCTTTTTTCTTCGCCTTCTCGCCAAGATGCTCGAAAACTTGTTCGAGACGCTCGACCTGCCCCTTGGTTTCCTCAAGGTGCTTCTCGAATGCCGCCTTGAGTTCGGGTGAAGTGGCGGCCTTCGCCATCTTCGGTAGGGCTTTGGTGATGCGGTTCTCCGCGTCGTAAAGATCCTGAAGTTGTTCCACGAGCAGGTCACGGAGAGATTCGAGCTTCATGATTGTTGACCTCGGGTCGGTGATCTATGGATTGAGTTTGAGTCGATCGAAGCGGAACGACAGCAAACTCTGTTCCCAGAGCTTCGTAATCTCGTGCGGATCCAGTTGCGGAACGACTTTTGTGATTCCTTTTACCTACCGCGCAATGGGTTCCCTACCTTGTAGTCCTACGAATCTCATGAATTGAGGCGTCGTTGATAGGCTGCATCTTCCTTCCCGATCACCACGCACTCCCGGGCGAATTAAACGGGGTACTGGTTCTTCCTTCGCGCATCGTGTCGGCATCATTCTTCTCAATTCCGTCCCCTCCGAGAGCTATGATTTCGTGCGGACGATGGCGATTGAACTCGGCAGAGACTTAGGTCTCCTCGAGGTCGATCCACTTTGGTCCGGGCGATGGTGGGGTTCGTCCCAGAAGGTCGGCCACGAGCGCATCGGGTTGATCCGACACGACAATCAGTTCGAGGTGGTTCGCCCGAACGAACCGCTCGGCCACCGCGTGATGGAGGAGCGCCAGGAGGGGATCAAAATAGCCTTCGATATTCAGCACGCCGATCGGCTTTCGGTGTAGACCAAGACTGGCCCAGGTCAAGATTTCGAAGAACTCCTCGTAGGTTCCCATACCACCAGGGAGAACCAGGAACCCTTCTGATCGGCTTGCCATGAGCGCTTTGCGCTCGTGCATGCCCGCCACCACGACCAATTCCGTCAAGCCTGAGTGCGCGATCTCCTTGGTCGCCAACGGATCGGGGATGATGCCAACGACCTGTCCTCCATTGGCGAGTGTTGCGTCGGCGATGATTCCCATCAGGCCGACCCGACCGCCCCCGTATACAAGGCCCAGGCCATGACGTGCGAGGGCCGAACCCGTCTGGCTCGCGGCTTCTGAATAAGCAGGGCGCGATCCGCGCGACGACCCACAGAATACGCAGATGTGGGGACGGTCTGGTGTAGGAACTGAGGAGTTTGGTACGGGAGCGGGCATTGTTCTCTCTCGGGGCCACTGTCACTAAGTTTAACCACGCGTAAGATAATTTGGGGGCGTGTCGAATGCGAGATTTCGATGAAGATGGTCCGCCTACATTTGACCTCTTGGTTGTCCGTTGAGGCCGGTCCCATGCTCCGACGATCTCGGTGAGTAAAAACTCAATACAATAAAATGAAATGATTTATGGATTCGACGTCGCATGCCTGGGCTTTGGATAAGGCCTGCTCGAACTCGGGTTGCCTAGGTTGGTTGCACTGATATCATACGCGCCAATTGAAGAGGAGTCACAAAGGCCCGAGCCGGAGAGGCTAGAATGAAACGCCCATCAACCTTGTCGCGGCGAGGGTTTCTGGGAGCGTCAATGGCGGCGTTGACCCTCGGCGCGGGCTTGCCCGCGTGGTACGCGCGCGAGGTGATGACCGAGATCGAGGAGCCTAAGGCAAGGCCGAAGCGGAAGCCTCAGCCGTATGTTCCACCGAGCGAGCGGATTCAAATAGGGGCGATTGGGGTCGGTGGTCAAGGTTTTCGGGTGATGACCGAGATCGTCCAGAAGCGCCCTGGCGTCGAGTTGGTCGCGGCCTGCGACGTGGACGCGAACCGTCTGCGAGAGGCGATTGCGAAGTCGGAGCTGCCGGGTGTGACCGCCTACCACGACTTCCGAGAGCTACTCGCCCGGCCCGATCTGGATGCCGTCACCGTGGTCACCCCCGACCACTGGCACGCACCCATCGCGATCGAGGCGATTCGCCAGGGGAAAGACGTCTATTGCGAAAAGCCGATGACCTTGACGATTGACGAAGGGAAGGCCTTCGTAAAGGTCGCGGCCGAAAGCGATCGCATGGTCCAGGTGGGGACCCAGCAACGCTCAGACCCGCGATTTCGCCTGGCCTGTGAACTTGTTCGTAACGGTCGGATCGGCAAGGTGCGGAGAGTCGAGACACGTGTCGGTTCCAACCCCAAGCATAAGCGACTCTATCCTTCAGCACCTCCCGAAGGGCTTGATTGGGACTTCTGGCTCGGGCAAGCTCCCCTCGTCCCTTATATCAAGGAACGCTGCCACTACGACTTCCGTTGGTGGTACGACTATTCGGGAGGAAAGCTCACCGACTGGGGCGCGCACCATAATGATATTGCCCAGTGGGGCCTCGGCGCGGACGACACAGGACCCATCGCAGTCTCGAGCACGCATTCGGAAGTCGGGCGATCTCCAGATCGATACGCCTGTCCGGTCGATTTCCAGATCACCTATACTTATGCGAACGGAACAACACTCGTTTGCTCGGGGAAAGGGAAGAACGGGGTTCTCTTCGTTGGCGACCAGGGCTGGATCTTCGTCGATCGCGGCAAGATCGAGGCCAGCGATCCTCGCCTGATCGAGGAACCGCTCGCCGCGGACGCCGAACGCCTGGTCTCATCAAACGATCATATTATGAATTTCGTGGATTCCGTTCGCTCCCGGATCCCGCCGGTCTGCGGTCCTTCGATTGGTCATCGGTCGGCCACGGTCTGCCATCTCGGGAATATCGCGATGAGGTTGGGCGAGTCGTTGCGGTGGGATCCTGAGGCTCAGCGCTTTGTTGGGAACGAGCGAGCCAATGCGATGCTGTCGAGGAAGGTGCGGGAGAAGTGGCGGACAGCTCTGACGTACACGGTTTGAGCCTGAGCGTTGGTCAGCGACGGGGACGATGCGACGGCCAAAGTGACCCATCGCATCGTCTCATGGCGATATCAACCGCTTAGCTGAGCAATCGATCGACCTTGGGGAGGAGCTCGGCGAAGTTGATCTTGTGATGACAAGCTTCGCGAGCAGCCGCGAGGTCGGCACCGCTCCAGTCGCGTTCTTCGGTTGGAAGCTCGGCATACGACTCGCGAGCGACCGATCGCATCCCGTGCGATTCGTAATAGGTATAGAACCGGGCCAGGTCGCCCAGCCGCGCATTGGTGCCGGCGGCGAGAGAGCAGCGACCGTCGCACCCAGGGCACATGGTCGGGTTGGATGCGAGGACCGCGTCGCGAAGTTCATCGATCTCCGCTTGCTTCAGCGGCTCGAAACGTCGGGCCGCTTCGGCGTTTTCGCGAATCTGCTCCAGGTTCCTCAAGGTGACGCAGGAAGAGGAGAACCGCTCGTCAGTCCAGATTGCCTGAAGCAACCCCTGGGCCGGAGTGAGCCCCTTGGCCTTGATCGAGGGAACGTGCTTCTCGGTGAACTGCATTTGCCCGGCGAGCTGCTTCATTGAGACCAGGCCGATATTCTTCGCATGGCAAGCGTCGAGCGCCTTGTTCAAGGGCGCATCCTTCTCGAGCCAAGGAGAATATTTGAGCATGATCACATCAATGAAACCACCTTCTGCCGCATTCTGAATCTGCTCGGCGATCATGACGTCGTGCGTGGAGAAGCCGACGAACTTGACCTTACCGGTTTTCTTAAGGGCTTCGGCTGCTTCCTTCAGCTCCTTGCTTTTGGGCCAGTCGGTCTGTGCTGTATCGAGTCCGTGGAAGAAGAGCAGGTCGATGTAGTCGGTCTTGAGCGCTTCGAGCCGCTGATCGAGCTTCTTGAGCATGTCGAACTGGGATTTGACATGGCTCTTGGTCGCCAGAAAGATGTTCTTGCGAACTTCCGGCATGGCTTGGAGCCAGTCGCCGATCACTTTCTCTGAGTTTTTGTATCCCTCAGCGGTGTCGAAGTAGCGAACCCCTTCCGCGTAGGCAACCCGGAGGAGTCGGCTCAGGCCCGCGGGTTCGCCCACGGTCCCGTGGTTGAGTAAGGTCACCTCAACATCGGTTTTGCCGAGCTTCCTCACGGGAAGAATCGCCTTGCCTTGTCCGGCCTTGGGGGCCTGTGCGCTGGCGGGTTGGGAGGCGGCGGCCGCGGTCGCCGCCACGCCTGCCTGGAGGAACGTTCGGCGGCCCATTGACTTTGGATGCGGTTCACTCATCGGTCGGTTCTCCTCGATCCCGGAACGGAATTTGGGAACTAGAACGTGATAAGATGCCCGACGCCTACTCCACTTACTGAGGAGGGTATCCTAACCAAACACCTGGTTGGTTTCATCAGAGAAATTGGCGCAAGGAGGAGGAAGCCGCGTGGGAGGGAAACCAAGCATTGGATTGAGCGGCCCCATGAACCTGTTCACGAGGCCGGCGCGAACGGGCCATCACGCTCAGCTAGCGGATCCAGTCAAAGAAGCCTAGGACTTCAAGCTCGGCCTGGAGCTTGGCCTTCTGCTCGATGCTCAGATCCTGGTGAGGGAGACGTGGGGGCCCGACATCCACACCGAGCATAACCATCAGCGCCTTGGCGGCTGCCATGAACCCAAAGCTTGCCAATAGCTGGACGATCTGAACAGACCGCCACTGCTCGTTACGAGCGCTTTCCAGATCGCCACTTCCAAAGGCTTTAATTAAGCGCAAGTAGATCGGAGCGGCAAAATTGTAGGTGCTCCCGACCGCACTCGAGCACCCCAGAGCGAGTGCGCCGAGCAAGGCTTCATCCACGCCCCAGGGGATGTCGTAGGCCCGATCCTTGGAAGCAAGACAGCGCTGATAACTGACCAGGTCCATGTACGAGAACTTGATCCCCCGAAGGTTGGGGATTCGGGTTGCGGCCCGTTCCAGGAAGTCGGGCATGGAAAGGTGGATGCCGGTTAAGGGAGGGATGTCGTAATAGTAAAAGGGGAGTTCGGGGGCAGACGAGGCGACCTCGGAACAGCATTCGACCAGGTTCGACACATCGCTCGGCTTGAAATAGCTGGGCGCGAGGGCCGAGATCGCATGGGCGCCTAGGGCCTGCGCTTGCTCGGCCAACGCTTTCGCGTCGGTCAGGCAATTCGACCCGACGTGAACCACCACTTTCAAGGAACTCCCCTTGACCACATCAACCCAACGGCGAGCGAGGGCCCGGCGTTCCTCAACGGTTAAGGAGTGGCTTTCCCCGGTGGTTCCACCGATAAAGACGGCCGAGACGCCCTTTTCCGCCAGGAACTCGGCCTGTCTCGCGACCGGATCGAGTGCGAGGCTCCCGTCGCTGGCCATGGGCGTATGGGTCGCGGCGATCAAACCATCAAGCCTGAAACTCATTTGAAATGATCCTTCGAAGCCAACTCCGGCCTGGGTTTAATCAACAAGACGATCACCACCGAGATCAGCGCGATCCCAGCGAAGATACCGAAGATCAAGGCGAGTGGAACATCTTGATCTCTCAAGAATCCGAAACCCCAGTCGGCGAAACCACCACAACTGATGCTGACTAAGTTCATGATCCCATAGCCGGTCGCGCGAAACTCGGGTCGGACAATCTGCGAGAGAATCGGCATGTTATTGCAATCAAAGAAGCCCCATCCGATTCCATAAAGGATCAAGAAACCCACGGCGAAGGAAAGTTGCCCGGAGAATCCAACGCCGAACAACGCGGGAAGGAATAGAAGCATGCCAATGGCGCTCACGTAAATTCGGCCTCGATCCGTGCGCTTCATCCAGACATCAGCCAGCCAACCACCGAGGCCCACCCCGATGAGTGAGGCAAGCTGGACAGGTATCACGGCATAGACACCAGCATTACCCTGTTGCAGGTGGAATCGTTCCTTGAGGATGTCGGGCATCCAGTCCTTCACGACCCAGCCCGCCAATGCGGGAAGAGTGAAATAAAGGATGAGTAAAATAAACGCGGGATTCCCGAGCAGGGTTTTAAGCGCAAGACCGGGAGATATGGACGAGTTCGTCGCTGAGCTTGCGTCGCGCGGCGGGTCGGCGAGAAGCCAGAACAAGGGTATCGCGTAAAGGATACCCACAACTCCGCAGGCCTCAAAAGCAAGCCGCCAGCCCAGTTGAGGATGGTCGGCGACATGGCCCGCGAACCCACCGAGAATAATGCCCGCGTAAATCCCCATCTGGTGGATTCCAACCGCCCGAGATCGCGTGGACCCACGATGAAAATCGGTGATCAGGGCAAGCGCGGCTGGAATATAAAAGGCCTCGCTGATTCCCATCAAGGCGCGAGAGAGCACCAAATCCTGGTACGTCGTCACTTGGCCGGTGTACCACGTGACGGCTGACCACACGAACAGGCTTGCGACGATGACCTTGCGTCGGCTCAGACGATCGGCGATATAGCCGCCGATCGGGCTCAGGAAGGCGTAGACCCACTTGAATGAGCCGAGCATGAACCCCCAGTTCTCGCGCGTTGAAATTTCGGGGATGTCGGCCATCATCGATGATTTCATCGCGGCCAGCATCTGGCGATCCAGGTAGTTCAACAACGCAACCGGGGCGAGTAATCCCACGGCCATCCAGGCCAACCGACGAAGCTGGATTTCCTGTTGATCATTAAAAGAATCTTGCATGAATTTACTCGAAGGAGACGGTGGCATCAAAGGCCCGCCCCGCCTGGGGCGAAGACCTGGTGGGGGCGGCTCCCGAGGTGAGGTTCTTAATTGACGGCCTTCGACTCATTAATCGAGAAACGGAGGAACACGATCCGATTCGCCTGATCGGCTTCATAGAGGCAACCCACCGTTCCGTCGGAGAACGAAGTTAGGCAAGAATAGCCGAAGCTGCCCTGGTCCAACACCCGGTTCATGGTCCAGGTTTGACCTTGGTCGTGGCTCATGAACAAGGTCCCATTTTCTCGCCGGGTGCTTTGCGGACCCGAGAAGAGCAAAAGGTCATGATCCGGTTTGTTTGGATTAGGCATCGCGAGGATCGAGCCCATGCAACCAGGGTCTTTCAAGGTTGGAGCGTCCTCCACGGCCGACCAAGTTGCGCCGCTGTCTTTGCTCACCGCCGACTTGCGTACATGTTCGCCCGCCCATCGGCGCACGTTGAAACGAATCGAGCCGCCTTCAATCTCCGCGAATTGCGCTTCGTTAACCTGGCTCGTGGCTTTTCCATCAACCTCAATGATCCCACCGGGAACGGATTTACCCATGGTCCAGTTCTCGCCGCGATCATCACTATAAATCGCGTAGATGTTCCAGAGACCGAATGGCCCCTCGTTCATGGGGAAGAGAATGCGACCAGCGTGTGGACCCTTCCGGAGTTGGATACCGATGCCAGGTCCACTCGCGACCGTGGTCACCTTTTCTCTTCGCTTGGTGGTGCGCGTCAGATCGCGCGGGGACGACCAGGTGCGACCGTCGTCGTCGCTCGTGACGAGGTAGTTTCGAACGATTCGATCCCCTTCATATCCTGCCTTGATGGCGTTGCTTCGTTCTTTCAGGCCGGCGGGGTAGGACTGATACATCAGAAGGACACGGCCCGAGGTTCGTTCGACCACCGCGCAGGGGTTGTTCAAGGCCCGCTCTCCGTCAGCAGCCACTTGCTGAATCGGGCTCCAGGTCTTCCCGCGATCGAGGCTTCTTTTCAAGACGATCTTATTGCGTGCCTGGTCGGAGCGCGCCTCGCGACCCTCGGCGAAGGCCAGGAGAGTTCCGTTTCGTGTAACGACCACCGAAGGGATTCGAATGGACGCGAACCCGTCCTTGCCCGAGACAAAGACATCCGTGGGGTAAAGCTCATCCGCTCGAGCGACCGTTGTTACCGCTAGGGAAATCAGGATGATCCAGAAGTAACCATGCTCGCGCATGAAGCGTCCTTGAGTTAGAAGTAGGGAAGGTCATGTGCACTTTGGTTTTCGAGGCTTCAGTTCGGTCGATTTTGGGGGAGGGCTGGAGCGAAACTCGCGGAGGATCATCTCTCGACCCTGGCGAATGTGCTCGCGCATCCAATCGTCGGCGCGAACCGTGTCGTGCTCCTCAAGAATCGTCAGGAACACTTCGTGTTGAACGACGGTGTTTTCCGCCAGGTCGCGGCTCAGCAAGCGAGGTGAGGCGCGTTGCGCCAGAAAGACCTGGCCGATCACCCGAAAGTCCGTGACCACCTTGATGAGCCAACGATTGCGCGATCCATTCACGATCCGAAGATGAAACTCTTCTTCAAAGGTAAGCCAGCGCTCATATTGCTCAGGTGGCGCGTGCTTTTTCTTGGGGATGGCCTGGGCGATCAAACGTAATTGCTCGCAAATCAGCCTGAGCTCGGCAATGAGATGATCGTTGGCGTATCGGGCCGCCTCCGAGGCGGCGAGCGCCTCAAGAGCTTCTCGCACATCGTAAATCTCACCGAGTTCATTCGGCTCGGGTGCTCTCACGAATGCGCCGGCGTGCGGCGAGAGCTCGAGTAACCCATCGCTTACCAGGCGTCCGATCGCTTCGCGAACTGGGATGGTGCTGGTGCCAAGCTCGGCCGCGATGGTCCGGTTCACCAGCCTGGTACCCGGCGAGAGCGAACCCGATGTGAGTCGTTCGCGAAGCTGGTCGTAAACACGTTGGGAGAGCGTTTCGGATTCCAAGTCAATGGGTCCAGGTCTTATCGAGGTGGCGAAATCTCTGAGGAAACCGACTCTGAATATACCATGGTATATCATCCGGCTCGGTTGTCCTCAAGAAGTTTACTACAAGTTCCATCGTGTGAAGAAAGAGGTCACTTGACCTGATTCGATGCGTCTCGTCCAATCGGGCATCGTCGTTCTTTCAAATGTTTTCCACCTGGGTCGCCCAGTACCGAGCGGCCTGGTATGGCAAGGCCGGGCCTTACGATTGCGGTGGCCCGGGAATCATGTGGGTGGTCGGATGTTCCAACGTACGATCTTGCTTGGTTTAACGATCGGTCTGTTGCACCAGGGGACCGCCTGGTCGGGTGAGAGCCATCAGGCGGATGTCCTGGTGTATGGAGCCACCCCGGCTGGAGTCTGCGCCGCGATCGGCGCGGCTCGTGAAGGGGCGTCTGTGATCCTGATCGAGCCGAGCGACCATGTGGGGGGTGTCAATACGGGCGGCCTCTGTTTCAGCGACTCGAACCAGACCGTTCGTTCGACCATGCGCGGGCTCTTCGAGGAGTTTCATCAGCGCATCGAAGCGGACTACGCTGAGCGAAACATCAAGTTACCCTATTCCGTCGCTGTCAAGGATCAGAGTGTCTGGACGTACGAGCCTCACGTGGCCG
>Ga0182738_1007657_pt1 | contig 10904 bp, 12 predicted proteins | sample eDN5th30CBELigMG_FD_128876 | JGI IMG/M metagenome (GOLD analysis project Ga0182738, IMG submission 128876) | Enriched Miracle-Growth compost microbial communities from Emeryville, California, USA - eDNA 5th pass 30_C BE-Lig MG (version 2)... ... | reverse complement strand
TTCTATATTTTTTGGTAAAAATATAATTTTTGTTTCTAAATTTTTAATATTCATATTTATTATATGTAATGTAAAATTAATTTTATTAACCTACAAAAAATAAAACTTTACCACCTAAGTTTTGTCTTAAACATTCTTCGTGAGTTTTGTACCCCTGTATTGTTGATAAAATCAAAACACCATTATAACGTTGAAAAAGCCATAAATGTTTTTTTTTTATATATAGCGAATTTGATGTTTTCAAAAAATTTTTTATATAGCGTATACTATTTTTATTTTGATAGTATCTTAAATATATATAAATTTTGTTATTAGAAATAACATAATTTTGTATAAATCCTTCATTATATAAAATACGTAATATTTTCGGCCATTTTGTACTAAAATTAACTTCAATAATAGTTGCTTTTTTTAAGCAACCTATTTTTATTTGATTCAAAAAATGTGATAGATTTCTCATAATTTAAAAAGTTGAGTATACAGGGATTCGAACCCTGGGCCAATAGATTAAAAGTCTACTGCTCTACCAACTGAGCTATATACTCTATTTATTTAAAAAAAATAAAACTAAAAATAAAAAAATCACAAAATTTAGTGTCGACAATTTAATTAAAAAAGTAATACTAAATAAAAAAAGAGTAGCACCAATTAAAATTAAAAATGTATAATGATACAAGTATCCACTTTGCATTGTTTGCATTTTGTTCGCGTTATTTTTAACTAAATTTGTAATACCGAATGGTCCAAAAACTTCAATGATACCGCGATCTACAGCTTTATATGTAAAATTAAAACCAAAATTTAATAATTTTTGTGAAATAAATTCATTATAAATACGATCAATATACCATTTTCTATTAAAAAAAGAATATATCAATTTACCTTTTTGCGAAAGTTTCCAAGAATATAGTAATTCTTGATTAAATGTATAAAAGACATAAGCTAAAATAGCGCCAGTAAAACTAAATAAAAGTGGAGTTAATTTATAGATATGTGGTAAAAATTCAGCATCAATTAACTGAAAAGTAAAAGGATTTTGTATTAAAGAAGCTCCCCAAAAATCAGAACCTAATCCTATAAATAAATCTTTTGTAAAATAACCTATAAATATGCTAGGGATTGCTAATATAGCTAAAGGAAGTAACATTTTCCAACCTGATTCATGCGCGTTTTCAATAATAACACGTTTACCGTTAGGATTTGACAGGAACGTTAAATATAGTAAACGTATTGAATAAAAAGCAGTACAGAAAGCAGCAAAAGTACCTAACCAATAAGCAAATTGAGAAATTGTTGTATATTTAGCAAAAGCTACTTCTAAAATTACATCTTTTGAATAAAAACCAGTTAAAAAAGGGAAACCCATTAACGCAAGAGATCCTATAAGCATCATAGCGTAAGTAAAAGGTAATAAGCGGCGTAGTCCACCCATTTTACGCATATCTTGTTCATCAGCTACACCATGAATAACAGAACCAGCGCCTAAAAAAAGCAACGCTTTAAAAAATGCATGATTCGCTAAATGGAAAATTGCTACAGCATAGTTACTTACCCCACAAGCAAAAATCATGTAACCAAGTTGACTACATGTTGAATAAGCAATAACTTTTTTAAGATCATTTTGTAATAGCCCTGTTGTAGCTGCAAAAAATGCAGTTATCCCACCAATGCAAGTTATAATTGATAAAGTAACAGGAGCATATTCAAAAATAGGTGAGCATCTCGCAATTAAAAAAACACCTGCTGTAACCATAGTAGCGGCATGTATTAAAGCTGATACAGGTGTAGGTCCTTCCATAGCATCAGGTAACCAAGTATGTAAACCTAATTGAGCAGATTTACCTACTGCTCCTATAAATAATAAAAAACATAAAAATTCTAGACAAGGTATATTAAAACCTAAAAATTTAATTGTAGTATGTGTGTATAGTGGAGCTATATTAAAAATAGTAGAATAATCTAATGTGTTAAACAAATATAAAGCTAAAAAAATTGCAATAGCTAATGCAAAATCACCAATTCTGTTTATAATCATTGCTTTAATTGCTGCTTTATTTGCTTGAATTCGTGTGAACCAAAAATTTATTAATAAATAAGAACAAAGCCCTACACCTTCCCAACCTACAAACATTTGTAATAAATTATTTGCAGTTACTAAAATTAACATAAAAAATGTAAATAAAGATAAATATGACATAAATCGAGGTAAATGAGGATCATGCGACATATATTCTAGTGAATATATATGTACAAGCGTCGAAATAGTACATACAACAACAAGCATGACAACTGTTAATGAATCAAATAAAAAACCAAATGAAACATTAAATAATTCTGAGTTTACCCACGAATAAGATATTATTGATAAAGATTCTCCTTTTATTCCTACTTTATAAAATAGAATATAAACAAATAATGTAGTTAATAACATGCAGGAAGTAGAAACAAATCCTGAGCCTTTAGGCCCTAAAAATCTACCACCAAATCCACTAAATAAAGAACCTAATAAAGGTAAAATTACGATTAAAATAGACATAATATAATTAAATTAATAAAAAATTTTTTAATAATAATTGTTTTTCTTCCATTTTTTTACAGTTTACAAAATTTAATTTTAATGATACGTCATTCAATGTTGGATATTTATCATATAAAAATAAAAACTCATCAAACAGATTTAAATTAAAATTTATATTTATTGAATTTGACTCTTTACTTGAAAATTTGATTTTTGTTTTTATAGAATTTAATCCTTCTTCATTTTTTAAACGTAAAAAAAAAAAATACAATTTTATTACAGAAAGTTTTATATGAGTTCCTAAAATTGTATTTTTTTTTTTATTATCAATAGTATTTTTTATGCGCAGAATCGCAGGGTATTCATCAAAAAGTAAAATATTTAAAGAAATATTTGAAAAAATATCATTAGTTTTTATATTTTTTTGTGTAACAAACCCCTGTTTTATTTCAGGAATTTTTGAAACATTTTCTAACGAAAGCTTATATATTAAATCTCTATCAGCTTTTAATTTCCATTTAAGGTATGATTTATTAAATATTTGCGCATGCATAAATTTTATATAAATAATGAGAAAGTGTTAAAGCACCATGAATGCACAAAATCTAAAATAGAATTTGGATATAATCCTAAAAGTAATGAACCTAAAACTAATGGTGCTAAAATATTGAATTCTCTAAATGTCAAATCTTTAAATCCTGAAATATAATCAATTTTTAAGTTACCGTATGATATTCTATTGTATACCCATAAAGAATAACACCCCCCTAAAATCATACTTGTCGTTGCAAGAATAGCACCTAAAAAATTAAATTTAAAAATTCCCGAAAGTATTAAAAATTCTCCTATAAAACTAGATGTACCAGGTAATGCTATATTAGCCATAGTAAAAAATAAAAATAATATTGTATATAAAGGCATCATATGCACAAGTCCGCTATAATAAATTATTAAACGTGAATGATAACGATCATATAAAACACCAATTAAAAAAAATAAAGCACTTGCAACAAAACCATGGCTTAAACTTTGTAATACACTACCTTCTAACCCTGATATGTTAAAACTGAAAATACCCATCATAACTAAATTCATATGTGCAACTGAAGAATAAGCAATAATACGTTTAAAATCAGTTTGACGTATAGCAGTTAAAGATGTAAAGATAATGCCTAAAACTGATAAAGTAAAAACTAAAGGTGTAAAATATACTGAAGCATCAGGAAAAAACGGTAAGGAAAATCTTAAAAATCCATAGCTACCTAATTTTAATAAAATTCCAGCTAATAGTACAGAACCTGCAGTAGGTGCTTCAACATGAGCTTCTGGTAACCATACATGAAACGGAAATAAAGGCATTTTAGTAGCCAAAGATAAAAAAAAAGCTAACCAAAGCCAAGTTTGTTCTTCTAAACTTAAATTAGCAGCTAATATAACATCATAATTGGTTGATCCTACTTTATTATATAAATATAAAATAGCAAGCAACATAAATAATGACCCTATTAATGTATAAAAGAAAAATAAATAAACAGCACGAATTTTTCTTTCTCGTGATCCCCAAATACCTATAACTAAAAACATAGGGATTAAAACACTTTCAAAGAAAATATAAAATAAAAAAACATCACGAACACAAAAAACTAAAATTAATAATAAGTTTAAAGCTAAAAAACATAAAAAATATTCTTTTTGTGAATGCTGCACGCTATTCCAACTACCTAAAATACATAAAAAGATTAATAATGTTGTTAAAATAATAAAGAATAAAGATAACCCATCTACCCCAAAAACTATATTATAATTATATAAAGGTATCCAATCTAAAACATAAACAAATTGTAAATAAGAATTTAAAGTATCAAAACTTACCCATAAAAATAAAGAAAATAAAAAAATCAAACCAGAATAAGCCAATGCTATTTTTTTAATTAAAATATTTTGTGTTGGTTTGATTATAAGCAAATTAATAATGCTTATAATACATAATAAAAATAAAAATTTAAGCATATTTATAATTTAACGATCCACTTCCCCAAAAACAATATCTTGCGTTCCTATAATTGTAACAACATCTGCAATCATATGACCTTTAGCCATATTATTTAGTGCTTGTAAATGTGAGAATCCAGGTGCTTTTATTTTACACCGATAAGGTCGATCTGTCCCATTTGAAATTAAATAAACACCAAATTCACCTTTTGGAGCTTCTGTTGCCGTATACGTTTCACCAGGAGCAACATTTATACCTTCGGTAAAATATTTAAAATGATGTATTAAAGATTCCATAGATTGTTTCATTTCAATTCTAGATGGACTTGTAAATTTTTTATTGAAAGTTTTAATATGGCCAGTAGGCATTAAATTTAAGCATTGTCGTATAATAAACAAGGATTGACGCATTTCTTCAACACGTATTAAATAACGATCAAAGCAATCTCCATTTGTACCAACTGGAATACTAAATTCTATGTTTTCATAAATATCATAAGGTTGTATTTTTCTTAAATCCCAAGGTATACCAGAACCACGTAACATAACGCCACTAAAACCCCAGTCAATAGCTTCTTTCGAAGTTACTACTCCTATATCTACAAGCCGTTCTTTCCATATACGGTTTGTTGTTAATAATTCTTCAATTTCATCTAATCTTAAAGGAAATTGTTCAACAAATTGAAAAATGTCATCTAATAAACCTAAAGGTAAATCTTGAGCGACACCTCCAGGTCTTACATATGCAGCATGCATACGAGCTCCTGAAACCCGTTCATAAAATTCCATTAATTTTTCTCTTTCTTCAAAAGCCCACATCATTGGAGTCATTGCTCCAACATCCATTGCATGACAACCCACAGCTAATAAATGATTTAATATTCGAGTAATTTCACAAAATAAAACTCGAATATATTGAGCACGTATCGGAACATCAATATTTACTAGTTTTTCAATAGCTAGAGAATATGTTTGCTCTTGAGCCATCATTGAAACATAATCTAAACGATCAAAATATGGCAATGCTTGAAGAAAAGTTTTATATTCAATTAATTTTTCAGTACCACGATGTAATAAACCAATATGAGGATCTGCACGTTCAACAATTTCTCCATTTAACTCCAAAACTAATCTTAATACACCATGAGCTGCAGGATGCTGAGGCCCAAAATTAATTGTAAAACTTTTTAATTGTTTTACTAATTGATCTTTTTTTATTACCATAATTAAAATATTTTACCAAGGTGTTTCAAAATCAAAATACCGAAATTCTTGTGCAAATTCTACAGGCTCTGCAACAATACGCTTATGATTTTCATCATAACGTAATTCTATATAACCATATAAAGGGAAATCTTTTCGCATAGGATAACCTTCGAAACCATAATCACTTAAAATTCTTCGTAAGTCCGGATGATTTTCAAAAAAAATTCCATACATATCCCAAACTTCACGTTCCCACCAATTAGCACAAGGGAAAACAGATACAACACTTGTTACAGGTGTAATTTCATTTAAAAACGTTTTAATACGTAAACGTTGAGCAAATACTAAGCTAAGTAAATCATAAGAAATACAAAAACGATATTCTTTTCCAATAAAATCTACGCCAGAAATACAAGATAATAAAGAAAATTGTAGCCCAATATGTTTTTTAATAAAATTCATAGAAAATAATAAATGTTCTGGCAATATAGTTATAACCCATTCATTTTTTAAAAGTTGTGTTGAAACAATAGGTAAATAATTTGCTAACTGTTGACTAAATTTTTTAAAAAGTATCATATTATTAAACAAACATCAACCCTAAACCTATTTTATACGAAAATAATAAAAAAATAGATGGGTCTATAAAGCCAAAAATAATAACAAATAAACTAAATGCAGCTAACACATATACTATTTCGTTATATGCACTATCAATAATAAATGTATCATATTTTATCTTTTTTTCAAAAAATAAAATCTTAATAAATCTTAAATAATAAAAACTACCTACAACACTTAGCATAATAATTAAAGTACTTATTTCAAACATATTTGCTTGAATTGAAGCTGAAAATATAAAAAATTTCATACTAAAACCAATTAAAGGAGGAACTCCCGCTAATGAAAAAAAACTTAAAGCAAGTGCTAAAGCTTTTGCTGGATTTGTACGACCTAGCATTGAAAAATCTGTCAAATATAACGATTTTTTTGTATCTGCAAAAGATAAACTTATAAGTCCCCAAATTAGAAAACCAGTAAGTATATAAAATATCATATAATAAAAAACAGCAGTAACCCCAAGTAGTGTACCTGTTGAATAACCTAACAGCATAAACCCCACATGACTTATAGAGCTATAAATTAATAAACGTTTTAATCTTTTTTGTCGTAAAGCTAATAACGAACCTATTAACACTGATAAAATACCACAAAATAAAAATATATTTTTAAAAACAATAAAATAATCAAAAAAAGTTGAATAAAAAATACGTAAAATTAGTAATAAAAAAATTGTTTTAGGTACTAAAATAAAAATGATTGTGGATGATAATGGCGAACCTTCATATACATCAGGAGACCAAATATGAAATGGTGCAGCAGTTAATTTAAAAAAAATAGTAACTAATATAAAAATTAATCCAAAATAAATAAATGAAACATTTATTAAATTAGAATCTAAATCAGTTAGTAAAATAGCTAAATTTGCAAGACTTGTTGTTCCTGTCAGTCCATATAATACGGATGAACCTAATAAGAATAAGCACGAAGAAAATGCTCCTAAAACAAAATATTTTAGACCTGCTTCTGTTGAGAAAACAGAATAACGATTGAACGCAGCTAACACATAAAAACATAATGATTGCATCTCTAAACATAAATATATGGAAATTAAGTCTGTTGATGATGTCAAAAATAATAATGAAAAAACTGATAAAAGTACTATTGCATAGTACTCAAATAAATTTATATTTTTTGAAAGAAAATATGGCTTACCACAAATTAAGGAGCCAATTATGGCTGCTAGTAATAAAGTTTTTATTGACAAACTAGTAATGTCATTAGTAAATAAGTGTAATGCTGAAAAACAAGTTACATCATTATTTAAACTTAAAACTAAGCATATAAATAATATAAACAAAGACTGATTATATGATTCTTTATCTAATAATGGAAAATTCCATGAACTGAATGATAATATTGAAGCATTATAAAGCAATACAGCTAAAATACCTATCAATAAAAAAAATTCAACGATAAAACTTTTTAATATATAACTATCCATGATTTTTAATCTAAATAATTTTATTTTTCATTAAACTATATAAAAAATACAGTTTAATATTCCTTTTAGTTTTTGCAAAAATTAAATAAAAAAATTGTTTGCAAATTTTAAATTCTTTATAATAAGATTATAAAAAAAATTATGTCTTTTTTAAAAAAAAAGATTTTTAATAAAACAACACTTTTTCAAAACTTAACCACAATATATGGAATTGGTCCATCATCAGCAAATAAAATATGTTCACATGTGGGTTATCATCCTAATTTGAGTTTTTCAAATTTGCGTGAAGATCAATTGTATAAAATATTAACATTTATTGAAAAACATTATGTTTTAATTGAAAATAATTTAAAATTATTTCATAAAAATAATTTTAGTTATTTAACAAAAGTTAAAAATTATAGGGCATTACGGCATAAAATAGGTTTACCGACAAGAGGTCAAAGAACCCACACTAATGCTAATACAAAAAAAAAATTTAAAAAATTTTAATAATAAATGACCAATAAAAAAAAACATCAACAATTATTACTATCTTTTTTTTATCCGAGGTTTCGTATAAAAAAAACTAAAAAACTGTTTAATAAAATAAAAAGCAAACAATTAAATTCAGTTTTATTTTTTAAATTTCAAACTAAGAATCAACAATCATTGGTACGTTTTTTAAAAATTAAAAAAAATACAAAACTATTTAAAAATTTTTTTCTTAATAATTTTTATAAAAAATTAAAAGCTATACAATATATTATTAATATTAAAATAAACCCAAATAATACTATGGTTACGTTAGCAGATAATTTAGGAAATATACAGCATAAAGTAACAGCAGGTATGTTGGGACTACATTCTTCAAAAAAAAATTATAAATTAATTTATAACTTAGTTTTAACTGAATTTTTTAAATATTTAAAAAATGAAAAAAAGTATAAAAACTTATTATTTCGTTTAAGTGTACCTAAATTATTAAGACGGCGCATTGTTAAGCGTCTAAAATTTTATGCAAAAACACCTAATGTGTTTGAAGGTTTACGTCAAATAGCATTTAATGGTTGTCGCCCACCTAAAATGAGAAGAAAAAAACGAAAAGGTTTAAAAATAATTAAACCTTTAATTTAGAAATTCCAGGAGAGGTGGCTGAGTGGCTAAAAGCGTTGGTTTGCTAAACCAAAATATACAAACTTGTATATCATGGGTTCGAATCCCATTCTCTCCAATTATAAAAAATTTATGTTTATTTTAATAATTAAAATTTTAGCAATTGTTCTACCTATTATACTTGCTATTGCATATTTTACATTAGCAGAAAGAAAAATAATGGGTGCTATACAAAGACGTCGAGGTCCTAATGTTGTAGGTGCTTATGGATTATTACAGCCATTAGCTGATGGATTAAAATTAGTTTTTAAAGAAACTATATTACCTAGTAGTTCTGATAAAGTTATTTTTATATTAGCCCCTATTATCACCTTTGTTTTAAGTTTGATGGGTTGGGCTGTAATACCGTTTAATGAAACGGCATTACTTTCGGATATTAATATAGGAATTCTTTATATTTTTGCTATTTCATCATTAGGTGTTTATGGTATAATGTTATCAGGTTGGTCTAGTAATTCTAAATATGCTTTTTTAGGTGGCTTGCGGTCAACCGCACAGATGGTTTCTTATGAAGTATCTATGGGATTTATTATTGTGACAGTAGTTTTATGCGCAGGCTCTTATAATTTAAGCGATATAATATTAGCGCAAAAAAATATTTGGTATGTTATACCATTATTTCCAAGCTTTATATTATTTTTTATTTCAGCTTTAGCAGAAACTAATAGATTACCTTTTGATTTACCTGAAGCAGAGGCGGAGCTTGTGTCAGGTTATAATGTTGAATATTCTGCGGTAGGGTTTGCTCTTTTTTTTTTAGGTGAATATGGAAACATGTTACTGATGAGCGGATTAACTGTCATTTTATTTTTTGGCGGTTGGTTACCACCTTTTGAGTTTTTATCATTTATACCAGGTTCATTTTGGTTTGCTTCTAAGTTATGTTTTTTTGTAGTCGCTTTTATTTGGATACGAGCGACACTACCACGATATAGATACGATCAATTAATGCATTTAGGTTGGAAAATATTTTTACCTTTATCTTTAGGATATCTTGTATTTACATTTTCTATTTTATTTACATTTAATTGGTTACCTTTCTAAGTGAATAAAATGTAATTTATTTTATCTAACTATTAAAAATATTTTATAAAAATAAAAAAAAATTAAAATTTCTAAGCATATGTATAAATTGCAAAATATAAAAATTTGCAATAATAAATCAGGCGGTGTTATTAAAGTGCTAAATAATAAAAATATTAAATATAAATATTTTTTATGCACTAAAATAATACTAAACTTTTTATTAACAAAAAAAATTAAAGAAAATAAAAAAATTATTTGTAATAAATTTGTTAAAATAAAAATTGAATTAAAATAATAAAAATACTTGATTGCACTTAATTCTAAAAAAAAAGTAAACAAGCTTGAGCTTTGTTGGAAAGATGAAAAAAATTCCCAAAAAATAGGTAACCCTATAAAAAAAGTTAGTAAATTTATTATTATGTATGTATATAATAATTTATATTTTATTTTTACCATTTTATCCCACTCTAATTTATATACAGCAGGTTTAATGAAATCAAAAAGAATAAATAAAATGTATGGTACTAAACTAAATAATAAAAAATTAAAACACGAATATATGTAAAAAAAAAAAATTTCTCGAGGTTCAGTAAAAATAAAATAATCTATTAAATTATTTTCAAACGTTATAGGTATTATTGTAATAAAAATAATATCATTTTTATTTATATATAACACAAAAATGCTAAAAATCAGCGTAATTAAAAAATAGAAAAATCTATAATACATTTCAGAAATATAAAGCATTTTATTTTTTTATATATTTTTTAATTTTATTTATTAACCATTTTGTATCTCCAAATAATAAATATAAAATTATTAAAAAAAAAATTAATTGTGTGATACTAATCATAATTTCAAAAATTTAGGCTTATAGTTTAAGGGTAGAACGTACCGCTCATAATGGTACTAATGTAGGTTCAAATCCTACTAAGCCTACTG
>Ga0182738_1007656_pt1 | contig 10905 bp, 9 predicted proteins | sample eDN5th30CBELigMG_FD_128876 | JGI IMG/M metagenome (GOLD analysis project Ga0182738, IMG submission 128876) | Enriched Miracle-Growth compost microbial communities from Emeryville, California, USA - eDNA 5th pass 30_C BE-Lig MG (version 2)... ... | reverse complement strand
TCAATCCCAGGAACCCCTTCTTCTTCTTCTTCTTCTTCTTCTTCTTCTTCTTCTTCTTCTTCTTTTTCTTCCAGCATATCACCACCAGTACGAATTGATTGGATTGGCTGAAGTTGTGCAAAGTCAATTCCAATTTGATTATTCTCCAAGCTTGACACTTTAAAAGGCTCTCCAGAATGTTCAAAAGGCCTGACGACAGGGCTCTTGACAGAAAAATCTAAATCTCCTTCATCAATATTCGTATCTTGGTCGGACACCATATTATATGTTTCAACAGCTATCGGGTATTCATATGAAGCATATCTCAAGATCATCTCTCTAATTCTTGAGGATTCTTGAGCCTTCTCTCTTTCAGCTAAGATACCATCGATATCCAAGTCTCCTGGAGATGAAACCCGCCTTCTCTCAGAATAATAGCTTTTTTCACTTGCTACCTCGTCCTCACTTTCAGCTAAATTACGAACTTTCAATTCTTCTAAGGTGCCCAAATCAGGGTTTCTTGTCTTTATAATTCTCCGGTGCAAGCTTCCGCTTCTGAACAAAATCTTTGAAACAGTTGGAGTCTTTGCCTTCTTTTGAGATTTTGGACGACCTCTCTTGGTCACTTTAGGGTTTGTGTCAAAGGATAAAGATCTTGCAACTTCTCTCTTTTTTGAATCCCTTCTTTTGAGTCTAATGGTGATTTTTTTGTCAGAGTTCTGCTTTGTTATACTTTTTGCTATTGAATTAAAATTTTAGATTTCCTTTCTAGTTAATTTTGAAAAATACTTTTTCTTATTTTTGTTTTATGGGTTTCTAAGCTTGAAAGTCTTTTTATTGCTGATCTTGAATGCTTTCTGTCAGCCTTGGTATCTGAGTGTAAATTCTCCAACACAAATCTCTTTCTCTTTTTCTAAAAAATCATGTGATTAGTGGGCCATAATTCATCTTAAAGAATACAGTTTTTGTGGCAGAAAATAAAGCGACTTCTTGATCCAATTTACTTGGAGTATACTTTGAGACATCAGCACGCTTGAAATTATCCACACAGCTAATTTAAATATTAACACCTTTCCTTCAAAAAATCGTACTCTGCTAACCACAAAGAATTCACAACTGGGATGTCATAATTTTTCGCTCTTTGAAGAGTTTTCGGTGACCCATCTAGAAGGATAAACCTCGATTTTCCAATCCAATATACCTTTCCAAATCACTAGATTGCATTTTTTATTCATTCTTTTTTCAATCTATGAACATTAAGCTTTTTCTTCCCTTCACTTGTTTACCTGTGCGCCTAATTCTTCGAGTTGTTTGTAGGCAGTTTCTGAAATATTCACTTTATTGGAAAATATTTCCACATAGACTATCTACAAATCATCAAATTAGAATCAGCTTGAATTAGCTAGGTTACCAAGCCTTTAAGAGGACAGTCCTCGAGATCTTCAATGATCTCTTTTTTATATGAACTTTTGCGGCCACTCTCCTGCTTTACAGTAGGAGTTTGTGTTCGGCGTCTTGACTTTCTTTGACTAGGAGTGCACATCATGTCTTGGCTGGTGGCTCCGAAAAGAGAAGTAGAAGCAGTATTTTCTGGTTGAATGTTCATTGTTAGTTTTGAAATAGAAATATGGTGGTTGTTTCGTCAAACAAGAATGTGACGAACTTTGAAATTTGTTAATTTAAAATGACTTTGTATGTGAGGAAGAAAAATGTTGCCTCCAAAGAGTAATTTAAAATTTCTCATACGTTATCCAAACACTCCCTTATTTCTGATTGGCTGAATTCTAAATCAAGAGATTAGTTATTCAGAATTTTCTTCTGCTTTTAGATCAAATTAAACTATTTACTAAATTTAAAAAAGAAAATCACTTGAATTTTACTTCAACTACTTAGTATATTTTAAGAAGCAATACATGACAAATTCTACTTAATCCCTCCTCCAAAAAACTTCAAGTTTACCATGTTTACAAATGACATCCAAGCGCTATATTTCTTGGATATCTTGTAACAAACCTTTCTCAGACAAAGGGACAGAGCTAAGTCGAAAGATAATTTCGAGATTCATTCCTCTCAAATGAATTTCTCAGTTCATTACATTGTGAAGAATTCAATCTCTTTCCAAACCAAAGGAAATTGTAAAACAACAAAGATAGAATCAAAAGGTTATAAAATAGGTAACTATTCCAAAGCTTAGGCTATTTACATTTGCTCTTACTTTTGTTTCTTTTCAAATGTTTTCACTGAAACTTTTTTTCTCAACTATCTTTTATCGGAAGATGTCAAGAAATCATCATTTCCAAAACTCTGAGATCTCAAGTTCGGAGAGAAATCCAAAGCTATTTGAAATAAGCAACCCCGTAATAAATTTAGATTTTGTCCCAGAGTCAGCAAAATTCAAAATTTGAAAATCCCTCTCAAAAATTCAAAAATTTTTATACAGCATAACTTCCTGAAAAACACGGTAAAATCCCCAAAGAGTTGAAACCTTTTGAGAAGTAATCCATTCTCTCAGCTTCTAAGACTGAAAATGAAGTGGGTGTTTCCGAAAAATATTATTAAATCCGAAATCAATGTCGAAGTCTGAAAGAATACAAAACTCAAAAACAATCTTCCCAATGGGCTTTGGCATTGTTATGAGTTTTTTTAGTAGTCATAAACAAAATTTTTCTATCATCTTTCAAAAACTTTTTCGAAAGATCCTCCTCAATAGCTAAACTTCTCTCAAAAATTTTTGTTATATTGAAGAATTGAAATGGGAAGAACTCGCAGAGATTGCAAGGAAACCAAGCAAAACCTAGAACAAGTTTTTTCAAAATTTCACTTCATCCAAAAATTTTGACTAAAGAAAAGTTGTGGAAAGAAAAAGCGAAATTTCAAGGGATCGAACAAAAATTAGCAAACTCACTGAGAGGATAAGAGTTTTCTGACGAAGCCTTTGCAAATTCCTACAAAAAACTTATTTTATCTCAACTCAAAAAAAATCATTTGTCATTATCAGACTCTTCAGGAGGAAATGCAAGGGTTCAAGGTGTTAAATCTCACACCTTGAATTTTATTCCTTCTTTTTGCACCCTTAGTTCTTTTGAATTTGCTGAAACAATTTAGAGGAAAAGAAAAAGTTTTTTGTTGATTTTTATGAAAATATTTAATGTATTATACATTAAATTTCTATGTGAAAGTTTAAATATATCAATCTCTTTATAAAAAAAACTTAGCTCAAGCCTTCTATTTTTCCAAAAAAGTTTTCTCATCTCATCTGGATTACCCTTTTGTTTTAATTAAAATCATCATCCCATCTTGTGAAACTGAGAAAAAAAAATTATAGAGATTTACTTTCAAGAGTTTTGAATTGAAGGTTGAGCCAAAAATGAGCTTTCCTTGGAAAAAATTCTCATGCCTGCCTCAACAACAATTCCTCCTCCCAATTAGAATCCTCAAGGTCTATTCAAGGCACGATGATCAAGATTCAGAAAAAATAATTTCCTAAAAAATTTCAACAACTTTTCACATTTCATAAAGGTTTACAGATGATATGAAAATATCCATATCCATATCTAGAAGCATTCTTTTTACATAACAAATTTTGCACCTGATGATCAAAGAAAAAAAAAATCCAAGTCAAATAAATATCATTTTCAAGCTCACTTGTGAAGCTTAAAAATATCATTCTACAAATAATTTCTGAATTATACAATTTGAATTAAAATTTAGAAGTTTCTGCCATAGCCAAGGCCTACAGCTTTTTGTACTGCTGGAAACCTGAATTCTCTGCTCACCTCTGCATGACTAGGCTGCCATTTTCTATGAGAATCTTCAATAACCCAAGCTCCTTTGGCCATATTTTCGTAACTTGTTCTATTCACAGGATTGGTATAATCCATATGCTGATAATGATCCTGGAGTGGAGGTTGAGTTCTAACATACGTTGCTCTTTCCTGGCCCCTGTAATCCCTTCCTGCTGTATATGTATCTGTATATCGATAAAGCTATTCAGAGTTTAAGTTATTTTCTTAAAACAATTTTTTACAGGTGTATTGAGATTTTTATAAACTCCTGGCTGAATGCCACCAGTGTATGGGATGTATTCGGTTTTTCGGCTGTAGAAATTCTCTTGACTTTGTGAAGGTTGCATCATCGATAAGTCAAACTCTACTCTGAGAGGTTGAGGAGAATGATTATAACTCTGAGACAAATTTGCAGGATTCACGTAAGGAACATATTGAACGTATTTTGGATGAGAAATCTCGTTTCGGCTTTTTGAAGTTGGAGTAGTTGGTTGAAACTCGACTTTTCTCGAATAGATCTCATTATGGCTTTTTGGCGTAAGCGAAGTTGTGCTTTGGGTTGGAGTATATCTCTTGTGATAATAAGCTTCAAGCTGGCTACTTTGTGCTTGGTATGGTGTTCTGGTTGTAGCAGGACCTGCTGCTGTTGGAGAATAATCATTAATTGTATCAAGATGAAGGCTTGGATAATTTGGGTTATTAAAGTTGCTTTTGTATCCAGAATATTTATTTGGGAACACGACATTTTCTGCCTTTGAAAAAGCAATATCATGAGTTTTATTAAGAAAACTGCTTTGCAAAACTGGAGTTTGAACACCACTCTGTGATGGTGGTGAAACAGGCCTTTGAACGTGAATTTTATTTCTTCATTAAATAACATACCTGATTGCTTGAGCACTCTTATTATTGTGTTTCTCAGGACTTTTACTTCTTTTTGTGTATCTAAGAAGGCATTATTTAACACAACCAACAATTCAAAAGATACCTTTGGTTGACAAGATTTGCATAGACAACAGGCACCTGCTCTCTTTTGGCAACTTTCTCACAGACTCTTGGATCAAGAGTGGGCTCAGTTGATATTTTGAGCATCAATTTCTTCTTACGATCTTTAAATTTTGTTACGACACTGTATTTACAAGTTGTTACCATTACCAAGATTGAAAGACTCAGGCTCTTCTTCTTTCCTTAAACGTGCAGATTTGAGATTATCGTTTTTATTGAAAGTAAAACGAATATTTTGAGGATTTTGACTCGCTATATTAAATACACTTTGAGAGTTCTGACTCTGTTCATTTGAACTCACATCCTCTTCTACTTCTAACAAAAATAAATTTCAACTCAACTCTCACTTCTCCATACCTGAAGGTTCTTTGTCCTCTTTTATAATATTGATAGATTGGACTTTTTGAATACTAGCTCTCATTTTTTCGAGATCTTCAAGTAACTTTGGATTGATTTGGCCTTGGCTTGATTTCTTCATGAGTTTTGAGAATCCTTCAGAATTTCTTGGTTTGCTTGCAATTGAGTCACGTTGGTCACGTTGAACATGAACACACTCCTCATCATCCTCCCCACATTTTCTACAAGGTTCTCTGAAATCTAAGAAATAAAATCAGATTTTTAAATCCTTCCAATCCCTCTTACAGCTTTTACGAGAACGTCTGCTCTCTTCAGTTTCAGAGTTCCTGCCACTACCTCGAGGATGTTGAAGAACATTTGCAAACTTTTTAAACTTGTTCTTGGACTGTTCTTCCAAAATGCCATCGACCAATAATGCAGTTGCTTTGCTTGTTGTTATCGCTTTCGCCATTTTCTTCTTCATAAGATGAGCTGCGCTTGATTGGATCAGGTTCGAATCGTATGCATCAGCATACATACTGCTTGCTTCCTCCTGATGTTTCAAAAGACTTTCGCTTGAGATCGGTAAAGAATCAGCGTTAAGCCCAAGGAATAAATTTGTATTCAGATTTGATATCCCTTCCTATTTTAATCTTAGGACTTTTAATCATTTCTTTCCTTACCTTATTCAGCGCATTTAACAAGTGATATTCACCCAAAAAATCTAATGCCTTATTTCCTTCCTTTATGTTCCTTGACATAATAAAGTCTGAATCTCTTCTTTTCATCTTTGAAAGTTACTCTCAGAGACCAAAACAAAACTTGAATCTTTACCTTTTCATCACTCTTGTTGTCATCAGCTTGATTCATTTCAGTCTCCATTTCAGTTCGCTCTCTAATTTCTGTTTGTAATCGCTGGAGCTCTATCAAAACATTAAATGAGTCCTTTCAGAGTCTCATACGAAGACTTTCAGTGGTTTTCAGCTCGGATTTGCTCTTGCTTGCATTTTGTCCCATTGTATGCCTGACTGTTAAGAATCAATCCTTGGATCTATTTATTTTTGTCTTTTATTAACACAGTTAAATTAAGTTACTTTGATTTGATTAAAGAAAATTATTTATTAAGTCTAATGAAAAGTGTCAGATATTTTCACTCACATTTTGATCAATCTTCCGTCATCATACCTTTAAGTTCCAATAATGATTTGCCTCATAATTCTAGACTTCCGAAAAATGCAAGTAACTGTTCATCTTATTTAATACAATTTACAAAAGGCTAAGGTTCTCAACGTTTTGTTTTCATCAATATAAGAAAAGCTGGACATCCTTTTCTGAAGCTGATTATGAACAAAACTAAACAGAATAGAATCAGAAAAATTTTTGGGGAAATACATCTCGAAGGAGTGATGTAAACTTAGGCCCTCATTAAGATTCTGGTCGACACTTTTCAGGAGTCATTTAGCCTGAGCCGACAAAAAAGCCTTGACACATCTCCTACAGTCAGCTCAGAGAGTTACAAGACAAAAGAAGTCAAATTAAACAAAGCTCAAAATAGAAACATCGTTTTAATTTACCTTTCGCAACCAAAAAAGTTTTTAATACATCACTGAGTGCGTTTTAACTCCTAAACACAGGACTTGAAATTTTCTAAATCGCGAAGCCAAATGAGTCCATTTACCTTCTTCGTTCAGAAACCCGAGTTCTATTTCTATGGCTTGCTATTCACTCACACGAAGAGAGCCCCAAATAGCTTGCATAATTTTAACAGCTTGCCATAATCTACGCTCTAATCGAATTCTTCAAATTTCTGTTAATTCTAATGCAATAAATCCAGTAACTGTAGACTTGCCTATTATTAGTTGTCTTTTGTCTTCTTCTAACCTCTTAGACTTTTTACGTGGTTTCATAACAAACAAAGCCTCACTTCATTTTGATTTCTATTAATTCGTGCCAAAATATCCTTCCCTCCAAAATGTTATAACTTTCTCTTTGAGGCAAGATTATCTTTTTTGACGACTTTTACAGCATCTTCTCAAGTTTTATTTCTCACTGAGAACTGCCTCTTATTCATTCAAATATCGAGTATTCTCACACACACTCTCTCTTTCTTCTTCATTTCGCAAAAATTAAACAAAGAGCTACTATTCTAGAAAATTTTATAAAAAGAGTTCTTCCATGCCTGCTACCACCTTATTATAGGAGAGATAAAATATTCATCAGTGACAGTTGCAACGCTTGCAGACAAGGACAGGGAAGCAAAATCTTGCCTTTGAGTTACAAAGACTGTTTTATTTAGGCATACTTTTTTCCCGCTAAAGCAGTTATAATTCCAGGCTAACAATAGTAATCTGAATATTATACATTCTCTATCCAAAACCACCAAATTGCGTGCCTTTATAATACGCTATATCACCTCTGAAATTAACTCCAGAATTTCTTTTTATATACTTTCCCGACTTAATGAAAATACAGTAGATTATTATTTTCTGCCGAAAAATGCGCTATCATTCGATAGCATATATTGCAATTATCATCATTTCCCTATTTTATCATCAAAAAGACATTCAATTTCTCAATTAGGAGTTTTAGAAATTCAAATTCAAAATTCAAGTTTGAAATCTCAAAAAGAACGAGAACTATGAACTGAGTGAAATCCAAGGGCCATTTTTTCGAATGCAAAAATATTGAAAAGAGAGGGAAAAAAAAAATTGGAAAATAATTTTGTTGCGAACGTAGCAAAAATTTTTTATATTCTCCCTGAAAGAGGAGAATGTTAATATTTTGGAGCCAAAATTTTGGCTCAACTGGAGCCTTTAACGTTCTTTTCTTTTGCCTCGAAATTTCTTCTCTCCTTATTCCTCTCGAAAACTCATCACCAAGGCATCCTCAACATCTCCTCTCTCATCAGAGATGAGGTCTCCATTAGATCCTTTTCATGCATGAAGACTCTTTTTTTTAATTATTTTCAAGCATAATAGGTCTCAATTTTCGCCCAGACATAGTCTCACCAGACTCAGGTTGGGTACTCCGGGAGGGAGAGCGAAATTTCAACTCTGAATATGAGAAAACTCCATTCTGCTTTGCAATTAAAATTAATGCTGAGAAAGTTATTAAAGATTTTTCGAAATACTGTTTTCTTTCTAATATCTTATTTCAAAACAAGAAAGACACTGCGATTCATCAAACCTTTCATATGAAAACCTCGAAATCACCCCCACCTTTTTAAAGAGCCTCGTAACCCATCCCTGGCGACTGCATATTGTGATTTTTACTTTCTCTCCGCTATGTTAAAGAATTTTCCCTCGTAAGGGTTTTAATTAAAAAAACCTCAATAATAAACGACATTTGAGCACACTTCTCGAGAAATACAGTTTGCCAAGCGGATGGATAAAATGGAAACTCCTTTTCTTGTTTTCAAACTTCGTCAGAAATTCAAACTGATTCTCCTTAAAAAAGAAATCACAAGTCTAACCCTAAAATTCTGGGATTGCATTAATCTCAAGAACCGAATCAATTTGTTTCTGGAGAGAATTTAATTCCAAATAAAAAAAACCTTTCCGCCATAAACTCTCTGCCTATTAAGAATATATTAGTAAATTCAAGCAGGAATTCAACTTTATGATAATTTTTAGAACCCAGCTTTGCATTCTGACCTCCTGCTTTATTCGAACAATCCTTTATTCTAGTTTAAATCAAGTCCGTTAGGATTGATTAATCCTATTCTGATATTTTCCAAGTGTCAGAAAAAATTCGAAGGTGACCGCTTTTCTTCAACGATCACCTCCCTTTCAGAAGGAATGTTCATTCTAAATTAATTGGAGGAAATGTTAATTGACAGCGGCGTCCGCCAAGCTCGCTGGGCCATTAATAAAAACAGCACCCGGTAATTATGCGCACTTTTAATTCGAAATTTTCTCACCCAGATAATTTAATAACTGAATGCCTCATTGATATTCGCAGACTTAAATACGACGGTTAGGAATGTTTGTTTATAAAATAAAAAGTTATTTCTCTCAAGTTTAGTAAATCATTCTGACTCACAATGTACTGCGAACAACAAGAACAAGAACTCAACTACTCTTCTGCTTCTTCATTGAATGATTTACCTGGCTCTTCACCTAGTCTCGATTCATTCGATTCTCTGACTCAACTCAACAATTTTGATGATCTCATGATTGTCAAGAAGCTCAATCAAGCCAAGTTCCCTGTTTTCCTCACCTTCTCCCCTTCAAGAGGCCAATACTTTGCTATGAAGGTTTTCCCACACACTAAAAATGGGATTAGCCCTTTCTTTGCTAACGAGGCCAGATTCGAACCTTTACAACACAACAACATCATCTCTATTGTCCACACTGAAACAGAAAAACAAGCTGTGTTTGAAGAAAACATCAATAAAGTCTCTTATACTTTGATGGAGCTTGCTCCCTTTGGAGACTTCTTTGATCTCATCATGACTCAAAAAATTCCTTTCGATGAGACTTTGTGCAGAACTTATTTCCACCAACTTATCGAAGGCATCGAGTACATGCACTCCTATGGCGTCTCTCATCTTGACTTAAAGTTGGAAAATCTCCTCGTGGGAAATAACTTTGTCTTGAAGATTGGCGACTTTGATCAAGCTTACATCCAAAACCAAGGACATGTTGTCACAAAGGGAACTGTCTGCTACAGAGCACCTGAATTAATCAGAGGCAACTGCCAAAAGCCAGAAGCTGCTGATATCTTCTCAGCCGGTATCATCCTTTTCCTTTTCAAAAGTGGAGGAGTCTTGCCTCACTCTGAAAGACAAAAATATAAAAACATCGATCTGTTTGCTCTTATGCTCACAAATCCAAGAGCTTTCTGGGAAAAGCATTGTGAAATCCAAAACAAGTCACTCGACTTCTTTGGAAAAGATTTCATCAATTTGTTCAATGCCATGGTTGCTGCTGACCCTGAACAAAGACCTTCCATCTCACAGATCAAAAACTCTAAATGGTACAAAGGACCCATCTACACCCAAGAAGAGGTGCTCTTGTACATGAGTAAATTCTTCGCATCAAACTAAACCAAAATGCGATCTCCACCATAGTAATTAAACCCAGTTATATATATCTAACAAAGTACCAATATTTTGAATTGTTTCACTATCAATGTTCTGTTTATTCGATTGTACACTATTTCAAGCTCATTTATCATACTCCATTATTGAGCAATTGAAATCCATCTACATTCCTAATACCTGGCAGACCAACTGCTTATTTTGAATATGTTGTTAAAAGTATGTATTTGTTTGTTTTCTACTTTACTCCCCTATTATTTTAAAAACTCTCTCCAAAATACCGAAATACGAGTGACGCCAAACATTAACTTAAGCTCAAAACTTGTCCCAAGTAAAAAGAAGCAATTTTTAAAACAGAGCTGGGAAATGCCACCAAAAAAAGGGCATTTTTCGAACACAATGTCTGAGAAATATTTCTGTCCTCTCCTGAGAAAAATATTGCAGTTTAAAAGATTAAATTGCTCAAAAGACGGAGCCAAAACAAGTTTCAATTTTTTTGTCGTCCTTCGACATTCATATTTTGATTCACAAACTTCGTCAAACATTTCTTTTAAAGGATTTCTAACAAGTTGTCAAAAAATTCTGGAAAAAGTTTTTTTAAAATCAAAAGTTGGTTTTCCAAAAAATTCAAATTTCTGTTGAACTGGAGGGATTTTTCAATACGAGACAAAAATCGACCACGATTGACTAAAAATGACCTCAGATCGGGAAAATGAGGCTTTTCTTGAGCTCTGTTTTCAAAATGTCTCTGAGAATTTATTT
>Ga0182738_1007655_pt1 | contig 10905 bp, 7 predicted proteins | sample eDN5th30CBELigMG_FD_128876 | JGI IMG/M metagenome (GOLD analysis project Ga0182738, IMG submission 128876) | Enriched Miracle-Growth compost microbial communities from Emeryville, California, USA - eDNA 5th pass 30_C BE-Lig MG (version 2)... ... | reverse complement strand
AGTCTCCAATCTTTTGACTCACCATCATCATCAAAATAACTTTTATCAAAATAAACCATATTATGGTGGTGTAGCATCACTCCAAGGATTTGAGACCATGAGAAAACAACATGAAAATTCTCATCGTCAAGGTCAAGATAGCAATAAATGGGGGAAGGAAGCAATTGTCATTGAGGAAGAAGAGAATCATGATGATACAAGTCATACAACGGCTAATTCAGCAAATGATAATCGGTCAAGTTTGACGATCCCCGGATACCAGAATAATTATTATCTCCAAAAGATGTTTAAGAACATGATCCATATGCCTTCTCAAATGCCTTTTAACAGTCAATTTGCAAATATGAGACAGATGTGGGGACAACAGCAAATGATGAACTCTTTTATGAACTTTAATGCTCAGAATCTCCAAAATGACTTGAAAATAATTACAAAGGTCGAAGAGAAGGAGCCAAAGGAAATAAAGGAAAAGAAGAAGCCAAAGAAAAAGCCCCGAAGCCCAAAAAGACGAGTAGAACGAAAGATTGAGCTTCCTACCGGTCCAGAAACCATGCAAGTAGATATGAAGCTAGACGAGCCATATGTGATTGAGTTGCATATTGATCCTGATGATCCAAATCCAAATGTTTGTGATACCATGGTTGGAGATGAATACCAGACAAATATCCCACCCTTAGCTTTGAATAAAGGAATAGTTGGTCAAAAGAGGGAAATCAGATGTAGATGGAACCCAGATACCGTTGACCGCGAGAAGCTCCTTGAGTATTTTGCCAATCTCGAAAAAAGGACTGAGTTTGAGATTACAAGTGAGATTGCAAAGATAAGACTGTTGAAAGATAATGAGTATGATGTAGAAAAAAGTTTGGAAGAAGTGGATAAAAATTTGATTTACTACAAAGGAATACTTAAACTCACCAAAAGAAGAGGAAGAAGAAGCAAGTAATTTTTCCGTTACTCATTGCAAACATTCTTCTTGTGAAGAAATATTGTTAAAGTCTGTATTTAAATTAAAAAACTATTTTTGGTATAGCTCGTGTATATTGAAAGAAACAAATTTTCTTTTTATAAATTTGTATATTTCTCACTTCAGCAGTTAAATTTATTGATTTATTATACATAAACTACATTGTAAGTAAGTAAAGAATTTATAATCATTTAACTATTGATGAGATAGATTAAAGCCTTTCTTTTGAATGAAATCAAACTTTCGTTGAGGGGAATTAATTTTTTTGAATCTTGTCATACAAGAAAGAAATCAATAGAAGAGAAGCTAAAATTTTAGATTTCAATTTTCATTAATTAAAATTTCGAAGAAGGAATGGATAACGTAATAATTTTGTCTTGTGATCTAATGTGAATGGTGTGAGGAGATGAAATGAATTTATTGGAAAAAATTTCAAGTGAACATGATTGAAAAGGTGAATAGATTAGGCATGAGATTCCTTTCTTTTGAATATTGTTTTGATGTTAACTTTGGATAATGCTTTTTTTTATAAAAAATTTTTATGGAAGTCTTAACTTTTAGTAGTGTGATTTTTGCCTCCTTCTGTAAAGAGCCATTTTATTATTTAATCAAATCGATTCATCATTGTTTCCCTTCACAGAATGAGAATGGGTAAAATTATTAGAATTTTTTTCATCCTCTGACGTATGATGGAAAACGAACAGCTTGAAAACGATTTCTTCGATTTTTTATTGAAATAAAACAGAACCTTAATTTTATTTCGATTGAATTAAAATTTTTTCCCTTAAGCTAACATTTCTCATATTTGGCGACGGACTTCAAGTTGATTGAGAAACTTGCAGGCGTGAGATTACTAAAAAATGAATATCTTAAATGTTTATTTTTGCAGACTATTTTGATGTTGGGACACAATCTTTAAGGCCCAAGTTCATTTTCCCGTTCATTGCTCGACTTGAGATTTGAGTTTTATGTTGAGTGAAGCAAATAAAGATGGATTTTCAAGATCAGTCAAGAAAGGAGAAAAATTCATAAATTTAGAAGATTTATTTCTCATTCCTTTTTTCAGTTGAAAAAATTTCAAAGTTTTGATATGAAAAAATTTGAGATTCATGAATTTTGAAATTGAGAAATGAAAGATGGTTGAGGCTTGTAAAAGGTAACGATATCTACCAATATGATATTTCCAGAGAGAAAAATTGTGGAGCCTTTTTTTTTACAGAAGAATTCGATTTTTTCTTAAATTTGATGTAGTAATTATGAAACGAAACAGAAAGTATTTGTTAATACAATAATATTTAGCTGAATTAAATGGAAGACGATATTATTCTAGAAGGCTATTTAAAGAAGTGGACTGGCCTGTTGACAGGTTGGAGAGATCGGTATTTTACGCTAAAGGAAAAGGGAACCCTTGAATTTGCCGATAAGCACCATGGTAAAGACAAAGGCGTGATACATCTGAAAATTGCAAAAATTACATTAACGCCGAAGGATCCTTTAAGGATAACAATTGACTCTGGTCTCAAGGAAATAAACCTCCGTGCAAGTTCTATCATAGATAAATACAGATGGGTGAGTGCTTTAAGAGAAGCGGCTTATGGTACCAGTGGCGAATCAGGTGAACTGAGTCAGGGCCAGAATAAGACGAACAATTCTCAAAGGGTCTCTACAAATCAGACAGGTCGTCCGTCAAGCATGGCAAATAGAGAGCCATACGTTGAGGGGACATTTCGAAAGATCTATGATTTCCAGAACCAGATTTTGGGGATATTATCAAACTTGCATGGAAAATCTTTGGCGAAAGATATAAAAGAGCAACTTGTAAAGATGGAAGCACTTTTCAAAGAGATGATGGTAAGAAAGCACATTTAGATTTAATTGAAATTGTATAGCAAAATATCGTTGACTGGAAGGAGATTATAGCCGCGGAGAATGAAAGAATAGAAAGAATGAAGGAAAAACTTGACAGTTATTTTGATAACTTGGACGGTGTAAGAGTGAATGTGGATGATGGGACAGTCAAGGAATTTGCCACAATTGATGATAGTGAGCCAAGATCTGGATCTGGACAGCACAAAAGAGGCAAAGCAGTCCTGACTCAACAGAATAGTTTTGGAGAAAGTTCGATTCCAGGAAATGAAACTCAAACAAATATTCGTGGGCTGTCATTTTCAGAAGTCACTACTGAAAAGACTGAAAAGAAGGAAGAAGCTCCCAAACTATTTCCAATTCCTGATGAAGGTTCTCCAACGGAAAAAAGTGCAGAAAAACCAAAGACTTCAGGAAATTTGAGTATTAGTCCAAAAAAGCAGTTGTTTGCTGAAAGTCCGACAAAAGTCGAAGTTATGGAGTTGCCAGATCACAGTGAACAAGAAATCACAAAAAAATCAAGATTTCTAGAAGCAGATTCAAGAGATGAATCTCATACACACCACCAAACCACTGAAATAAAACCATCTATTTTCGTTACGGCTGCTGAAAAGGACAGAAATCGAGAGGAGGAGGAAGAAGAGGAAGAAAAAGAGAGGGTTGAAGAGTTGGCAAAGAGCCCGAGGATGCTGACAAAGAGAGGAGGTGATGCTTCAGAAGATGAAGAACAGTTTTACAGTGTTTTAAATCCTCAAATTTCCAAAATAATAAATAATCGCACAATAAATAATGACAAAACCATGGAAGGTGGAACCATGTTCCATACCGTGATCGCTGACGACACTCAAGACCTTGACAAAGACGAAGAAGTTAAGCTTCAAGAAGATCCTGAATTAGGAGTCTTGAAATATTTGAATGCACAAGACGAAAATAATCAAGAGGCTGAGCCAAACCCTTTCGTGCAGGTAAGATTATTTGAGGGGTATAATAATGAAATAATTAGAAACTATTAAAAGAGAATTCTGCTTTTAAAGGCTTGAAAATTCCATATGTTGCTGTCAGAGAATCTCTTCCTGCAGATTTACCTCAAAATATTGGTGAAAAAACTTGGAATTATACCGGAATAAATACCTTAGAAGTTCCTTGTAATATTTTCATTTACTTGCGTGATCTAATCCAATTTCCCATAGTGTCGTATCATGAACCACTGAGCTTTTTGCAAAAGTTATGTGAGCAATTTGAATATTCTGAGCTTTTAGATCAAGCTAACGAGTTGAGTGATCCTTTATTACGAATGGCTTATACAATTGCTTTTGTAATTTCTGGGTACCACACAACAAGTAGAAGATTGACGAAACCGCTTGATGCTCTTTTGGGAGAGACTTATGAGTTTAGTTCTGAAGACAATAATAACTTTAAATTTGTGGCTGAACAAACGAGCGTGGAGCCTCCTGTGACTGTATACTACGGATCTTCTGATCACTTTGAAGTGAATGGAAGTATTTGTATGAAAACAGAATTCCTTGGAAAGTGCGTAGAGGTGAAACTTGAAGGCAAGAATGAAATTAGATTGAAGAAATCTGGTGATGTTTATGTCTTCACAAGGCCTATAACGTCACTTGATCATATCCTTACTGGAAAGTACTGCATAAATAACTATGGAGAGATGAGATTCAAGAACCTCAAGACACAAGAAAATGCAACAGTGAGTCTGCTCAAAAGAAGCTGGGATGAGAAGAGTGTGAACCGACTTGAAGGATACATCAAAGATAATAAAGGACAATTTGTATATAAAGTCAGCGGCAAATGGGATGAAGAAATTAGTATTGAACATCTTCAGACAAAGGAGTCAAGATTAATTTGGAGGAAGAAAATGTTGGACACCGCAGAGAAGAACTTTGGATTTACCAAGTTAGCTTTACAGCTCAATCACTTGCACAATGATATTGTTGACCAATTGCCTCAAACAGACTCTAGATTTAGGCCTGATGTTAGAGCTATGGAAAATGGGGATTACGAGTTAGCTAGCACAGAGAAAAGAAGGTTAAAGGAAAAGGAGCAAAAATTAGTAAAAGTTTTGAAGAATAACAATACACCGTATAAACCAAAATGGTTCGACCCTGTAAAAGTTGAAGAAGGAGCAGAAAGATTTTTCTTGTTCAATGGCAAGTACTTTAAACAAAAATTGAATGACCTTGACACGTTTGATTTATATAATTAACCATCTGAATTTTTCTTTTGAATTTCTTGTTTTATTTTTGGAGGGATATCAATTCGATTCAAATTTATCGATTGTTTGTTTGCTTGTTTTCAAAACTGTATCCGAATTTAAATCCTGAAGTACATAAATTCATACATATTGACTGTCTATGACCTATTCTCTTCTCTTTTCATATGATAATTAAAAATGAGCAGAAACTTATGAAATGAAAATTTTTCCATATAAAGTTTTTCTTATTCAGTTAGTTATTTTATAAAAAGAAATTAATAATAGCTTTTATGTTGAAAAAATTTGAATTCTTATTTATAACAGAAAGAAAGTATTTTTTTATGTTAGTTCTGCTGAGCAAGTTCAAGATTTTAGTTTGTTTCTCTTTGATTTTATTTCAGAAAGATGATGCTTGAAGAGATTTATTGGTTTGGCAATTTGGCTTGAATTTTGGGTTAATATTTTTAGAATAGTGGGTAAGTGAATGATTAGAATCAGTATTTTCAACCGTCTGGATATGTAAAGCGGTTGCAAAAACAAATAATGTTTTGATTCATGTCTCGGGGTTTGTCTCCCCTGATGATCAGCAAGATGGGATGATACTTTTGAAAATATGCCGAACCAAAAAGATCTGGTAGAAAATGGAAAACAAACTCATCGAGATTGAGCCAGATTTTCCTTCTCGGAAAATAGAATTGATGAAACATCTTGCTAGAAATAATGATTATCATTTTTTGTTGGCAATGGGCTTTGAAACTGGAAAGCAAAATATAATACAATTTCATAATTATAGAAATGAATCAAGAAGGATAAGTGGTTGATTTAAGCACTCGTTTGCTTGTTTTTAATTTGCATGAATGAAGCTGTAGATAGCATTATTTATTAATAACTGAACTTTTGATGGTCGATTGGAATAAGGCAAGTTTAATTAATGGAATAATTTTTTATCTGACAATTGAATAAATTTAATGCACAGAATGTTTCTGTTGGGGAAGTGGACGGAAGGAGGCTTAGATTGAAGGAGTTTTTATTAATGAAAGATCAAAGTGGTTTTTAAGTTTAGTTTTCCCTCGCAAAATTTTGAGCGCCTTTGAATGAATATAACTCTTGGTAAATATTTTCTGATTAAAATAACGGCTCGAACCAATTTGTTGAGTAAATTTGATTTTTTCTTTGGTGATCTAGAAGAGATTTTTCTGAGGACAAAGAAGAGAAATAAGAGTATGAGTTACACATTTTTTTTCGTTAAAAAATTGCCACCGACCGAAATCAAGGATTAAGGAAGCGAGATTTTAGGTTAAATTTTAATGGTCGATGATTGAAATCAAAAAGTTTTGATTAAATTAAAATTTCCAGTCTTATAAATTTATAAATTTTGAATCCAAAAGTCTTTTTCTGGACCCCAAATGACTTTGTCAGACCTCCGGAATGCGAAGATGACGTTGAAGAAATCTGGAAGAAATCACTAAAGGAGGAACTATCTAATGTGGAGGGATTTTTATTATATAGTTTTGGCTATTAAATTATTATACATGTTATAAGTTTGAATTGTTATGAGGGGTTTCACTTAGTTGACCTGATACTTGTTTTTCTTTCATATAAGGAACAAAAACCCATTCAGTTGTTTCGAAAAGACTATCTGGAACAGCTTTTGGCGGTGTATAATGCATAACTTCGGCTATTATGCCGACCAGTCAGTAGTCCAGTAGCAAAAATTTTTCCAATAGAAAAGTTTGTAAAACAGAGAGATCAGAGAAACTCACTGTGGATGAGTCATTTTGGAGAGTCAACCCTCTCGAGAGCTCAATTTAGGAGGAAAGTTGGGATTTATTGATGAAAAGTGAGTGGTTTATTTCTGGTGATTCTGCTTTGATAGTTAGGTGATTAATTTGTGATCAGGAATGATAATTGAAAAAAACGGAATTGGGAGAAGCGGTATGGTAAAATGAAGGAAATTTGTGGGAGAATATTGGAATTATATAATTTGAAAGATTGTTGAGCCATTTTTCGAATTCAAACCGAGAAAATCGAAAAGCTGGAAATTCGAAACGATATAAATTCAAAATTAATTTTATATCAAAGGATAGATTTAAATATTCCTGGAAAAACCATATTTGAGAAATCTTGAGAAGTGTGAAAACCAACAACTTTTGGTTTCGTTCAATTCAATTTCCAAATGACTTGGAAAAGTTTTACAAATGATCAGAAAAGCTTAGATCCTGTTCTACTAAATATTTTTTGAAACATTATTAGTGAAATAGTTTTGTTACAAATCTGATCTGGGGTGGAGTTTTCTTGATATCCTGAGAGCAAGTCAGGCGATGAAAAACCACCAGTATCTGAAGAATCAAATCCAGTTTGAGGATTTTGTGGCTTTGGGTTAAGTTTATTATTAGATACCAAGCCATCTAATAATTAGCACCAGAGAATTTTTCTATATGATCAAAAGACGAGTTGAAGAGGCGTTTTTAGATTTGAGGAATTATTAAAGTCCGGATCAAGATAATCTGATGGGTGTACGAGCAGAGCACCTGATCTAAAAGCCCAAATTTATTGGACTCACTTTTCTTTGATTTAAAAATTCAGAATAACTGATTCATTCGGAACATACGATTAATTGATAAATTTATAATCTAATTTGAAAAAGTCCTTAATGAGAAAATAGCAATAGATCCACTGGGGAGAGCCCGAGTAAGCCCTAGGAAGGCCTGTTTTGATATTCAAGGGGCCCTTGACCAAGTAGATTATTTGAGGCTTTTGCCAAAATTTAAATTTCATCCCGAATGCCGCACTTTCGGTTTTTGTTGGATATTTAATGGTTTGATATGGCGCTTTCGGAACTTTTTCAAAGAGAAACTGAAAAAAATAGAATTCTTGTATTATGGGTAGTTAGTTGAGAGCCTTGATGAAGGAAGAGGGAGAGTTTAAGAGGGGAGTGGAGTTTTTATGACTTTTTATTAATTCAAGCAGATTTATGATAACAAATTTCTGAAACAATTTTAAAGTAATTATTTGACTCGCTTCGGATTTAGAGAACGAGTGATTTAGAAAATTTTGATATAAATTTAATAAATTTCATCATTTAAATAGTTGCCTCTCGACAGAATTATAATTATTAAAATTTATATTATAAACTAAAGGCATGAACTTCAGAGCCTCTCCAGTTTTTTTCGAACAAGCTGCCTCCTTGTTACAAAGCCTTCAGTCCATGAACAACCTATTTGGTTCTCAGCCCGGCTCTTCAATAAGTTCATCAGAAAGTGCCTTTAAGACCTCAAAAAGTGTGTTTTCCAAAAGCACCACTCAAAGCGAGGAAGATGACTGCGAAATCATCTTTTATGAGCCAGTCAAGAAGTTAAAGAGTGGGGAATCAACCATAAACCTCGCTGAAGACTGTTCAAGTGTCCATTCATACGGAAAGAAAATTAGCCAGTCAAATTTGCTTTCCCCCCAAAAAAGTCTCAGCCCATCAACCCAGCCTGACAACTCAAACTCTGTTGAACGTAAATCAAGTTCCAACTTTATCGAGAGTCTTTCTGGCTACAATTCAAGTTCCGAACCACTCGCAGAGAAAGACGCTATGGAGCTCGATGACGATGACTTACCCTACGAGCAATTGATTATGGAAGATGACGTGACAAAAGAACTCCGAAAAAGCAGAGAACAAGTAGAAAAGATGACTCAAAAGGGGTCCTCAAACGACGAACTCAAACAAGCCTCCTTGCTCGCTGCCCAGCAAAGGTACCAAATGCAACTATTGAGCAGTCCAAATTACATGCAAAGTCAAATGGTGGCAATGCTTTACAATGCTAAGATGAACTATCTCCGCCAAATGCAAGCTCAGGCTTCAGCCCAAATTCAAGCTCAAACCCTTTCCTTACTTGGAAAGAGGCTCTATGAGCAATTTGAAGGTGTTCAATCAAGAAATAATTATATTGTTCTTGATGATGAGCAATCCTACGAAAATGAGCAAATGGAAAGAGTTGTTGAAGAAAAATTAAAGTCTGGACAAAAGAACATTTTCAAAATTACCAAAGAAGTCAGAAAGAAGGTCCCCAAGAAAGTTTTCACCATTATTAGACAAAAGCCCAGAGTTCACAGAAAAATCGTTATCCCCAGAAGAATGAGTTTAATGGAGTCCATCAATCCCATCCCAACTACTGCAACTGAGAAAGTCCAGCCCAAGAAGATTCAGACTGAACAAATCCCTAAAAAGGATGAAAAGCTTGTTGTTGAAGTTCCAAAGAAGAGGAAGGAAGTTAAGAAAGATAACGATGATGAGTATGTCATTAAGCTTCATGTGAATGAGAACGATGATAATGAAGATATTAATGAAACTCCTGTCGGAGAAGAATTTCAAGTCAAAGTTGGTGCTTTCAAGGGAAACCAAAGAGTAAAGAAAGAGCTTAAATTAGTGTGGGATCCCAGCAAAGCAACTGAAAGAAACGTCAACTCTTACTTCCAAAAGTTGGAAACCAAGTTTGGAAAGAAGATTGTGAGCGAGGAGTTTGCTTTGAAATTTTATTATGAACACAAGATGAATGTAAAGAAGATTATGGCTGAGATTGAAGGCAATAAGATGTATTTCAAGAATTTCTTTGAGATGAAACAAAAAGTGTTGAGAAACCGTGTTTTACACAATGATCTTTAAATTGTCATTCTAATATTAGTTGTGAATACATTTATATATAAATATTATTAGTGACTATAATTTCTTTATAGTCCTGTAAAATCCCATTTTTCTTCTTGTATCTATTTGTACGTAGCTAGTTTTTATCAATTTTGTATCTATTTTGTACATATATGCACATTTGAATATATATCTTACTTAACAAATGAATTGAACAATATTGAATTGTTGTAAATTGTTTCAGGTATTGCAAAGGGCTCAAACTTTTCAAAGAGAGGGAACTTGAAAAATTGGTATCACCAAGTTTTAAAGTTTGATACGATTGGCTTATTTTTAAAAAGATTGTGATAATTTTAGTTTGATTCTAGAAAATTTTGGACAAAACTAAACTCTCGGCTGAATGATGGTATTAAACTAAAAGTTGCTCTTTTCCCTTGTTGCACAATCTCTCCAATTTCAGTTAATTAAGACCTCAACTTTCTGTTTCTTAATCTATAATCATAAATTAAAAAAATAATAAAAAGCTATCATTGTGAGTGAGAAAAAAATCAAAAGATCATCATCACCATCATCATTTGATATATGCAGAGAAACCTGGGTCTCAATAAATCATAAGATAACTTTTTAAATAGTTAAGATGATTGTTGAATTCAATTATGGTTTTGAACTAAAGCTTTCTGAATATGTATGGGGGAAGTTGTGGGTCTTTAAAGCGAAAGCACGAAGTTGATGTTTCTTTCTCGAAAAAATATATATAATTTTCTCCCAATAATTTATCACAGATTTGATTGCGCTCAAATCTTCCAATCAATTGCTTGGGACTTTTTCGATTCGAAAAATCCGTTTTTTCTTGCTTTCTATAATTAATTTTCAAATGATTTGAATTTCTTTATGATCAAGTTTTGAAGAAGCTCATGGATGCTTTTTCTCAAATTGAAGGGCCAAAGTGAGGAGATTTCTATAGTTTTAGACTTTTTAAGTAAATTAGGTTTTAATAAAATGTCTGTCTGGAAAGCTAAAAAAAAGGAAAAAACTATTTAAGCGGGCGATATATTAGAGAAATTAATATAAAATAGAAAAGTCTAAAAAAAGTACAGACGTAAACTAGTTTATAACAGTTTTCTTTTTTTGGATTGTTTGAGAATGAACAAGTTGAAATTATCAAGGGAATCACTCTCTCTCTCTCTCTCTCTCTCTCTCTCTCTCTCTCTCTCTCTCTCTCTCTCTCTCTCTGTT
>Ga0182738_1007654_pt1 | contig 10906 bp, 10 predicted proteins | sample eDN5th30CBELigMG_FD_128876 | JGI IMG/M metagenome (GOLD analysis project Ga0182738, IMG submission 128876) | Enriched Miracle-Growth compost microbial communities from Emeryville, California, USA - eDNA 5th pass 30_C BE-Lig MG (version 2)... ... | reverse complement strand
GGTCTCTTTGACCAATGACAAGTAAAAGTCTTAATCCCTCTCCCTGCTGGATCATATTCATCAAACAAAATTATATTCTGTTAAAACTAATCCAAAGTCTTATCTACAAACTTACGATGACAATAAAAGTATAACACTGTCTTCGCATAGTCTGTATACTTTTTATTATCTTTGCTTTTTATTGAAGCAGAAAAAGAAGTATGTCTACAATATTCTCTAAGATAGTATCTGGCGAAATTCCTTCCTACAAAGTTGCCGAAAGTAATGATTATTTAGCTTTTTTAGACATCAATCCACTGACCCGTGGACATGTATTGGTGATTCCCAAAAAAGAAACGGACTATATTTTCGATATCGAAGACGAAGAATACATGGGTATGTGGGTGTTTGCTAAAATCGTGGCTCAAGGGGTCAAGCAGGTGTTTCCCTGCCCAAAAGTAGGTGTTGCGGTGGTAGGACTGGAAGTCGCACATGCCCATATCCACTTGATACCTATAAATCAGGTTCATGATATGAATTTTGAGCGGCCCAAATTATCCCTCCCGGCAGAGGAAATGAGCGAAATCGCTGAAAATATCCGTAAGGCTATCGCCGAAATTACAAATGCTGAATAGGACGGGCATTTAATCCAAGATATATGCAAGATTTTTTAGTCAGTTTCCAACAGTTGATGAACCCGGAATATCTGCTTAGTCACGGCGGATTCTACTTGGTCTGTTTGATTGTGTTTGCGGAGACCGGATTGTTTTTTGGTTTTTTTCTGCCTGGAGATTACCTGCTCTTTTTAGCGGGACTTTTCTGTGCTTCAGGCGACATCAATGTATCGATCACGACAATGTACTTCGGCATACTTGCTGCGGGTATATTGGGCAATTTTGTGGGGTACTGGTTTGGCCATCGAACGGGCCCCATGCTCTTCAAGCGAAAGGATTCATTGCTCTTCAAGCGAAAGTATGTGATCATGGCTGAAGAATTTTACCAAAAATATGGCGGCACTGCACTTATTATAGGTCGGTTTGTCCCAATTATTCGTACCTTTGCGCCGATATTTGCAGGCGTGGTCAAATTGAACTTTAGAAAGTTTGTGCTCTACAATATTGTTGGTGCTCTTTTGTGGGTATCTTTATTGACATTGAGTGGCTACTTTTTGGGTGTTCAATTTCCGGAAATACGAAACTATGTAGAGTATATCATCGTGGCATTGGTCATTATAGCTTTCTTGCCCATTGCGATAGCGCTATTGAAAAGATGGTTGAAAAACAATAAGAACAAAACAAACAACAGTATATAGTATATTAATGAGTACACAACATCCTTGGCATCAGGTTTCTCCCGGTGAGGATCTGCCGAATTCCGTAAATGCAATTATTGAGATACCTAAAGGTTCTAAAGCGAAGTATGAAATAGACAAAGACAGTGGGTTGTTGAAGTTGGACCGTGTGTTATTTTCATCGGTGATGTATCCCGCCAATTACGGATTTATTCCACAAACCTACTGTGATGACAAGGATCCCTTGGATATTTTGGTGCTTTGTTCGGTTGATGTATTCCCGATGAGTATGATCGAAGCCAAAGTCATAGGTGTCATGCACATGATTGATGGTGGTGAACAGGATGACAAGATCATTGCGGTGGCCAAAAATGATATGTCGGTCAATTATATAGAGGATCTCTCGGAATTGCCACCACATACGATGAAGGAAATCGTGCGTTTTTTTCAGGATTATAAGGCTTTGGAAGGCAAGAATGTAACAATTGAAAATTTGTATGGACGTTCTTACGCACAAAATATTATCTTAGAGAGTGTAAAGTTGTACGACACAGAAATTCGTAACAAATAAGATCTGAATGGCTCTTGATATTTTTTGGACAATATTTTTGGTGCTGGCGAATGGCTTCTTCGTCGCGGCAGAGTTTGCTATTGTCAAAGTGAGGGCTTCGCAGATTGAGCTACAGGCCAAATCGGGAAGCCGTGTGGCAAAAATTGCAAAAAATATTACAGAACATTTGGATGGATACCTGGCTGCTACCCAATTGGGTATCACGTTGGCTTCACTGGCTCTGGGGTGGGTAGGAGAGGCTGTGATGACCGAGATTGTCAATAGGATGTTTAGTCTTGTCGGTATCGATATCTCCACAGGATGGGCGAGAACCGGAGGGCATATTCTGGCATTTGGTATCATTACTATCATGCACGTGGTGTTGGGTGAGCTAGCGCCTAAATCTATTGCTATCCAAAAACCTGTCGCTACGACTATGCGCCTGGCCATCCCTTTGCGTATATTCTATTACATGTTTATTCCGGCCATATGGCTGTTGAATGGCTTTGCCAATTTCCTGCTCCGCTTGATTGGCATACATCCACAGCCTCATGAAGGTGCCCATTCATCTGAAGAGTTGCAGTACCTTTTGGACAAGGGTAAGGAAAGTGGTGCCATCAATACCTCGGAGCATGAGCTTATCAAAAATGTATTCGACTTCAACGAACGTATCGTCAAGAACATCATGGTTCCGAGGACAAAGATCGTAGCAGTAGAAGTCAATGATACGGCAGAAGATTTTATCAAAACGGTGACCGAAGAAGGTTACTCCCGGATTCCGATTTATGATGACAATATTGATCAGATTGTCGGAATTGTCCATACCAAGGATATTTTGCCGTTGGTGGTCAAAGGTAAGGAAGTCGTATTGAAGAGCATTATGCGCAAGCCTTATTTTGTACCGGAGACCAAGAAGATCAACGATCTGATGACGGAGTTTCAGCAGAAACGTATACAGATTGCTTTTGTGCTGGACGAGTTTGGTGGTACGGCAGGTATGGTTACATTGGAGGATATTGTCGAAGAGCTTGTCGGAGAGATACAGGACGAGTATGATGAGGAAACTCCCGTTGTCGAGCAGATTTCAGATACAGAGTTTATGGTCGATGCGGGAGCCAGTGTACACGATACAAATGGCTATTTACCGATTGAATTGCCGGAGAGCTCGGACTACGATACGGTAGCTGGTCTGGTGAGTCATGTGTTTGAAAAGATTCCAGATGTAGGCGAATCGGCCGAAAAGTTTGGGTATATCTTTACCATCATGAAGAAGACACAGCAAAATATTGAGTTTGTCAAGCTGGATCTTGTCGAAACGGCGGAAGACGACGAAAGTGATTAGTTTTTCAGTGGACAGATGACAGTGGTTGTCCTCTATCAGTTGCCTCAATACTTTGTAATACGTAATATATGTACTTCTATACCCCCACCATAGAGTCCCATCATACTTTTTTCTTACTCAGTGAAGAGGAGAGCAAACACGCTATCCGTGTGCTTCGTCTCCAAGGTGGAGATATTATTCATTTGGTAGATGGTCGTGGAGGGCTGTACAAAACTGAAATTGTCGATCCACATCCCAAGCGTGTGAGTTTACGGGTATTGGAAGTAGAACAGGATTTTGGTCAATCTGCTTATCATTTACATATTGCGGTGGCACCGACCAAAAATATCGACCGTATCGAATGGTTTTTGGAAAAGGCTACAGAGATAGGCTTGCAGGAATTTACCCCTATTATATGTGAGCATTCCGAACGCAAGGAGGTCAAGATAGAACGATTGGAAAAAGTAGCTGTGTCGGCTATGAAGCAATCGCTAAAGGCTTATTTGCCAAAAATCAATCCAGCAATGACTTTTTCGAAATTTATTGCATCCGCAGTGGAGGATACGGCAGTGCTAAAAGGTGTGGCGCACTGTGTGGATGCCGAAAAAAAGTATATATCCACAGCTTTTCCCAAAAGTGGACGATATACGGTACTGATCGGACCCGAAGGGGATTTTTCGGAAAAGGAAATCGAGCAAGCTATGGCTACCGGTTTTATTCCACTCTCCCTAGGCGGATCCCGTTTGCGTACCGAGACTGCGGCACTGGCATCCTGTCTCGAAGTTTCTTTGTTGAATCGTGACTGACTACTGCTCACTAATTAATTAGTTCCGCATCAAATATCTGTATTTCTGCATTGCCTTGTAGAGGTTCGGGATTGAATTTCATTTTCCCCTTTATCTTGATCGGATCTTCGGTAAACTTGACTGCACCTTTTTTCATAAAAATCTCTACCATGGGTGGGATTCCGTTTGTGCCACAAAACTGACATTGCGTGACAGGGAGTACCGACAACATGAATGTTTTATGGTTCCTGCCACTGGTCAAGGGCACCAGATAACCGGGCAATTCGACGATTTTGTTTTCCAGTTTTTTTAGTTCTGGTGGATAATGGGGGGTGTAGATCTTTTTATTGTCCTTTGTCGTCACGCGGTACATCATTTTGTCGATGGCTTCCCATGTGCTGTTCATCATGGGGGTGTGATCAGGTACTTGCAGACTCGGAAAATTGCTTATCTGCGCATGTGATAAGACGGACATCAAGAGCAGTGCAATGATTAATATATACTTGTTCATTTTATTTTGATGCTAATATTTTAGAAATCGTGGTATTATACGCCTTGAACGAAGGAATGATCGCAGCCAGCAACCCCAACGCAGCAGCTCCCAAAAGTATCCAGATTTCCTTTGGATAGATTTTGAAAGCTTCGATAAAGTCCGCACTTTGGCTGGTCTGTGTACCGATCATATATAGTGCAATATGGCCTAACAACAATCCTATTACTCCCCCGATCAATGTGATAATCAATCCTTCGACTATGACCAGCGAAAAAAGTTTAGTTTTGGTTGCTCCCATTGTTCGCATGATAGCCATATCGTATTGGCGTTCCTTTAGAGCATTATATAAGTTGATGAAAATGCTCAAAGCGGCTATAGCCATGATGACATAGGCCAGTATAGCAAATGAGTCCAATCCTACACCCAATAAAGAGAATATCCGCGAACTTTCAATGGCAGGGGAGGCGGCCTGCATGTGCGTGCTTTGATTGATGAGTCGAGGTATTACACCTATGGCGGCCGGCGAACTGTATTGGATCAGCAAGGCGGTGATTTCTACGCCATGATCTTCCATCATACCTTCACCGATGTTTTTGATCAAACCCTCCGCTTGCGGTTTCTCTTGTACCAATTCTTCCTGATCATGGTCATGGTCGTGGTCATGATCATGGCCTTCTGTGGCATGCTGATGGTCATGCTCGTCGTGGTGGAGCCCGTGATCATGTGCGTGCTGATCTTCTGCTGTATGTTGGTGACTGTGATTGTCATGATGTTGGTGATCATGATCGTCTCCGCCGTGTGCGTGATCATGTCCTTCACCATGTTCGTGGTCGGAGCCCTGTAAGTGCTCGTGGTCATGGGCAATGCCATGTACTTCCCATACACTGGCCAGATTGCACAGGATCAAATTGTCTACGATGCTATTGGACCTATCCAATATACCTACAACTGTGAAGGGATGTTCGTCGTGGATGTGTGCATCCGCAGACAAGCCGTGTGCACTGTGTATTTGTTGACCGAGTGATAGATTATGTTTGCGTGCGACTTCGGAACCGATTACGATTTCGAATGATTTTCCCCACAAACGGCCTTGACCTAGTTTCAGTTGGTACAGCGACAGGTAAGAGCTGTCTGTACCGACGATGCGATGGCCTTTGAAATTGTCGCCTAAGGAAATGGGGACAGCGGTTCGGATCAGCGGGTTGGCGGCCAGTTCGTTGGCTTCTGCCAAGGAGATGTTTCCCGTAGGATTGTCTACATGGTAGAGTGTACTCAATATCAGCTGCAATGGACTTCCCTTGGCCCCGACGACCAGGTCTATGTTTTTGCTGTTGTTGTCCAACTGTTTTTCGAAGGTGTCACTACTGATATAGATGACCGTCAGTATGGCTACCCCAAAAGCCGTAAGGAGTATGCTCAGCAGTGTAGAGCCCCATTGTTGGGTGATGTTTTTCCAAACTAGATTTATATTGCTCATGATGTTATTTCAGAATATAAGTGTTTGAGAAATGATCTTTTAATCTTTTGTCGTGCGTAGCGATGAGTAGTGTGGCGTCGTAATTTTGAGCGGTATCGAGCAGCAGGTCGATCACGTGATTGGTGTTTTTGTCGTCCAAAGCTGCGGTAGGCTCATCGGCGATGATTATGGCCGGCCGATTGATAACCGCACGTGCAATAGCAGCTCTTTGCAATTGGCCCCTGCTCAGTTGTTGAGGATAACTGCTCGCTTTATCGGCAATCTGGAGTTTTTCCAGAACTTCGTGGACCTGTGTTTTGTCGACCTTGCGTTTGGCCAGTGATTGGGCCAGTATAATGTTTTCGGATACGGTCAGGTTTTTCAGCAGGTGTGCTTCTTGGAAAATAAAACCGATGTTTTGGGCACGGAACGTATCCAGCTTGGAATCAGCAAGTTTGTAGAGCGCTGCGTTTTTGATATACACCTGCCCATGGTCCGGCCTGGATAGTCCACCCAAAAGATGCAATAGGGTTGTTTTGCCAGTGCCCGAATCGCCTAAAAATAAGGTGTGTTGCCCAGAGGCAATACGGATCTCATCGAAAGAAAGTTCCCGGCTATAGTGTTCATACCTGAACTTTAGATTTTCTGTACGCAATAGCATTTCATTCATAGTCAATATCGCTAAATGACAGGTGCAAGTTAGTCATTCTAAATGAAAAGGAGCAACGGTGCAAGTTTGTTCGCTGTTTCGTTAACGAAAATAATACAAAGACAATCTCATGTCGGTGGAGATTAGATGACCGGTCAGGTTTTGAAAAACTTATTATCCATTGTGGCATGGAAATTGGTTTATTTCAACTAGATACAACACAAAGTGTCACTTTTGATAGAAAAAGTGCGTTCATATTAATATGGTGAAAAGCTAAAAACTCTATGCTATGAAAAGATTTTTGATATTATTGATGACTCTTGGAATTGTATTGGCCTGTGAAAAATCAGAACCCAGTAACCAAGAGGCTGATCGAGAAAGATTGGACATGATGAAGCGCGAAATATTGGACAGAATTGATGCTGTGCCTTGTGAAAATCCTGAGGATTGGCAAGTGGAAGCATTGGGTAGTAAGCCTTGTGGCGGACCATGGGGATATGTTCCATATCCTCACGTTGCGGATGAATCGGGAGAATTGCTTGCTTTGATCAAAGAATATAACCAGTCAGAAGCGGAGTATAATGAGAAGTACAACATCACGTCGGACTGTAGAGCTGAGCCGAAGCCTACAGGTGTGCGCTGTGTTGACGGAAAGGCAGAGCTGTACACGATGGCTCTGAATTAAAAAATAGGGATATTGTAACTTAGCTGGCACCAGACAAAGTCTGGTGCCTTCATGTTTTTGGAGAACACGTCGTGGTTCGTACGTCAGCACGGCCGTAGAGACGCATGTATACATCTTAACATTAAATTAAGATATTGCTAATGTATTAATAACCTTCTGTTAATGCCAGAGTAATAATTGCGTGATAATATTGCAACATAAATTTAACACGAGTATGAAGCGTATTTATCATGTTTTATTGCTATTAGGAGGTATTTTGTTTATTTCCAATGCAATGGCCCAATCTCTTCAAGGGATCAGAGGTAAGATTGTGGATGTAGAAACTTTTAAACCTATTATAGGAGCCAGTATTTCTGTTTCCAGTATAACCAGTCCTGTCACCACCGATGAAAAGGGCGAATTTGTGGTGCCTGTACCGAAAAAAGGAGCGTATCAAATCGTTAGCAAATTTGTGGGATACGCTTCGGATACGACTACGGTAGTGTTGGGCGAAAAGCCCTGGGAAAACATCAACATCGTCTTGGTGGCCGAAAACTCCAGTATAGACGAGGTCGTGGTTACGCGGAGAAGAGCACAGTTTACCGAGTTGGCTTTGTTGGACGAGCGAAAAAAATCCAACCTGATGCTGGAAAAGATTGGTTCGCAGGAACTGTCCCGAAAAGGGGTGAGCGATGCCAAAGGGGCATTGACAAAAATGACCGGTGTAACGCAATCGGCCAGTGGAGCCAATGTTTTTGTACGCGGTCTGGGGGACAGATACAATAACACGACATTGAATGGCCTAGCGCTTCCTTCGGAAGATCCTTTGAATAAAAATATTTCACTTGATTTTTTTGGTACAGACGTTATCCAAAGTGTTTCGGTGAACAAGACGTTCAATCCGCAGCTCATGGGAGATGTTGCCGGAGCTGATATCGATATTGTATCCAAAGAACTTACTGAAGACGGTTTTTTGGAAATAGGTGCATCTACAGGTATCAATACAGAGGCGATCAATACCGACAATTTTAAAAAAGTATCAGGTTCAAATTGGTTCGGGAAGTTAAAAGAATCAAAAAGTTCTATTACCAATGGAAATACATATGCGTTTCCCAACAAATGGAATTCTATTCCTATGGAAGGAACTCCGTTGAACTCATCATTCTCATTGGCGGGAGGAAAGAAAGTTAGGATAGGTGGGAATAACCTGAATGTGTTTTTGTCGGCTAACATAAATTCGGATTACAAATATTATGATGGCGTCGTTCGTCAGACATTAACGGATGGTACTGTTTTCTTAGATCAGAAATCAACACTTTCACAGTATAATGTCGATAAGACCGGTGTTGCAAATCTAAAGTATTCCTTTGGTGCGCATTATGTAGCATTCAATTCTTTGTATATTAATAATCAAAGCCAGACATTTGAAGATAATTATGGACTGACCAACGATCCCAACCCGAATGACAAAGGCTTGTTCAGAAGACAACATATTGTAGATAATAACTTGTTTGTGAATCAACTTTTGTCAAAACTTGTATTGAGCGATGTCTTGAATCTGGATCTTGGAATCGCGTACAACCTGGTAAAAGGAAATGAACCTGACCGTCGTACAATCAGATTAGCAGAAATATTTGATGGTAGTGGAAATAGTGATTTTTATCTATTGGCGGAGCAAAACTCAAACGAACGATATTATTCCGATTTGACAGAAAAAAATTGGTCTACAAAAGCTATCGCGACATATAATCTAGATAAGGACAATGAGTTTGATCGTAAAATCAGTTTGGGGTATAACGGCAACATGACGGACAGAGATTTTAATGCGACTTTGTATACGCATGAGATAAATGGTTCCCGTCAACTTGATCCAGACAATGTTTATAATATTGATAATGTATTTAACGATAAGGCCTTACAGTCCGGATTTTTCGATTTGAGTTCACGCTTTGGCAACTTTGAGCCGGAATGGTATAAAGGTAGGAAGCGTGTGCATTCAGCATTGCTGTTGGGCACGTACCAATTTACTGAAAAGTTTACGGCCTTGTTGGGTGTCAGGTATGATAATGTATTCCAGGAGGTCACGTACAAAACTGCTTTGAATGATTCGAAGCTGAACGGTAATAAGCCACTGGAGAAGAATTATGTATTGCCAAGCTTGAACCTAAAGTATGCATTGACCGATAAGAGCAATCTGCGAGCATCTGCGAGTATGTCTTATACCTTGCCGCAATTTATTGAGATAGCTGAGTTTTTGAATGCATTTTCGACGTATACCACACAAGGTAATCCAGATCTGAAACCTGTTCAAAATATGAATTTTGATGCCAAGTGGGAACTCTTCCCTGCTTCGGGAGAATTGATTTCTGTCGGTGTTTTTTATAAACAGCTGAACGATCCGATCGCACGTACGGAGATGAGCGGCAACGTAATGACTTACCATAATGTCGGTTCGACCGCCACCGTTGCCGGAGCCGAGCTGGAATTGAAGAAAAATATCCTCAAAACAGCAGGTGAATATGGCGATAATGTGCTCTCGGGAGGATTAAACCTGTCGTATCTATACAGTAATCAAAAACTTGAAAATATCATACCAAGGTTTACAGCAAAAGAGTCTGCATTGCAGGGTGCATCGCCGGTACTGGTCAATGCTGATGTAACTTACCTGTGGAACAGACAACACTGGAATCTGGCATCGACAGCGGTATTAAATTATTTCAGTGACCGTATTTATTCCCTTGGTGGTAATAACGCATATAGAGATATTATCGAAAAAGGAATTCCAACACTTGATTTTATTACACAGGCCAATATTCATAAAAATGGGGTGTTAGCTTGAAGGCTCGTAACCTACTTAATCCGGAATTTCGTTTGGAAAGGGAGTCTGATTCGAATAATAATATCGTTTTGGAATCTTATAAGCGGGGCATGGACATAAGTTTAGGATTGTCTTATAAGTTTTAATGATTTGGTAATATTAAATTAATCATTTAGTTGCTTTCGTGAATTAATATTGTAATAAATAAAAAAGAGAAAAAATGAAAAGAAAACTACTTAGTATGATGGCCGTTTCGGTACTGTTGTTTAGTGCATGTTCGGACAAAGAAGGGGATGGTGATGGTGTAGATAATGGAGAACCAGTTGAATTGACTGAACTGCTGGGAAGTATCACGAGTAAAAATGCCGTAGTTAAAGGCAATTCTATTGATTTGGTTGGAGCAACAATCGTTCGTTCAGGCGCGACATTAACTATTCCTGCGGGTACGACGATCACTGCGAATGACAAAGGTGCCTATTTGTTGGTCGAGCGAGGTGCCAAGATTATTGCAAAAGGTACAGCCACTCAACCAATTAAATTTACAGCTGTTACCAAAAAATCCGGTGCTTGGGGAGGTTTGATCATCAATGGTAAAACACCTCTTGCACGTGCCACTGAATCTTCGCCGAGTAACTTTGAAACAGAAATCAACACAAACATATTCTATGGCGGTGATGATGTGAATGACAATTCCGGTGAGTTGGATTATGTGATTATTGAATACTCTGGTGCAAATATATCTGATGACAAAGAACACAACGGTTTGACACTGAACGGTGTGGGTAAAGGTACTAAAATCAGTAACATCTATATCAAAGACGGTGCGGATGATGGTATCGAGTTCTTCGGTGGCTCGGTTGACGTCACGAACCTGTTGGTTGTGAATTCTGAGGATGATAT
>Ga0182738_1007653_pt1 | contig 10909 bp, 7 predicted proteins | sample eDN5th30CBELigMG_FD_128876 | JGI IMG/M metagenome (GOLD analysis project Ga0182738, IMG submission 128876) | Enriched Miracle-Growth compost microbial communities from Emeryville, California, USA - eDNA 5th pass 30_C BE-Lig MG (version 2)... ... | reverse complement strand
TTTTTTTCAAGAAATTTGACTCTTTACCAACCACCTCTCATTTGAGAGAAGAGTGAATGATCATAACGATGGTACAATTCCCACTGTTATCTCATTGCTCATATCAGAGATATCGATGTTCAAAGCTGCTCACAATTTTTTCCCCTTCATTGAATACTCCCCAGACCTCAAGAAATTTTGAATTTTTGACTTTCATAAATCTGATGTCATCCAATAGATTTCGGCGAAACTAGAGTAGCGGTGAGCTGCAAATGATAATATCACTCTTGTTTCTCGAAATTTTCTATTTTCCAAGTTTTCCTTTTTCTTCAGTTTCCCTTCTGACCCTGCATCTCAATGAAAAAAATTGACTTTTTCGAAATCACATATCAGACGGGAGAAGAAAATGCAACTTGATGAATGATCCAACGAGCATAATTGTCTTGTGATTATTTCTCGAGATATCATTTTTCAAAATTGGAGCGAAGATTTTCCTTGGACAATCACATAGAGCAGAAAGAATTCCAAACTTTTTGATCTTTCCAAATTCAATGCCATTCAGCACAGATAAATGTCACTCAAATGATAGTGGGCACCTAATGGTTTGATGACCCTTGGTTCTTTAGATATTCAAAATTTCAAGTCTCTCTCTCTCCTTGACCACTTGAACCTTGCTTGGGAGAGCGATGGCCAAAAAATTTTCAAATTTTTCATTATTTGAAATCACACATCATATGAGGCCACAATATCAATGATCCAATCATCATGGCCCTTCCATCGATATCGTAATTAAAATTTTTGGTCACCACCTCTTTGGGACAAGGTTCCACAAACCATGACCAAAATTTTTTTTTAATCTTCTAGCTTTCCAAATTTGATGTCATCTGACAAGGATGAATGCGAATAGAGCGATGGTGGGTTGCATCTGGTTCGATCATACTTGGTTCCTAAGATATTTGAATTAAACTTTTTTCTGATTCATGACTTTGACCTGATTATGGAAAATCCATACTTTAGAAAAAATTCTGCTCATTTTTTCTAAAATTTTCATCTTTCGAAATCGTGTCTCGTCCGGTAGAGGAGCCTCTCACTCTCATGTTGGTCCAACTTCCATTGCTTCTTTATGCATACTTCTCGAGATATGATTTTTCAAAATTTGGACTCAAATTTTTCTTCCCGAGAGATTCTTCAACAACCCCTTAAAAATTTTTGAATTTTTTAATATTGTTATATTTGTTGCCATCCAGTAGATACAGCTACAACTAGAATGGTGGTGAGTTGCAAATGATAAGATCACTCTTGGTTCTCAATGAGAAAAAAAACTAAAGGTTTTCTCTTTGAAATTCGGTTGACCATATGTGTTCCATATTTAGTCCCATGAGCAAAACTTAAAAGTTTTGCTTTTTTGAGATTATCTGTGATCTGAAAGAGGGAGGCGTGGATACATTGATTCGACAACTAGAATTGCTACCTTATGATTATTTCTCTCAAGATATGGTTCTTCAAATTTTCTACATAAATTTTCCTTCAGAGGGATTTTTTGAAATTAGATGTTATATGAAAGAGGAGGAGATGAGAAGATCAATGATTCAACTATTGTGAATGTCTTATGAGGATTTCTCAAGATAGAGCTATTCAAACTTTTGGCTAAAATTTTCTTTTTGAGTTCTTTCTTCTGCTTGAGTTCTCTTTCTGATCCTTACTATTGCTTCAAATGACTACAGAGGTATTTCTAGGACTCTGGATGAAGTGCAATCAGCCATTTCAAATCTGGAGGCAGTTGATCCTCCTGAAGCAAAGTCAAAAACTTCAGGGGTGATAAGTTATTGTTCAAATTTTCACATTGAAGTCTGAGAAAATTTTACTTCAAGAGAATTTTCCAAAAACACACGACTTCCTTACCAATATGCCCTATGCCTATCATTAGAACAGAAAAAAAGGTGAAAATGGCTCTCAAACTCCAATTTCTGAAAAGAGAAACTCTTCATTCTCACTCAAATTCTTTCTTGACGCGCAGGTTATTTATTTGTATTCTTTTTTGGAATGTCAAACACGAAAACTGGCCCTCGAGACTTACCAAGGCTCGTTTATTCCATAATCTATTAGAATGAACTAGGACAAACCTTTACTATGAGCCAAAGAGCTTTCTAGTCTTTACACTCGTTGATACGGGTTAGTTCATTCTTTCTTCATATAACAAGCACGGAGAGAAATGGACGCCAAGAAATGGCATTAATCTATTGATATCTCGAACAATTTTAATCATTAGAACCTCGATTTGCCTCTCTTTGCAGTTTTGGTCTTCGCTCTTTTTGAAAGATCTTCTTTGACAATTTTATTCCAGAAAAATCTGAAGGAGATAGAATTCACAACCATTCAGCTCACAGTGTGGTTCTTCAATAGGATCACGAAACCTATTGAAACCATCAATTTAAACACTCAGACTTCAAGAGAAAGACAAAGATATCTTTGGTGGAAATAAAGACTCTCTTTTCCTTTCGTTAATTCGCAAATATCAAATGTAACCATCCCCCAAAGAGCTGACTGAACGACATGACAAAATATATCCTTCAACAGCTAATTCAAATATTCTTTTCTTTCTTCTTCTCTTTCTTTTTGGGATCCTACGTTCTTCGGAGTCTTTAGATGCTTGAACCGCCTTTTTCTTGGGCTTTGACTGCTTCATGAAAAAGTTTTGAATCTTCCTTGATTCTTTTGATTTCATGAATTGGTTCAGGAATGTGATGGGCCTTGTCTGGGTGAATCTTAGAAGCTTTTGCTGAATCACCTCGATATCTTTTCTTCAAGTAGCCGTAAGATCTACTACAGTCATGACCTTTTTCTGTTGGTAACTTGTCAACTTTATTCAGGAGAAAAATGACAAAAAAGATTGGTAAACTCTGCTAGTTCTGTGTTGTGTTTCTTCTAGTTCGTCATTGAGTCAGCGCTCAGGAGAAGTTCAAGGAGTCTCCTGAAAAGAGAGTTTTTCTGACTAAAATTTTTTTTTCATTTTGAAAAGAATTTTTTAGTCAGAAATTTCTCATTGTTCCAAAAGCTTTTTCTTCATATTTTTCAAAAGTTGTGACTTTTTTTGAAAGCAATTTCAAGGAAAATTCCTTTTGTTCTTTCCCAAAGATTTTTTTCAAGTCACAACATTAAAATACCCGTCAATTAACTAAAATTTCGTTTGGGCCGGAACGGTACAGCAAGCTATCATAAATAGACCTTTCCTTTTGAAGACAGACTGCAAGTTCTTTTGACTGTGATTTCTCCTCTCTGTGTCTCAATATCAAGGATCAAGAACCTCCAAGATATCAAGCATCAAGAAAAGGCATTTTAGAAGATTTACCCGAAAACAAACAATCCAATCAATTAGTTCTTTGGATGATCCTCTCCAGAAGGCGATCATTTTTTGCAAAGAAGTTTGACCAGGCTTTAGTTTTATTGAGTCAAGCTGGGAAACTAGAAATCAACATCTACATTGAGTCATCCATGCTGAGACCCCCAATAGACCTCAAACTTGAATTAAGTTGGAGTCTCGGTCTCTTCCTTATTGGGGTCATCTTTAGTCGAGATCGTTCGCCTGAAAAAGTTTATTAAGTAAAAACCTCTCGCTATCCTCGAGGAATTCCGAAGCTGGTCTTGGAACTTGGAAATTCATTCCTGCAAGTTTTCTTGCTAGCTCGTGAGGATGAATGAAGATATTTACACTCTATTTGAGAGAGACCACCGTTATCCATTTCTTGAATGAATCATGTGATCATTCCTCTAAACTCTGATGAAATTCAGCTGAAAAACATTTTCTGTTTTTATTTTCTTGAAATTCCCTCAAAATTTGTTGAAAAATCGTAAAAGATTTTTTGCATAATTTCGTGACGTCTCATGAAATCTGGAAATACCTGAGGTTGTTTCAAGTTAATGAAAAGTCAGTTTACCAAAGAAGATGTTGGAGAATGAGGACCCTTTATTGAATTTTAGTGAAAAATTCTTTTCTTCTGAAAGATTTAAATTAGGTGAAATCCTCGAAATTCAGTTGCTGAAAAAGATTTTGACAAAAAAAATTTTCGGCTGAATTTCAATGACAGCTCAATAGAGTTTAGAGTATGCTCAAGAAAACCTCAATCTCAGAACAAGCTTCCAATGACTCTTTTCAATGATTCAGTTCATTTCGCCAGATTGGTGGCTTTGATTCTGCTGTCATATTTTCTGTGATGAAACATCAAAACAAAAGCAAACAAACAGAACAGACCCAAATTCTTCAAGGAAATTATCGAAAACATCTGAAGAATTTTGTCAAGCCAAAAAAGTCAACATGGTTTTGTACTTACTGAATATTATGAGAAATCCTCGGGAAGGAAGTGAGGGAACAGTTCATCATCCCAAGAGTCCAGCCGAAATTTTGGAGCTCAAATCAAAGAAGCTGAATGTAATGCTCAGTTAAATAAAAAATTTATCAAACCTAGATCGATGAGAAAGAGAGAAATTTCCTTGAAATTGATAACGAAGATCATTGGTTGGATTTACTTTTGGGGGCGAGCAAAGGACCGATTGAGATGACAAATCTCTATTGACTCAACTCAGCAGTCCAGAATAATCAGATCATCATGATTGTCTCACTCTCAAAATTGTATGATACTTGATCTGACCGTTTTGCCCGAGTGACCAAGGCCAATGGTTCCCGTATAGATCATTCGTTCATATTATGCTTTATATGAATTCTCTATTGTTTACTCGCTTGACACTAAACCTCTTATCCTTTGAAGAAAAAAAAAATTATTCTTTCAAAGACTTTTGAACATACCTGTAGCTTCAAGTAGATCTTTCGTCTTAAGGAAATGCATGCACCTTCCGGTCAAAAGGTTCAATTGAACAGCATGAAAAGCTTTCGAAAAGGATAGATGGGTCTTAATGTTATGGTAGGGCTTTCATCCATAGCACTGATCCAGAAGGATTTCCGGGAACACTGGTAAAAAAAAAATTATTTTTTACTCTTTCTCACTCTTCTTCTTGAAAGAAAGTTAATTAAAGTTTTCTCAACCTCAAAACAAGAAGAAAAGAAGTCAATTCTTCAAAATTCACTGGGATCATAAATTCTCATTGGTTCCAGCAACTCGCAACTCAAATTCTTTTCAAAGTTCATTTTCGTACAATTAATTAAAAACTCCTTGCAATCAGAATTTTGCCCTTCTTTTCACTGCATATGATCTACTCTCTGAAGCGAGTTCCAAACTTGAAATTGTCTCATCTCCTCTTAATTAAGAATGAAAGGGGACTCTAAGTAATAAAGTATTGGAATCTACACACAACCAAATTCACTCTGAGAGCCTCTCATTCCCCAAGCCTCATCTCAAGTTTCTCTCCCTTTTCTCAAGATTGTTTAAAACAAAGAAACTATCTTAAAATCAACTGAACCTCCAACACCGAATGACCCAGAAACTCTACAAGATTGATTTAAATGGATCTACGAAGGAAAATGGCAGATCCAAGCAACTCCTCAAAAACCAATGTGTCAATTCATTTCTTTTATTCATTTTGACCATCACTAAGAGCATCAATAGTGGACTCTTTGAAAGTTGATAAAAGCGAATAAAGCCGACTCTATGTACTATGTGCTATTCTATCTCAAAAGAAATCATGATTATTGATGGAGGGTCACTAATCAGAGATCTATAAAGTCTCTGAAGGTGAAAAGAAATATGGCCTAAACGGAGTGATGTCGTCAAAATTCTCACGATTGAAGAATTCTTTGAGAGAAAAATTGTTGTACAAGTTGATTTTCTGAAGAATTCCAGTGAGGAAGATGTTGCGTTGTGTCGTGTTCAACAAAAGTCTCAAAGAATCAAGGTTCGAGAAGAGAAATTCGTCAGGAATCTGAAAGAAGCTTATTGAGTCCCTTTTTAGCCATTTCGAGATGGTAGGATGAGCTTTACAATCCAATTGGAAGTTGACCTTCACGGCCTGCCTCTTAACAAAGAGCGCTGTGCTCAACATTCCAGCGCAGAGCAAAGTCTAGTCAAAATGACTGAACTTTTGACTCAATGACTAGAAAACAAAATTTTTAGAAAAATCTTTAGTTAAAATAAGCCAAGACTTTTTGCCTCGGGACTTTGTTCGATTTGTTCGAAATTTTTTTTGTTATACTCTCAAATCTTCAGCCCATAAAATAAATAAGAAAACTTCGATCATGTAAAAGATTTGAGAAGAAAAAAAGTCTTAGAAAAACTATGGTTTTGTCCCCATGACGAAAAATTCCCAAATAAAGGGGAAAGCCCCGTGAAAAAACTGAACTTTTTAAAAAAGCTCTGGAACGCTGGCTGTGCGAGAAATCGACAGGTTGACTCGAATCTCTAATTTATTTCAGAATAGCGGGAAACTCTGTTCTTGTCCTAGGTGTAACAAAACTTTAAAGTCTTGATTCAGGCTGACCTTATGAAGGTGCCATCCCATACTATCATCACATGCGAATAAGGAAGCTCTTGTGCACGCGAGTACAAAAGAGAATAGCTTTTTATTTGATTTTCCTTATTTTTACCATTATTCATTCTCATTCATTTTGAATATCTGCTCATCTCGCCTTTCAAAAAAGTGCGTTTGAGTTTATTTCCTCAAGTCCTGGAGTCGTTTTCTCTAGAGTTAGAAGATTCAAACGAGAAAAGGAGATTCCCAGGAAGGTTACCGAGAGTTCTTTTCCTATCTTGCAGACAGTGTTTCAGATGGGCCCACTTTTTTTTTGGTATTTCTGCTTCTCATTTCATACCCAAAAAAAGGACCAAAACTCTCTCGAAATAGCCTTTTTGACAGAAATTTAAAGAGTATAATGATATTCTTTGTTGATATTTCAAAGACAAAGAATATCTCTGAGAAAATTTCTTTGATTTTCTTTAAACGAATTCTCAAAGAATAGTGGAAAAGAGGTCATTCACTCATATCAAATGAGTGAGAGATACATATTCTACGAAAGACTTTTCCTCAGAAATTTCCTTACAGAGAGAAAATTCAGGCCATTTTGGCCTCTGTCTCTTCGAAAAACAAGCCTTTGGCTGAAAATCGTCTATGGATCTGAAGCCCTGTTTGAATGTTCTTTACGTACAACTTGCAATCCATTATTCATATGGTCCTTCATCTCATTCATTTTCTGTTTTGGATCATCCCTTCCTATGATTGAAGAGGATGCCATTTGCAGGAAAACCCCTGAAAGAACATCAGATAGAAGTTCCTGTAATCACTCTCTCCAAGAACTCTTTGAAATTACCAAATAGCTTTGCTTCTTTTGGTCAAGCAACTTTCTCTTCAAGAGGAAAGAAATTCTTATTGAGAAGATCCAGGAGGAAGACTCAAAGGGTAAATGGATTTGCCTCTTGAGTTCATTGTTTGAAGAATTTCATTTTAAGAGTATTCCAAGTGAATATTATAGAAATCTACTCCTGCTCTAAATAAACATTGTTCATTGGCTTTCTAAAGTTTTAAGAAATAGATTTTTGTTCTTAATCCGTACTTTGATAATTCAGTAAAATAAGCACGTTTCCAAAAACTTGAACAAAGATTAGGAGATTCGGACTCATTCTTCGGGCTTCTTAACCTTCTGGTCCTAATTCTGAAGCCCTCTCGTGTCTCACCAAATCAATAAGGAATAATTTTGGACAGAAAAAGCAGGATTTCTTTTGGGGATCCGACTCAAATGAAACTGAGCAATCTGTTTGTTTGTCTTTGCGAAACAAACAATCCAGCGAGAACTTGGATGTTCATCCATGCTGAAGATGCTTTTGTCAAAAGTATAGGCCCTCTTCAGTGATCCTGACAAAAGCAATTTAGTTGATTTTGACTCAGCTTGATACTTTTCTTATCAAAGAAATCATAGAAACTTCTCCAAAGAACCTTGGATATGAGAATGCTAGCGTCGATTGACGACTTTGGAAATGTGTCAGTCGACCTCAATATTCCGATAGAAATTTTTCAGAATTGAGAGCTCCCCTTCATCTCTCCATGAGCCTCATTTGGAAGATCCCCTTGCTAAGGACCTGGCCCGCATGTCCATCTGAAACAGATTGGTCCATTCCATCCTCAGGAAAAATATTCTTTTGAAGAAAAGAAAAATCAAATGAAGCTGTCAATTCTTTGGATGTTTGGATTTTATGTGGAATTTCGTTTGATTTGATAATAGTTCAAATCCATGATCAGACGAAAAAATGAATTTTCATCAGCCCCTTTTTTCCGGAGTAATCTCAAAAGAAGTTCAAAAGAAAGTCTTGGAGATCTCTCCTTTCCTAAAGTAGTCGTCTGCTCTGCAATAGATATTTTGCATTTATCAAACAAAACACCAAAGAAGAAGAAGGTGAATCTTGGGGGCTTTGAACGTTCAACTGATTGTTTTCTGGGTGCGAACACAAAAGTCTCTGAAAAAGGTAAGGTGAGGGGAATCGAGCTCTACAAGACCTGAAGGCCATGAAATTTTTCAATGGAACGAGGTCAAAGTAGAATCCTCAAAAATTCAAAGAGAACCACAAAGATCTGCTTTTACACAATAGTCAGAATTATTTTGTCTTGGCATAGACGAAACCTGTAGGAGGAAAGACTACAAAGGTTTGCGAGATACGACTCTCCGGTTGTTTTTGTCTCAAAAATATCAAACGCCTTGACTTCAAAGTTTCAACTTAGAGAATGATGAACTTGTTTCATAAAGTATAACTATTCACTCAAAGAATCCAAAGCAAGCACTAACAGTGTGGTTCGTAGCCGAAAGGATTTTCAAATTTAATAAAGAATCTATGAGAGGGAGAGTGAACAAGTCTATTACCCGCTTGTTTTCCTGGTATATCAGCAGTTCGATCATCAAATTCAGTGAAGGGAAAATAAAATTATAGCACTGAGTTCATCATTAAAAAGAAAGGAGTCTATGGCAAGAATATTCGAAAAGAGCATCTCAGTTGGTCTTCGAATTAAAAATACCGATTTTTGGAAGATTTATTTTGGTAAGAGATGGAGCTTGTCCGAACCAGGGCTTCAGATTTATATATTATTTTCAGCCAAAAGCCTGTTTTTCGAAGAATTGACCTCTTTTCTGAAGAGGCAGCAGCCAAAACGGCCTGAATTTCTTGTCTCTGTAAAAAAATGTCTGAGGAAAAGTCTTTCGGAGAATATGTATTTTTCACTCGTTTGATATGAGTGCCCTCATTCCCCATTATTATTTGAGAATTCCTGAAAAGAAAATCAAAGATATTTTATCCAGAGATATTCTTTGTCTTTTGAATATAAGCAGATAATCTCATTATACTCTTTAAAATTCTCCGTACTTGAGAATCGAATCATAGAATTTGATGAGACAAAGCAGGTTGAATCAAATGAAATATATTTCTGGTTTTCCTGCTTTGATCAAGTTGTGCATTCCATTAGCTCATAACTCACGAATCAAAGAGACCCCACAATTTTTAGAAGACTTTCAACATAAAATTCCAAAGGCTTTTCATTCTATTTACAGGAAGTGAATCCTCAATTAAGTACTTTTGAAGAGATGAGAGCCAAAATTCTTTCCTTGAACTTTCGCAAAGATTCAAATGGGACCCCCATCCTTTACTTTCGGCATGTTGAATTATTTAAGCTGCCTCTAGGAGCACAACTTTAGCATCTTCATTGATTTTATGATTTGTCTGAACTTGGTTGGAGCTTGCAACAGGAGATCTGCGCCTCTCAAGAAAATTCGAGACAAACGCTTCTTCATCGGTTCAATGCTCTCTTAGCTCAAATTTATGACTTGTTAATAATTTTCTTTTTGTGCAGTTTCCAACAAAGATTTTTAGTAGTGATTTTTTGAAGGACAAACCAACAACGAGCTTTTTTATCAAAGCCCGGGGAAATGAAAAAGAAAGAAAAGAGTTTTTTTTTTCAAAAATTGATTTTTCCCAAAAGAAATTTTCCTTCATAATTTTTACAAAATCTCAAAAGAAAGGTTCCGCAAAAAAAAAGTGAGGAGGGAAAAAAATGATCCACTCCTTTCTTTATTGAATCTTTTCAATCCAGAGTTCGGAATCGTCTGGATTTGCCTTATTTTTCCAAAAAAAATTCTTCCGAAAAAATTTTTAACAAAAAATTCTCTTTCAAGAATTATGCCCTCAGAAAAGCTTCTTCATGTCTCTTCGTCACTCACAAAAATATTTTTTGGGGGTCCAGAGACTATCAGAGTCAAGATTTACAGAGTCTTTCCAGAGAAAAATTTCTAGGGCCGTTTGAGTCCAGGAACGTCCAGAGGACGATTTTTTTACTTTGGACGAAAAAAGTGAGTTCCTAGAAATTTCTCGAGGAAAGTTTTTTGGAGATTTCTAGATCAAGAACTTTCAGAGTATTTTATCATCTACCTGAATGAAGAAAAAATATCACATAAACCCAGACAAAATTTGGAAAATACAAAAAAAAAAGTTCATTGCGCTTTTCAAAAATTTTTAAGGGGTTTTCCGATTTTCAGAGTTTAGAAGTCCGTCCCCTGATTAAACCTGAGAGTGGAGGAAAGTAAAATTAGATTTTGAGAATTTCTTTTTCCGAAAAATTCCCGACAAATATTTTTTATGATGAAATTTCTATTAAAAGAGTTTTGAGAGAAAAATGACCAGAGGATTCACAAGAAAAGCGATCAAATATTTTTTAACCTAGACAAACTCTGCATCAAGAGAAAAAGGGAAGAACCAAAGATGAACTACTAATTGCATGGTGACAATCCAACTTGAAGATGGAACTCAAAGACGTCTAAAATGATCTTTCAGCTCCTCACCAAATGCTCATGATCAAAATAAATCTCAAAACCAAAACCCAGATAATTGGGACTCTGGAGGAAATAGACAGAAGGATAGTCTTTAATTTACTCTCAATGGATAGCAAAGGACCTAAACTCGAGATATTTGGGTGCTCTATTGAATTCACGCACGGGGCAAACCTCCTGTTC